>Ga0105237_10002793_pt1 | contig 21209 bp, 19 predicted proteins | sample KBSC24metaG_FD_81520 | JGI IMG/M metagenome (GOLD analysis project Ga0105237, IMG submission 81520) | Corn rhizosphere microbial communities from Kellogg Biological Station, Michigan, USA - KBS C2-4 metaG | ecosystem: Host-associated > Plants > Roots > Rhizosphere > Soil | place: Michigan, USA...
ACGGTTTGTGATGCGAGATTGAGAATGCCGAAGATGGTCAGAAGCTGCCATGGAAGCATAGACAACGACGTCTAAGAGCAGGTCAGGCTCTTCAGTCGTCCCACTCCTCATCGGCGGCCTCGTTCTGCAGATGCTCTTCCAGGCGGTCGAGCATCGTAAAGAACTGTTCTCGCTCTTTGGGCGAAAGACAGGCCAACATTGTTTCGCTAGCGTTTAGACGATCCGGCGCGATAGCGTCGTGTGCTGCTGCCCCTTTGGCAGTTAGGCTGATGATTTGTTTCCGACGGTCGGTATTGGACGGCCGCGTCGTTACCAACTCCAACTCGCCAAGATTTTGCACAACCCGTGTGATGTTCGCGGCGTCAAGCCCCACCATACTGGATAGTTCCCGGTTGGTCAGCGGCCCCCGACACGCGAGTTGCAGTATCACGCGCCAGTCGCGCGCCCGAATTGTCGTTCCATCCGCCAAGGTATAGTCGGCGGGACGGGCGATCTTGGATGACAGCAGATGCGCACGGTAGGGTAGGAACCGCTCCAGCGCGATGATGCTACGAGGTTGCACTCCGGGCGGAAAACGTCTCTTTTTCATTAACATACCTGTAAGTTCGCTCGCATCAGCCAGCTAATAAGAAATTTATGTAACCGACAAACCTGTCGATGTGCATGAAAATCCGCGATCACCTAATATGCCGCCGGGCCTATCGCCGCGCCCTCTTCGCGAAAGCGCGCGATCAGCGAATCGACGCCTCGGGCGAGGATCGTCACATCAGTGCCCACTGCCACGAACGAACATCCTTTAGCGACATAGTCGTGGGCGAGCGTTTCATCCAGGGTGAGCAGGCCCACAGCTTTGCCTGCGCACTTCACCTGCGCAATTGCCAGGTCAATCACCTTCAGGATGTCGGGGTGACCAGGCCGCCCGCGATGCCCGAGTGAAGCGGCGAGATCGGCTGGGCCGATGAAAATGCCGTCGACACCTTCAGTCGCCGCGATGGCGCCGATGTTATCAAGGCCAGTACGATTTTCGATCTGAACTAGGACACAAATCCGGTCATTGACATCATTGATATATGCGGTGTCACGTCCCCAGCGGGACGCGCGCACCTGCCCGGCCGCAAGCCCTCTTACGCCTTCGGGTGCATAGCGCGTCGCCGCAACGATTGCTCTCGCTTGCTCCACCGTTTCGACGAACGGCACGAGAATCGTCGTAGCGCCGATGTCGAGGACTTGCTTGATGAGCGACGCGTTATCATTGGGCAGTCGCACGATGGGCTCCGAGCGCGAGCCGTTCATTGCCTGCAGCTGAGACAGAAGAGACAGGATCGTGTTTGGGCCGTGCTCTGCATCGAGCAGGAGCCAATCGAAACCGGCCGCAGCGCATAGTTCTACAGTGATCGGACTGCCAAGAGCTTGCCACAGGCCAATTTGTGCGCCGTCGCCTCGAATGGCGTCCTTGAAGCCACGGTGGACCATGCGAATCCCTCGAAAACCTATTTGAACATTTCGATATTCGCCTTAGCAGATATCGTTGACATCGCAATTAAGATCCTTGCATACGCATGTTCATGACAGCGGGATGGGGTCTCGTTTGACCCACCACTCGCGCAGAATCGAGAGGCGCCTGCCATGATCCAGACGATCGACATTGACGGCCATCAAATCTCAGGAAGCCATTATTTTGGCGGGCGTAGAGAGGTTTCCGCCAGTACCTTCGAGGTCTTTTCGCCGATCGACCAGAGGATCCTCGGCGAGGTAGCCGAAGCATCCTCTAATCAGGTCTCTGCGGCAGTGAGTGCGGCCGTCGAAGCTTTCCCGGCTTGGGCTGCCCTCGGGGCTGCCGGTCGGAAGCCGTACCTTGATCGCTTCGCCGAAGAAATAGGTAAGCGCGCAGAGGCACTCTGCATCACGGAGTCGAACGACGCAGGCGTTCTCCTATCCCGCCTGCGTCACGGTATCGTTCCGCGTGCCATGCTCAATATTAGCTTCTTCGCTGAAGAGGCGCTGACGCTGCAAGATCGGACGATCGAAACCGCGCAAGCGGTGCATCATATCCGTCATGACCCGGCTGGGGTCTGCGCGATCATCACGCCCTGGAACTCACCGCTGATGCTGACGACGTGGAAGGTGGGGCCGGCGCTCGCGTCCGGCAATACCGTCGTCATAAAGCCGCCAGAATGGGCCCCATTGAGTTGCTCCATCCTGGCGGACGCAGCCGATGCCGCAGGTTTGCCGCCTGGCGTCTTTAATATGGTCCAAGGCAGCGGAACGGTGACCGGCGCGGCCCTGGTTGCCGATCCGCGGCTCGCTCGCATCTCATTCACGGGCTCGGTGCCCACCGCAAGAAAGATCGCGCAGGTCGCGGCAGCAAACCTGGTTCCCGCCAGTCTCGAACTCGGTGGCAAGTCTCCCTTCATCGTCCTGGCGGATGCCGATCTCGACGCCGCCGCGGCGACTGGTGCGTTGATGTACCGCAACGCAACCCAGGTCTGCCTCGCTGGCACGCGCTTCCTCGTCCATGCAGATGTTCGGGACGCGTTCGTCGAGCGCATGGGCGCCTATGTCGCCAAACTCAACGTTGGTGACCCACGGGACGAGGCTGCCGAGGTCGGGCCGATCATCCACCCCCGTCAAATCGAGCGGATCGCCGGCTTTGTCGACCGAGCGAAGGCCGGCGGTGCCGAAGTATTGTGGGGCGGCGAGTCAGATGAATACGGTGCCCTCTACTTTCAACCCACGATGCTCTCCGGCGTATCCGGCAGCGATGAAATCGTGCGGGAGGAGGTTTTCGGGCCGGTTCTTGTTCTTCAGGTCTTTTCGGACGACGAGGAAGCCGTCCGGATGGCCAATGATACTGTCTATGGTCTTGGTGGCGTCTGCTACGGCGAAACCTCCCATGCCCAGGCCGTTGCCGAGCGCGTGCGGACTGGCTTCATCTGGGTCAATTCGTTCGGCATTCGCGACCTTGCCGCGCCGTTCGGCGGGCGGGGCCAGTCCGGCATCGGACGCGAAGGGGGCGCCTGGAGCTTTGAGTTCTTCTGCGACATCAAAGATGTCGTTCTTCCGAAACAGGTATTCAAGCCCAGCTTCAGCCATCGTTGAACAAGGAAAATAAGGATTTTTGATTATGGGGCAAATTGTTGGCGCCGCCTTGGTGTCGCATCATCCGGGGTTGATGCAGGATAAAGACTTCCGAATTAAAATGGGCAACGGAGCGGACTCCGATCTTATCGCTGGCTTTGATCGACTTCGTGCAAAGATCGATGCGGTCGACGCCGATACAGTCATCATTTTCGATAGTCACTGGTTCACCACCGGCTATCATCTGTATGACGCGGGCGAGCATTTTTCCGGAAGCTATGTTTCTGATGAAATGCCCTGGTATCTGTTCGATCAGCATTACGACTACCGCGGGGCACCCGAACTTGCGCGTGCCTGCCAGTCGGTCGCTGAGGAGCGAAAGGTGATGGGCTTGGCGATCACCCACCCGTTGCTCCCTCGACAATACGCGACGATCAATATCGTCAACGCTTTGAAGGTTCATGAACGGGTGCTGACTGTTGGCACCTGCCAAAACTGCAAAAGCGAGCATTTCCTGGAATCAGGCGGCGTTGTCGGTGAAGCGATCCGTCGGACCCCAGGGCGCGTCGTCCTGCTCGCGTCTGGCGCGCTCAGCCATAAGTTTAACGGCATCAATTGGGTGCAGAAAAACCCGCGGATGTACGATCCGGAAAACGTCTCGAGCCCGGAGAATGTCGCGAGCGATCGTGACGCCATCGCGCTGTTGGAGCAAGGCGGTCACGATGTCATCATCGACCGGTTTCCCGACACCTACCGGAAGATCCCGTGGGAGGGGTTCGGCGGACACTATTTGCAGATGGTCGGCGCGCTCGGTGGGCGGGACTGTCGGTCGAAGGGCGAGACGCTGTCGGAATATGAAAATGCTCGGGGCACGGGCAACATCCACATGTGGTTTGAGGTATGAGCATGAGCGTCCTTGAGGGGCCGCGTGTCGAACGCCGTCGCGTCATCTTCAACAACAGTGTCTATTGGGGCACAATGCGGAACGACAATATGTTGCGCCTGGACGATGGGCGTGTCGTCGATCCCGCCACCCTGCAACACTTGCCGCCGCTCGAGCCGATGCCGAGCAAGATCATCGCGGTGCATCTTAGCTATTCGTCTCGGGGTATCGAGTCGCGCAACAACCCGAAGCCGACCGAGACACCGACCTATTTCACGAAACCGATCACGGCACTGAACGGCCATGGCGGCGAACTGGTGAAGCCGGATGGCGTCACCTACCTCAACTACGAGGGCGAATTTGCCGCGATCATCGGCAAGGTCACCCGTAACGTCACGCCCCAAGAGGCCTGGAGCTGTATCGCCGGGTTCGCTCCGGTGCTCGACATGGGCGCACAGGACTTCCGCGACACCGACCAGGGATCGATGCTCCGCGTGAAAGGCATGGACGGCTTCTGTCCGATCGGACCTGGTATCGTATCCGGCGTCGATCCTCGCGCCGAAACGCTCCGCACGTATCGCAACGGTCTTCTCGTGCAGGAAGCGAAGATCGGCGATGAGATGATCTGGGGTCCCGATTATATGATCGCCGACATCGCACGTTACATCACGCTGCTGCCAGGCGACGTCATTCTCACCGGCACGCCAGCCCATTCGCGCTCCCTCGATCCCGGCGACGTCATCGAGGTGGAGATCACCAACATCGGACGCTTGCGCAACCACGTGGTGTCGGGGCCGCGACCCCGTGCCGATGGCGTCGGTCATCCGCCGATGGATACGCCGGAGGTGCGCCGGGTAGCTCTTGGTTTCGACGAACGAGTGCGGGAGGACTTCAAGGTCAACTACCGTACCCCGAGAGGGAGCGTCGCATGATGAAGGTGGGTATCGTGGGGGCTGGGGCGATTGGCTGTTGGCTGGGCGCGCGGTTCGCAGCTGCGGGACATAACGTCTCGGTCTTCGCGCGCGGGGCCACGCTCGACGCGCTGCGCGAGCATGGTCTTCGTCTGACAGACGGCGGCGAGGTGCATGCCTACCCGATTTGTGCGGATGAGGATGCGTCGGCGCTAGGAACGCAGGATCTCGTGATCGTCGCGGTCAAGGCTCCCGCAATGGCCGCCGTCGCGCCGGTGGTCGGGGTGATGACCGGGGCCGACACGATCGTCGTGCCAGCGATGAACGGCGTGCCCTGGTGGTTTGCCGACGGCCTCAAGGTCGCCGAAGGTCCGGCCCGTAGGGTCGTTGATCCCGACGGCACGATTGGCGCACACATCCCAGCTGCGAACGTCATTGGATGTGTCGTTCACGCGAGCACGGCGCTCGTTGAGCCAGGCCATGCTCGCCGCAACATGAGCGACGTCCTGATTTTTGGTGAGCCTGCCGGTAAGCTGAGCAACCGGGTCGCCAAGCTCGTGGAGATGTTCGACGGCGTCGGTCTCGCTTCCAGGGCAAGCGACAACATCCGACACGACATTTGGTACAAGCTTTGGGGGAATATGACGATGAACCCCGTGTCGGCGATCACCGGCGCAACGGCTGATCGCGTTATTGACGACCCGGATGTACGTACCTTGCTTATGTCCGTGATGGCCGAGGCGGCGGTCGTTGGGAGCTTGATCGGGTGCCCGATCGATGAGCCGGGCGAGAACCGGATCGATGTAACCCGTAAGCTGGGTGCTTTCCGGACTTCGATGCTCCAGGACGTCGATGCCGGCCGTCCTATTGAACTCGATGCGCTGCTGGGTGCTCCGCGCGCGATTGCCGGGGCGCTTGGCGTGCCGACACCTTCGATGAACATGCTTTACGGCCTGACGCGCGTCTTCGCTCAGACCCGCGGTCTCCTGCCGTGAGCGCATCGCGCCTGAATGGACTTCGGAAAGTCTATTCGGGACGGATGTACGTCGATCCAGCCGATAGGGCACCGTTCCTGACCGACTGGCGCGGGCTCTGGCGCGGCGACGCGCTTGCCGTTGTGCAGCCTGAAACTACCGAACAGGTCGCCGCCATCATGCGATGGGCGTGGAAAACGGGCACGTGCGTCACGCCGCAAGGGGGGAATACGGGACTATCAGGCGGATCAGTGCCCGAGAGCGGATCCGACGGTATCGTCCTTTCTCTCACCCGGCTCAATGCCATCCGCAACGTCGACGCGGTGAATGGCAGCATGATCGTGGAGGCAGGGTGCGTGCTTTCGCATGTCCAAGAGGCGGCCGATAAAGCGAATCGGTATTTCCCGCTGAGCCTTGCGGCCGAGGGAAGTTGCACCATCGGCGGCAATCTGGCGACCAATGCGGGGGGTACCGGAGTGCTACGCTATGGCAACGCTCGAGATCTTTGCCTGGGGCTGGAGGTCGTGACCGCCGATGGTCAGGTGTGGGATGGCCTGCGGGGCTTGCGCAAGGATAACACCGGCTATTCGCTTCGCGACCTGTTCATCGGCTCGGAGGGGACGCTTGGCGTCATCACCGCGGCAGTGGTCAAACTGTTCCCGAAGCCGGCTGCCAGAGTGGCAGCCTTCGCTGGGCTCGAAACGCCGGAAGCGGCATTGGGTCTCCTGGAAGCGATGCAGCGCCGTGCCGGTGACTTCCTCACTGCCTTCGAGCTCATGAGTGATCTCTGTCTTGCCTTGGTTATTGATCATGTGCCCGGGACGCGATTGCCGCTGGAGCAGCGAACGCCCTGGTATATCCTTTTGGAGGTCAGCGACGCGACCAGCGAAGAGCGTGCGACGGATATCTTGCAGGACGCGCTCATGTCCGCTTTCGAAGAGGGACTGATCGTCGATGTGGCGGTCGCCGCATCAATCGGTCAGAGCCGCGATTTCTGGGCGCTTCGCGAGAACATCTCTGAAGCACAGAGCGCCGCAGGCAAGACGATTAAACACGATGTGTCGGTGCCAATCTCCGGCATCGCGCAGTTCATCTCGGAAGCTGGTTCGGCGCTATCGAGCGGATACCCGGACGTTCGCCCGGTTGTCTTCGGCCACGTGGGAGACGGCAATCTGCACTACAACGTGTCATCGGGTGTGGGCGGAGACGGGGACGCACTGCTCGAACGGCAAGCGCAGATCAATCGCATCGTCCACGACATCGTCATAGCGCACCACGGGTCCATCTCTGCCGAACATGGCCTTGGCGTCCTGCGTCGCGACGCGGCGGCGCAGTACAAGGCACCGGTTGAGCTCGCCATGATGCAGGCGATCAAAGCCGCACTCGATCCGGACGGCCTCATGAACCCTGGAAAAGTCCTCCCCGTGGAGCGCAGACGTGTTGAGGCCTAATCTGATAGACGGCGAATGGGTGGCAGGCACGCCATCCCCGAACGTCAATCCGTCCGACACGGATGATGTGATCGGCGAATATCATCAGGCCGAACCTGCGGACGCACAACGTGCGATCCATGCCGCACGGCAGGCGCTCCGCTCCTGGTCGCGCGGGCCGTTGCAACAGCGAGCCGATATTCTCGATCGTGTCGGCATGGAGATCCTCCAGCGGCTCGACGAGCTGGCGGATCTGCTGGCGCGCGAGGAAGGGAAGACGTTGCGCGAGGCGCGCGGCGAGGTCACCCGCGCCGGACACATCTTCCGCTTCTTTGCTGGCGAAGTCGTCCGGCAGGCGGGGCAGCATCTGGACTCGGTACGGCCAGGCGTCGAGATTGACATCACGCGGGAACCGGTCGGTGTGGTTTCGCTCATCACGCCCTGGAACTTCCCGATCGCCATTCCGGCATGGAAGATCGCGCCGGCGCTTGCGTATGGAAACACAGTTGTTTTCAAGCCGGCCGACCTGACGCCGGGATCTGCCTGGGCGCTCGCGGAGATGCTCCATCGTTCCGGTCTTCCGGCCGGTGTGTTCAATCTGGTAATGGGGCGTGGCCCGAAACTTGGGGCGACCCTTGCGGGTCCCGGCGTCGACGCCGTGAGCTTTACCGGCTCAGATGGTGTCGGACGTGGGATCCTTAAGGCCGGCGCGGAGCATGGCTTCAAGGTGCAGCTCGAAATGGGTGGAAAGAACCCGCTGGTCGTGCTGGCTGACGCCGATCTCGACCTGGCCGCCGACTGCGCGCTCGATGGTGCCTTCTTCTCCACCGGACAACGCTGCACCGCGTCGTCGCGGCTTATCGTCGAGGATAGCGTCCACGACGCCTTCGTCGATGCCCTTATCGCGAAGATGGATCGTCAGGTCGTCGGGGATGCCCGTGCAACCGAGACGACGATCGGGCCCGTCGTCGACGAGCGACAGTTGCAGTCCAATTTGCAGCACCTTGGGCGAGCGCAAGCCGACGGGGCGACCCTCCTGACGGGGGGAGATCGCCTGAAACGGGAAAGGTCCGGCTTCTACCAGGCGCCGGCGCTGCTGAGCGAAACGACGGCCGGGATGCGGATCAACCAGGAGGAGGTGTTTGGGCCGGTCGCGTCCGTAATTCGAGTGACGGATTTCGACGAGGCTCTGGACGTGGCAAACGACGTGCGCTTCGGGCTCGCCGCCGGTATCTGCACGACCTCGCTCAAGAGCGCGTCGCGTTTTCGTCGCGAGGCGCAGGCCGGAATGGTAATGGTCAATCTCCCAACGGCAGGAGTCGATTATCACGTCCCGTTCGGCGGACGAAAGGATTCGAGTCACGGTCCGCGCGAACAAGGTGCCTACGCGGCCGAATTCTACACAACCGTCAAGACGGCCTACGTCCGCCCGTAAGGAGAACTCCGATGGCGCTCTCGCCAGACATCGTCAAACAGCTTGCGGCCTCGCTCGACAACGCGGAGCGCACGCAGACGCAGGTCGATCATTTCTCGATCGCTTACCCGGAGATGACCACGGAGGATGCGTACGCGATCCAGAACGCCTGGGTCGCCGCAAAGATCGCCGCGGGACGGCGCCCGATCGGCCATAAGATCGGCCTCACCAGCCGGGCGATGCAGCGCGCCGGGAACATTACTGAGCCGGATTACGGGACGCTTCTCGATGATATGCAGTTCGGCGACGGTGGGGAGATACCCACCAGTCGATTTATCGTCCCGCGAGTCGAGGTGGAATTGGCCTTCATTCTGAAGGACCGCCTGGACGGACCGGCCTGCACGATATTCGATGTGCTTTCCGCGACGGACTATGTCGTTCCTGCAATCGAGCTCATCGATGCGCGCATTCGCCAGGTGGATCCCACCACCGGTGCAACCCGCAAAGTCATCGATACGATCTCCGACAACGCCGCCAACGCAGGAATAATTCTTGGCGGCCGCCCGATCCGTCCGCATGATATGGATCTTCGCTGGGCTTGCGCCATCGTCTCGAGAAACGGTGTCATCGAGGACTCGGGCGTCGCCGCAGCGGTCCTGAACCATCCCGCGAACGGCGTTGCATGGCTTGCAAATAAGCTTCATCCGCACGGGGTGACGCTGGAGCCGGGAGAAATCGTGCTGGCCGGATCCTTTACTGCGCCCGTCGCGGCGAGGGTCGGTGATACCTTCCATGTGGACTATGGTCATCTAGGAGCCGTATCGTTCCATTTCAGCTAAATGGTCTCCGATACTACGCAGGGCGCCTCGGAACATCTGTGTCGTGCCGCCGCAAGCCGCCGACCGGCCGCTGATTGTCGCCGCAACCTTCGCCGCCGCGCCAGGCATCGACGGGCTCCTTTCCCGGATGAAGCGGGTAAAGACGGCGGTGGAATGGCTGAAGGCTCATTGGACGCCTCCCAGCACCGCAACGTGGAATTGTCATCGCGCGTGCTGGGCGTGCTAACGCTGGCCGAAGTGAACGGTATGTGGCTCAAAATGTGCCTGCCCTCAACTCGCGCCTCATGATAATGAGAAGCGAGACCAGAGCGGGAAGGCAATGCATGCCGGAGAAACAATCGCAGCGGGAGAAATTCGAGCAACCCGCGAGCGAGCAGGAATGCGACGAGAGCGACGAACGCTGGGACGCCAGTCTCACGAAGATCGCCAAGCAAAAGCCACCACCCAAAGAGCGCGAACCGGAATGAGGACGATTCTAGCTCGCCGTCGCAAGGAAGGCCGCATAGTGAGCACGTGCTATGGAATCGACCTTGCCGTAGTGCGCCCGACACCATCGGGCCATCTTATCAGGATCGAACGCGACTTTGTCGACGACAAGGCCTTGCTGAGCATGGCAATCAAGCAAAACGATGGCAGCACTCTCGAATTCTTCGAAGTTGGCCGGAACCTCGTCGTCGCATAGTTCTGCAAAGCGCGCATAATTCTCCGGCGTCGGCCAGAGTGTTACATCGCGCTCATCCGCCAAAGCATCGGCTCCCCGAATCCTATCGGAAAGAGCCTATCGCATCGGCCGTATTCGCAAACCAGAGCATTTTCACGATGAGCGTTGATATCCGGCTTTTTCAAAGAAGTTGGCGCATTCGGATGGAAGGAAGCGGTCAAGCAGGCTGCCGATGCGCTCGATGAGGCCATTGACGGTTCGGGCCGGTTCCTGGCGCAGCAGGGCCTTGAGCTTGGAGAAGGCCATCTCGATCGGGTTCATGTCAGGGCTGTGGGGCGGCAGGTAGAAGATCTGGGCGCGGCGCTCGGCAATCGCCTCGCGCACGCCGGCGACCTTGTGGGCGGGCAGGTTGTCGAGCACGACGACATCGCCACGCCGAAGCGTGGGCGCGAGGACGTGCTGGACATAGGTTCGGAACGCATCGCCATCCTTCGCAGCATCGAGCACCCATGGTGCGGTCATGCCGGACAGGCGCAGCCCGACAATGAAGGTCATGGTCTTCCAGTGCCCAAAAGGTACGCTTCGCGGCAGCGCTCGCCCACCGGTGCCCAGCCATAGAGCCGCGCCATCTTGGTGTTCACACCGGTCTCGTCGAGGAAGACGAGCGCTTCAGGATCGATGAACGGCTGCGCCGCTCGCCACAGCTTGCGCCTCGACTTCCGCGAGTCCTCGCCGGGTGCGGAGACCCGGTGCGATCGGAGCGCGTAGATCGTCCCTGGGAAGAGGGTGGGTCTGTGGCGAGCATAACAATCTGACGCTGGTCTTGGTCTGCTCACGTTCGAATAGCACAATTATACCGGTCGAGGCTGCATCGGATTCAACGACCAAACAGCACTCCATCCTGCGTCCATGGCTCGGCCCCAATGCCGTCACACGAAGCGCCCAAGCGAACTGACGATCACGTTAATCAGACATCCATGACAGTGAAACAGTCTAATTGCGACCGCATGTCAATAATTGCGTTGTCAACGGTTATCGGTGGGGATATGAGTGGCGAATCGCGGACTTCAAAAAGAAGCCGTGCCGCAGGCGGTAGCGTTAACGATGAAGGGGATTGAATCGTGTCCAGACAATCAAAGGTTTATCTGCTCGGGACGACTGCCGCATTGATGGTGCTGCCGGTCGCGGCGCAGGCTCAGGTCGCTTCCGCACAAAGTGGCTCCGCACAGCCAGCGACTGTTACCGATCAGAGTGACGCTCAGCAGCCATCGCAACCTGAAGCTGGCCAGGCTGCTGGTCCGGACATCCTCGTTACCGGATCGCGCATCTCGCAGCGCGGTTACACGGCTCCCACCCCAGTCACCGTCGTTGATGCGGCCACGCTCACAAACGCAGCGCCTACGAATATTCCGGATGCTCTGAACAAGTTGCCGCAGCTGGCAAATTCGCGCAGCAACAATCAGAGTCCGGTCCTCGTGGCGAACCAGCCACAGGGAGGTAATTACCTCAATCTGCGCGGCATCGGTATCAACCGCGTCCTTGTCCTGCTGGACGGCCAGCGCCTCGCGCCGACCACCTTTGAAGGTGCGGTCGACACCAATATCCTTCCTCAGTTGCTGGTTAAGCAGGTCGACATTGTCACCGCGGGCGCGTCCGCAAGCTACGGCTCGGACGCCGTCACCGGCGTCGTCAACTTCATTCTCGACAAGAAGTTCACCGGCATCAAGGCGATGGCCACCGCCGGCATCACCGGCCGAGGCGACGATGCCTTCCAGCGTGTCGGCCTCGCTGCTGGCACCTCGTTGCTGGACGATAAGCTGCACCTCGAAGGCAGTGTCGAATACTATCGCAGCGCTGGTATCGACGCCGGCGGCAAGCTGGAGCGCGGGGCCGCTCGCACCCCGCTGGCGGTCGGTACGGTCGGCCTTCCCGGCGCGGCCGGGAGCGCCACCAACCCTTACACTACAGTATACAATACCCGCTTTCCCGCGCAGACGTTCGGCAGCGTGATCAACACCGGCCCGCTGGCTGGTAATGAGTTCCTCCCGGGCGGTGCTCTGGTACCATTAAACGCCGGAACCAAAACCGGGACCAGCGGGATCAACATCGGCGGCGATGGCGCCTACCACGATCAGATGTGGCTGACGCCGCGTGTGACCAATCGACAGGCGTTCGGCCGTGTCGGCTATGATTTCTCGCCGTCGGTGAGTGGCTACGTCTATGCCAATTATGCCTATTCCGATTTCAATCAGGTCAACCCCACCCAGTCGGTCAACGCGATCACCATCTATTCGGATAACGCTTTCCTGCAGCAGTCGCTGACCGCGGCGCAGCGCGCGCAGTTGGGCGCGACGCCGAGCTTTTCGATCGGGCGGCGTCTGGACGAGGATGGCGGCCTGAAGGTTCACGGAGCGACCAAGAACTTCACCACCGGCGCAGGCCTGGAAGGTAAGTTCGGCGGTGATTGGAAGTGGAACGTCAACTATACGCACAGCTATTCGCGCCTGACGATACAGCAGGACAACCAGATCCAGGTGCCGCGTTTTGCCGCAGCGGTGGACGCGGTTCGTGATAGCTCGGGCAATATCGTTTGTCGGGTCACGTTGACGAATCCGGGTCTTTATCCCGGTTGCGTCCCGATCAACCTGTTTGGCGTTGGCTCGCCGTCGGCCGCGGCGCTTCGCTATGTGTTGCAGCCGTCGTCCTTCACGGTCAAAAACACGCTCGACGACGTCAATGGATCTATCGCTGGCAGCCCATTCTCAACGTGGGCGGGGCCGGTGAGCGTCGTCGTCGGTGGTGAGTACCGCAAGGCGACCTTGAACCAGACCAGTACGGCCGATCCGGCCCTCCCGGTCGATTTCACCGGCGTGCGCTCGCCGATCGCAAACCGCCTCTTCAACAGCCAACAGGTCGGCGTCGGTGCGGGTTCGAACAATGTGAAAGAGGCCTTCGGCGAAGTCGCCATTCCGCTGCTGAAGGATCTGCCGTTCGCTGAGAAATTCGATCTCAATGGTGCGGTTCGCTACACCGACTATAGCACCAGCGGTGGGGTGACGACGTGGAAGGGCGGCTTCAATTACGTTCCGACCAAAGGAATCCGGTTCCGCGGCACGATCTCCCGCGATATTCGCGCGCCGACGCTGTATGAGCTGTTCGCGGGCACGCAGATCGCTCGGCAGACCTTCACCGATCGCCAGACGAACACGACCAACGAGCTTATCGTCGTCTCGGGCGGTAACCGCAATCTGAAGCCCGAGATTGCCAAGACCAAGACGGTCGGCATCATCCTTCAGCCGTCGTTCTTGCCCGGCTTCAGCGCATCGATCGATGCGTGGGAGATCAAGATCAAGGGCGGCGTAGGGGCAGTCGACGCGCCCACGGTCTTGAACCAGTGCTTCGCCAATGCGGCGTCCCCATTCTGCTCGCAGATCGTGCGCCCGATTTCGCCGACGGACACCTCGGCGGCGAATTTTCCGAGCCAGGTCAACGCGTTTAATATCAACCTCGCGAACGAGCTGTACCGTGGAATCGATTTCGACGTTTCGCAGCGGATCAAGATCGGTGCCGATACCAGGCTCGATCTCCGGTTGCTGGCGTCTTATGTTCCAAAGCGCAGCATTTCCACGTTGCCTACCGTTCCGACGCAGGAGCAAGCCGGTGGCATTTCGGTGAACGGGCCATATGGGTACCCAAAGCTCTCCGGCACCTTGCAGGCCGACCTGAGCCACGGGCCGTTCAATCTGTTCGTGGCAGAACGCCTCGTGGGGGCAATGGATCGTAACTGGAACCCGCTCCAGGTTTTCACCGAACATCATTATGGTCCCGTATATTATACCGATCTGACGGTATCGATCGATCTAGGGGCACTTGGCGGACGCAACACGGACGGCAGAAGCAACGCGACCCTGTTCTTCAACGTGAACAATCTCTTCGATCGGAAGCCTCCGGTGGTCGCGGACACGTCCAGCCCCGGACTGAATTTCCCGACGGCAATTGCGGTCTATGATGCCGTTGGCCGCTTTATGAGCGCTGGTGTCCGGATGCGCTTCTAATACGGCACTTTCATTGGAAGGGCGATCGGAGGGCAGGGGGTTATTCCTCTGCCCCAACCGCATCCGCTTCGGATTGTCGCATGCCGGTGTAAAGGCCTTCGCGCCGACGCGTCCCATCACTGCTGTGTCGCCCATTTGTGCGATGCTGCTCACCAGGGTCGCGAAAACCAGCGGCGCGATGATCATCTTGATCAGCGCAGAAAGAGCGTGGTCCCGATGGAAAAATGGCCCGTGATCGCGTTCAGGCGGGCCGCGGCAGCCGGCGATTCGTCGTCAAGCCAGCCATCGAGCGCCAGACCGGTCAAAATTCCTGCCAACAAAGCGATGATGATTCAAAGTGTTAAGCGCCTATCCATTGTCTCAGGGCCTCATGGTCGCCGATGCAACCTTTGTACGGACCGCCAGTCTCTTATCGTTGGCGTCAGCGCCCGCGTTGATCAGATATGCTCCAGGGGCGATCCGCCATTGGTGACTTTGGACGTCCCAATTCGCTAGCAACCGGGGATCGACTGTAATCTCGACCCGTTTGGATTCACCCGGCTGCAAACTGGCTTTCGCCCATCCGAGGAGCCGCTGTTGTTTGCGCTGTGGTCCTTGCTGAAGGTAGATCTGCGGCGTTGCTTCGCCGCTCCGCGGTCCGGTATTTCGCACCGTCAGCGCCAGCTTGAGCGGTTTCGATGAGACGACCGCCAGATCCGAATAGGTGAATGTCGTGTACGACAACCCGAAGCCAAAGGGATAGGCTGGCCTGTATCCCTTCTCCACAAACCAACGGTAGCCGACGGAGGAACCCTCATTGTAATCGACGCCGAACGGTTTTGACTCCCAGAATTTGCGTGGCTGTACCGGGTTCAGGTCCAGTCCCGCCGGCCTCGATCGCGGGAGCTGATCGAGGCCTTCGGGAAACGTCACGGGAAGTCGGCCGGAGGGATTCACCTCGCCGAACAGAACCCGTGCAATTGCCTCCCCGCCCTGACCGCCTGGATACCAGGCTTCGATCAGGCCGGCGACTTTGCCACGCCAGGGCGTGAGCACCGCCCCCCCGGTCTCCATAACGACAACCGTCTTCGGATTTGCGTCCGCTACCGCCGCGATCAGAGCCTCCTGTTCGCTCGACAGACGCGGGCTCACATCGACACTCTCAAGCGCCCATTGTTCGACAAAGATGATGGCGATGTCGGCCTGCTTGGCTGCGGCAACAGCGCTCGCGATATCGGTTCCTGCATCGAACCGGACTTCCCCCTTGGCGCGCCGCTTGATGGCGTCCAGCGGGGCCGACGGGTGATAAACAGGGCCTTTGACCGATCCCGGATATCCCAGCGGTACGGCTAAGCGGACGCTTCCATAGGGGATCACCTGGGAGGATCCGCCACCTGACAATACGCCGATATCGGCGTGCCCGCCAATCACAGCCACCCGACCGGCATTCGCAGCCAAAGGCAGGATGTTGTTTTCGTTCTTCAGAACGACGATGCCGGCTTCCGCGGCCGCGAGAGCTACCGAATTGTCGCCATCGACGTCAAGCGATCCCAATGAATGCTGAGGGTCAATGGCACCAACGACGAAGAGGCTGCGCAACAGCCGGTGTACCATCTCGTCAATACGGGCTTGCCGCACCACGCCAGCCAGAACAGCCGCCTTCAATGGCGCACCGAAAAAGACCTCCTTGTCCAGTTCCTCGCCAGATTCCTGATCCAGCCCTGCGTTCGCGGCAGTCACCGAATGGACGGCACCCCAGTCGGACATGACCCAGCCCTTGTATCCCCAGTCCGTGCGCAGCACGCCGGTGAGGAGATTGGGATTCTCGCAGGCGTAACGCCCATTCACCTTATTGTAGGCGCACATGATCGAGGTAGGGCTGCCGTCTTCGATCGCGAACTCGAAGGCCAGGAGGTCGGATTCCCGCAAAGCGGCATCGCCAATGCGCGCGTCGACTACGTGACGACCTGTTTCCTGCGCGTTCAGGACCAAATGCTTCACCGTCGAAGCGATGTGCTGGCTCTGGATGCCAGCGATCGAAGCGCCGGCGAGGCGGCCTGCAAGAAGGGGATCCTCGCCGAGATACTCGAAGTTGCGACCATTATAGATATCTCGGGTGAGATTGACGCCCCCAGCGAGCAGAATGTTGTAGCCACGCTGCCGTGTCTGCTTGGCGACCATGATCCCACCGCTCCGCGCGATGTCAGGGCTCCAGGTCGCTGCCAGGGACGCTCCCGATGGCAGCGCCGTGGCATCATTACCCGAAGCGCCAGCCTCGGCGACGCCGAGGCTGGCATCCGTTTCGCGAAGCGCGGGAATGCCCAGGCGGGGCACACCAGGAAAATAGCCTCCCGACGGGGAGACATCGGCAGGCAAGGCCCGCATGCTGCGGGGAAAGTGACCGTGGAGGAGCGAGATCTTCTCGTCCAGGGTCATCATCGCGACAAGTCGTGTCGCGCGCGCGTCAGGAGTTTCCGTCGACCCCGCGGGAATGGCCATCGCTGAAAGGGCTTCTCTATCCAGCCTCGGTGCCGGCCTCGGTGTCGTCTGAGCATTGGCGGTGAACGGCAGCAGCGTGGCAATTGTGGTGCCGAACAGAAAGGCCATAGTTTTATAGAACATAATTCGACCTCCCAATTGATCGGCGTGCGGATGGATGCATTGCCCCGGAGCAGTGCGAACGCTTTCTGAGCGCGCGCTGACGGATCAGCCGTCAGGTCACCTGCCGAGGCGCGCAGTATGGTGTCTCGGGCGTCAATCGCCACCCACGTGTCCGTTGGTCGATGAAAGCGCCGCCGGGGGCGGGACGGAACAGATCGCGGTGAGGGATCCAACCGCTCGCGAAGGGCGACAGCCGGATCCAACCCTTGCACCCGCACCCGCGTAACATCCTCCATGCGGTGGCGCTGACCAAGCGGTACGGGCGCGGGCGTGTCGTCAGGCGACTTCACGTGCTGATACCACGTCGGATGCTCGCAAGCTCAAGCCCTTTGCGCCAACTCTTCGCGCGCCAGCCCCGAAGCACCGTAGGACGAGATACCGGGCAGAAAAGCCTTGGATTGTCTGAACACCATATGCGCCCCTTGATTGTTAGCGGTCCTGCCTGCGGGCAGGGCTTCTTTTTTTTAAGTCCGTGATCGCCTAGCCATATCGGGGTGCCAATCTATTGACAACGCAATAAATGATGTTGCAGGTGCAACCAGAAGGTTTCAATGGCATGGGCGCTGAAGAGAGGTGAACGGTAACTAGTCTCACGCCCCTTCGCGGCTTGGACCGGACAGCGTTTAGACAATCAAGCTTGTCTGCTCGGGACGATACTGCACGGCGTGCCAATTGCGCCATGCCGGTCGCGATCATTGCCGGCATGTTCGCGTTTCACATGGCGTCCGCGGCGAGGCGAGTCCGGGTTTAATAAATCCTTTTCAAGGACTTGTTTGATTCCTTCACTTGTTCGCTCGCGCACTAGGCCGATGATCGAACTGGTCCCGTTGCCGCCAAGACGGAGATTTCGAGTATTTTCATGCGCGAGGCCGCAGTTCTGGGAGGCACTTTGTGGAGAGTAACGAGCAGCAGATGAAGGACTTGCAGATGGCGGAGCGGGGCGGCGATTTGCACCCCCGTTCGTTGGGATGGATCGAACGGCTGGTGAGGATCGATACGACCAGTCGAGTTTCCAATCTCGGTCTCATCGAGACGGTCCGTGACGAGTTGCGCCAGCAGGGGCTCGATCCGTGGCTGACTTACGATGCCGCGCGAGGCAAGGCCAATCTGTTCGCGACGGTCCCCGCGGCCGACGGCCGACTTACGGGCGGCACCGTCCTCTCTGGCCACACTGATGTGGTTTCGGTCGATGGACAGGACTGGAGCTCTGACCCGTTCGCCCCTGAGATTCGCGAAGGCAAGTTGTACGGACGCGGGACGGCCGACATGAAAGGCTTCATCGGCACAGCACTGACCCAGATTCCCGACATGCTTGCGCGCCGGTTGCGCTCGCCGATCCACTTCGCATTATCGTTCGACGAGGAGGTGGGCTGCCTGGGTGCGCCTCTCATGCTGGCCGAAATCACGAAGAGAGGGATTGCGCCACAAGGCTGCATTGTCGGTGAGCCGACGAGCATGGAGGTTGTCCTCGCCCATAAAGGGATCAACGTCTATCGCTGCCGAGTACATGGGCGCGCGTCCCACAGCTCGCTGCCGCAAAACGGCGTGAATGCCATCGAATATGCAGCGCGGCTGATTTGCTTCATTCGCGACATCGCTGACGAACTCCGCCGTGATGGGCCTTTTGATAGTGCGTTCGATACGCCATTCTCGACTGCGCAAACCGGCGTGATCGCCGGCGGTGCCGGCACTAATCTGATCCCACAGCATTGCACGTTTGACTTCGAATTCCGGAACCTACCGACCGTCGATGCCAAGAAGCTCTATACGCGCATCACCGATTACGCCCGGGAAATCCTGCTTCCTCGAATGAAGGAAGAGGCTGAGGATGCCGACATCGCTTTCGAGCGCCTAGCCCTGGCTCCCGCTATGGAAGCGGAAGAGGAGGCGAAGATCACTGCCCTCGTTCGAGCTCTTGCGCGCGACACGGGCGTCCGCAAGGTATCTTACGGAACCGAGGGTGGGCAGTTCCAGGAAGCTGGCATCCCGGCGATCATCTGCGGGCCTGGTGACATTCTTCAAGCTCATCGCCCGGATGAGTTTGTCGCGCTCGACCAGATCTCGCGAGCGGAGACATTTCTCGCGGACTTTATCCTGGCAAACACTGCGCAATGACCGATGAGAGAATGCTTACGCCGTCGCAAAGCGGGCGCTCCGTGTCCGCCAGAATCGCAGGAATCATTATATTTTTCACAGATTTCGAGCATCTGCCGGCAAGACGGCCGCAAAGCGCCTCAGCCTAATCATTGATCCGGTAGGGCGTATGTCTTGTTGTTATGAATCTTCATTCGCTCACCTATAGGGTGAAGGAGTGCCTCCGCCTGCTCCTTCAATGGCGCGGCCAGCCGGATCGACGCAGGCCCGACGCGGTGCGTCGAAGTTCAGCGCGCCCTTGATCCAGGAGAAGCGGTCGCCGGTCGGTTGACCCACGGCGGCATGGTTGTGCGCGTCGCCGCCGTGGAGGCATGGCTTGCAGCCGTCATCGCGCTCGGACAACTGGTCGACCGACGGGGCGCGCTCGCCAAGCCAGAATTCCCGCTGAGCCGGGCTACTGGAAAAGATGACGTGCGCGAATTTCTCAATCTCCGCGGACGGTCTGTTGGCGCTGACCGCGAGCGCCGCACCAGCGACGCCACCCTCAGCGATCGTCACCGAGTTGATGAGCAAAGCGCTTGCCGACTATCCCGGCAAGGAAGCGCTGGTGCTTACAGTCGTCTATCCGCCTGGCGCCGTCGACCGCGTGGATCGGCACAACGCACATGCGTTCGTCTACGTGCTCGAGGGCTCGATCATAATGGGCGTGCGCGGCAGCAAGACCGTCACGCTCACGCCGGGGCAAACGTTTTACGAAGGTCCCACCGACGTGCAAACGATCGGCCGTAACGCCAGCCGGACCAAACCCGCGAAGTTCCTTGTCGTCCTGCTGAAAGGCAGCCGTGACCCCGTCGCGGTGCCGGCGACCTGAAATTGGCGCCGAAGCGGTTTGCCCAGCTTGGTCGGTTGAAGCGCCATGCGTCGGCGTCCAGCTTCATCCGACCTTTAAACAAGGTAAAACAAGGTGAGCACGCGCAATGCACGATAACATCAGATATTATCTGCAGCGTGTCAGGGCGGAGATCAGGTAAGCGAAGCGAGCGGTCAATCGAGAAGTGACCATTGCGCATTTCAAAATCCGGACGAATTGGACCTGTGTCGAGTTGACGCGCGGATCAATTCAATTCTCTGACCAATACCATTCTGTATCGGTGCATGGCTCTCTTTCTGACGATCTTCGAAAGCGCGCGCTTGCCAGAAAGGTCGACCATCAGTGCGGCTTGTCCTCGGGCAGCGGCACGCCGTTGTGCAGATAGGCTGGCGCCTCGATCAGGATGAAGGCGATGCGGCAAACCTTGTCGGTGGTGTTGCGCCACAGGTGCATGGTGCCGCGCTGGACGATGACGCCGCCATGCTTGATGGTCTTCCTCGCGCCGTCGTCCAGTTCCAGTTCGATCTCGCCTTCCAGCACGATGCCATAGTCGATCGAATTGGTGCGGTGCATCGGGCTTTCGCAGCCCGGAAGCATATCGACCACACGGACCACCGAGCCGCCTTCCAGCGTCAGCCCCGCCTCGCGATGGCGGCCATCGGTTTCATCGTTGTTGTCGGCCGGGACCGTCGCGGTCGTCCACAGCAGCAGGAAGGCGGCATCGCCCGACGGGATCATCCTGGTCGGCGCGACGTCTTCCGATTTGAACACCGCGCGCCCGTTGGCGTCATGCCCAGTGACCACGCGCTGGACAGGCGGAAGCCCGCTATCGGATATGTCGGTCATGCTTTCACCACTTTCTGTTCCAACACACCAAAGGGGGCGCTGCCATCAGGCAGGCGAGCCTCCATGCGCACCGTATCGCCAAAGCGCATGAAGTCGGTGCGCGGCGCGCCATGGTCCATAATCTCTATCCCGCGCCGCTCCGCAATGCAGGACGAGCCGACCTCGCGAAAATTCTCGTTTGAAACCGTGCCTGAACCAATCACCGTGCCTGCCACCAGGTTGCGGGTGCGTGCGGCATGGGCGACCAGTTCGTGGAAGCCGTAAGCCATCGGCTCGCCATAAGCGTTGCCGAAGATCTCGCCGTTCCACTGCACTTCGAGATGCAGCGCAGGGCGAAACTCGCGCCACTGCGCGCCCAGTTCGTCGGGCGTCACCGCGAAGGGCGCCATGCCGCAGGGGGGCTTGGCCTGAATCCATCCAAAGCCGGTTTTCATCTCCGGGCCCGCCAACTTGCGCAGCGACCAGTCGTTGATCTGGACGACCAGCGCGATGTAGTCGCCCGCCTTGTCGGCA
>Ga0105237_10002799_pt1 | contig 21195 bp, 20 predicted proteins | sample KBSC24metaG_FD_81520 | JGI IMG/M metagenome (GOLD analysis project Ga0105237, IMG submission 81520) | Corn rhizosphere microbial communities from Kellogg Biological Station, Michigan, USA - KBS C2-4 metaG | ecosystem: Host-associated > Plants > Roots > Rhizosphere > Soil | place: Michigan, USA...
TGCCTGTCCTGGCTGATTTGGCACTAGAGGTGGAGTTTTTGGCAAAACATGTATTCGTACTACAAAGAACAGCAGGGGAAGCTCTATTGCTTATCTGGAAATGTTTGGTTAAGACATTGTGGACTACTATATAGCGGTGGCAATGGTAAGAGGACTGTCACTAGGGAGAATTGTTCCAACACGGTGCATTGCAGCAGCATTTGAGACACCTCTAGGGCAGCGTGGTATCTGGCCAGGTGCGGTACTACGTTTACTGTAGCAGCAGCACGGAAGACACCGAGCGTCGTTGATGTCAAGCCGAATGCTTTGATCACGTGCGAGAAACGACGACTAATCATGGCTTCGCATTATTATTATTCCGTGGCGGTCTGGGGCCCAGTGCTCCCTGATTCCAAATCCCGAAAACGCCAGATTTGATGGCGTCATCTCGATTCGCTTCGGGCACCTTCTCTTCTGCAGCAAACTTGTGCAAAGCTCCTGCAAGCTACTCGAAGTTGCTGCCCCTCCAAGCCTGCGACACCCAAGTTTTGCATTCCGTTATTCAAATCACTTCCATCCACCCCCGTCCCAGCATTTCTAAGCCGTGTCATAGTCCCCCGTGTTATTATCTCTTCACATAATATCTCACACCTCTCTGCCTCGTCCGATCTCCAATCTTCTATCATCCTCCTTCTATTACCCGCCGCTGACTCGACCACCTATTCTATTCCCTCACCTTCCCTTCCGCGGGAGATCGAGATAAATACCTTCGTCGTGGCTGCCCCATTGTCTTTCCGCTCCGTCAAATTTCAGCGCCTCATCAACAACACCAAGAACAACTACACCTCAATCACAACCCCGCTTCGACCAACGCGTCCATTTTCCACCAGCAAACCCACAAACTTCACACAAACGTCCAACAAAATGGTTGTCCACAATCTCGCAGAGTACGTAGCCTACCATCAAGCCAAGCTTCGGAAGGAGCAAGAAGCCGCCGCCGCCGCTGCTGCCCCTGCCCCTCCTGCGAAGAAATATGGTGTTAATGAAATAAACAGCAAATCATCCTTCAACACCTCCCTCGAGTCCGAGAGACTGATCGTTCTCGATTGTTTCGCCACCTGGTGCGGCCCCTGCAAAGTCATCGCCCCCGAAGTCGCCAAGTTTAGCGAGTCGGAAGCCTACAAGGAGAAGGTCGAGTTCTACAAGGTCGACGTCGACAAGGTTCCAGACCTCGCCCAAGAACTGAATGTCAGAGCCATGCCCACTTTCATGCTCTTCAAGGGCGGTGAGAAGGTCGGCGAGGTTGTCGGCGCCGACCCCCGTGCTCTCAGAAACGCCATTGATAAGAACCTGTAAATTCAATGCTGGTATCCCTGGTCCATTTTTGGAATAGAGGGAATGAGACCAACTGCCCATCGATTTCGAAATGACATAAATGGTTTTGATTGAAAACGGGAAGATGAAAGGGAATGCGATTACTCACAGCCCTGACGGGAGTGGTTTCTATACTTGCACTATTCTCCCAGTTCCAGCCGTCCACAGCGGCGTCTTGATGGAAAAGGGCACTTGTGGGACGGGTTACCGTCCCGCAGAACTCACATCGAATACAAACCTAAAAATAGCATACATCCTCTACAGACGTGCCTCCCTCCCAGTTCCCTTCTCTGTCGTTCGTGCTAGGTACAGAGACCAGCGATTTCTTCGTGTCAGAAGGGAATACGTGCAGCTGACCAAGAAATCCTTGTTGATGAGTGATCCCCATGTTCATTTTATACGCCGTCTATGATCCGATGACACCTCTCACGGAACAAGTCGGACTATTTTCGACCCGGGACTTTTGTACTCATCGTCTATCCGCTCCTCTCTAGGCCAAAAGTCCAGAGCCCAGAGCCTGAAGCTGGTGAACTCCCAGAGCAAGCAGTTGGTGGTCTGTGGGTCCCCGAGGACTAAGTAACCAGGAATGGCAGTTTGGCTTGGATCTGCTTGAACTCAGGGGAAGACACCCGAGGGAAGGGAGAGCTACGAAAACCTAGAGCTTGATTCCCCCCATGTTCTTCCCTTGGGCCTTCATGTGGGAGTGAGGACGGTGGCCAGATGATGGGAAAATCCAAGGAACTAGTCATATGAATCGAATCAAGATCCTCATCATTGGGCCACTGCGATGTCTCTGACACTAGTATAGAAGACCGCCACTAAACCTATGTGTGTGTGCTGGCATGTTTCTCCATTTCCAACCGACAACGTCAATCATGAACAAGAAAGAGAAAACCAAAGAGCAAAGAGCAAGGCTAGGATAAATACTGCCCCCATGCCGTTCTATTCATAAGTTTGTGTCCCGTCCATCCATCCATCCATCTCGCATCTCTGTCCAAGCATACCTCTCTGCGCTGTGTGCAGGAGGTGCGGCTGCGTAAGAATGGGTGCTTTGTGCGATAGGATGATCCCTTTTCGTGCCTTCCTGCTCCTTTTGCGGTAGGGCTCATCGTTGAAAATAAAAAATATTCAATATATATAGATATATATTTATACACGTACACAGAGTACACTTTGAAGAGAATGTAGCTGGGCGGAATGTCATCTATCCAATGCGAGATGCAGGGCTGGGTACAGCGTCTGACGTGCTAACTCTGCAGGGTTCAACAGATGACAACATTACAAGGGGTTGATCGGGCTCGATGTGAAGAGCCTCGAGAAGGCCATCGCTGGTCATATCTCAGAGCCGCATCTCTTGCAACGGAAAACTTGGCGTTTGTCCACCAAGGCGGCTTTGAACGTCCGGCTACCACACTTTGGGCACTTGAGATCGCTATCGCTGCCGACGCTGCTTCTCCGACGACCTCTCGTCGATGACTTCCGTCTCCTTGCTGCCGCAGCGGCTTCGTCATTGCATTCTGCACCACCATGAACACTGGCATTCGCTGAGTTAGGATCTCGTTCCGAACCCGTCAGCTCACTGGATAGTTGTGAGACATAACTGGCAGCTCGAGAGATAGGATTACCCTCCGGGCCCAGAAGGCCCGGTGTTCGGAGTGGTCGGTTGACCATAGGTATGATGGTGTTGTTGACGTCCCATGCCATTAGTGAATGGCTGCCCATGAGTAAAAGAGGGTCGTCATGAGGCAGATCGGCGGCGGTTGGTTGGTTCAATGGTGATGATGGCGATACTCCTGGCGGGTGAGCATTTTCAGGTGATTTGTTCTGGGACACTGAGTGGAAGCTTCCAGGAGATTCCCCAAGGGGTGAGTGTATTGAAATTGAGGGTCCATTTTGGGCCTGTTGAAGGGGCGAGTGATATTCAGGGGAAGTCGGAGAGAGCAAGCTATCTCTTTGTGGCGGTGAATTTCGACGAATAGATAACCGTTTGGAAAGAAGTTTTCTCGGTGAAGCACTACGAGACCGGTCAACGTTCAAACTTCCACGGATTTCCAACATGCTACCAGACGCCGTTGTTGTGTTGCTCCCAGTACCTTGCACAGAATTACGCCAGTTCAAGATGCGATCAGTGGACTGATTCTTCGATCCCATCACAAATGAGTTTCGATGCGATGAGGAAGTCGCGGATGTCCTTGTGGCAACCGATGCGGTTCTTCCCAACATCTTTTTCGAAAAGGTGGAACTGGCATCCCAAGACTCATGTCTCCGCTTTTGGAATGCACAATCCTGCCGAAAGACTTTAATCTGACCCGTGTAATCGGCAGTTATGATAAGCTGCCCCCCTGGGTGCGCATGCCGGGCTAGATAGGCAGGTGTTTCTGGGGCGCGTCTGGGAGATTCTGAAGTCCGCACTTTGATATCAGCCTGCTTGTCCTCTGAGTGGTTGCTATTGTTTGTTGGCGCTCGGGATGAAATAACGGAATCGGCGCGGCTGACCAAGGTCACTGGTGGTGGATTGCACAAATCGTATAAGGGGTCACCAGATTGTGCTAATAATCGCCTGGTCTTCTCAGGGGCGAGGATTGCCGTAGTCACGATGGCTGAATGAGCCTCGAATACTTCCATCGGCCTTTTGTCATTCTCAGGCCGCTCATGCACTGAGGTTGGCCATATGTACACCTTTCGGTCCTCACTCCCACATATCACGTACTTTCCGTCGTCGCTGAATGATGCATGTATCTGACTGCAGGAGTTCTCATTTCCACGAAACTTGACCTCCTAGGTCCTATCCTTCAGATTATACATGCGCACACGGGAGTCGTTGCTGGTGATGAGGATTTTGACATCCGGTTGGGCGTTGTCACGTGGCAAAGCGATGGTGTCGATGCCTGTGATTTTGCTGCCCTTTGCATTTCGCCCCCGGGCTGATCGCACATGAATCTGTGAATGGGCCTTCAACCCTTCGGTGTCATACAAAATGCAAAGGCCACTCAAGCAACCTGCGATTGCGGTTTTGCCGTCTGGTGTAAATGCAACAGCGGTCACCATGTCAGGAACCTGAGCCCAGTATGCGACGGTCTTGTCTGGTATACTCCAAAGCCTCAGTTTAGAGTCAAGGGAGCCAGCTAAAAAGAAGCGATCATCGCGTGGGTGAAATTGTATCGATGTCACAAAATCGACATGTTTGAATGCACAGAGACATTCAGCACGGCTAACGTGGTGTAGTCTGACAGTTTTGTCCATGGAAGAAGAGAGGAGGAAGTTGTTCTTGCTCCAACTGAGGTCCAGTATGCTCGCCGTATGACCGTCATACTCTCTGAAGAGCTTCGTTTTAAAGACAGGCGCATTGAGCTTTACGTTCTCTCCCTCGTTGTTGGTCTCAAACAACCTCTCTTCAATGTCACGGTCTTCGGTCGTTGCCAGAACCTCCCAGACTCTCAGCTTCCTGTCCTGTCCAGCAGCGGCGAGATACCTCCCGTCTTTCGAGAATTCCATTGCCCATATCGCATTGTTGGCCGAACTTGGTGGGGGAATTGGAGTAGCGGAGGGAACATCGGTGATGCTGTGGATCTTGGAGTCAATCGATATCGATGCCTTCCGGCTCTTGGACTTGCGCAGATCCAGGGCGATCTGCGCCAGGAACAGTCGGTCGAAGTCTTTCTGCTTCCTGTACTGAGCCTTGACCTTGATATAACGCGGGGGAGCAGGGAATTTGGGTATGAAGCCGACGGGCTGAGAAAAGACTTCAGCCTCGACGCCTCCTGATCGGTTCTCTGAAGAGAGCTCTGATTCATTGTCACGGAGCTCGAAGGAATCTCTCTTCTTGGAACCCATGATGCGGCTCAAGAAGGAGACACCCTTCCTGAAGTGAGATACATATCAGCCTCGAGTGCTTGGCCATGTACCTTGGCCAGGAGGATCAGGCTCAAGGGGAAGAAAGGAACAACGGTGGTTTCAGTTTAAAGGGCATATGCACATTGGGGCAACACAAAAGCAAATGCCTGATCATTTCTGGGCTAATGAGAGATTTTTGAATCAGTGCTAAGTTGTGCAACTCACTTTTTGTTGTCCTTGCCCAGCTTGCTACTAGCAGTGCTGTCAACTCGTCGAAGAAGTCCCGGGTCGGAGCTATTCCTCCCCGAGACGTCGTCGGATGGCCCGGATTCCGCATATGTTGACTTTGCAGACACACCGCCCTGTGAAGATAGTGGCAGCCTGTTCTGCGACTGAGTGCGCTCTAAGATTTGCTAGGGTAATTGGCAGTGAGCGGGCGAGATCGTTACGCATTTTAGCAAGTGGATAAAGCGCGTGCGAACATACCCTGGATATGGGGTCTAAAGCGCCTTGCTGGGAGTCCACCAGCTGCAGCTCGTTAGAGCTTAGTGGAGGACTCATGTTGGCAGCTTGGGATGATTTCAGATGGGTCCTTTGCAACGGATCATGTTTTTGATTGAGCTTGTGAGATGTGATCGTATTTGAGGTTGGGAAGCCTGAATCACATGGTGATACAGTCAGCACAGGTGTAGTTAGTAGGAGGTTAGGAGCTGGAGAAGCAGCAGTGACGAAAGTGATCGGGTGGGCGTAACCATGATACGAACCCGCGGCAAATGGGAAAGAAGAATCACCGTGCGTAAGCAAAGAGCGACCGCTGAGTGATGGTTTGATGCTTTGAGGCTAGACTTGTAATACGCGCTTGTGATAAATTCAAGATTTGAGTTGCACTTACTGCTGTTTTGAGAAGCATTATTGTCGTCAGTAGTAGTGGCAGGGGTATCATCGCTATTACCAGCATTGATATTTTGGGTGGTGGGCGTGGTCCCCAGAGGATTGGAGGTGGTGGTGTTCGCAGTGTTCGTATTATTGGTAACATTACTGATAACGGTAATGGTGGGAATGACAGCCGAAGGAGGGGTCGAGGGGGTTTCGCCAGGCGTGTTACGAATAGTTCCTAAGGTGTGGACCGCTGGGGGACCAGGCTGCTGGGAGTTCGAGTTGGAGGCCAAGTTTCTCAGGTAATACGGGGATGGATACTGCGACAGGTCAGTAAACGGTAGAAGTCCATCCCCAAGGCCTCTCGCAACTGCTGGTGGCACAATAGGCATTGTAGGGGTCAGCCGTGGGTGGTAGTGGGCACCATTGCACCCTTGCAGCACCAGGCGTTAGGCGTTAAGTTGGTGGTCCGTGGATGAGAAAGTTGAGGAGAGAGTCCTCAGACCAGAGCCTCGGCCGCCACCTCTTCATCCAACTGACACGCTGGTGGGCAACAGGCAACTTACAGTGGTGGAATTCCTGATCCGAGGGGGCGCGACCTCCATCGCCCCCATCCGCTGCCCGATTCAGGCCGCTCTTTGCGAAGCGAGCCACGAGGTACAATTTAACCTGAGGCAATCCTAGTTAGCACCTGGCAACGTTCAAAGGACTCGGGAGGAGGTATGTCAAAGTAAATGCCATGGTCGAGGAGGAAAGTGGGTTGGAAAAGTCCCGATCTTCGACCAAAGCAGAATTCGTATTGATACATATGACATTTGGCGCCCGACGTCCCATGATATCCCCATGCACAACCTGAATTGCCAGCCCTGACTCCAGACCTCCATGAAAGGGAAAGGGCCGCGTCAGGCCTTCAATGCTGATCCCGGACGAAGCGATGGAACTCCTCTTCAGCCGCTGGTCCTTGGTCCTACTAACAACGTGGCTGGATGGGGGATCGTGGATGCACAAAGCTCCATCATTTCTCTATAATATTAATGCACGGCTGCTCATCCAAGAAGTGCTACCCTTGTGCCCTACCATGTGCTAGCTGAAGCCTAGGCCGAAGAACTGACCATCTTCGTGATCATGATCTCATGAAACCTCATCTGACGATAGAAATGCGTAGCTTGGCTGTTTCTTGTACCCTCTTACCATGCCTGAGAGGCTTGGTAGACTACATACTAGTACTACGAATACTCCGAACAAGCACGGAGTGTCTGGATCCCTAGTTAGGTACGGAACATTGATGGTACATACACACGAGTAAGCCCCTTGTCCGCCTGGCCTGGGAGCCTGAGAACCTGGGAACCTAAAGGCCGAGAACGAGTATATCATGACCAACCTAATCTGATACATCCGCCTTCGTGTCGCATCTTTGACCGCCTTCAGTCATTTCAAAATCATGTCAAAGCTGTTCAATCTCCTGGCAGTCCGATCTTCTTGAACCACCATCCCAGAATCCATCACCGCACCCCCGCACCTCTGTCAATATGTACTACAAACATGCACAAAATTGATGCTTCTTTTATCCCCTGGTGGACGGCCCCACTCAAACGGGAAAGCCGAATACGAAGTGCAGTGATTCGTCCAAGTTGTCCTGAAAAGTCAAATGCTTGCACCAGTGCCTCGTTCTTTGGGTCTCACCGACTAAAATACCTCAGGGTACCTATCTCCTCATGCCAAGCCCCAGAACGACATCTCTCATTTGACTTATACGATCCGCCAGCTCCCGGTCTCAGCTCTCAACTTTCTTGATTGGCAATGCGGCCTAGATATCCTAAAAGGAATGCTTTATTTTCTGCCGCCGTTTGTCGCTTTTCATTCGCCGGCCGTGCAACGGCCGGTCCGCTACTGATGGACGTCAAACTTCCAACTCTGGATGTTCTCGTAGAGATGGCTTCAATTCCAGACAATGGTACCTCTATATTCGGGCTAAGGATTTGACTTGTCGATAATGGCGATACTGCTCCAAAACCCGCTCGCCCAACCGGCGCCTTAGGTGCCCTTTCCGCTCCACCGAACAAGGAGAGTAAGGTCTGCTTATGGGCATCGAAATGAGGCGCCTCTTGAGAAGGTGAGAGAATGTCTGCTGTCTGTTGGTTCGTATTCTGCACCGAGGCAACAGATCTGGCATCACCGGTTAGCTGATTCGTCGGCTGATCGGTTTCATCTGACGGATCTGTGGTCTCCATTGGCTGTGGTCGCCGAAGAATTTGCGGTTGGAAGACCTTTGGGGGTGCTTTGGGTGTCGACTTTTCCTTCGGTGTCCTTTTCGTCGTTGACTTTGGCCCTCGTGGCCCACGTGGCGCAGCCTGCCTCGACTCGTCTTGCCTCGTCAAGATCTTGATGGGAGTAGGCCGGTTCGGGTCAAACAAAGTACGGCTCGATGTCAATGGACTTCGTTTAAGGTCATTACTAACATGTCTCGATGTACGAGATACAGCCTCAAATTCCGGCTGATTGAGAGGCCCGCTGATCGTTGCCGAAGTTTCCCCCTCTCGAGGCATTGGCCGATTCGAGGCTTTCGGTTTTTGCTCTTGAGACCCTTGTCTGAGCAAGATTAGGAGAGGGTCATCCTGGATAAGTTGTGGGCTCCGATGTGCTCCCAATGTCCCTGTTGCTGCTAGCTCGGCCGGCATGCCTTGTTCTCGAGCAAGCGCCTGTAGTGCAGTGGCCCCACCGGCTGCTGTTGGAGATGGTTGACTGAATAAATTGAGTAACGATGCTTGTTGAACATTGTCAGGTCTGTGCACCACAGTGGCTGGGCTTGCTTGACTCTGGCTCGTTTCGATCGGTGGTGACTGGAAATTGGTAGCCTGAGCTGGAGCTGTGGTGGGAATATGTCCCGGCATGACCCCAGGTGAGTACTGTAAACTTCGTTGCGATGCTACACCACTCTGTTGCCCATAGCCGGTTCGAGGCATGATGGAGGCCGGTGAACCAAGCAGGCCTGGTAAAGGTGTACGCGATGTATTGGACAACGGCCGTTCGGCTGGCTTGGTGGCACCCTTGAAAACATCCAGTAATGCCTTTGTATGACTCGTTAATTTGGGTAAGGCACTAGCAGGCGGCACAACTGTAGAACGTGGTTGATTCAAGGACGGGCGAGCAAATTGCGGATCTCCTGTTTGTTGATACGGGGCTGGAGCCTGGGGAACTTGAGTGTACCCTTCGTCGCGCACAACTGCAACTTGCACGGGCGGATAGCGATCCCCTGATTGTGGGATCTGAAATGGTGGTGGTGGTGGTTGTTCATGCTCAAGAGCAGTAGCATGAGTATGAAAAACGTGTGGAGACGTTTGGACTTCAGGTTGAGAAAGGACTTGTTCCAGTGGTGTTTGAGGTTCCGGTTGTCTTGATGCTATGGCTGAACCGCGGAGTAGTGCCAGCAGAGCATTGGACTTTTCGGTATCAACTTGCTGCATATGACTAGGTTGCGGTGCAGCCTCTGGCAGTGCAGTTGCAGATGATGCCTGCCCAATGCTGAGGATTTTCTTCAGGTGTGCGGATGGATCTATAGCAACTGGTGCGGAAACTTCGGGCAGATCGCTAATGACGGGTGCAACGCTGTCTGTCAGTCTTGCGCCGACACCGTTGGTGTCCTGATCGTCTTCGGTGGTGACCTCCTCTAGGACCATGGGCGGGGCAGATAGATTTGAGCTATAACGATTCTCCTTCTTCCGCTGTTGAGCAATCCATTTCTTTAGAGGGTTCAAGAATGGTGCTACCATGTAGAATTTGTTGGCATTAACTGCTGGCTGATCTGTTCCACTTCCATCATGTTGCCGACTCTTCTTCAGTGTGGGCAAATCAGTAAGCTTGTACCACTCAATCTTGCTTATTTCCTTTCGTGTTTTGGGTTCGAAGTAGGTATCTTTCGGGACGCCACGGAATACGTAGAGCCTCATGTGCTGTTCGCGCATAGTCACCTGGATATATTTCATGTCTTTTTCATCTTTGACAAGGCCGGCTGCACGGATGTCAAAGCCCGTCTCCTCGTAAACTTCTCGCACCGCACAATCAAGGTCATTTTCATCCTTGTTTATCTTTCCTCTGGGAAAACTCCAATTGGCGCTCTTCTTCCAGCCTTTGACAAGGACCACTTCATCCATGTTTTCGTTGAGCATGATGGCCCCGCGAACCGGTACCCGAGACTTGTAAGCCAGGAACTCTGCGAAAGCAGTTGTATGGTGCTGGGCAGACCATTGTGAGAAAAGCGGACAGTGCTGGAAGATCCTTAAGCTGAAGTTACGCAAGGATAAGGATGGCAAGGTTGGATCGAGAGGACGGATGAAGTCTTCGTAGAACCATTGTGCCTCTTCGACTTGGAAGCAGATCCTCTCTACAGACGCAAGCTCTTCGGGAGGAAGATTGATGATAAAACGGACACATAGGTCATCGAGCCCTATAAGACGTACAATGTCAGCGTGACGAGATCGCAACCTCAGACTCGTGCATCTCACAGTCCTCCAGCTGCATCTCTGAGGATAATGGCAGAGCTGGGATGTCTTCGCATCTCCAGGGTCGTTGGTATTTTCGGGTGTTGCCAGTGTAGAATGATACGGAGTACTCCGTCCGCAGGAGGAGAGGAAAATTCTAGATGGGATTGCAAAGTGCTCGAAGAGTGCACTGCCTCACGCCTAGATGTTCGCGATTGAGAGTCAGTGCAAGAGGGTCGTTTTGTGGGGAAGGGTGTTTAGCCAGAGGGCGAAAAGAGATAGGCCAGGATGGGTACCTAGGTATCGATGGGCTTGGAAAATACACAGGGCTGGACCTATTATAGAGTTAGGGACCTAGAAATGGTTTAGGTAGCCGGTAATTAACTATTATATGCCCTTGCCAGAGAAGGAGTCGATCGGCTGCACCGCGCAGTGGATAAACAGTTACTCGTAGCTAATTACTGAGGCGTGGTGTGGCGTGAAAGTGGCTGGTGGATGGCTGTGGCGGTGCAACCCGATCAGCACTGCAGGGATTGAAGCCGAAGGAAGGAGTGCCCCAACCCGACGACTCACAAGCAAGCGCTCGGCTAGCTCCAAAACTCTTATGTAGGATGACGCAGGCGCGCGCTCTGGTTCCAGGTTGTCAAACAAGATTTGCCTGGCAATCACTTCGATCAAGCCTCTGACTCCAATGGATGATGTTCAAGCCAAGCAGCCTCTGACTGACACTACTTGTTGCTTTGTTTGCCAAAAAGTAAAATATGTGAGTGGTTAGGCGGTGACATCAAAGCCCTGAATCCAGAATCCAGAATCCATGCCCTTTGTCATTGCTCAGCCCACTTCCGGTCCCAACTATATCTACCCACCTATCTTTCGTTCCCTTTATTTTCTTTTCTATTGTCCACCCTAATAGTACTTGTCGAACATTTCTATCATCGACAAGTGCAATCCGTCGCAATCATGGCGTCATTTGCGGCAAAGCTTGTGGCGAAGAAGCTCTTCCAGGAGACTACTGCCAACAAGCAAGGCAAAGAGGTACGATTCTATTTTATGTCTGTTTATCCCGGGAACTTCGACTAACCAGCCTTGCAGGATCCTTATTTTGAGACTATCCCCGCAACACGATTGGGGGGCATGTATAAGAGCAGCAAGAAGAGGCGTAGAGCGCTTCCTCCAGGGCTGACTCCTGAGGAGGAAAAGATTCTCACCAAAGCAAAGAGACGAGCATATCGTGTCGACTTGTCCCTCGGCAGCTTCTTTGGAACAAGATTCGGGTGGGGCGCAGTCATTGGCCTGATTCCTGCGTAAGAAAGAAATCTACTTACCAATTATGGTGGTATGACACTAACTTTTGAACAGGATAGGTGACTTCCTCGATCTACTGCTTGCCTTCATGGTCTATCGCACCTGCACCTCTGTCAAGCCCGAGTTGTCCACTAGCGTCAAAATGAGGATGAAGTTCAACATGGCAATCGACTTTGCCATAGGCCTGGTCCCATTCGTTGGAGACATTGCTGATGCGGCGTACAAGTGCAACACCAAGAACGTCGTCCTTTTGGAGGAAGAACTGCGCGAACGTGGCAGAAAGCGCCTGAAGGGGACACCCCAAGCCAATGTTGCAGATCCAAGTCTTCCAGACGAGTTCGACTACCAAAATGAGGAACGCCTCGTCCAGCAAAATGGCCCGCCTCCAGGATACGCTTCGCGACACGAGTCTAGGAGATCGCGTCGTGACCGAGATCGCCGAGACGACAGGGATGATAGAGACTATGATGTCGAAGCTGCTGGTGCAGTCGCACCACCAAGGCCGGCGAGAACCCGCTGAGCGGCAACTCTCATCCTCTCTCATGTCAGGAGTATTGGGTCACAAATGGATTGCAGCATGCTGGCTTAGTTTGTACAAGACTAGGTAGACCAAATAAACTATTCCTACTAGCTCGTTCTTCCTGTGGACAATTCGTTTTCCTAGTGGGTTCAGTCATTCTCTGATTATTTTGCTGCTTATTCTAGAGGGTATGAAGAGTATTTGTTAAGTTTTGATGTCCTGCTTCATTCTCTCACAACCACCACAGAGCCTCGTGATATGCTGGGATTTTCTGTTGCCACTCCCGACGGGTTGAACACAAACTTGACAGAGGTCTAGGCCATGACGGACTTCAAGCTTGCCCGCCGTTCGCACCACATTTGCCATGATGCTAGGATATTTCAAGCCCTGTGTATTGATATAGTCTGTCAACAGAGTATCAATAGCGGTGCTTCGGAGGTTCGAAGGCGGTTGATTATTCAGTTCCGTAATAGTTCCAATTTCCATAAGGGGTTCTGGAAGGTTGGATGCATATATCTCAAGCTCAGACTTGAAAAGATCACGAAGCGGATAGTTGAAGTTGATGCCGAAAGGTGACAGGCCATCAGCAATGGTTGAGGGCACCGACCCACCTCTGCCCTTTGCAACATCTGCCAGGGCCAGTGCAGCGAGGCGACTATCTGAATGTCCCCAAACAATGCTCTCACAACCATGCGTCATTGCTATTGCCACGATCAAACGTCGGAGTAGGATAGATTGTAAGTCAGCACGCGTTGTGACTGAAGCAGCATTTGCCATGATGCGGTTGAAAAACTCGACTTCTGGTTCTTGGTCTTGACGTTCCAAGCCTAGATTCTTTAGGTCCTGTTCAAGAGCTCTATCAAGACTCAGCGAAGCAGATAATTCAAATTTGGGGAGGAATTTATGGCTTGAGAATTTAAAGGCCAATTGGTTGAGCTGCTCGTCAATAAACGCTGAGGCAGATTCATCCGGGAGCATAACATGAGCAATGACCAAGTCATACGCCGTCATATTTCTCTTTGCAATCTGTCGTTGCAACTGGGCGTCTAGAACCTGGAGCAGGACGAGGGAAGAGATCCCACCAGATAGCGGTAAGAGCAGGCGACATTTCTGATCCCCACCAAGAGTTCTAAATCGATAGGACTCCATGCGCTTCAGGACTTTGGAGTTGAGGTATCGACTGAAACACTCGGAGCACAACCGTCTATTTCTGATGTTGAAATCACCATCATGGTCACGACATTCAACACAGACGGCCTTCAAAATGGGGTCTGGCATCACAGTATGTTCTGCAGAGCCTTGTCTGGGTGCTGGAATATGTTTCAGGTACGGAATATCGATGTACCCAACTGCATAAAAGGCTGAAATGGGGTTATGGCGTGGATCAGACAATTGTACACGGACGGAAAGAATTTCTTCAACGGATTGGCGGGTCATGGGCGCCTCGCTTGGCGCTGCAGGGAAGACTCGAGCTGCGGCTTATGACTAAGTAATTAAGGTACGCTCCTTCCAGAGTAGAACTATGCCTATTTCTAGTAGATTCATCGATATAATTTTGTGACGTATCTGGTCCACTCACATAACCATATAGGGATTGAGTAAACAAACAATCTGAACTTCTTGATCAGCTGACTGTAATGATGGATGATCTTCCTTCGCATCGATCAGGTCTCTAAGTACGGAGTACCTATGAACTAGTACAAGCTTAAAGAACCTCCCTAAGTTTAAGTGACGTTACACTCGAAAGGTAGGCGTCAGATCAGCCACGTGCGGGAGGCACCCACGGAGGTCTCCAATGTCTCCAATGACGTACCGCCCCTCGGCCTCCCAAGCAAGTACGTGCAACAATGGCCTTGATCGAGGGCAGAGTTCCAGACCAGACGCCCTGGATGCTGGGTGGCCCGTTCAGATAAAGGAGTGAGATGCGACGGTCCGGAAGCCTAACCATCTCTCCTTCCAAACTGCTGGAAGTGGATTACATTTTCGACTTCATATCACCTCCACGAGCGTATCGCCTAATATTGCCCTCCAAGACTTATCTGTTCTTGCATAAGTTGTGAGGTTGCATCACTTATCGCACAGAATCTCACACGCTACATATTCACCTACCTTCTCGTGGGCGCAATGGCTACTGCTGTTCAAAGCCGATCGGGCGACGAGCCTCCATCAGGGCTTCAGGGAAAGGGTACAATCGCTGACCCTTATGATCGAGGCAATGCTCCAGGTATTGCTACATTCCCCCTTTCCCTCGCTCTATATTAGGCTGACCACAATTGCGAATAGAGAATGTCTCCAAGTCGGAAGAGCCACCAGCAGGAGTCCAAGGGAATGGAACAGTCAACGACCCCTATGACGGTGGTAATGCGCCAGGTAATTAACCTCGACTTTCATGACAGTTTCGGCTGAAGCTAATACCTGGGTGGGCAGAAAACACATCAGCGTCTATACCAAGTGTAAGCACATCATCCACTGAGGAACCGTCCTCCGCATCGAAGACCACTCCTGCAGATGGCGGAAAACAAAAAACAACTGAGGAACGCGGACGAGATGCGTTGAGAGCCCCTGCTAAGAATCGGATCGAGGAGCGCGACGTGAGTCCTGGCACTTTGCCGGATGGCACTCACGCACAAACAAGTGGCGAACGAGGGGAAAGCTACGAGCCTGGAAAATTGAATAAGTTGAAGAGCAAGTTGCCGTTTGGGAAGCGTTAGATGGCCCATGGACAGAGAAGCGCGGGGTTGAATACTTGTGCCTTGGGGCTAACGGTCTTTTGTCAATGGACAGAAATATACAACTGAAGCTGGGCTTGGAGGGGGGGCCAAACACTGATTGACTTTGTATCACATACATGGATGTACCCCACGGTCAGTCTCAAATATATACTTTGGTGCTTGCTGGAGGTTCCAAGAGTATGGTTATATATGTCCCACATGCCAGTGCTGTAAATTGCTATGTCATCCTATTTTGTGCAAGTGTTTATTGCCAACCTGGGTATTATTAGGTACATCTTTTCCCCTAATATCGATTGGACCTTTTCCCGACTCTTAAACGAACCTTTTCCAAATTGCAACAGCAATTTTGTGCCCCTCACCGGAGTCCGCTCCCACATGAGATCTCTAAGTAGTATCACGTCATTATTAATCAGTTCGCCTCAGAAGGCTGAATGATTATTCCTGTCAGAAAACATTGATTCGGTCCGACTGTAACTGCTGCGTTCGAGGAGTCATACGTGTACATAAAGGTCATCATAGATTCAGAGGGGTTTGTTTGCTTTTTCAGATCGGGTGCACCATCAAGGAAGTCACGCATGATCTCGACCTTTGTGTGAATTGCAGCAAAAATGTCCCAAAGCGACCTTTCCAAGATTGAGGCTGGCAACCTCTTCAACGTCAATGGTCTCGTGGCAGTGATCACTGGCGGTGGATCGGGTAAGTGCTCAAGTTTGTTTTCACTTGACTCACTGACAGACCTGGTCAACAATAGGACTCGGTAGAATGATGGCACGCGCTTTGGCGGTTAATGGAGCCTCCAAAGTGTTCATCATCGGCCGCCGTGAAGACTCTCTGAAGGAGACTGCTGCTTCAGTGCCTGGTAGTAACATCGTTCCTATCGTTGGCGATGTGACATCCAAAGAGTCCCTACAGAAGGCGGCGGCGGCTGTTTCAGCGCAAACAGATGCGATAGATGTCCTGGTGGCCAATTCTGGTATATCCGGCCCATCTGTTGCAACAGTCGATGCATATGAGCAACCTGTTCCGCTTGAACAACTGGTGAAAAACATGTGGGCTCCAGAACCAGAAGCAGTCACATCTACCTATGCTGTCAATATTACTGGCATCCACTTCACAGTTGCCGCTTTTCTCCCACTGTTGAATGAGGCCAACAAAAAGAGACCTGAGAAAGCAACTGTGGATAACTTCCGCCCACGGCCACAGATCATTACTACCGGTTCGATAGCAGGCTTCAATCGCAGACCGTTGGGTAACATGTCATATGGACCAAGCAAGGCAGGGGTTATTCATTTGACCAAGCAGCTGGCTACGACCCTCACGGCGTATGACATTAGGGCTAACGTGCTTGCGCCCGGACTGTACTTCTCTGAGATGACTCAGGGCATGTATGCGGCACAGGGGAAGACTGAGATCCACAACATCGAAGGAACATTCAAGAAAGACTTCATTCCTGCCACGCGTAGTGGTGATGAAGAAGACATGGCTGGTGTCATCCTGTGGCTGGCCTCACGAGCTGGAGCATACATCAATGGCTGTGTCGTGGTCACTGATGGAGGGAGACTTGGAGTTCTTCCCGCCTCTTACTAGAACATCTTCGAGGCTATTTTGGAAGGGATTACGGAGTACTGTCGAACCTCAACGTAGCTTAGAGATAGACCTTTCAGAAGGTTGAAATGAGACACGAACTAGAAGTTTGATGATGAACTGAATATAGTACCGAGTCATGTGAACGAGGAATTGCAAAAGCCCTGACTCCTAATCCTGGCCTTTAGCCTCTTACTGAGGAGGAGGAAGGAAGGACAAGAATCCCCCCTCCCCATAGCTTGCAGTGAGACTCGAGAGTGGCCTGACTCTAATAATGTCGCTCCGAGTAAGATTAGCATTCAGATGGTGGCACGGACTGAGCCTCATCGCCACAAATTGGCGAACGGCCTTTGAACAAATGCTGTGGTGATTTATCGAAGTGGCTGACTGCGAGTCGAGAAGCAGTGAAGCACCATCCGCTTGTGGACGGCAACAGTTTTGACCCCTGGCACATTCTTATGCAGGAACCGAATGACCGAATGGTGCCACCGACAGATGCCCACCGGGTGGGTGCCAGGCACCCTCCAGGCCAGGTCGCAATTGGTTGAACCCTGACGTTCGTTGGCTACAAAGTGCGTTGGCTTGTGCCCAGGCGGGTGCCAGGACTCCAGCTAAGGCGTTTAGTCCCCAGCGAAGTCGGCGGGACCCTGCGAGCAAGTCCCCGTTCAACAGATTTCTTCGATTTCTTAGGACAAGATACAATATTTTGTGGGATGCGCCGCGATTATCTTCGTCACCGATACCAGGTTGGGGTTTTTGCTAACACTTCTCCTATTCGTACCGAGCACGAAAAAGAAGATTGAATTCTTCCTTTTTGCTCTCTGTTTTCTGATAGCGGCAGGTGCATTCGCCACCGAGCATTCGTAGTTCGACTTTTGTTTGCTGGACTCCACATACTAGGTGTACTTAGTAGATCGCCGCTCCCTTGAGACATCCATCTTTTTTATCCTGGAACCACCCCCGCCTCACCGCCTTCCAGTGCTCTCACTCCATTATTGATAAGTTCACTGGATTCCTTTCTACCCTCCCACAAGTTCAAGGAACCACAAGTCCCAAGATCTCTTCTCTGCACACCCTCCGCAATCATGGCCACTCGACCCCAGAACATTGGCATCAAAGCCATTGAAATCTACTTCCCAAGCCAGGTATATATCCTCGATGCGCCTGGTCACGATCACCCATGGACTGACAGATGTCTAGTGTGTTGACCAAGCCGAACTCGAGAAATTCGATGGCGTGGCACAGGGGAAATACACAATCGGTCTGGGACAGACCCGAATGTCCTTCTGCGATGATCGAGAAGGTAAGTGCCGCCCATTTCTACCAGGTCCAGTGACATGTGGCTGATGGCATCTCCTTCGTCAGATATCTATTCGATCGCCCTCACAACCCTTACTAGTCTGATATCGAAATATTCGATTGACCTGAAGAAGATTGGACGACTGGAGGTTGGCACCGAGACCATGCTGGACAAGAGCAAGAGTGTTAAATCAGTTCTGATGCAACTCTTTGAGAAATCTGGCAACTTCAACGTCGAGGGCGTTGATGCTTACAATGCATGCTAGTGAGTATTGTGATGCACAAGTCGCACTTGACATGGATAGCATTCTAAAAGGCTTCTTAGTGGTGGCACCAACGCAGTGTTCAACTCCGTCAACTGGATCGAATCCTCAGCCTGGGACGGACGAGACGCAATCGTTGTGGCAGGTGACATCGCACTTTACAAGAAGGGTAATGCTCGCCCAACTGGTGGTGCCGGTTGCGTTGCAATGGTTATTGGACCTGATGCTCCAATTGTCTTCGATGCCGGGCTTCGAGGATCCTATATTACCCATGCGTACGACTTCTACAAGCCTGATCTCACCAGTGAATATCCCTATGTGGACGGACAATTCTCCTTAAGATGTTACACAGAGGCCGTCGATGCGTGTTACAAGGCATATAACTCCCGCGATCAAGCCCTGAAAGCACGAGCCAATGACGCTGCGACTAACGGTCACGCCAATGGAAATGGTGTCCATGAAGAGACAGAAAAGTCACCCATTGACAGATTTGACTATATGGCATTCCACGCACCCACCTGCAAATTAGTGTCCAAGTCATATGCTCGATTGCTGTACAACGACTTCTTGGCAGACCCGACTCATCCTCAGTTTAAGGAAGTTGCCCCTGAACTCCGCGATCTGGACTATCAGGCATCTCTGACGGACAAGACTGTGGAAAAGACCTTCATGGCCTTGACGAAGAAGCGTTTTGCCGAAAGGGTCCAGCCCGCCATCCAGGTGGCCACCATGTGTGGAAACATGTATTGCGGCAGCGTTTATGGCGGGCTGGTCGGTTTGATCAGCAATGTTGCCCCCAAACAAATTTATGGCAAGCGTTTGGGTGTTTTCAGCTACGGAAGTGGCCTGGCCAGCTCAATGTTCAGTTTGAAGGTGGTTGGTGACACTACTGAAATGGTTGAGAAGCTCAACTTGCAAGAAAGACTGGATGCTCGCCGAGTGGTTGCACCCGAGGTCTACGACCAGATGTGCTTACTTCGAGAGAAGGCGCATCTCAAGAAAGATTTCCAGCCAGCAGGTGATGTCGAGACTCTGGTCAGCGGTACCTACTATCTGACCAACGTCGATGACATGTACCGGAGGAAGTATGAGGTCAAAGCATGATTTTTGACCAAGTAAAGGTTACGGAGGGGTTGTATCATTCCTGCACCAGACGCTACGTTTCACATTCCAGGCGTTACTTATGATTGGTTTGCAGTGCTAATCCGGTCATGATAGAATTGATGGACAGTTGCATTTGCAGAGGGGATTCAAAGGATTGCTGCGCAAAGGCGGGGCAATACGGCGCCGCAGCAGAGTGTACATAGTTATAGAGAGCTCCTCACTGCTAGTAGGATGTAGTATGCTGGTGGTATCTTGATTAGTCTGCAGATGTGAGCAGTCTACACAAATCGAAAGCACCTCATTCGCCCAGAGTCGAAAGCAGTCTTCCGTATTCTGGAATCCATCCGTCGTCAGGAGCCAATGCATCGGGGCTTTCTCATCGCGAAGCTGTAACAACTTTGCAAGAATGAAGATCGATTGAGTTAGTCGAGGAGGTTATGACGATGTCAGATGCGCCTAATGCAACACTCGAAGCCGTCAGGCAGAGGTTGACCAGTAAGTGACCCGTTTCACAATGGAAAGCAGGAAGATGAAACATTGTTCCAAGAAGAAGACCATATCGGCCAGTAGGGCCAGGACGGCAGCACAAGTTACAACGCAGGGCAATGATCTGGGTCTGCAGAAGGGAAAAGTGCATGCAACCGAGGAGGTTGGGGAGGATAGTCGTGGTATAGTCGCGGGCGAAGCGTGGAAGTCTCGTGCCTTTGTACGTGTGTTGATAATGCATGATTTCTGCAGCTAAACCACGAAGCCATGACTCACGCGTGATCTCGCATCATGTTCGTGTTTCCCTCGTGCTTGGCTTTCTAGTTGGCGTCATGGCAGAGGGAGGCGTGCCCAAGAGAGAGAGCAGGGAGCCCGAGGCCCCCAAAGACTGAATTCTCCGGGCGGGACAGCCTCGCGCAGCTAGAAAGAAGCCCCCACCTTGCTCATCTTTTCTTGGTGGGCAACGTTGAGAACACAGCCACTGTAGGCGGCAATCCAAACACCCAATCAGCCTCTGAAGAAGGTCGGTGCATTCAATGAAACAATCCCAAATTGGGCCGACCAGCTGCAGCCGCTACGGTGGAAAGAGCTGCTCATTGCTGATCTCTGCATCGCGCCTCACGCATCCAGTAGGGACGCGCCGCAGGGCTCCCGCCATCCTCTGCTGCCCTCTCCATTTGGCCTCCGCTCCTCCCAAAACAACCGCTACCGCCAGTTGAGGCTCAAATCTCGAAATAAGTCGAGCAAGCGCCGACACAGATGGCCTCGTGAGACGTGGTGAAATGATGCCTCAGAGTCGTAACACCTATTTTGGCCACTTTGCAAATTATCGAAGGTTTTGCAAAGGAATATTCCACACACCCTACCCAGAAATAGGTGCAACGTTTGTTTCCAGGTCCGCTGGCGCGCGTCTTGCCCATCAGCCTCAAGTCGACTGTGTACGCCGGACGCCGGACTGTTGTCGTCCGCTACGCGCGACGCTTCACGGTAAGGGAAACGCATCTCGGTCCTCGGTACCTCAGCTTCGGGATCTGGTCAGGCTCGTTTCCAACGTGTTTGTTTCCCAGCCCACCGACCGCATTGTATCTTGTCGTGTTGCTCCACGTTTCATATTCGATATGACCTGCATGATCCTGTTGGCTGGGCTCCATGCTGCCCACCAGTTCGGTCGCATATCATATCGCATTTATACCTGGTTCCCTCCTCCCCTCGACATCTCTCAGCCTTTCATTCTCTCCAGTTGCAAACATTGATAGTCTCTCTATAAACCATTGGCATTTCATCTTTCCTTTACTCTCTACTTTCCTTTGTTCTTAGACTTGGTTTTCCAGTCGAGAAGCTGGCCTTCTCGTTGACTGCAA
>Ga0105237_10002804_pt1 | contig 21167 bp, 21 predicted proteins | sample KBSC24metaG_FD_81520 | JGI IMG/M metagenome (GOLD analysis project Ga0105237, IMG submission 81520) | Corn rhizosphere microbial communities from Kellogg Biological Station, Michigan, USA - KBS C2-4 metaG | ecosystem: Host-associated > Plants > Roots > Rhizosphere > Soil | place: Michigan, USA...
ATACGGCATGGGTGCGTTCAACCGCCAGCTGCCCTACGCGCCCGGGGCGTCACAGCCGGCTTGGCAATCCCATTGAGATCATAGACGATCTTACCCCCCTTGATGGTCATAGCGCATTCCAGCCGGACAGCGCCATCAATCTTCCGGCCTGTATAATCAAAAAATCCAAACTTGCCCTTCCGAAGGTTCAGCAGCGTAATGTCCCCTGTCGCCCCCGTGGATAAATGCCCCAGCTCCTCATGTTTTATCTCCCGGGCAGGGTCCCAGGTCATCGCCGCAACTACGCTGTCCAGCCGCATCCCCATCGCCAGGAACTGCGAACCGACATTCAACAGGTCCTTCATCGAGGCATTCACATTACTTACATGTATATCCGTACTGATGGAGCTGGGAAAAAACCCTTGTCTGGCGGCCGGAACAGCCTGTGAAAATGCAAAGCTGATGGATCCATATCCCACATCGAAGACAATGCCTTTCTTCCGGGCCTCCCATACAAAAGGCTTTACGGAATGTGTCAACGTATCCACGATGAACTCCCTGTCCCATAGCTGACCAAAGCAATGCGTAAACACATCCCCCGGCCGCAGATGTTTCATAAATAACTCTTCGATGGACAAGGGAGGCTTGCTGCTCCCAAAGTCGATCATAACGGGTATGCCGCCTGCCAGTGTACCGCCTTTCACAGCCTCATCCACGGGCTTCCAGGACGCGCCCACATAATGCGCTACCTTGAACCCAACGACGATATCAGGATATTGCCTGGCCAGCTCTGCAGCCATCGTACCATCCATATCCGTCGTATCCTGTTCATAGGCGCCGCCACGCATGCCACCACCCACGATATTCACCCAGGCCAACACCCGTGTAAGACTCTTGTCGATGACCTGCTTTTTAAAAAGAGGGAAATTCTTCCAGCCCGAACTTCCTGCGTCGGCCACGGTGGTAATACCCGTCCGGAAAGTAAATCCATCCGGAATGATCCCCTGCTGACCATTGGAGTAGGCTGCTTCAGGACCATAAAAAACGTGCGTGTGAATATCGATCAATCCGGGTACCACAAAAAGACCCGTTGCATTCACCACCTGCGCCGCCTGTCCCGTCACAATAGAAGGAGCCACACGCACGATCTTTCCATCACTCACCGCCACATCCATGACGGCATCGATATGGTTTTTTGGATCGAGCACATGGCCCCCCTTAATAACAATGTCATAAGACTGCGTCCTCGCCGTGTAGAATGCAAGAACAAAGGACAGAAAAAGGAGCGGCCGCCTCATGACAAGTTTTCTTCGTTGCATAAACAGTAAGTTACGAATTTTCGAGGCTGCCCCTATACATAGGCGATACAATCCATTTCCACCAGAGAATTTCCAGGGACCCCTCCCTTCGCTACCGCTACGGTCGTCCGGACAGGAGGCTTATTCCCAAAACGCCCCTTGTACACCTCATTCATACCCTGATAGTCCGCAATGTCATTGAGAAAAACACCCACCTTTAAAACCTTTTGCATCGAAGATCCGGCGGCGATCAGCTCCTTTTCCAGCTCCTTCAGCAGAATCTCCGTATGCGCCTTGATCTCGAAAGGCTCCACGTGCGCACCCTTACCCGCGATAAATACCAGGCCGTTGAATTTGGTATTGCCCGAGAACAGCGGCACATCCTGCTGATAGGCTTCTTCCGACATCCCTGCGGCTCCCGCCTCATGCCTTACACCCGACTCGCCGGCGCCGGCGGACCGGCCATTATTACCAGCGCCTGCCAGACCAGAATTTCCCGCCGCGCGGACAATAGCAGTTGATCCCAATACACCGCCGACTGCTGCCAATAGCTTTTTCAAAGCAGATCTTCTTTGCTTTTCCATAGTTTAAATCATTTGAAGGTATTTGCAATTAATTTGCATGAATATAGATCATTTATTGCAAAATTTGCAAATCAGGTATTGTTTTTTGTAGGAGTGGTACGATGATAATAATGTAGGTTTGGCCCATGTTTGAACTGCTGTATAAAAAGATCACCGAGAAGATCACCCTGTCAGAGGAGGAGTTCGAGGTGTGCAAGACGCTGTTCACCCCGAAGAAGGTCCGCAAGAAACAGTTCATGCTGCAGGAAGGGGACGTGAGCAAATATCAGATTTTCGTGACCAGTGGTCTCCTGCGAAGCTATACCATCGACGACAAAGGGGCGGAACATATCCTTCAATTCGCCCTGGAAGGCTGGTGGACGGCTGATCTTTACAGCTTCTTTACGGAAGAACCTTCTCTTTTTAACATCGAGGCGCTGGAGGACAGCGAACTGCTGCTGATCAACCGCCCGTCCTGGGAGAAATTGCTGGAAAAGCTCCCCGTCCTGGAACGATATTTTCGGATCCTGATACAGAACAGCCTTATCGCCACCCAGCGCCGGCTCATGGAATCGCTCAGCGAGACGGCCGAAAAGAAATACCTCAAGTTCATGAAAATGTACCCCGAGAGCATTCAGCGGGTACCACAGCATATGATCGCGTCCTATCTGGGCATCACCCGCGAGACCCTCAGCCGCCTGCGGAGGGATATCGCGACCGGCGGTTCCGGAGCGTGAGGACCCGCCCCCCTGACACCCCCTGAACGTGACATAGATCAATGCGCTTATTTATCATACATCAATGGAGATCCCCTCCCTGGCATAGTATTTTTGCTTCATCAGATTAATCAAAAAACAATCACTATGTCACAAGTCAAATGGTCAATAGACCCCAGCCACTCAGAAGTAACTTTTAAAGTCAAACACCTGATGATCAGCACGGTCACCGGTCACTTTAATAAATTCAACCTGGACGTCGTCACTGAAGGCGAAGATTTCAACACTGCCAGTGAGATACTTTTTACTGCCGACATCGACTCCATCGACACCAATAGCGATCAGCGCGACGCGCACCTGAAGTCAGAAGATTTCTTCCATGCAGCCAAACACGCCCAGTTGGAATTCGCAGGCACCAAATACGAAGCCAAAGGGGAAGACGCTAAACTTCATGGTAACCTCACCATCAAAGGCGTCACAAAACCTATCACCCTGAACGTAGAGTTCGGCGGTATTGTAAAAGACCCCTATGGACAGACCAAGGCGGGCTTCACCGTCAGCGGTAAGATCAGTCGTAAGGAATTTGGCCTTACCTGGAGCGCTGTCACCGAATCAGGCGGCGTAGTGGTAGGCGACGAGATAAAGGTCAACGCGGAAGTTCAATTGATCAAACAATAACCCATTCATCAAAACATTAACCCAAGTCCCGGCCGAATGGCCGGGCCATTCATATGGACAGAATATTAGGTCTTCACCACATCACCGCCATCGCCAGCAATGCCCGGCGTAACCAGGACTTCTACACGAGGGTCCTTGGTCTCCGATTGGTGAAAAAAACAGTCAACTTCGACGATCCGGGAACCTATCACTTTTATTTTGGTAACGAGACGGGCGCACCGGGCACTATCCTTACCTTCTTCCCCTGGGAAGACACCGGCCCCGGCCGGACAGGCGCGGGTATGGCCACTGAAATAGGATACTCCGTACCCGCAGGCAGCCTGGAATTCTGGAAAGAAAGATTCGTAAATGAGGATGTAAGACACGGCGAGATCGGCCAGCGGCTGGGTGAACAATACCTGTCTTTCAAGGACCCCGATGGATTGAACATCAACCTCATCGTCAGCCGGACGGAGGACAACCGTGCTCCCTGGACCACCGATGAGATACCCGCTCAATATGCCATCAGAGGTTTTCACAGCATCACCCTGACTTTGCGCAGCATCAAACCCACCGCCACCATACTGACGGAAATATTTGGCTACCAGCAGTCACAACAGGAAGGGGACCGCACCCGCTACACCACTGATGCGGTAGAGAATGCCGCTATCGTCGATCTGGTAGAAGCTCCTGCTACATCCGCGGGATATAATGGGGCCGGCACCAACCACCACGTAGCATTCCGGGTCAAGGACGATTCTGTCCTGATGGAGTTCAGGGAAAAGATCGTAAAGAAGGGATTGCAGATCACTCCGAAGATTGACAGAGACTATTTTTTCTCCCTTTACTTCCGGGAACCTGGCGGCGTGCTCTTCGAGCTGGCTACCGACAATCCGGGGTTCACGAAGGATGAACCTTTGAATGAATTGGGCACTCATCTTAAACTGCCTAGACAGTATGAATCCAGCCGTGCCAAAATAGAAGCCGTACTGCCGAAATTGGATTAACCCCTGCCCCCCGGGGCGGGACCTCAAACTCGAACACCATGCACACAAAAAATATAATCACCGCCGGAAGACCACTGAATCAGGCCGACAAGGCCCTCATACTGGTCCATGGACGCGGTGGCCGCGCGGGAGACATCCTCTTTCTCGCAGACGAATTGAATGTTGAAGATTACGCCCTGCTGGCGCCCCAGGCCACGGGCAACAGCTGGTACCCTTATTCTTTTTTGATGCCTCCCGCACAAAACGAGCCCTGGCTTAGCTCGGCTCTTGACGTGCTGAAGCAGCTGGTAGCAGATATCAACGCCGCGGGCATCTCTTCGGAGAATATCTTCTTCTTGGGTTTCTCTCAGGGCGCCTGCCTGACACTGGAGTTTGTCACCCGTAACGCTGCCCGTTATGGCGGTGTCGCAGCCTTCACCGGCGGCCTCATCGGCGACAGGATATATCCCGAAAATTACAAAGGCGACTTTGGAGGTACACCCATATTCATCGGCACCAGCGATCCCGACCCGCACGTGCCGGTAGTAAGAGTGCACGCAACGACAAATATTCTGCAGGATATGAACGCCTTGGTGACGGAAGAAGTCTATCCACTGATGGGGCATACCATCAGCCAGCAGGAGATAGATAAGGTGAATGATCTTATCTTTAATAAAGTAATTCCTCAGATATGAAATCCCTAAGCTTCCCCGCCTCTGCCAGAGGCACAAAGGACATCGGCTGGCTGAAAAGCAATTTCTTCTTCAGCTTCAGCGACTATTCGGACCCCGGCAAGAGCGCATTTGGTACGCTCATCGCCTTCAACGACGACTTCCTGCAACAAGGCAAAGGTTTTGGCATCCATCCCCATGTGAATATGGAGATCATCTCTATCATGCTGCAAGGCAGGATGAATCATAAGGACACCATGGGATATAGCACCACCGTCGAAGCGGGCGGCGTGCAGATCATGAGCGCAGGCTCGGGGCTGCGGCATGAGGAATATAATATAGGGGATGAAGAAGTGAATTTTTTACAGATCTGGATACAGCCCAAACAGCAAAATATTACACCCCGCTACCAGCAACGCAGCTTCCCAAAGGCCAACAGAAAAAATCAGCTAAAGACCATTATTTCAGGGGAAGAAGGACAGGAGCATTGCTGGATCAATCAGAACGCGAAGCTGTCACTGGGGTATTTCGAAAAGGGGAAGGATGTGGAGTATAACTTCAACCCGACCAATAAATGTCTTTTCATCTTTGTCATGGAGGGCAGCATCCGGGTGGGCGACAACAAAGTGGGACGCCGTGACGGACTGGGTATCTGGGACACCGGCAGCATAACCATAAATTGTTCAGAAGAGGCCCATTTCCTTATCATCGAGACGCCCGTAAATCAGAAATAGTTATTGCTTTTTCCGGCTCCGGATAAAAGATACGATCGCCGGTACGAGGTCCGGATAAAGCCGCAACTGCGGGTGGTTGTATGTAGACAGGTTCGCCTGGCGATTGTCCGGCACGCCTTTTAACACATGATTCATGCTATCCATATATACGACCCAGGCCTTTGGTGCAGCCGCCGCTAATTTCTCCGCATCCTCTTTGCTTACCTGCAAGTCACGCAATCCCTGTATGATCATCACCGGCACTTTCAATTTGGATATCTCCCGGGCAGGATCAAAATTGTTCCATGTAGCTATATAAAGTTCATGGCCTTTTTTCAGACTATCAAGGGATCTTTCCACGCCGGCCTGGTCCAGGCCGCTCTGAGCCAGCTGCTTTCTCAATACGGCTTCCGCCGGAAACCCCACTCCTGCCAGGGACACAAAGCCATCCACTTTTTCTTCACGCGATGCAATGGCGCCTATCAATGCCCCCTCGCTATGCCCTATTACATAGACAGCTGAAAAATTCGTATCCGCCCTGAGCTGCCGGATACAGACCCTTGCATCGTTGACATAGTCTTCAAACCGGAGACTGTCCAGCTTCCCTTTGAACTGCGTGCTTTCCCCAATCCATCGTTTATCATAGCGAAGGCTGGCGATACCTTGTTTATCGAGCTCCTGCGCTAATAGTTTATAACAATCCGTGTGCAGTCCAAGGATGCTGTTGCCATTCCTGTCTGTCGGTCCCGACCCGGCGATGATGAGGGCCACCGGCGGCTTGTATCCATTTTTGCGCTCGGGTGTCATCAATTCAGCCGACAGGTCCCCATCGGGCGTATGCACCTTGTAATTGGTATGATAGGAGGACTTGGCAGGGTTTTGTTTGGGGAATATACCCTGGATATGATAGGTGGAGTCCATGGACAACATCAATCCCATAGAACCGTTGGTTCCAAAAGCCACATAATTCACATAACCGCTCCCGGCGGCATCGAGGGCAAAGCTGCCAAGTGTTCCAACAGCATTTTTTATTTGGGGAAATGTCTTCCGCCAGGCATCCATCGTCACTTTGCTCTTTACCTCGTTGTTGAACAGCATATAGATGCTGTCGGGCACATTACCGGCATACCAGTTACTGAATGATCTCACAGTCCCTGCATAAGGGGAATTGTCAGGCTGCGCCAGGATACAGGCGCCATACAGCAAAGCCGCCAGCAGAAGGGGAAGTTTTCGCATAAGAATAAAATTACACTCTTTTTATGTGGATTTTTAATCAATCCGCATCACAGCCAGATTCAATCATTATACTATGAGAAAGGCTTCCTCCCTTCTGCTCTTTAACATTCTTATTATTTGTAATGCATGGGCCCAGCCCCTCCGCGATACGGGCCGGCCGCCATTGGCTCCTGCCCTCAAACCCTACCTCGTGGATAAGAGCAAGGTGTTGGATTTTTTCCAGAACCAGCAGTTCGAAGAAGCGCTGTCTTATTTGCGGCCTGCCGTGACCCTCGACTCCACCAATATCTCTCTTCTGTCCTGGATGGGGTATGCCAGCTATATGACGGATGATAAAGTTGCTGCAGAGGGTTATAATCAACGTATAGTGCAATTGGATAGTAACAATGTGTCCGCGCTGTATTACCTGGTGACCCTTAATAAAGACGACGCCCATGTCATAGCTATGGGTTATAACGCCCGTCTGATCGCCCTCCAGCCCGACAAGCCGCAGTGGTGGCGTACCATGGGTGATCTGTTCCGCCGGAGCAACGAGATGGACTCTGCCGAACACTTTCATCATCGCGCATACGAGCTGGCGTCGTCCGACTACAGGAACATCGTAGCCCTGGCCGACGACCTCATCGAAAAAAAGGATTATCATCAGGCCGACAGCATCCTTGACATCGGCCTGGGGGCGGACTCGCTGAACCTGTCGATGCTGCGGTCACGTATCCATTCCGCCTGGCTCTCCCAGGATTATAACGCGGCGCTGGCGCCGGGCGAAAGGCTCATGCGTCTGAACCAGCCTATTCTCAATGCCCTCACCTGGCTGGCCCTCTCCTATTACAACCTGAAGAAATACGACGACTGTGTCACCACCTGTCAATACATGCTGGATAACGGATTCGATGTGGAATCCATCTATTATTATCAGGCCAGGGCCTACTCGAAACTGAAAGATTATGACAAGAGCAATCAGCTGCTGACCATCTGTCTTAAAAAGGCCATCTCACATACGGCCGAATGGTATTACAACGATCTGGCAGAAAATAATGAGGCATTGAAGAATTATAAGTCAGCCCTCGCCAATAGCGATACTTCCTATTATCTTTTTAAGGACCCGCTGATGCTGTACAATTGCGGACGTATCAGCGAGAGTCTGCTGAAGAACGAGACCCAGGCCCGCAAATACTACCGGCAGTATCTTGCCGTCGCCCATCCTCAATCCGCGGAGGAGCAAAAAGCCTATAAATATGTGCGCCGGCGCTGGGGTAAGAAATAGCAACTATCGGGTTCCCCCTTACCGCCCCCTATCCTACCTTGCCGCAATGACAAACATACAGACACTGGATTGGGAGGGCGCTGCCGCCAGCCTGAACGAATACGGCTATGCTTTACTCCCGGGGGTCCTCGATGCTGCCGAATGCGGCCGTCTTATCGAAAGCTACAAGGATGGATCATTGTATCGCAAGACCATCACCATGGAAAGGTACCGCTTTGGTAAAGGTGAATACAAATATTTCACCTATCCGCTGCCGCCGCTGATACAATCCATACGCGATACGGTATACCCCAGACTGGCTCCTATCGCCAACAGCTGGATGAAGGCATTGAATGATCCCTGCGTCTTCCCATCCGACCTCGCAGAACTGCACCGGCAATGCCGCGCGCATGGTCAGGACAAACCCACGGTCCTGATACTTCAATATGGGGCAGGCGGGCATAATACCCTCCACCAGGACCTGTACGGAGAAGTCTTTTTTCCCATGCAGCTGGTTCTCTTTCTGGACCAGCACGGCAAGGACTATACGGGAGGGGAATTTGTTCTCGTACAACAAACCCCACGCGCGCAGTCGAAGGCAATGGTCCTTACCCCGCAGATGGGGGACATGCTGCTATTTACAACGAACTTCAGACCCGTCAAAGGGACAAGAGGTTATTACAGGGTCAATATGAAACATGGCGTAAGCCCCGTACAGGAGGGGTCACGTCATACTTTGGGAATTATCTTTCACGATGCCGGCTAGAGTTTATAAGGGCCAGCTATAAGAGATAGTAAATGCGTGCGTCCGGAACTGATATCCACGAGTCCGGATGAGTTCGTTGGGCGCCCCCCAATACAGGCTTTCGTCATACGAATGGGTGATGTCTGCTCTATAGGTATACATTAATTGTGTCCCCGAGCCATTGGGGCTTCTGAAAAGAAAGCCTGCCCCGCCCTGCCCGCCCAATACAACGGGAAATGTCCTGAACCCATAACGGTCAATACCATAATGGGTCTTGTCGATGAGCTTGAAATTGGTACAGGGTCCCGCCTCCAGCATAAAAAATATCGTCTTGTTACGATTCAGCGGTATCGAGGCTCCAACCAGGGTTGGAATGGTCAGATAGCCTGTCTTAAGGGAGTCCTTGTACAAGGGGTATGAGTTCTCTTCCGGGTTCACCTGCTTCTGCACAAAATTGACACCCGTCTTGAAATATACGATGTCGGAGCATTGCTTTTGGAAATTGACATCTATCTCGAACGCGAGGCCGTCCTTCTGTAACTCCTTTTTTATTCCAAAGCTCCTGTCGAAGCTTGTCACCTGGTCTATCATCGGTCCGAAGGCACGATTGATGGTAAGTCCACCTCCGACAGCCATCGTCCACGTCTTTTTACGGTGTGTAGTATCCTGGGCATGTGTCTGTGTGGTGACAAGAAAAGATAGGATCAGGAATAGATGGACAGGTCTAAGGTTCATAAAAGGGGGGTATTGTTTCGCCCCGAAAAGTAATAAAAAATATCAGGAAATCATACGCATCTTCGCCCTGTCGTGATCCGGTGTCCGATATTCCGACTCGGGGATAGTCGCCAGCCTCGAACTATGTATCTTCTCTCCCAGCCCATAAAACTCCTGAAAGCTCATGATCAGGGGTCTCCATTTATCCGGGTCCACCCTGTTGGGATGCCCTTCCATGATGATGGACTCGTCCAGGTGTATACGTTGTACCCGCAGCTCCAGCGTGAGGATACGTCCCCGCTGATCTTCGTACTTATCCGCCAGTGAATGCACATCTTCCACCACTACTTCCATTTGCACGGGGCACTCCAGTGCCCTCGGCGCTTTTACGGTGTCCGACCCAACAGGCGTCAGACCCGCCCGCTCAAATTTATTGGGTTCAAAACTATACCCCTTTTTCAGCTTGCCTTCCGGTATAGGATTGGAACCCGTCGTCAGCGCCAGCGCATTTACCTGCCGCGCCTGATCCGCTGAAGGGAGGTTCAGGACCCCTTCCTTGTTACGAAGAAGGTTCTCCGTCGTCCTGGACAAGGCGGATATACCGATGATACAACGCCACCCCAGCCAGAATATCGAGGAAATGGGCGCCAGGTTGTAAGTACCGTTGTCATTCACGGTGCTGATCAATACAACGGGTGTACCGAAATATAAGATGGATGGTTCAGCTATTTTGTGCATACGAGTAATTTTTATGGAGTAAAATTACTCTGCGGGGAGAGGAGGTAAAACCCGGAACTTGCGAACTTGCAACAACCTCCCGGGAGGCGGCACGAGGTTACCCCAGCACCTTCCTCACGCCATTCCGGAAAAGCTTTCCTATCGGCAGCTCCACCCTGTCTATCTCTATCAGCTCATGCGTATAGGACCTGATCCGGCCGATGTTGACAATATAGCTCCGATGGGTGCGTATAAAGGACTGCTCCGGCAGCATGGCCTCCACGGAGGAAATGGATTGTTTGGTAATAATAATCCCGTCGCTGGTATGGACCTTTACATAATCCTTCATGCTCTCGACATACATAATATCCTGCAGCATCACCTTCACCATCTTACGGTCCATCCGGAAATACACAAAAGAGTCCTTACGTCCACCCTCATGCGGACCTGTCGTGCCTGGTCCCGCGCCGATGGTACCCACCGAAATGGAGCTGGCAGCCCCGGCCGGGCTCGTCTGAAAAGCTTTGCTCACCGCCTTGACCCACCTGTCGAACTGGATAGGCTTTAGCAAATAGTCCACCACATCCAATTCATACCCTTCCAGCGCATAGTCCGCATGCGCCGTGGTAAAGATCACCTTGGGCGGGTTCTTCAATATCTTCACCAGCTCCGTGCCTTTCAGCTGCGGCATACGTATATCCAGGAATAGCAGGTCGACAGGACGATGCTGCAATATATTCAATGCCTCCATCGCATTGCCGCACTCCCCCGCCAACTCCAGCATCGGCATCTCGCTGATGTATCTCCGGAGGATATCACGGGCGGGGGGCTCGTCATCCACGATCAGACACCGGATGGAGGCTGGTTGGGTTGTACTCATAAATTATTTTATTTCGCCGCTCCAATTGCAGCTGCAGGTTGACGATAAACACTTCCTCGTCATCTTTGATGTTCAGCTGATGTTTCTGCGGATACAGCAGCTCCAGACGTCGCATGACATTGGCAATACCAATACCGCCGGTGGAGGCAGCGGAAGTAACCTCATCCGCCTTGCCATTCAGCAGCTTCATTTTCATCCTGTCCTCTTCCACCGTGATCCGCAGGCTGATCCAGGGCTGATCCAGCACATGGCTGGTCCCATGCTTGAAACAATTCTCGAGAAAGGGCAGCAACAGCAGGGGGGCGATATAAAGCCCCTTCGTGTCCGTCGGCAGCTCGAGGTTGACATCCAGCTTATTGCCATAACGCACCTGTTCCAGCACAAAGTAATCCTTTATCATTTTCAGCTCTTTCTCGAAGGGCACCAGGGGATGATTGCCTTCATACAGCATATACCGCAGCAGGTCCGACAACCCGGCAATAAGCACCGGCGCGGACGCCGATCCAATCTGCGCGTGAGCATACATGTTGTTCAAGGTGTTGAAAAGGAAGTGCGGGTGTACCTGCGCCTTGAGCAGCTGCAACTGACCGGCGATATTCTCTTTCTGCAATTCCAGGTTACGCGCCTGCTTGACATACCAGTATTTCATCAGCTTGATGGCAGCCGCTACGCCGCCGATGGTGCAGGCCCCACGCAATCCACCCAGCAGGCTTAGACCGAAATGCATTTCGGTAAGATGTATAAAGGGAAGATAAACGGGCCCTATGACCCACGCCCGCAGGCGGGGAAGGAGATAGACACCCAGCGCCGCCGAGATCACGCCCGTAAGAAGGAACATCAGCAGTGTCATCACCGCGGAAGCTGCATACTTCTCCTTCAACAGGTAGCGGGGTATGACAAAATACATCAATGAATAGCTAAGAAATATATGCGGGGGCATAAAACCGATGGCATTCACAAAAGAGATACACAGCTTCATGAGATAACCATAGTTCGCCACGTCTACAGTAAAAGAATACAAAAAGGCCTGCGACAAACACCATATACTCCAAAAGGCGATATGCCGCCGCAGCCGGTAACGAGGTTCATCGGAGAATATGAATGGATGAGGACCCATGCTATAAATTTACGGCTGACCCGCCGGACTTGCACCCCCGCTCATCATTTGTCGATAGATGGGCCTGTTTTGTCGACTAAATGACGTCACCACCTGCTCCAGCGTCCGCGTGAGATGCAGTTTCACCTTTTTCCGGCTGGTGTTCAGGGTCGTGCCAAGCTGTTCCTTATACACCAACTGATTGTCATTGTTGTAAAAATAAACGATAGAGGAGTCATGACGGCTTTCGACGACCCAGTATCCTCTCTCCGAGACCCAGCCGGGTGTCGGCGGCACATCTTCCTGTGCCATGGCTGGCAGGGCGGTCAGCCAGAGAATAAGCCCTGCGATCAATGTTGTTGTTATCTTTTGCATATCCCGAAACTAGCGCGCAAAAAGGCCCTCCAACAGCAAAATGGACGGACCCGGCTCCGTCGAAGCCACACGACCTCCGAAGCATCATCGAAGTCCTCCGTCTTCGCTCAAAGCCCTTCGTCGACGATTTTCAGCTATCTTAGGCATATGAATACACGGAATTGGGCAGGCAACATCGAATACAGCACTCCTCATATACATCATCCCCACTCAGTAGAAGAAGTACAAACACTGGTAAGGCGACTTGAAAAATGCAGGGTCCTGGGCACGCGCCACTGTTTTAACAGGATCGCCGACAGCGGGCATCATCTTATCTCCACCAGCGGATTGAACAAGGTTGTATCTCTCGACCCCGCCGCGCAGACCGTCACCGTACAGGGAGGGATCAAATATGGTGAGCTGGCGCCTTACCTGGATGAGAAAGGTTACGCCCTGCACAACCTGGCTTCCCTTCCCCATATCTCCGTAGCGGGCTCCATCGCCACGGCTACCCATGGATCAGGCATCGGCAATGGCAATCTTGCCACCGCCGTCACGGCGCTGGAGCTGGTTACAAGCGACGGTGAAGTAAGGACCATCGATAAAAGGGAAATGGTACACGCCACAGCGGTCAATCTGGGCGTACTGGGTGTGGTGACAAAGGTCACCTTATCGATCCAGCCCCGGTACGAGATCCGTCAGACGGTATATGAACAGCTGCCTGTAAGTGAGCTGACGACACATTTTGAGAAGATACTCTCCTCCGGCTACAGCGTAAGTCTTTTTACAGACTGGCGACAGGATGCGATCAACGAAGTGTGGGTGAAAAGCAGGGCGGGCGCAGCGCCAACAGACGATCCCTCCGCCCCCGGGCAACTCTTTGGCGCCCGGGCCGCAACGGTACCCCTCCACCCCATCGCCGGCACCCCTGCGGAAAATTGTACCGGGCAGATGGGTATACCCGGCCCCTGGCATGAACGGCTCCCACATTTCAGGATGGGATTTACACCCAGCTCCGGCACCGAGCTGCAGTCGGAATATTTTGTACCCTTTCACCATGGCGTCGAGGCTGTACTGGCCATCCAAAAGCTGGGTCCGAAGATCAGTCCACATCTTTTTATATCCGAAGTCCGCACGATCGCTGCCGATGAGCTCTGGCTGAGCCCCAACAGACACCAGGACTCCGTCGCCCTGCACTTCACCTGGCATCAGGACTGGCCCGCAGTCAGCAGGCTGCTCCCCCTCATCGAAAAAGAGCTGGCCCCCTTCCAGGCCCGGCCACACTGGGGCAAGCTGTTCACCATGCCCCCGGCCTTACTCCAGCGTCACTATGAGAAGCTGGATGACTTTAAAAAGCTGGCTGCGGAGATGGATCCCGACGGGACGTTCCGGAATGAATTTGTGTCGACCCATCTGTACTGATACGGGGACACCGGCTGTATTAAAATCGAACACTCCCTCACCGGTACCAGCCTCTAACTCCGTCATTTCTAATCCCATACACCAATGGCATCCTTCTTGTCCCAAAATTCTCATGCTAAAAAATTACTGGAAGATAGCCGTACGCGTCCTGGTCAGGAACAAGGCTTACAGCGCCATTAATATATTGGGTCTTGCGCTTAGCATGACCTGTGGTATCCTCATCTTTACCCTGGTGAAGTACCACCTTAGCTTTGATAATTTCCATAAGGATCCAAACAGGATCTATCGCTTTGTCACGGAACAGCACCGGGACGAAGTACATTATTCCGAAGCCGTGCCTCCGGCCTTTGGTAAGGCCTTCCGGGAGGACTATACCTTTGGCGAACAGACAGGCCGTATCGCCGTCTATGGGGATATTATGATCGCCCTTCATACTCCTGTGGAAGTAAAAAAATTCAAGGAGAAAGAAGGGGCTGCATTCGCCGAACCCGCATACTTCGATATATTCAATTTCCCTTTACTGCGTGGTGATAAGAATTCGGCATTGACCGAACCCAATACAGCCATCATCACCGACAGGCAGGCTCATAAATATTTTGGTAACGAAGACCCCATCGGGAAGACCATCTGGTTTGACAACAGAATTGAATGCCGTATCACAGGCGTGCTAAAAGATCTTCCAACCAATACGGAGCAGCAGGCGAATATCTTTATTTCCTGGGCTACCATGCGCCAGTTCAACAGCTGGCTGGCAGCCGACGACTCATGGAATGGTTTAGAGTCCGAGCTCCTTACCTTCACCCGCCTCCGTCCCGGTGTGAACCCTGCCACGGTAGAAAAGCTGCTGGTAAACTATGTAAAAAAATACCGCCCCAAGAGCAAGAACGTACATGTATACAAACTGCAACCCTTATCCGAAGTTCATTTCGACGCGCGTTACGGCGGGGTGATGGAAAAACGTAATCTCTGGATCATTTCCATCGTCGGCATCTTCCTCATCATCACAGCCTGTGTAAACTTCATCAACCTGGCAACAGCACAGGCGCTGCGCAGATCGAAAGAAGTGGGTATACGAAGGGTCCTTGGAAGTCTGAAAGGACAGCTGTTCTGGCAGTTCATTGCGGAGACGGGGCTTATCACCGTGGTGGCGGCTGTCTTTGCCGTTATGCTGTCCATACTGCTCCTGCCTACCTTCAACAACTGGTTCCGTGCCAGCATGACGATCGATCTGGCAAAAGACAGTCTGTTGTTATTGTTCATCCCCTTCCTCATCGTCCTGGTCACCTTCCTGGCCGGCGCCTATCCGGGTCTTATCCTTTCGGGATTCCGTCCCGCCATAGCACTGAAAGGCCGGCTGTCGGTGCAGCATATCGGAAGTTTTAATATCCGGCGCGCCCTCATCGTTACGCAATTCACCATTTCCTTCGTGCTCATCATGGGCATGCTCGTCATCACCCGGCAAATGCAATTTACCCGGCAGACCGACCTTGGATTCGACAAGGACGCCATGGTGATGCTTCCCAGGGGAGCCGACACCGTTGGACTGGCCGTGTCCACTACCGCCCGGCGTCTGGCAGCCATTCCGGGAGTAGAGAATGTCACCCGGTGTTATGCCGCACCCTCGTCCGCCGAGACATGGGGTACCATCATCACTTATGAAACCCGCTCCGAGCCGGAAGTATTCCGCGTCAGCATCAAGGCTGGCGATGACAACTATATTCCCACTTTCGGCCTCCACCTCGTGGCAGGCAGGAATATTTTCCCCGGGGACAGCACAAGGGAATGCGTCATCAACGAGACCATGATCAAAAAGTTACAGCTGAAGTCCCCCGAAGAAGCCCTGGGAAAACACATCAATTTCAACCAGGAGATCACCGTAACGATCACCGGTGTGGTAAAAGACTTTCATGACCGCAGTCTTCATGAGGATGTCGGCCCTATCTGTATCACTAATTACAAGAGTCAATACCAGGCATATGCCGTGAAATTGAACATGAAGAATATCCGCACCGTGATGCCGGCGCTGGAAAAGACCTGGAACAGCGCATTCCCGGATAAATTATACGAATATCAATTCCTGGATGAGTCCATCGCCGGATTTTATGAATTAGAGACCACTATGTTAAAGCTCGTCCGTGTCTTCTCTTTTATCGCCATATTCATCGGTTGTCTGGGTCTCTATGGTCTTGTTGCCTTTATGGTCGCACATAAAACAAAAGAGATCGGTATTCGAAAGGTGCTGGGCAGCAGCGTCCCGGAAATACTCTGGATCTTTGGTAAAGAGTTCTCCCGCCTCATCGTGGTCGCCTTCCTGATAGCGGCGCCGGTGACCTGGTTCCTGATGGACAGATGGTTGATGGATTTTAAATACCATATTCCGTTGGGTCCCTGGATCTTTGTGCTGGGTCTGCTCATCATCGTGGGCATTGCCGCCTGTACCATTGGATATCAGAGTATTAGAGCAGCGCTTGCTAATCCGGTGAAAAGTCTGAGAACAGAATAGCCCGTCCGCCGACGCCGGCAGATTGTCCTGGCCAGACCCCCGGATTGTTTGATTTTTACAATTATTGGTTTGAAGCGTGCAATGATCCCACCCGCCCCCCGTCCTAAATTTGTTCTCCAAAACCACGGATCATATGCACAATCAAAACCATTATCCATGCCCAGACGGCCGCAAAGGATCACACAGCCGGACTCCCAGGGCCTGGTTTATCACAGGCGCCTCCTCAGGACTGGGGCTGTCCCTGGTCAAGCAGCTGCTGGTAAGAGGCGATCAGGTGGCAGCCACCACCCGGCATCTACACCGGCTCACAGACCAGATCCACGACATCATCCCCACCGCACTGATGAAGAACTTCCTGCCCCTGCAGGCAGACCTCACGGATGAATACGCCATCGAACGATCCATCGCCACCGCGCACAGGACCTTTGGCCGCATCGACGTCGTCGTCAACAACGCAGGCTATGCTCCCGAAGGAAGAATGGAAGAGCTGTCACCTTCCGACATTCACCAATGTTTTGCGATCAATACGACAGCATCCATCACGGTGATGCATAAGATAATGCCCTATCTCAGGCAGCAACGCTCGGGATATATCCTCAACATATCCTCCATGGCAGCCTGCGCAGCCGCCGCCGACAGCAGTCTGTACGCCGCCACCAAATACGCCATCCTTGGATTGTCGGAGATAGAGAAGGTGGAGGCGCATAAGTTCAACATACACATCACCGTGCTGGCCCCGGCATCCTTTCACTCCCGGCTGCATGCAAAAGACTACGATATGTGGGAGAACATACGTGACAGTGATCATGCGGCCACCAGCTTTATCCTGCTGGCAGAACAGCCGGCGCCACCCCCTATTTTACTGGTAGGCGACAACCATATCATCAAAACATCAACTCGTCATGAAATACAACTTATTAGGCAATACAGGTCTTAAAGTATCGGAACTTTGTCTCGGCACCATGACTTTTGGCGGCAAGGGTATCTGGACGGCTATCGGAACCCTCCCCCAGGGCGAAGTGGATGCGCTGGTCAAACGCTCCGTGGAAGCAGGGATCAATTTTATAGACACGGCAAATGTTTACAGCGAAGGCGTCAGCGAACAGATGACGGGTACGGCTATCCGCAATCTCGGGCTCAAACGTGACGATCTTATCCTCGCTACCAAGGTGCGGGGTAAGGTGGGTGATGGGCCAAATCAGTTAGGTCTCACCCGCAAGCATATCCTTCACCAGGTGGAAGAAAGTCTGCGTCGTCTGCAGACGGATTATATCGACCTGTATCAGATACATGGGTATGACGCGCTGACTCCGCTGGAAGAGACGCTTTATGCGCTGGATCAGCTGGTATCCTCCGGGAAAGTACGGTACATCGGATGCAGTAACCTCGCCGCCTGGCATATCATGAAGACGCTGTCCATCTCCGAAATAAAAGGTTATTCCAAATTCGTTTCGCTGCAGGCCTACTATACCATCGCCGGCAGGGATATAGAAAGGGAAATCGTACCTTTATTACTGGACCAGAAACTGGGTCTGATGGTATGGAGTCCCCTGGCAGGAGGCCTGCTCAGTGGCAAGTACAGCCGCAATACGAGCCCGGAAGAAGGCCGCCGCGTCAATTTCGACTTCCCCCCTGTCAACAGGGAGAAAGCCTATAATATCATTGACGTGATGCAGGAAATTGCCAGGGCCCGGAACGTATCCGTAGCGCAGATAGCCCTTTCCTGGGTCTTGCATCAACCCGCCGTCAGCACGATCATCATAGGGGCCAAGAACCCGCAGCAGCTGGAAGACAATCTAAAAGCCATCGACCTGTCATTGGACGCGGCCGATCTGCAAAAGCTGGATGCCGCCAGCAAGCTGTCGCCCGAATACCCCGGATGGATGATTGAGCGGATGGGAGGGGATAGGAAATAAAATTCAAGAGCCATGTCGAACATCGAATCCATCGCGGACTTCTATCGTAATAAATGTCTCGGTCAGCCGGAAGACCAGGGCAGAGAGCCTGGTCATTTCAATGTCTTCAAGATAGAGGACCTGACGATAGCCTCGCACCAACCAATGCGCTATACCCGCAGGGACTATTATAAGATCTCGCTTTTGCGTGGCCATAACATCTATCATTATGCGGACAAAAGCCTGGAGATCTCAGGACCGGCCCTGCTCTTTTTCAATCCCCGGGTACCGTATACCGTAGAGCAACTCGTCCCGGGCAGGATTGGGGAAGGATATTTCTGCATCTTCAAGGAAGAGTTCTTTAGCGACCACATGCGCGTCAGTCTCCATGAACTGCCTATGTACGCCACCGGCGGTAAGCCTGCTTTTATGCTAGATGACGAACAGCTCAAGGACCTAAGTCATGTCTTTGAAAAGATGCAGACGGAGCTGAAGTCCGACTATCGGTTCAAATACGACCTCATCCGTAACTATATTATGGAGCTGGTGCATGCCGCGCTAAAGATCCGTCCTACGGAATCCCTCTATCAGCACGTGGATGCCAACGCAAGGATCACCGCCGTATTCAGGGAGCTGCTGGAGCGTCAGTTCCCCATCGACAGTCCCTCACAACAGTTCGAACTTCGCAGCGCCAGCGACTATGCCGACAGGCTGAATGTACACGTCAACCACCTGAACAGGGCCATCAAGCTCAGTACCGGGAGGACGACGACCGCGCATATCCTCGAAAGACTGCTCAGCGAATCCAAGGCACTTTTAAGACATACGGACTGGAACATCTCCGAGATCAGTTATTGTCTTGGCTTCGAGGAGCCGGCGCACTTTAATCATTTCTTTAAGAAGCAGACGAGGATGACGCCGTCGGCATTCAGGGGATAAGCGCATCAACCATTTGTTTCAGGGTCTTAAATCGTTGCTCCGCATCAGTCTTTTTGATATAGAAGGTCATAAGAAATGCGCAGTATCCTTTTTCATTATCCACCCACGGAATGCTGCCAAAAAGACCAGGGCTGGTCGCTGTCTTGCCATCAGGCCTCACCACCCACTCGCCATAGCCATAGCCGATGTTATCCATGGATACGGGTGAATAACCAATTTTTACATCCGGTGAGATCCTGTCCACCTGCATTTCGGCCACGCTTTTTTCACTCAGTATCCGCGTGTCGTTGAACATACCCTTATGAAGGATCATGATAAGAAAATTTAGATAATCTTCCGGCGTACTGGACGCACCTCCTGCGGGCAATGCGACGCGACCCTTTCCAAAATCTGTGTTCTGCATACCCAGCGGCTGCGCGATCCGCTGAGCAAACAAGGTTTCAAAACTCTTGCCGCTGACCTTCTCGATGACAGCTCCCGCTATTTGCAGCCCTGCATTGCTGTAATGAAAGACGGTCCCCGGCGCACCCTCCATGGGCATATCCGCAATATACTGCATGGCCTCATCCATGCTGCCGATGCGCTGCATCTCCTTTATACTCTCCTGCAGGGGCGGCTCTTTGATGCCTGTGAGATGGGAGAGACATTGACGAAGGGTAATATTCCCCTTACCATGCTGTGAGAGCACCGGCAGATATTTTCCTACGGTGTCGGACAGACTTATTTTCCCTTCATCCACAAAGGTCATCACAAGGGCGGCGCTATACCATTTACTACAGCTCGCGATGGGTTGACGATATGACATCGTATAGTCGGAAAAGTCAGCCTCTTTCTTCTGCCGCCGGGCGACGAACTTGTCCACCATTTTTTGCTTTCGGGTCATATCATTGACGCTCCGGCTATAGAGCAGGTTCCCATCCTTCCATACCACCAGCATGGCCCTTCCACCCATATCTCTGGTGTTGTCATCCAGCCACTGATCGAGATTGGCCTTCGGAGATTGCGCCCTGCCTGTACCTGCCAGGAGGACGAGTAATACTATCGTAGTTATATTTTTTATGGACATGGTGCTATAGACCTCAAAATACAACCCGGGTTTAATATCTTTACTGATCATGAGAAAAAGCCTGCTCCTCAGCCTTTTGGCATCTATTACGCTTGGTTCCGTCCTTGCGCAGCCCGACGCTGCAGAAAAAAAGGCCATGACCTATGTCACGGACCACATGGACGCTACGATGCAACTGCTTATCAATTCCGTGAATATCAATAGCGGCACCCTCAATATCGCCGGAGTCCGGAAGGTGGGCGACCTGTATGCGGCGGAATTGCAGAAACTGGGTTTCGTCATCGAATGGGTAGCCGAACCCGACTCGCTCCATCGGGCGGGACACCTGGTCGCAATACATAAAGGGAAGAAGGGGAAGAGGTTGTTCCTGATCGGACATTTAGACACCGTCTTCGAACCCGACATGCCTGCAGGTCCTTACACCGTGCTCAATGACTCCACCGCCACCGGCCAGGGAGTCAACGACATGAAAGGCGGTGATGTAGCCATGATCGCGGCTCTGCAAGCCCTCCAGGCAGCGGGGCAGTTAAAGGACATGAATATCGTCGCTTATTTTACGGGGGATGAGGAACGGTCCGGCTTCCCGCATCAGGTGGCGCGTAAGGATTTTATCGAGCGCGCCCGGACCTGTGACATTGCGCTGGGTTTCGAATCCGCCATTGGATTGCACACCGTAGCAGCTGCCCGCCGGGGCGCCAGCAGCTGGTCGCTGGATGTAACGGCCAGGACAGGGCATTCTTCCCAGGTATTCACCGACAGCGCCGGATTTGGAGC
>Ga0105237_10002805_pt1 | contig 21165 bp, 11 predicted proteins | sample KBSC24metaG_FD_81520 | JGI IMG/M metagenome (GOLD analysis project Ga0105237, IMG submission 81520) | Corn rhizosphere microbial communities from Kellogg Biological Station, Michigan, USA - KBS C2-4 metaG | ecosystem: Host-associated > Plants > Roots > Rhizosphere > Soil | place: Michigan, USA...
ATATGTATAGCTCCTTTTATCATGATGTTTAAAGGTGGATTTTATACCTATATACAAATGCTGTCTGGCTTTTTTAGTGTACCAATCTTTTCTGTGCTTATCGTTGGATTTTTAACACGGAAGGTACCACCTATGGCTGCTAAAATCGGACTGACATTTTTTATCCTGACCTATGCTTTTACTATTCTTGTGATCCACCCGCAGCTGCATTATCTGCATGTTTTGGGAATTTTATTTGTCATAACCATTATTATCATGCTGGTAATTGGCCGCCTTTTTCCACTTAAGGAACCCTACAACCGCGATATGCTGCCGGTTGTTGATATACAGCCCTGGCGGAACCGGCATGTGGCCAGCGGTGTACTCCTTATCTTAATGGTACTCGCTTTTATCCTGTTTTCCCATAAGGGGATAGCCTGATCATCCGTTGCTCCATTATTGAACCCTGGTGATCGTTATTACCGCGCTGCTTAGTTCCTTGCCGGAAGACACATGCAGCCCCATATCCATCAGATAGGCCCCCGAAAAAGATTGTCCGTTCTCATGAAAACTGGAAGTCGTGCCCGGGAAAAGATTGGTTTCTTCCACTTTGTAGGAGCTTTTCGGATCCAGGCCCTTCAGCTTCACCGGGGCGAATTCGCTTCCATACCGGGTGTGTAGGGTATAAGAAAACAGAACGGCCTTGTCCTGTGCTTTGCTGACATATTGCAACACCGCAAGGTTCTCCTTGTATGGTGATACTAAATGGTACATATCTCCATGCCAGATAACTGATTCCAAACTTTTATAGGTCTGAACAGACTGTTGGCTGAAGTGTAGCTCATCGGCAGGCATTTGACTTACATTGATATCGTAACCCAATTTCCCCATCATCGCCACATCGGTACGGAATTTTAAGGACTCTTTACCCCAGGAGGTAACATGGTTGGCCATAGCAAACGAAGGGAAAAAATAAGAATAGCCCCATTGGATAAAGAGCCGCTCTATCCCGTCAGTATCATCACTGGGCCAAAACTCTGTAAAATATTTAAGGCCACCATAGTCGGTCCTGCCTCCCCCACCCGAGCAGAGCATCATCGGCAGGTGCGGATATTTCTGCCTGATCCGTTCCAAAACCGAGTAAAATGACCTGGTGTAATCGACATATAAATTTGATTGGTTATTTTTCAGGTAAGGGGAGTATGTGTTAGTCATCATACGGTTGCAATCCCATTTAATATAGGCGAGATCCGGGTTATCGCTTAACAATTTATCTACGACATTGTAAACAAAGTTTTGTACTTCGGGATTTAGTAAATCAAGAACCAGCTGATTCCGGAAATAATTTTCTTCCCTGTTAGGCAGTTTGAGTATCCAATCCGGGTGCTTTTCATATAGCTCACTTTTAGGATTTACCATTTCAGGTTCTATCCATATTCCGAATTTCAGCCCTTTGTCCTTGCCCTCTCTGGCCAGGTGTGATAAGCCTGACGGCAACTTCTTTTTATTGACCTGCCAGTCGCCCAGTCCGGCTTTATCATCTTTCCTGGGATATTTGTTCCCGAACCAGCCATCATCCAGGAGAAACATATCCACGCCCAGTGTTTTAGCCTCATCCAGTACTTTTGAAAGGCGGGCTTCATTAAAATCAAAACCGGTAGATTCCCAGTTGTTTAATAAAGTTAAACGTGGTTGGGTTCCGTCCAGTATTCCATATTTGGTCGCCCAATCATGAAAGTTACGGCTTGCCTCACCGGTTCCATTATCACTGTAGGTGAAAATAAATTCAGGTGTATCAAATGATTTCCCTACTCCAAGCTGGTAGGTTGATGCATAAGGATTGATCCCCGAAATCACACGCAGGGAGTTAAACTGATCGATCTCAAACGCAAACTGAAAATTGCCTGTCCAGGCCAGTGTGCCCTGGATCACTTCTCCCCTGTTCTCATCAGCGGGGCCGTTCAACGAAAGTGTAAAAAACGGGGGCTGGAAGAGGTTCGGACGTGCTCCGAGTTTACTGTCAAGGATCTTTATCCCGTGTGTGAGGCGGGATTCTTCCATTTTCATTTCCTTGGCCCAATCGCCATGAAACTGCGTTAACCAATAATCGGCTGCATCAAAATGCAGCATGGAAGAAGCATAATTGCCGAGTTGGATCACGCCCTTCTCATTGTTATTGATTTTTGTCCACGTTTTAATGATATTCTCCTTAAAAAACGACTCATAATAAAGGTCAACCTCTACCGGATATGCTGGGTCTTTTAAGATAATAGTGGTAAGCGTAACATTTTCATTCTTTTTTACAACTGAATGGCTTATATAATTCAGGTCCAGCGATGGGTTCCCGTCGGTATGAATGATACGTATAGCCGGTTCTAATAAATTATCCGTGCCTGCTGTAATGTAAGCCTCATGTTGCTGGGGAGCGTTATTCGTCATATCCGGCACTTTCTTCCCAAAATAATCTTGAAAGAGTTTTTTCTTTTCACCAACCTTCAGTATTAAGGCGGTTTTGTCCGTTGTTATCGAAATCGTCTGTGCTTGCGATTCAAAAAAGCAAAAGGTGAGTAGAAAGGAAACGATAAGGGTAAGATTCTTCATATATATTGGAAATATTATTTAAGAGTGAATATGTAAATGGCAACATTTTTCTGATCAAGGCTCAGCGGAAGATGCCCGCTCGCATTGCTTACAGTATTGGTAAAAACCTCTTTAACCTGGTAGTTATTTTTAGGGTCGAGGCCTAATTTATTAAGGTTGATATCCTCGGTTAACGGGTTATTACTGAAATTGAATGCTGCCAGGTAAACTGAGCTTCCTATAACTCTTGTAAAAAACCTGCCGCTTTTATCTCCTGTATTAGTTTCCAGCGGCTCAAATGCGACCCCGTTCCTGGCTAATTTCAGAATATCTTCATTTGCTAACAAATCCTTGATCCGGCCTTTCCATTGACCTTCAGTAGAAAAATCGTCTCCTAATATCAGGGAGCCGGTGATCAGTCCGGATGCCAGGCGGGCATGGTTGGCGCCTAACGTCTCGTTTCCAAATACGATATGATCTGCATCCACAAAATCGTAAAGGTAGGTTTGCCACCAGCCGTAGTTAACACTATTTAATGTATAACTGGTATTTTCTATGCTCTTGAATGCATCACATGCTATCCTGCGCGTATGTACATATCTGCCGGTAGCAAGGTTTGGCGATATTGCCGCGTAGATCAGCATGTCCTTTCCCAATGTGCTGGTCAAAAATTCCATACCCTGCCGGTAGGCCTGCATCCCGGTTGTGATGTTCTTATCATAAAAACTGTCCGCCTCAATTGTTGCATGGCCCAGGAAATCAACTTTCATCATGGTGAAGCCGCTTGCTTTTAGCTTATTTGCAATATACGCGATAATTTTTTTTGTTCCCGGATGGGTTGGGTCGATAGCCCGTCCTCCGTCAAAGTCATAATACTTTCCATTTACCTTTGTCCAAAGGTCCCCATAAGTATATTCGGTCCCTTCTACTTTTCTATCCGGGCCGGACTTCCACCCCCAGTCGGTAAAAGGGGCCATGTATGCTCCTGCCTGTAATCCGTGATTGTGGCAGTAATCAGCAAAAGCTTTCAAAGGCGCGAAATCGCCTTTAGATCCGCCGGGTACTATGTAATCCCAGAATGCATCCAGATCTATGTAAAGGGTGTTCCCGTTACGGAAAGTTTTTAAGCTATCAGAAAAGAAGTTGGCTATCTTATATATCTTTTCAAAGGATATCTTATCCTGTAATACACCCCAACTGTTCCAGCCAAAGGGAGTTGCGCCTTTCCTTGAAACAATCACCGGGGGGTCGGCAAGCCTGTTTGTTTTACCATATTCTTCCATTCCAGAGCGCCAGTCAGCATAATAGCCAACCATGATTTTGGGGGACTTAATTATATCTCCTCTTAGTTTCGCGTGAGGAATCTTGTCATGTGTGATCAGGCTATCCGCCAATCCGCCCCATATTTCCAGTTGCACCAGTTTATTTGCTTGCCCCATAGTTCTGACCCCTGTTTTCCATACACCATGCTCCACCGATCCGAGCACGAGGCCATTCCGGCTAACTTCTTCATATACCGCCCCTACTTCCGCACTTGTATTGGCTATTTTACTTTGCATTGATTTGGCGTTATAGGTGGCCCATGCGTCATTATCAAAAGGGACGAAAAGTGTCCTGTTATCGCCAACAGGACCTATCTCTGCACCTTCGGAAACCAGCGGCGCCATATAGTTACTGCTCAGTGCGCTGCCTTTGAGGATAACTTCCATCAAAAAGGATTGCCTGCCGGGATAAGTATAGAACACTTGTTGTAATTCAGGAAGGCCTTGCTTTCGGGAAGAAACTATGAACTTTTTACCCTCTCCGAAATTGTCCTTAATCATCACCGATGTAAACTGCCTCTGGGAATAATTCTTACTTGATATCGTGACTCCGTTATTTTTACATACTGAACTGGCAGCCTGTATGATCACTTTATTACCATCCAGCACCTCAAATAACCCGGATGAAAGATCATATTTGATGTTCCCGTTCTTCCCATATGGTATTAAAACATATCTTTTAGCATAAGGCTTCTTTTTTGTAACTGCAAAAGCTTCATTGGTTTTCACCATAATGCCTGACGCGAAAATCATCAAAAGAAACATCCATCGGATATGCCCGGCTATCCTTGTTATTGTGCCCATATACTATATAAATTATTTCAGGAAAGTTAAAAAAGCAATAATTGGTAATTACTATACTATTCTATACTACAATTATAGATATAATTTTTTTCTTGTCAAGTATCTTTTAATAATAACCCCATCTTTAATTAAAAAGAAACGCTGCACAGCAAGTGTACACACCATTTCAGCGCTCTCAACCGGCCACTTATATCGCACCTTTACTAAAAGATGTTCATCTTAAACAGCGCAGTGCCCGATTTGTCGGTAAGGAGTATTCTTCCATGACACTGTAACTGATCAATTGCAATTCCTATATGGATTAAGAAAATTATTTTTTCGCTTAAAATTTGCAAAAGTCATATTATATATTCACATTTGTTCTGTGTAGTATAGTATAGAATAGATATGCCTTTATCTACACATAGAATAACCAATAAACGACCATTTCTTCTTCAACATAATACTGACGTACATTAAGAGCAGTCTAAAGACATCTGTCAAGACGACATATATCTTAAACATTCGACCAGAATGGATTTGATATCTGCCGCCGGCACTTTCTAAACTGCTTCAGATATATAGCGTCAATAGGGTTGCAGAAAGATGAAAACTACCAATTTATAATATCCCTTATTTCAAAATTAATAAACCAACCGCCATGAACAAAAATTAAGAGAACCGATGGAACCAGGCCCGACCTATACGAGCGGCCAAGTTTACTAATAGGTAAGCCCATTAAAATAATCTACTAAAAATTAACCTAACTAAAATTATGATGAGAATTTTATCTTATTTAAAGTGCAAAGAGATGCTTTATATGGTTATTGTAACCATTTGCGTGTACTTCCCAACCCGTTTGCTCGCGCAAAGCCAAACAGGTGAGCGGGTAATCTCAGGGGTTGTAACCGATGAAAACGGCACGACCTTGCCCGGTGTGTCTGTAATGATTAAAGGGACAACCACAGGTGCCCCCACAAATATCAACGGCGAATTCAAACTTAAAGTAGCCGGAAATTCCGCTGTGCTGGTCTTTTCTTTTGTGGGGTATGAACCCAGGGAGGAAACAGTTGGTGATAGAGCCTCTATCCATGTTCAAATGGCAAAAAGTGCCAATTCACAAAACCTGAACGAGGTTGTCGTGGTTGGTTACGGTGTCCAAAAGAAAACAACGCTTACCGGTGCCGTGGCTACAGTAAAAGGCTCTGACCTGGTAAAAAGCCCGGAACCCAACCTTTCGAACTCATTTGCGGGCCGTATCCCCGGGTTAGTTGCATTGAATTCATCCGGCGAACCGGGATATGATGGTTCCAACCTTTTAATAAGAGGACAAAGCACCACGGGTAATAATAGCCCTCTTGTGGTAATTGATGGGGTAGCCAATCGCCTGGGCGGGTTGGAACGCCTCGATCCGAACGATGTGGAAAACGTATCAGTACTTAAGGATGCATCCGCGGCGATTTATGGCGCCCAGGCCGCCAACGGGGTAATACTGATCACCACCAAAAAAGGTAAATCAGGAAAACCAACGGTGACCTACAACTATAACGAAGGTATAATGCAACCTACAAACCTTCCAAAAATGGCCGATGCCGCAACCTTTGCTACCATACAAAATGAAATCAACTATTACAGGACACCTACAGGGGGCCTTTTTCAGCAATATTCTGCTGACCAAATACAGAAATTCAAGGACGGCTCTGATCCGATCAATTACCCCAACACTGACTGGGAAAAAGCGGTGTTGAAAAACATTGCCTTGCAGGACAAACAAGACCTTTCCATAAGGGGTGGATCTGATAATGTGACTTATTATGTTTCTTTGGGCAACCAGTACCAGAATGGCCTGTATAAAAATGGCGCCACTAACTATAAGCAAAACAATGTATTGTCTAACCTCGATATCAAGGTTAACGATAAATTAAAATTCGGTGTTGACTTAGCTTACAGGCAGGAGGTCAGGACCACTCCGGCCGGAATAGGTGCATCTTCGATTTTCGGACAGGTGTACAGTTTGTACCCGACCATACCTGCTTTTTATCCTAACGGCCTGCCATCACCAGGCACCAATGGCGGACAAAATCCTGCTGTTGAAGTCAACGGCGATTTGGTGGGAACTTTAAAAGGCCAGAACAATGTTTTTAACGGAACATTGACCGGAAGTTGGGAATTACCTTTAAAGGGGCTTTCCCTCGACGGTTTTTTAGCGGTGGACCAGTCCGTAAATAATGCTAAGCAATTTTCGAAGCCCTGGCTTACTTATCAATATGTGCCGTCAACAGACTCTTATACACCTTTGAAAGACGGCCCCAGTGCGCCAAATCTGAATCAAAGTTCTGAGACTATTTCGCTGGTAACAGCCAATATTAAACTGAATTACAGCCGTCATTTCGGGCTAAATAACATTTCCGCGTTTGTGGCTTACGAACAAAGCACAAACAATGATGCCGCCTTCTCGGCTTCCCGCTTAAATTTCCTATCTACAGATCTTCCTGAACTTAGCCAAGGCGGTTCGGCACCGACAGATTTCGGAAATAGCGGCAACAGTCTGACCACTTCAAGGCAGAACATTTTTGGAAGGCTGAACTATGATTACGCGGAGAAATACTTAGTTGAATTTCAATTGCGTGATGACGGATCGTCTGTTTTTGCTCCCGGACACCGGTATGGTGTTTTCCCGGGCGTATCTGTAGGCTGGCGGATATCCCAGGAGCCATGGCTTAAAAGCGTCACCTTTATTGATAATTTAAAACTAAGATTATCCTATGGCAAGTTGGGTAACGACAGGGTAAACCCGTATCAGTACCTTGACAATTTCAGTTATTCAACGGGTGTATTTACTACCGGTAACTCTCCCAATGCAACCGGCATCAATTATAATTTGCTTGCTAACCCTAATATCACCTGGGAGGTTGCCAATAAATATAACATCGGCCTGGATGGAACCATTTTTAAGGATATCAGTTTCGAGCTTAACGCATTTAAAGAAAAACGGTCAAATATCCTGGCTCAGCGCAGTTCCAGCATTCCGGGCGTGACAGGTATCAGCACCTCGCAGATACCGGACGAAAATATCGGAAGCGTACAAAACCAGGGATTTGAGGCCAGCGTTAATTATCAAAAGAGATTCAATGACTGGAGCTTTAACGTCGGCGGTAATATTACTTACGCGAAAAGCAAGGTATTGTACCTGGATGAAGCACCCAACACTTTATCCTACCAGAAATACACAGGCCTGCCACTTGGTTCCCAATTACTATATCAAGCCATTGGAATTTATAAGACCCAGGCGCAGATTGACGCTTCTCCCCATATTCCGGGCACTATTCCCGGTGACCTGATTTACAAGGATTATAACAACGACGGTCAGATTACAGCATCCGACGAGGTAAGAACAAATAAAAGCAACGTGCCGGAAATAGTATACGGCATTAACGCAGGGGCTGCCTGGAAGAACTTCGATCTGAGCATTTTGTTCGCGGGCCAGTCCGATGTTGTCCAGTATCTTTTACCGGATGCAGGCACTGTGGGTAACTTCCCAAGTTCCTGGGCTGATAACAGGTGGTCGCCAAGTAATCCGAATGGTACTTACCCAAGGGCCGATGACAGGGCCGGTGTGGTTTTTGGAAATTACAGAAGTACTTTCTGGTTAAGAAACACCTCCTTCCTAAGGTTAAAGAACCTGCAGTTAGGTTATACGTTCCCACATGCTATGATCTCTAAGCTCGGCATTAACGGCCTGCGGATTTATGCCAGCGGTTTTAACCTGCTAACCTTTACATCCTTAAAGGATTATGATCCGGAAGGTAACAACGAAAACGGTTACTTCTATCCGCAACAAAAGATATATAACCTTGGTGTTAACGTAACATTTTAACTGATATGAAAACTTTAAAAATAGCTAATTTACTTATCGCCGTTTTCGCCGTGGTAGCATTTAATTCCTGTAGAAAGGACTACCTGTCGACGACACCCACAAGCATCCTGTCCAATACGGCGATTTTTGGTGATTCTGTATTAACAGAAACATATGTGGTGGGCCGGTACACCGGTGTTACGCTTACTGCTGAAAATACCGCACCAGAGTTTCAACGGGCATTCGACTCCCCATGGTTGGCTTCCTGTACCGATGAGGCTATCCATACCCAGGACGGCGGATCATATCTGATCCAACAGGGTAGCGAGACTTCCGATAATGAACAATTTATGAGCAATTTCTGGTTCCGTGGTTACCGGAGCATCAGGGAAATCAATTACGCGCTCGCTAATATCAGTTCCGTACCGATGAGTACCTATACCCGGAACAGGTTGATCGCAGAATTACACTTTATACGGGCTTACAGGTACCACGATATGATAAGGGCTTATGGCGGTGTCCCTCTAGTTGGTGACAAGGTATGGGAATTAACCGACAAAGATTTTACCCCGCTGTATACGAGAAGCTCGGTACAGGATTGTATTGCCTATGCAGTTAAAGAGCTCGACCTGGCCGCGGCAGGCTTAAAAGGTATAACGCTTCCTGACGGCAGGGCAAGTGTGGAAGCGGCAATGTCTTTAAAGGCCAGGTTGTTGCTTTATGCGGCCAGTCCACTTTATACGGACGGTAATAATGACGCTGCGAAATGGGCGACAGCTGCTGCGGCAGCAAAAGCCGTGATGGATCTTGGAAAATTCAGCTTGTTCCCTGATTACCGGAATGAGTTTTTGACCAATAGCACTGCGGAAGATATTTATGAACGTTTATATTCTCCGGTTGTTGGGCACTCCGGACTCGAACTGACTAATGGGCCCAATGGTTATAACGGATGGGGAGGAAATACGCCTCTTGAGAACTTTGTGGATGCCTACCAAATGAAAAATGGGAAAGCCATAACAGATCCTACCTCCGGATATAATCCACAGGATCCGTACACAAACAGGGACCCCCGTTTGGCTGCAACCGTACTGTACAATGGCCATCCATATAGAGGTCGCAACGTAGAAACCTTTACACCGGGCGGGCTTGACAGTAAAGACGGCGGTGGCCCATGGAATACAACTCTGACAGGCTATTACATTCTGAAATACATGAACGAAGGGCTAAACCCTAACGATCCGAACAACCTGTACCAGGATCAGACACAGGACCAACCGTTTAAGTATATCAGGTATGCTGAAATTCTGCTTAATTATGCAGAAGCCCAAAATGAAGCTATCGGCCCGGATGCCTCTGTTTACACAGCGCTGAACCAGATCAGGGCACGTGCCGGCATGCCGAATATTACGACCGGCCTTTCACAATCTGATATGCGGCTGGCTATACAAAATGAACGGCAGATCGAGCTTAGTTTCGAGGACCATCGTTTTTACGATGTGCGTCGCTGGAAGATTGCAAACGTCACAGAAAATGTTCCCGCTTATGGGATCAAGCCTACAAAGAATGCCGATGGCACAATTACCTATACCAAATTTATTGCATTGGGTAATCGGAAATTTGACGACAAAAATTACTGGATGCCTATCCCGAAAAGCGAAATCTTAGCTTCAGGCGGTAAATTGCAACAAAACCCGGGATACTAATAAAGCATTTAAATGATGATATTTGAGTTCGCCTTGCTATAAAAGCAAGGCGAATTTATTTTTAATAATAAATATTAGTATGCCGGTCAAAACCTGTTTTTCAAACCTCTGCAAGCTCCTGGTCATATCCATTATGATTATCAGTTGTCAGTCGAAACCAAATAACCCCAATGGTCAAGTGGCGGATAATACCTTATTCACGTTGCTGGATTCCTCCAAAACACATATTCAATTTAGCAATACGCTTACCGAGAATGCGGATAACAACGTGCTTTTATACCAGTACTTTTATAATGGTGCAGGGGTTGCTATTGCTGATTTGAACGGCGACGGTTTGGATGATATCTACTTTACCGCCAATATGTCCGATGACAAACTCTATTTAAACAAGGGGCATATGCAATTTGAGGACGTCACCAATAGTGCGGATGTAGCAGGCCGGGCAGATGGCTGGAAAACAGGTGTAACGATGGTGGATATTAACGGCGATCATAAAATTGACATTTATGTATGTTATTCCGGCGCCAATCCCCTGGACAGACGTAAGAACCAGCTTTTTATAAACCAGGGTAATGATGCGCACGGCGTACCGCATTTTCAGGAAGAGGCAGAACAGTATGGTTTAGCCGACGGTTCTTTCAGCACACAAGCCTACTTTTTTGATTACGATGGCGATGGCGATCTGGACATGCTCCTGCTTGACCATAATCCGCGCCAGTTTACTAACCTGGACGACGTGACAGTGCCGATGATTGAAAAGACCCCTGACCCGATGAGCGGGACCAAATTGTATAGAAACGATAATGGGCATTTTACTGATGTGACCCTTAATGCGCGTATCCATAACTCGGGCCTTTCCTATGGTTTGGGAGCCGGGATTGCAGATATCAATGGTGATGGCTGGCCTGATATTTACATCTCAAATGACTATGCCGTTCCTGACCGGTTGTACATCAATAACAAAAACGGCACTTTTACCGATCAGTTGGCCTCACAGATCGGCCATACCTCCCTGTTCTCCATGGGTGATGATGTTGCCGATATCAATAACGACGCGCTGCCTGATATCTATACCCTTGACATGCTCCCTGAGAGCAATTCGAGACAAAAAAACCTGTTTATGCCGGACAATTACGAGCTGTTTAATCAAAACCTGCGGGTTGGATTCTATTACCAGTATATGCGTAATATGCTCCACATGAATAACGGTAATAATACCTTTTCAGAAACAGGACAGTTATCAGGAATTTCGAATACCGACTGGAGCTGGGCACCTTTATTTACAGACTATGATAATGACGGCTGGAAGGACCTTTTCGTAAGTAACGGCTTATTACGCGATCTTACCAATAACGACTTTGTTAAATACCGGAATGACTTTCTAAGTTCTTTGGGCGCCGATGTACGAAAGGAGCAAGTAGTGGAATTGCTCAAACATATGCCTTCCACCCAGGTAAAAGGCTATTTCTTTAGAAATCTGGGCGGTTCTTCCTTTGCCGATGTTAGTTTGAATTGGGGAATCAATCAACCGGCAAATAGCAATGGAGCTGCCTATGCTGATTTGGACAATGATGGTGACATGGACCTTGTCGTTAACAACATAAATCAGCCGGCATTTATATATGAAAATACGAGCAGTCAGAAAACACATAACCATTACCTGCAGCTAAAACTGGAAGGCAAGGGGTTGAATACAGAAGGAATTGGGGCCAAAGTAACCATCTATTATAACGGTAAAAACCAGTATCTCGAACAAATGCCGACCAGGGGTTATCAGTCAAGCGTTAGCCCTGTTCTGCACTTTGGCCTGGGAAAAGAAAAACATATTGATTCTCTCCGGATTGTTTGGCGGCAGGGAAAACAACAGGTAATTAAAGACATCAGGGCTGATCAGCTAATGACCCTGAAAGAGCAGAATGCAACAGCTGATTACGATAAACCCCGGCAGCTCTCCCCTCTTTTTACAGCAGTAAAATCCCCGTTAAATTATACCCAGCAAAAAAACAGCAGTAATGATTTTAAGCGGCAACCGTTGATGGTCAATCCGATGTCTTTTTCAACTCCTTGTATGGTCAAAGCTGATGTTAACGGCGACGGCCTGGAAGATATTTATATCGGCGGAGGGTACGGAAGTGCCGGGAAATTATATATCCAGCAAAAGAACGGAAGTTTTGTACTAAAAAATCAACCTGCTTTTGAGGCGGACAAAGCATATACAGATGCGGCTGCAGTATTCTTTGATGCAAATGGCGATGGTAAGCCGGACCTATACGTCGCTTCAGGTGGTTATGATAACTTAGCACCCAACGACCCTCTGCTCCGGGACAGATTATATCTTAACGACGGGAAAGGCAGTTTTATCAGATCATCCAATGCCCTACCCTCAATGCTGAGTAGCAAGGGCTGCGTGACAGCAGCAGATGTTAACGGCGATGGACATATCGATCTTTTTGTTGGGGGAAGAGTGATCCCGGGCAGGTATCCCGAAACGCCGGAAAGTTATTTACTCATCAATGACGGCCGGGGTCATTTTACAAACCAGACCAAACAGCTTGCTTCACAATTGCAACATATCGGAATGGTGACAGATGCCGCATGGACAGATATGAATAACGACGGCCACCCCGACCTTGTGCTTGTTGGAGAATGGATGCCCGTAACAATAATGATCAATGTTAACGGCAGATTGGTTGACCGTACAATGGATTACCTCGGCAAGCAATACAGCGGATGGTGGAACAAATTATTAATTACTGACCTGAACCACGACGGTCATCCGGATCTATTGGTGGGAAATATCGGATTGAATACCCAGTGTAAGGCCTCTGACACCGAACCCGCAGAAATGTACTACAAAGACTTTGACGACAATGGGGCTGTTGATCCTATCTTATGCTTTTATATTCAACATAAAAGTTATCCGTACCTTACGAGGGATGAGTTGCTCGACCAGCTCAGCATCATGCGCGCCCGTTTTCCGGATTATAAAAGTTTTGCGGACGCCACCACTAAGGAACTATTTACACCACAGGAATTGCAGGGCGCAGGGCACTTACAGGCTAATAATTTCAAGACGAGCTGCTTTTTAAGCGGAAGTGGCGGCAAATTATCAGAAAGGCCTTTACCTGCAGAGGTGCAAAATTCTCCTGTATTTACAATTACGGCTCTTGATTATGACCATGACGGTAAAACCGATTTGTTATTATGTGGGAACATGAACAAGGCCCGGCTGCGTTTTGGGAAATATGATGCCAATTATGGAATATTATTAAAAGGTGATGGCGACGCAAATTTTAAATATATCCCCCAATATCAATCGGGCTTTAAAATTAACGGTGATGTCAGAAGTGTACTGCCTATCAACAACACATTATTGATAGGCATAAATCAATCGGAGCTCAAAGCCTACAAACAAAAACAACAAAGCAATTGACCTCAATACTTTTATGAAAAAAGGATTATTTATAAGTCTGTTTATTTTAACCGTCTGCAGTTGCAAACAACAAAAGCAGCCTGTGATGAGAAACGAAGATATCGGAAAAGTTACTGCTCAAATGTCTGCCATCATGATTCATGATGTGACTAATCCTCCATTGGCAGCAAGATTTTTTGCATATACCTGCCTGGCAGGCTATGAGGTACTCTCGGAAAATGATAAATCACTTAAAACGATGCACGATAGGTTAAATGCCTATCCTCAGATTTCAAAGCCTAAAGGTTTAACAGGATACAACACGGAATTGAGCGCTGTTTTATGTATGATGAAAACAGCGGCCAAATTACAACCATCCGGCAACCTGGTGGCAAAACAGGCTGACCTTTTTGTCGATTCCTGTAGAAAAATAGGGTTTAGCGACGAGGTGATCGATAGCTCTATGAATTATGCTGCCGTTATCAGCAAACAGATCCTCGCTTATGCGAAAGCCGATAAATACAACCGGATCAGCAATTATATCCGATACACCCCACCGGAAAAAGCCGGCAGCTGGGTACCAACCCCCCCAGCCTATATGGCAGCGGTTGAACCCTATTTTAACACGATACGTCCCTTTACGTTGGATTCTGCCTCGCAATTTCTTCCATCGCCGCCTGCTCCTTTTTCGACGGACAAAAATTCCTTGTTTTACCATTATACCTGGCTCGTCTATACACAGGGTGGATCTGAACTAACTCCTGAACACAGGGCCATTGCCGGATTCTGGGACTGCAACCCTTTTGCCGTGCAGAACAACGGTCATATGCTGATCGGCTTGAAAAAAATATCGCCGGGTGCACATTGGATGGGTATTACTGCAATTGCCTGTCGTAATTCTCATGTCTCCTTTTCAAAGGCTATGGAGGTTAATATGGCAGTAGCCGTCGGACTAATGGATAGTTTTATGTGTTGCTGGGACGATAAGTACAGGACCAATCGCATCAGGCCCGAAACAGCCATCAGGCGGTACATTGATCCAAACTGGAGACCGTTATTACAAACGCCCCCCTTCCCGGAGTATATCAGCGGGCACTCTGTCGTATCTGCTGCCTCGGCGACAATATTAACCCATTATTTCGGCGATGGGTTTCATTATACTGATAATGTGGAGCAGAAATTTGGTATCCCTTCGCGCAGCTTTCAATCGTTTAAACAGGCATCGCAGGAAGCGGCATTATCCCGTTTTTGGGGAGGCATCCATTTTAAAGATGCCATAGAAAAAGGGCTGATACAGGGAAACCAGGTAGGAGAATGGGTGTATAACAAGATTAAATAAATCAGCCGTTAATCCATTAGCGCGTGTTTGAAAATCAGTTGTCCGTATCGGGGTTCTTCAAAGGCCGGGTTAAAAATTTGAGGAATATTAGTGCAATTACCAATGCTACAATACCCTGAGCAAGCACGGTTGCCGGGGCGCCTATATGTTCAGATACAGCACCTACAAGCAAACTACCGAGTGGCAGCATGCCGAAGATAGCCATTAGCAAAATGCCAATGGCCCTCCCACGCATTTCAGGCGCAGATTCTGACTGCACAATAATATTACTTACGGTAAACTGCGCCACCGAGCCAAAGCCGGCTATAGCCGCAAAAAGCATAGCTGCGGGAAAGCTATGTATTTGCGAAAAACAAATCAATCCCGCGCCCATAAGTATGGTACTTATAAACAATATCCTTCTTAAATGAGTTCCGGGCTTACGCGAAGCCAGGAAAATTGTACCGGTTACCGCACCTACGCCTACAAAGCTATTGATATAACCAAAAGTTGAGGCGTCGCCCTTGAAAACCACTTTCGCAAATACCGGCAATACTGTATTATAGGGCAGCACCAATAAACTGACCAGGGCGAGCATAGCAACGATAAGACCAATATCAGGGGTATTTTTTATGTAAGTAAAACCTTCAGCAAATTCCCCGATAACTTTTTTATCCTTTCTTTTAGGCTGATAGGCAGGTAATCTCATCAAAAGCAGTGACACAATGACGCCGCCAAAACTTGCTGCGTTCAGTAGAAAACATACGCCTGCGCCAAATACGCTCAGGACAATGCCCGATAGCGCGGGCCCTAACAATTGAGCCAGGCTGGCCGTTGCTGTCGTAAGTGACACCGCATTGGGCAAATCGGCCGGGCTGGCAACGACATCATGTATCAAAGACTGCCGCGCGGGCACATCGAACGCGTTGATAATACCCAGGATCACGCTGAGCAGAAGGATCGCCCAAACTGCCGCGTGACCGGTAATAACCAATATCGCCAGCAGCACAGCCTGTACCATGGAGGTTACCTGGGTGATTTTGATAACGGTATAACGGTTATATCGGTCGGCAGCCACACCACCCGGTATGGAGAATAAAAATGACGGAAATTGCTCAGCAAAAATGGTTACCCCAATCAGGAATGCAGAGTGTGTCATGGAATAGACCACCCAAATCACAGCCGTACGCTGCATCCAGGTACCAAACTGTGAAACGGACCTGCCAATAAAATATAGCGTGTAATTGCGGCTTGCAAATGCTCTGAATAAATGAAGTTGACTCGCTTTTTTCATTTAAATTGACAAAATCTAAATTAATGTCGAAAAACAGGTAAAAAAAAAATTACGGCTGCAACCATTTGGCAACCATATCGCTTAGCAATTGCGCGGCAGCTTTTGCATCGTGCGGGTCATTATGGTCATAAACTTCCCGCCTTACACCGCGTACGCCGCTTGAAATAATAAAGGCCAGCATATCCAGTTCCTCATGATTCGGGAAACGGGTATATTGCGGGCCAACTGTCGACATCGCTTCCGTCAGTATACCCCTTTCCAGGTAAATGAGCTTTTTGTGCAGTGCATCCATGAATTTCGTATGCCTTGATTTCTCATCGGCATTTAGCAGCTCCATTGCGCTGAATACGCGTTTCCATTCTTCCGAAGTCTTGATCTTGGTTGAACAAAAGGCGTATATCTTGTCGTTCAGATTTCCAGCCGCCTCTACTGCGACACGGATCTCGGTGGCCACATCTTCAGCTATTTGGTTGAGTACCGCCTGGAATATCTCGTCCCGATTCTTGAAATAATAATAAAGCGAACTCCTGCTTCGGCCCGTAGCCTTCGCCACACTATCCAACGTAACCTTTGTTGGACCGGATTTACGATACAGGCGCAAAGCGGCCTGCAGAATTTCCTCCTGGATGATGTCGTCCTGATTTATCATTATTTATTTTACCCCGTAAAGCTACCTAAAATTTGACAAAATAATTTTTTTTGTCAAATTCATATTGCTTTGAAAGCTATTATTTCAGGCCTGTATCAAAAAACTGAAATTTGTATTTATCAAATTCGACAATCCATCTCTCAATTCTGTAAATTCACCTACTTTTTCTGCAGTTGCTCTACAAAATTTTGCGCTTCGTTAAATCACCAATAATTTAGACTTTATGAAAGCGATAGTAAAACCTGTTCTCCTATTTTTAGCCGGCATATATTTCGGTGGCGGGTACGCCTGTGCACAGAAAGCTCCAACTGTTTTCGTAGCCAGCACCCCCTGCAGCGGAAACACCAAACCATTGCCCGGTATTCCAAAGGACGCGGGTTGTGAACTCATCAAATGGGAGCTCCGGCTCCTGAAGGACACCGGGGAGCAAACCTCCGGAACCTATATACTCGATTGCATGTATGGAATGCCCAAGCAGGGAACCAGGGGGTTTATCAATGGCGGCAGCAGCCTTCACCGGGAAGGGAAATGGACAATCATAAAAGGCACCCCAACAAATCCAGGTGCAATCATTTACAAGCTGGACCCCGATCAGCCCAATACATCCATTTCATTCCTCCGTCTAAACGAAAATTTTCTCCATTTGCTGGATAGTCATAATCAACTGATGATTGGGACCGGTGCATGGAGTTATACTTTAAGCAGAATACAATGATAAAGCCACTTGTTTTTATATTGTCCGCTTGCCTGGGTTTGTCGCTGAGCGATAGCGCCAGGGGCCAGACCGCAGCCGCCGACAATAAAGTATCAGAAAGTATTACATTCGGAGAAATGCCAAAGGGAAAGGCTGTATACGGGATATTTGAGGGGCGTTCGCCCTGCGGGATCGGTCGACAGATGGATCCCAACATGCCATCTGATTGTGATCATCTCAAATGGCAGCTAATATTGTTCCGTGACACTATTACACTGAAACCAGCTACATTTTCACTAACAACTGAAATGTATGACAGGAAGCCGCTGAAAGGAAACTGGACAATTATTCGCGGCACAGGGAATGACCCTAAAGCGGTCGTCTTTGCACTTAATTACGGCAGGGGCAAGATACTTTACTTACTCAAGGGTGATGACAATGTCCTTTTTATCCTGGATGAAAAGCGGGAATTCCTGGCAGGTGACCGGGATTTCAGCTACACCCTGAACCGGGTTCATAAGGTGCTGCGTCCACAACCATGACCATAATAATCTTTTTCCTGTAGTTGCTGACTTTTGCTATAATTCATGGAAAGCTTATAAAATTGGAGATACCATAAGTCAGTCCACATGATTTTAATTAATATCTTGGCACGGAAAGTCAACACTGATGGGTTCCTTAGACGATTCTTCCAGGATATTCCGCTATCACCGCGATATGATCGCCTGGCACGGGCTTCAAAGCAGTCTCGCCTTGGGCTGGCGGGATAACTACGACCAGCAGGTGAGATTTAATGCCCTGGCCGGCATCGCAGACCTGAACGGGCATTCCGTCCTCGATGCCGGTTGCGGGTATGCGGATCTGTTCCCCTACCTTAAATCGCAATACCCTGAATTGACAGGCTATCACGGAATAGAGCAGATCCCTGAACTGATCGAAGAAGCCATCAGCCGTTACAGCCAGTTCTCCGGTGTGAGTTTTAGCCCGCGGAACTTCCTGGCCGGCACTTTGCCGTTGACCGATTATGTTTTGGTCAGCGGCGCATTAAATTACGGCAGCACAATCCCAGGCTTCATCTACCAGGCGATCGAACATTTGTTCAAAAGCTGCAAGCTCGGGTTGGGCTTTAACCTGCTCAGCGATATCCAGGATGGTACGCTGGTAGCTTATGACCCAACTGACATTACTGCTTTTTGCCTGACCTTAACGCCTCTTGTCGTTCTTAAACAAGACTATGCATCGAACGACTTCACTGTCTTTCTTTACCGCCCGTAAAACTTATGTTAACCTAATGTGTGCCGGGTCTTCTTTGAAAGTATCTAGTAACCTTAAATGAGTTTTTGCCCCAAAGTGCATAGCATCTTCCGATAATACCAAGTCAAATGTTTTTTTGGCTTCTTTAAATTGCCTGAGGCCCAGGTAACCGAGGCCTGCTATATAATTACAATGGATATAATTTCTTTTTTGAAGGTCATCCTCAAAAATAAGCAGGTCCGGCAGAGAGACGGCAAAATAATCGATCCTGATCAAATCCTTCTCATGGCTTTGGCCATAACGTACGAGATTGTTAAAGATGGTTTCAGCATTGGCCTTGTTTCCTGATTTTTCCCAGGCAAGGCCCTGGTAAAATATCTTATCAGGCTGTTGGTCGTTATAGAACATTGCTGCACTCGGTTCTGATAAACCTTTTGTTGCCTTGTCAAAATATAGGCTTGCATTTTCGTGATCATCTAGGCCTTGGTAAGCGCAGCCAAGCCAATAAAACAGGTCGTTCTCCTGTGCACCATAAAGTTTGCCTTCGCCCAGGTTATGAGGAAAATGCCGGGCCTGCTCCAGCTTTGTGATTGCCTCTTGAAATTTACCTTCTGAGATATCTTGTTTAGCCAGTTCAGTCAAACAAAAAACGAATTGACCCGAAACCCTGCCTTCGCCCCCCTCCCATGGATGAAATTGCCGGTTCATGATCATTTCGTATCCTTCCTGGTAATTTCCCAGGAAATTATTGAGCGAAATTATCTCGATATAAAGATCATCGCGCTTTTCTGCTACTTTGATTTGACTTTGCAAACGAGCCAGGCGTTCCGCCGGAGGATGATTAAGACGTTTGTATAGCTGATCCAGTTCCATTAAAACCCTGGCATCACTTTTATCCAACTGGTAAGCCCTTTCAAGAAGGAATTGCGCCGACTGGGGAGATTTCAATTTATTATAAGTCGCAATTGCCAGGTTACGGCAAACCGTCGGGAAATTATTATCGAACAAACTGGATTTATGCCAGCAGCTGATGGCATCATTATACTGTCTTTTGTCATACCACAGATTGCCTAATAAATAATAAGCACGGGCGTCTTCAGGAAAAGTATTTAAAGCGAATTGCAAAATTATAATATCTTCCAACCGGTTGGGAAAGCAAATGCCGGAGTCGAGTTTGCTGGCTTTTTCTAAATAAGACAAACTTAATCCCGGGTTTCCGCCCTTGCTCCAATAGTACCCGATGTAATAATTAAGCATAGGGTCGTTACTTTCCTTAGCATCAGTGTAGAGCAATAACTCTATCGCCTCCTGGTAAAGCCCTAAAGCTGCATACTCTATGGCATATTCGATTAATGTATGAGCACTGCATCGACTTAGTTTCAATAATTGATCAATTACCCCTTCGGCTTTGGATTCTTTTTTGATTTCAAGGTAACAGAAGTACAGTTCATAAAGAACGCTCAGATTAAACTGATCCCGTTGAAGTGCGATGTTTGCTACTTCGATGGCCTCATAAACCTTTTTTAATTTCCGGAGGGCATGGATCTTGACCAGGTATGCCTTAACGTTTCCGGCATTTCTATCCAGTGACGCGTCGATATGCTCCAGTGCCTTCGCGTAGTCTTTCCGGATAATGTCGGTTTGAGCGATCGAAAAATAGGCAGCATCTTGCCAGGCGCTGCTCCAGGCAGCTTTAAAAAATGCCTCGTAGGCTTCATCCCTTCTGTCCTGGTAATTTAAACACAAACCAAGGTTATAATATGGTTCACTGTCGTAAGGATTGGGGTTGCGCTGAATGGAAGTCGATATCGCCTTACGAAAATAAGGTTCGCTTTTTGCGAACTGCCCTCTTCGCAGATACCAGGCGCCCAACGCATTATTGCTTCGCAAGTCACCAGGGTCACGCATTAGCGCCTCTTCATAATAAGGCACAGGGCTATAGGTCGCATGCCTGTATTGTTCCAGGTGCTGACCGGTTAAGAAGAGCTCTTCATTGCTGATAATGTCAGCTGGCTGCAAGGCGGGTTTCGCCGGTTCTGGCATTTCTTCCTTTTTTTCAGCAGAAACTGCTTGGTAACGGATCAGTTCTTTATGATGTGGCCCGGTTACAACCAGGGTCAGTGCATTAAAATCGACACTTTCTGACGGAATTTCTTTTGTATAAATACTTTCCGGCGAAACCTCCGCGTTCTCATCCAGCAAAACCTCGTCCTGGTGTCGCAGGGTAATCCTCAGATGGGGTTGCTCCGATGTGCAAAACACCCTGATGATGATTTTATCGTGCGCCTCCTCCAATCCCACAAGGACATCCTTGCTTGCAT
>Ga0105237_10002807_pt1 | contig 21154 bp, 18 predicted proteins | sample KBSC24metaG_FD_81520 | JGI IMG/M metagenome (GOLD analysis project Ga0105237, IMG submission 81520) | Corn rhizosphere microbial communities from Kellogg Biological Station, Michigan, USA - KBS C2-4 metaG | ecosystem: Host-associated > Plants > Roots > Rhizosphere > Soil | place: Michigan, USA...
TCGGTCTTTTTTTCTTCCACCACACTTTCCAGCTGAACATCTTTTACGTACATGACCTGCTTTTGTTGAGCGCCGCCCTGGTTGATAAGGAAGAAGATCGCAAATAGCGATCCTGTCACGATGGAGGTGCCTCCGAGAGACAACAGCAGGCGGTTGTTATAGTGTTTCCGCAGCTCGTAGGCGCCGTATTCCTTGTTCCTGCCATCGAAAATGATGTCGAGGACACTGCTGAGTAATACTTGATCGGGTTGCATATGACAATATTTTTGTGAATAAGTGTTCTGACCTCAAATCTATCTATTGGTACCTTTCGGAAATATGACCTGGTATTCAACAGGGGGTGATCCCTGTCAATGGATGAAATGAGTGGCATCATTGGCCGGGTGGGCGTTGTGGTAGTACTTTGTCAGAAAATTTATGGCATTTTCATTCAAGCATCCCTATGAACCCGCTGCCGAATATTCAAAGCCGGTGGCGTATTTCTGTATGGAATATGCGATCCATCAGCCATTGAAGATATATGCCGGCGGTCTGGGCTTCCTGGCGGGGTCTTATTTGCGGAGCGCATACGAATTGAGGCAGAACGTGGTAGGTATCGGCATTTTGTGGAAATACGGGTATTATGATCAGGTGCGTAAGAGCGATCAGACCATGGACATACTTTTTGAGGAGAAGGTGTATGGGTTCCTTCAACCCACCGGTATAAAGCTCAGGATATCTATTTTTCAGCATGATGTATGGGTCACTGCCTGGTATCTCCCGCCCGAGGTGTTCAATACGGCGCCGTTATTCCTGTTGAGCACCCGGCTGCCGGAAAATGATTATCTGGCCAGGACCATCGTCCATAAGCTATATGATCCCAATCCCGAGACAAAGATCGCCGCTTCCATACTTTTAGGAGTGGGGGGAGCGCGGCTGCTGGAGGAGCTGGGCTGGCAGCCGGAGATATATCATCTCAGCGAGTGCCACGGTTTGCCGCTGGCATTTTATCTGTATGATAAGTACAAGGACATGACGGAGGTGCGACGCCGGCTGGTGTTCACCAATCATACGCCTGAAGAAGGCGGCAATCCGAAGACAGACCTGCTGTTGCTGGAGAAGGCGGACTTTTTTTCGGGAGTACCTATTACAGAGGTCAGATCCGTCGTGCATGCCGGGGACAGTGTCCTGGATCACACGCTGACCGCCTTGCGAATGTCCGGGATAGCCAACGGGGTGTCCAAGATCCATTTGCAGACTCTCCAAAGGATGTGGAATTCCCATCCGGATATTTGTCCCATTATTTCCATCACCAATGGTCAGGATGCTGCCTACTGGGCTGACAAAGAAATGTATGCAGCACTGGAGGCGGGTGATGATCAGGCGTTGATGCAACGAAAGCTTGCATGTAAGGACCTGCTGTTTGAGATCGTTGCGGACCAGAACGGAGAAATATTCCGGCAGGATGTGCTTACCATCGTATTTGCCAAACGATTCACGGGATACAAGCGGGCAGACCTCCTTTTGCGGGACAGGGACAGGTTCGACAGGCTGGTTAACAATAAGGAACGGCCTGTACAGATCATATGGGCCGGCAAGCCATATCCGATGGATTATGCGGCTGTGGGTATTTTTGACAAGATCGTGGACGCCTGTAAACCTTATTCGAACTGTGCGGTCCTGGCCGGGTATGAGCTAAAATTGTCAAAATTGTTGAAACAGGGGGCGGATGTCTGGCTTAATCTTCCCCGTCTGACCCATGAAGCTTCGGGTACCAGCGGTATGTCGGCTGCTATGAACGGAGCAGTTAATGTATCCACTCCCGACGGATGGTTCCCTGAATTCGTGAAGGATAAAAGCAACGGGTTTGTCATTCCTTCGTCCGACCCGTCGCTCCCGGAACATATTCAGGATGATAAAGATGTGGCCAGCCTGTATGATATGCTGGAAAAGGAAGTTATCCGGATGTATTACGACTATCCGACCAGCTGGGGCGCTATCATAAAGAACAGCATGCGTGACGTCCTCCCTTATTTCGACAGTAGACGAATGGCAAGGGAATATTATACCAGGCTCTATAGCCCGGGGAAAGGTAGCTAGGTGTTTGTATGTAGTATAGTAGACATTGTTCTCAAAATCACCGGGGGCTTAGTACCTTTATAATAGCTGGAATTACCTCCTTGATGACAAACGGTCAACCTTATCTATTGGCCAGGATTCAATTATCCATATGTCTTTATTAAAAGCGATATCAGGCTATCTGCCAGGTCTGGCCCTGTTTGCCGCCCTTACGCTGATGGCCGTTTTTCTTTATAATTTTCGCAGAAGGAAACGTGCCGAGAAAGGGCTCGAGGAATCCGAGCGAAGGTTTGACCTCCTGATGCAGCACGTAAAGGATTATGCCATTTTTATGATCGACCCCCGGGGAAATGTCATGACCTGGAACGAAGGGGCGGAACAGATCAAGGGATATAAGGCGGAAGAGGTCATTGGAGCGCCCATTTCCATTTTTTATACCGACGAGGATAATGCCCGCGGCGAGCCGGAGGACAATCTGAGGATCGCTGCCGCCCTGGGAAGCTATGAGTGTGTCGGGATCCGCAAGCGCAAGGATGGAACCTGGTTATATGCGGATGTGGTGTATACCTGCATGCGCAATCAGCGGCAGGAGATCACCGGCTATGTCAAGATCACGAAGGATATCTCTGAACAAAGAAGGGCGGAGGAGGAAATGAGACTGTCTCTTCAAAAGGAGAGGGAATTAAATGAGATGAAATCCCGGTTTGTCACCCTGGCCTCTCATGAGTTCAAAACGCCGTTAAGCGTTATACTTTCTTCTACCATATTCCCCGGACCAGGATACTATTCTTTTTACGCTGCAGTTCCAGCCGGATGTCGTGCATCTCCGGATCACGGATCATGGCATCGGCATACCACCGGAGGAGCAGGCACATCTCTTCGAGCGATTTTTCCGCGCTACCAACACCGGGGGCATCCCGGGTACAGGTCTGGGGCTCAGCATCGTCAAAAGGTATTTGGACCTGATGGGTGGTACAATCACCGTATCCAGCGAACCAATGCTGGGGACCACTTTTACGATCACCCTGCCTGCTGTCAGGGATATGATATTTATCAGCTAAGGGTCCTATTGCCGTCATGCGATCCCCTTTTTCCAACTGCTATTTTCGGGGTACTTAAATGCAAAAACCATGTTGGGAAAATTAACCATGCCGGAAATAGAACAACTGCTCAGCAAAGAAGTAGTTGGCCGTATCGGATGTACGGACGGTGAAAAGGTTTACGTAGTGCCGATCAGCTATGCCTACGACGGGGAGTATGTTTACTGTCATTCGCGTGAGGGGTTGAAGGTAGAAATGATGCGGAAGCATCCCGTTGTCTGCTTTGAAGTGGATCATATGCAGAATATGGCCAACTGGCAGAGTGTGATCGCTCATGGAAAATTTGAAGAGCTAAAAGAGCTGCCGTTAAAAAAGGACGCATTGGACCGACTGCATGGACGTGTCCTTCCCCTTGTTAGCAGCGAGACCACGCATTTGTCCAGGGACTGGCCGTTTGCGCCGGCTGACGCAAGGAAGATCGATGGGGTAACTTTTCGCATCCGTCTGGAGGGAAAGACGGGAAGGTTTGAAAGATCCCCGGCTCCTGCTCAGACTTTTTTCAGTATATGAACGCAAAGTATATGCTACTGCAGCAGGGGGAACTGCTTTGTAGTTCTTTGACCCCCGGTAGTTGTTATCTGCATGAAATAGATCCCGGCAGGCAATAATGGCAATGGTACATCGAGAGTGACGGCAGGCGCCTTGCCCGAATAAGATTGCTGTATGATCCGTGAGCCTGCTGTGTTGAAGATGGCGAGAAGGAAGTTCTCGTCTTTGGGAATACCGATCGTGGTGGTGAGTACATCTTTCCGGAGGCATACACCGTCTCCACTATATCTTTTTTTAAAAGATGGGCCTGCTGTGGATGGGTGCAGGCGGATAAGGTCAATGCCCAGACAAAGCATAAATATCGCCGCGTGATCGTGGAGTATACTTTAATGGTATATCGTTGGTGGTGCAGAATTTTCCGCTGGCCCTGATGGCTGAATATCCACCTGTAATATCTATGAGATCCCGATATCCTCTTGCTCTTAAGATGGAGATAAAGATCATCGAGCGGTAGCCGCCGGCACAATATATATACCATGTCTTGCCGGGATTAATATGCGACATTCCCGAATTAATCTCGTCCAGAGGCATATTAATGCATCCAGTACATGCTCGGTGGCATATTCTTCAAACCTTCTGACGTCCAGGATATTTACCGGCGCCCTATGCCTGATCTCCGACAACTCGAGGGCTGTAACACTGTTGATATAATCAAGCTCCATTCCTGCGCTCTCCCATGCATCAATACCACCGGACAGGTAGCCGAGGCAATTTTCGATCCCGACACGGGCTAGCCGTGTAATCGTTTCTTCTTCACGTCCGCGATCTGTGACCAGCAATAGGGGCTGGCGGACATCCGGGATCATGGCTCCTGCCCAGGGCGCGAAACTCCCGTCGATGCCGATATTGATGCTGCCAGGAATAAACCCTTCTTTGAATTCTTCCGCCCGCCGCGTATCGAGAATAAGCGCTGCGGTATCCGTTATGGTTTGCTCGAAGGCGGCCGGAGACAGGGCTTTTTGTCCTTTGGACAATACTTTTTCAAAAGGAGCGTATCCTTTTTTATTCATGAGCACATTGACAGGGAAATATCCGGGAGGACGTGCAAGTCCTGCTGTAACTTCCTTTATGAACTGGTCTTTTGCAAGACCGGGGCGTAACGCATAGTTGTTCTTCTTCTGATGGCCCAGGGTGTCATACCGTTGGGCGCCCAGGTTCTTGCCGCATGCGCTGCCTGCGCCATGACCGGGATAGACCATAATGCTATCGTGCAATGGAAGGATCTTGTTTTGTAAGGAGTCGAAGAGCAGGCCTGCAAGCTTTTGGGGTGTCAGCTGCGGATCGAGGGCCTGCGCCAGGTCCGGCCGGCCGACATCGCCTATAAAGAGGGTGTCGCCTGTAAATAATGCCCTACCGATGCCATGTTCATCCTTTAGCAGGTAGCAGGAACTTTCCATCGTATGCCCCGGTGTATGCAGCAGGCGTATGCGGCAGCGCCCCAGGATAAGCTCTTCACCTTCCTGTACGGGCCGGAAAGGGAAGTCAGGTTGTGCGTTTGGTCCATATATGATCTCTGCTCCCGTTTGCCGGCTAAGGTCCAGATGCCCGCTGACGAAGTCGGCGTGGAAATGTGTTTCTAAAATATATTTTATAACAGCGCCCGAGTTATGTGCCCGTTCCAGGTATGGGTCAATATCGCGCAGAGGGTCGACGATAGCTGCTTCCCCATTGCATTCGATGTAATAAGCGCCTTGTGCCAGGCAGCCTGTATAGATCTGTTCAATCAGCATAGCTGAAGTATTTATGTGTACTGCAAGCTAAAAAGGACCAGGCACTCCTTATATGATATGCGTCACAGGATGGAATGATGCAAATCAGGCAGCTCCTATTTGAATTGCAAATGAAGGGAGAAAACATCTGACACGAGGTCCGTGGTCTGGGTATAGTGTCCGTATCGTATCTCCAATGCGCTGAGATGCGTTCCGAATATGCCATTGGGAGGCGCTATCCGAAAGCCTGCTCCGAAAAATCCGCTGGAGAAGGAAGATAGGGCATAGTTGCTGGTATAGTATCGGTCCGTCGTCAGATGCGCCTCATAGGGCGAAAAATATTTTACGGCAGTCTGGGTATAATACCGATAGAATGGGGAGATGGAGAAGAAGGGCGTCAACTTCACCGTCAGTTCCAGGCTGCCTGTGTGCGCCTGCAGGCCCCAATTATCCGTATAGTATCGATAGTACCCGCGCAGGATGACCCTGTCTCCCATGAAATAATTGAGCCTTAATCCAATGGGCAGTTTGAAACGGGTGGACGGCAGGTTCTCTACTGAATCGGTGCCATCCGTGAAATATACCCGGTGAAAAGGCAGACCTAAGTATCCGTGTTGTTGTACCAGGTCGAGCAGCAGGCTTGCCTGCAGTTTTGTATTGATGACCTGGGAAAAGGAAAAGGATGCCGTATATGTCTGGCGAGGGCTCGAGCCGTAATCCGGATGTCTTCGTTCGCCATAGCCGCCGTATGAACCGGCAGGCTCGAATTCCGATGGGTATATAAGCCTGACCTGGTCGAGGTAAGCGCTGAGCTTTAGCCCGAACTCGCCATTATTCTTTGTTTTTTTCGTGACGCCTGCATTGAGCCCAATGGATTTGTAATTGAATTCATTGGAATAATAGGCACCCAGGCTGAAGGAAGTGCCTTTTTGTTCATTCTCACGGGTCCAGTCAGCAGAAGGGTAGAGGCGTAGCCCGTCTGTCCTTCTGGAAGCGCCCGTCTTGGATATGTATGCCTGTGAGGCGGCGGTATGATGGTCTATTCCCATGCCTGCTGTTAATGTATTCTTGCGTTGATGCTCATCCCAGCCCACCCATTTCACCTCCAGGCCGTTGGCAAGATCGGTGACCTTCTCAGTACCGATGCCGCCGCCGATGGCGGAATGGTTGCCGTTCTGGGTATAATAGCTCGATACCAGGTTCACTTCTTCCAACTTCAGCTTCCTGGGTTGAAAGGCGGCCGTGTCTTTCGTCACCTGAGAAAAGGCATGTAGTAACATGAAATACATACCTACTACGGTCAAACAAATTTTCTTCATGAATAATGCCGATAAAATTAATTACACTTTCCTGCTTGAAAGGGACATTTCGGAATCGTTGATCCTGCTCTTATTGATGAGCTACTTGTGGAACCGATAGCCCAGGATCACCTTAATGATAGCGTTGTCAGTGCTTTGCGTCAGGCCCCATCCGAAACCGAAATTCAATTCCCAGTCCGGCGACCAGTCCAGGTCCACTGCCGCGAACAATTGCTCCTGTTGTGTCTGATAAGGTTGGAAATGGTTCAGCGGCCCCAGCGATCCATAGTATTCGAAACCTCCCGCGACGACCTTGGTCACGTTGTAGGAGGCTTTGAAATTGGGCGAGAACACGTATCCCTGGTCTCTGTTGAGGCCGTGAAAAGACTTGTCAAAGGTCGGGTTGAAGGAGATATATAATTTATCCCATTGTTTGTCCACGATGGGTCTTATCTCCAGGCTCCAGTCATCCTCACTGTATTCTCTTTTCTGGTAGCCCGCCTCCAAAGAAAGGCTGACCCCCACGGGCCATTTCCAGGAAGATGGGACCATCACCCTCGGCCGGATATGACTACCTACGTACGTCGTGCGATGATCGTTGCCGATGGTGTTAAAAAAATAGAACCCGGTTTCAAACCAAGGCGTCCACCCATGCGTGATCTCTATCGTCTCGTGCAGGACATGGTTGGTGGGCAGGACCTTATTCTCTGCGGTCGTGGCGCCGTCGAAAGTATAATTGCTGTGCAGCTCGACCATGGTGCTGCCCTTTTGAACGGTGGGCGAGGCATAGACCTGTATCTCATAATTGTCCTGTGCTTGCAACCCGTGGGAAGCAGCCAGCAAAAGAAGCAGTAAATGGACGTGTATACGCATATCGACCACTAATTTCTGTCCAAAATCTGAAGAATTTCTGAAGTCAGCGGATACGCCGTAATTGGGCCCCTGACACTGATAAAGCGCCGGCCGACATGATCAAAGCCGCTCCCAATAAATAATAGCCTGCTGACCCCCAGACTATCGAAGAGAATTGAAGCAGACTTTGGAGCAATAAGAGGAGTTCATTGAGAAAGACGCCGGCTATGAATAGTAACAGACCTGTCCTTCCTGTTCCGACGCGCACGGCAAGGAGACCTTGCGAGATAAAGAAGCCAAGCACCATAAAAGTTACAAAGCCAAGGACCACGAGGTGGAGATAGGCGATGATCACGCTCCGGTGGCTAAATGCAAGGTTGCCCAGGCGGGGGATGACCGACAACGCCTGTAGTGTCAATTTAATGGTGAAAGCAGCTAAGGCTAAACTCCATATGTTCCGGACAGTGGTGGACATGGGGCCCGACCACTGGCCATGGTTGCGAACAAGAGAGACAAGAAGGGCGATAAGGGCTGCTACCTGAAGAACAACGGCGAAGGCGCCGGCGCCCCGTACCCACGCCGGGGGATCGGTCCATAGTAAGGAGAGACAATAGGCCGGAATACAGGCGATGCCCATCAGCCAGACAAAGGCGCTCCCCGGCGACGGGCTGGCAGAAGACTCACTGCCAGAGGTTCCACGGGTGGGAGTCTCACTGCCAGAAGTTCCACGGCGTGAAGTGCTCTTCCCGTATACAGACCAAAAGAAAAGAGCCATAACCCCGAACGTAAACCAGCCATTGTACTGGAAATGTAAATAAAGATAGATCGCATTATAGTAGAACGAAATACTCCCAACATGATGTGACATGCTGTAGGCCAGGAGGTAGGGACCTGCACTGGACAGCACCAGGAACAATAATGCCATTTGAACGCAGCGTCGGACCAGCGGCGGCCATGACGCTTTTCTGCTTTCATATAAATACCGGATGGCAAACCAATAGGAGAATAGCACCGACAGGGACGAAAATATAATGGATACCGTCCCATAACCCTGACAGGTGAAGCTGACAAGCATTCCAAAGCTGGAAATCTGATTGAGCCAGAACTGGTAACGGTATACTGGCGACAGCCTCACACCCGAGGCGGTAAGGATATAAAGCAGTGCGGCAAAGAGCGCTGTGGTGATCCAGCCAGAGAAGGCAAAATGGGAATGCGCGTTGAGCAGGTATTTGTAGTCCAGGATGGAGAAGGCGAAAGTTGCCTTATAGCGGAGCGCGACACCCAGGACAGAAACGATAAACAGGTTGATAGTGGCATAAATGACCCATCTGCGAATTTGCGGGAAGGATCGTTCGAAACTAAACATACGCTAAAATAATTATATGTCCTGCCGACGGACATGATCCTCGCCGTCGCTGGGGCTGATTTAAGTCAGGCCATTTATGATGCAGATCATATCTCCAGGTTGTGAAGCGGTGTAATCTTGTGCCAAATTATTAACCTAATCACAATAGAATGAGAAAGATCCTTTTAATAGCAGCACTGCTGGGATTTACCTGGGCCTGCTCCAATAACAGCGGCAGCTCCGCGCCGGCCGCAACATCCGATGAGAGCGCAAAGGCGCCGGCCGCGGCAGGCGAGACAAACTATGACTCAGTAAAAGGAGCGGGAAAATTCACCCACGTGGATCTGAACGCAAAGCTGGACGACAAGCTGATCGCATCCGGAAAAAGTATCTATGAACTGAAATGCTCAGCCTGTCACAAGCTGACTTCAGAAAAGCTCGTTGGACCCGGCTGGCTGGGTGTCACCGATCGAAGGAAGCCGGAGTGGATCATGAATTTCGTGACCAATACGGATGAGATGATCGACAAGGACCCCAAAGCACAGGCAATGCTGCAGGTATGCATGGTCCGAATGCCCAATCAGCATCTCTCCGACGAGGACGCCCGGAATATCCTGGAGTTCATGCGCAAGAACGATCACTCGAAATAATTCGGTTTAATCTTTAAATAGTCTAACATGTACAGGTATAATTTCTCTTTGCTGGCGCTGATCCTGATAGGACTCTCCCTGGCAGCGCCCTCCTGCAAGCCGCGGAACGAGGCTACTGTTATCACATCGGACGCGGCTCAAAAAACTTATATAGCGCCGGGCAAATACGATGAATTTTACAACTTTGTGTCCGGGGGCTTCAATGGCCAGATATCCGTGTATGGTCTGCCATCCGGCCGGCTATTGAAGATCGTCCCGGTCTTCTCCGTCTTCCCCGAGAATGGATACGGGTATAGTGAAGAAACCAAGCCCATGCTGAATACTTCGAACGGCTTCGTACCATGGGATGACCAGCACCATCTGGAACTGTCACAGAAGGACGGCAGCCCGGACGGCAGATGGCTATTCGCCAATGCAAACAACACTCCCCGGGTAGCCCGTATCAACCTTGCCACGTTCAAGACGGAAGAGATACTGGAGCTGCCCAACAGCGCAGGCAACCACTCCTCTCCCTTCTGTACCGAGAACACGGAATATATCGTGGCGGGTACCCGCTTTAGCGTACCGATAGGAGAAAACACCGATCTGCCTATCAGCTCCTACAAAAAGAACTTTCATGGCACAGTAAGCTTTATAAAGGTGGATTCCGCTACCGGACGCCTGTCGCTGGCATTCCAGATCCTGCTTCCCGGCATCAATTTCGACCTGAGCCATGCGGGCAAAGGGCCAAGCCATGACTGGTTCTTCTTTTCCTGCTACAATACGGAACAGGCGCATAGCCTGCTGGAGGTAAACGCCTCCCAACGGGACAAGGACTTTATCATGGCCGTGAACTGGAAGAAGGCCGAGGAATATGTCCGTGAGCACAAGGGCGACCTAAAGAACGTATCGTATGTACATAACATACTTGACGAGAAGACACAAACGGCAACATCGAAGAAGGAAAGTCAGGTCATCATGCTGGACCCCGTCCAGCTTCATGATTTTGTCTATTTTATTCCCTGCCCTAAATCGCCTCACGGCTGTGACGTAGACCCCACCGGAGAATATATCGTAGGCAGCGGCAAACTGGCAGCACTAATACCTGTCTTCTCCTATACAAAGATCCAGAAAGCCATCAACGATAAGCAATTCGACGGGGACTATGCGGGCATACCCGTTATCAAATACGATGCGGCATTATACGGCGAGGTACAAAAGCCCGGCTTAGGTCCTTTGCATACGGAGTTTGACGGGAAAGGAAATGCCTATACGTCCATGTTTGTCTCGTCGGAAGTAGTGAAATGGAGTATCAAGGATCTGAAGGTCCTGGATAGGAAACCGACCTTTTATTCCGTGGGACACCTCTGTATCCCGGGCGGAGACTCCAAACACCCGTATGGCAAATACCTGATCGCCTATAATAAGATCACAAAGGACAGATATCTTCCCACCGGTCCGGAACTGGCTCAAAGCGCCCAGCTCTATGATATTTCAGGCGACAAGATGGAGATGATACTGGATTTTCCCACTGTCGGCGAGCCCCACTACGCACAGGCCATTCCGGCTGACCTCATTTCGAAGAGCTCCGTGAAGTATTATAAGATAGAGGAGAATGGCAACCCATATGTCACCAAAGGTGAGAAGAACGCAAAAGTGGTGAGGGATGGCAATAAGGTGCATGTCTATATCACCGCCATCCGTTCGCACTTCGTGCCGGACAATATCGAAGGCGTCAGACTGGGTGACGAGGTCTATTTCCACGTGACGAACCTGGAGCAGGACTGGGATATTCCACATGGATTTGCGGTCAAAGGCGCAGCCAATGCGGAGATACTTATCATGCCCGGTGAAACATGTACGTTGAAATGGACGCCGACAGAGGTAGGGGTCTTCCCCATTTACTGTACGGACTTCTGCAGCGCGCTGCACCAGGAGATGCAGGGGTATATACGGGTGTCCAAAGCAGGCGCCAATACCCCATTGCTCTTCGGGACCAATCTTGCGGATAGTTCGGTAGCTAAAAAATAATAAGTTGTTTATGCAAAGGAAACTGCCTCCCTTATTCCGGGCAGCCATTTTTCTGACCTCGCTTGCGATGTTCGCGGTGCTCAGTCTTCCGATATGGAAGATTGAGCTTTCCGCACCGCAGTACCCGGAAGGATTGACACTAAAGATCTATGCGGATCGCATCGGCGGTGATGTGGATATTGTGAATGGCCTGAACCATTATATTGGAATGCATACGCTGCATACCCGTGATTTTGTGGAGTTCACCGTATTGCCCTATATCATTGGAGGTTTTGCGGTCCTGGGATTGCTGGTAGCGTCGCTCGGCCGGCGCAAGGTATTTTACGGATGGGCATTCCTCTTTTTATTGATCGCCTTTACATCCATGATCGATTTTTACCGGTGGGAATATAACTATGGTCACAATCTCGATCCGGAAGCGCCGATACAGGTGCCTGGGATGGCGTATCAGCCTCCCCTGATAGGATATAAACAGCTGTTGAACTTTGGCGCCTATTCTATTCCTGATATAGGTGGATGGGCCTTTGTAGGGGTCGGTATTGCGATCGTGACGATCGTTGTACTGGACTGGAAGCGTATCCGACGTAAAAGCCGTGTGAGCAGCGTAGCGGCAGGGCTGGTATTGGTAATGCTATGCGGGTCCCTCCAGGGATGCAGCAGTGGACCTCAGCCTATTCAATACGGACAGGATAACTGCGGATATTGTAAGATGACATTTACCGACAGGCGATTTGGAGGGGAGATCAGTACTAAAAAAGGCAAGGTCTTTAAATTCGATGACATCCATTGTCTGCTGGAGTCGCTCAAATCTGGTGTGCCGGCCCCTCAGGATATTGGCAGCATTTACCTGATCGACTTTGAGAAGGGGGGCTGGATCAATGCGGAAGATGCCATGCTGCTGCAGTCTGCCGCCTTCCATTCGCCTATGAGCGGGAATATAGCAGCGTTCGCCAGTGAGGAAGCGTTGCATCGCAGCCGGCAACAAAACAACGGGGAACTAAAAACATGGAAAGAGTTATATCATTGATACTATTGCTGTCCTTTTCCAGCCTGTCATTTGGACGGGTACTAAAGGTCAGTCCAACTGGTCCGCTCAAGTCCGTGGCCGAGGCGGTACGGCACGCTGCCGCGGGCGACACGGTGCTGGTCTATCCGGGAGTATATTGTGAAAAAGGGTTGGTGATCGACAAGCCTGTTCACTTAAAAGGTGTTGGCCAACCCACGCTGGATGGAGAACATCGTTATGAAGTGGTGACGATACGCTGTAATGGAGTGACGCTGGAGGGATTTTGGGTGCGGCATTCGGGGTATTCCGATTGGAATGACCTGGCCGGTGTCCGGCTCGCGTCCGTGCGGCATGTGGTCATAAGGAACAATGTATTCGACGACACCTTTTTTGGTCTATACTGTCAAAATTCGGACAGCTGTGTATTGGAGAACAATACGCTTCACTCCCGGTCCGACAGCTCCAGACAGGCCGGGAATGGCATACACTGCTGGCATTGCAACGGGATGCAGCTGTTGAACAATATCATAACCCGTCACAGGGATGGTATCTATTTCGAATTTGTTACCAATTCGCTGATCCGTGGCAATCGGAGTTATTACAATATGCGCTATGGCCTGCATTTTATGTTCTCCCACAATGATGTATATGAAGGCAATACATTCGAACACAATGAGGCCGGTGTCTCCGTCATGTTCTCCCATGGCGTAAATATGAAGGGTAATCTTTTTGCGGACAACCAGGGTGGGGGCGCTTATGGCATCCTGTTGAAAGAGATCACGGACAGCCGGATAGAGTCAAGCCGATTTGTACACAATACCGTGGCCATCTATATGGAAGGTACGACAAGGGTGCAGGTATGGAAGAGTACATTCAAAGACAATGGATGGGCGCTCAAGATACAAGCCAGCTGTTCGGACGATACGATCACCAGGAATAATTTTCTGGGTAATACATTTGACATAGCCACCAACGGGTCGCTGGTGCTGAACAATTTCGATCGGAATTATTGGGATAAGTATGAGGGATATGATCTGAATAGGGACGGTTATGGAGATGTGCCCTATCATCCCGTGAGCCTTTATGCGATGGTCGCGGAAAAGAACCCATCGGTGATGATGTTATTTCACAGTTTTATCGTGAGTCTGCTGGACAGAACGGAAAGGGTGATGCCGAGCATTACTCCGGCCAACCTCGCAGATCACACTCCATCCATGAAACCATTCACATTATGATCGACTTCTCGCATATAGCCAAACGATACGGACGCCTTCAGGTCCTGGACGATGTCAGCCTGAATCTGCCGATGGGGAAAAGCATTGCGCTTATCGGACCCAATGGCAGCGGAAAGACTACCCTTATCAAATGTCTGCTGGGCATGGTCGTGCCGGACAAAGGAAGTATTAGTTTCAAGGGGAAGGATATTCTGGGTGACTGGACCTACCGGGCTGACATCGGGTATATGCCGCAGATCGGACGTTATCCCGACAATATGTCCATTGCCCAGGTATTTGGAATGATGAAAGATATCCGCTGCCTGCCGGAGAATGAGCTCGATGAGGATCTTGTGAAAGCCTTCCGCCTGCCCGCGATATATGACAAACGGATGCGCACGCTGTCCGGCGGCACCCGGCAGAAGGTCAGCGCCTGTCTGGCTTTTCTTTTCAACCCCTCCGTCATCGTGCTGGACGAACCTACTGCGGGACTCGATCCGGTGGCCGCTGGAATATTGACAAAAAAGATATTGGAAGAGACCAACAAGGGCAAGCTGGTGCTGATCACCTCGCATATACTTTCCGAACTGGACGACCTGGTGGATGAGGTGATCTATTTGCAGGAGGGGAGGGTAAGGTTCCACAAAAGCCTCCCGCAGCTGCAAAAAGACACGGGAGAACAAAAGTTGGTTCGGGCCATCGCACGGGTCATGGAAAACGCCACGATATGAAAAAGATCATTAAATATGTAGTGCTCGATATTCTCCGGAATAAGATCCTGGTAAGCTATGCAGTATTGTTGTTTGCCATTACCATGACGATGCTGTGCCTGGAGGACAATCAGACAAAGGCATTGCTGAGCCTGCTCAATATCGTGCTGATCGTACTTCCGCTGGTGGGTGTTATCTTTTCTACCATCTACTATTATAATTCGATAGAGTTTATCGAGCTGCTGGTCTGTCAGCCTATCAGGCGATCCAGGATACTGCTGAGCATCTATACCGGGCTGGCCTTGTCCCTGCTGATCGCGTTCGGGTTAGGTGTTGGTCTGCCGCTGCTGATCGCGGATCATAGTATCACGAGTGTGCTGCTGGTGCTGATAGGGGCCCTGCTGACCATCATCTTTTCTGCACTGGCGATACTGGGGTCCGTATTCATGCGGGATAAGGCGAGAGGCATTGGGGTGGCCATTCTTGCCTGGTTCTATTTTTCGTTATTATATGATGGGCTGGTGCTGTTCCTCCTGTTCCAGTTCAGCGACTATCCCCTGGAGAAGCTATCCATTATCCTGGGTTCTCTCAATCCCATAGACCTGGGGCGTATCATCCTGCTGCTGCGGCTGGACAGCTCGGCGATGATGGGATATACCGGGGCTGTCTTTCAATCCTTTTTTGGCAGCGCCGGCGGGATACTTTTAGGTTTTGGCATCCTGACGTTGTGGATGGTGTTGCCGGTGTGGGGAGCTGTGCGGCGGTTTAGTCACAAGGACCTTTAAAACACGTCGACGGCCCGGCGCCAGCAACTGCCAGCGGTTCACAGCCCATCCAGTTTCAGCCGGATAAATCTCGGACGATAGAGATTGGGATTTTTTTGTATCTCCTTAAAAAAGTCGAAAGAGTTGACATTGTAGCTGATCAATAGCTCGCCGGGCGACGAAAGCAGGGGATGAGCCTTGGCATTGTAGGTAAAATAGTTTTTGTTTTCATGCGACTCGGTGCACTCCCAGATCTTTGTTGCCGCGCCGAAGGGACCCCATGGGGCGGAGCCGATGCGCATCGCTACTGAGGGGCTCATACCGCCCTGCTGGAAAACAAGGATATATCTTCCGTCCGGAAGAGGGCTTACGCTGAGTTCGTCGGAAACGCCCTCCGTAACAGGCGCGGATCGCTGCATGTCCTTGTTCCAGGTGGTTCCATCCCAGAAACGCCACCGGCTGAAATCTTCCACGCTGTCCCCCCTCACTCGTGCGACCAGCAAGGTTTTGGCCTTGCCCTTGATCCCATATACATACACATAGCCGTCCGGGGCGATGTATATGCCCGCACCAAAAGTGCCTTTTTCTTCAGCAGATATTCCCTGGAAGCTCAGCGGAGTCACTATCTGCCGGTGGTTTTTGAATGGCGGAGTACTGCCAGCGGGAATGACGATGAGATTGGTGCCGGTCAGCGTAAATGACCAGTCTTCGTGTGTGTCGAGGTTATGCATTTTATAAGCGAAGATGTATGTAGCCTTTTTTACGGGATTGAAAAAGCCTGCGCCCAGCCAATAATAATCGCCGGGCTTTGTGTCCGGGGTCTTTGGTGTGAAAGGCGTTTGCGGCTGACCTGTGCTGCCGGTGTCCCAATAGAATTGAAGCTTATCCTTTGACGGTGTATGCCCTCGCAGGATGGCAACAGAATTATGGATCATGGTGCTGTGGGATTGTCCGCCGATGGTGTCACCGATCATGGTGTCGCTGAAGATGAACAGGGTTTTGTCCTGACCCATGGGGATGGTGAAAATGCCGTCACCGCCGTACCAGCCGGAACTTCTTTTAAACAGCGCTGTCCATTGTGGGGCGGAGTCTACGGTTGGACGGCCGGGAGTGCGAGTCGCGATGTTTTGGGCCATGGCCGGGCCGGCGAGCAGCAGGACGCCAAACAGGGCGAGGGAAAGAAAAAGATATTTATTGGAATGTTTGAACATCGTATATTTTTAGACGATAAAGATAACATAGCTTTGTACTATGGCAAGCGAATTTTATGAGCTCACGGCTAATAACCCGCAGGGGCAGCCGGTGGATATGTCAGCATATGAAGGCAAGGTAGTTCTTGTGGTAAACACCGCCACCCAGTGCGGTCTTACACCTCAGTTCGAAGGGCTGGAAAAATTATACCAGGACTATAAGGGGAAAGGATTAGTCATACTAGGTTTTCCATGTAATCAATTTGGCGCGCAGGAACCCCTGGGCAATGACGTAATGGAGGCCACCTGCAAGATCAATCACGGAGTGACCTTTCCTCTTTTTGAAAAGATAGAAGTCAATGGGTCCCGTACCCATCCGGTATTTAGGTACCTCAAAGGGAAATTGGGAGGATGGTTTGGACGGCGCATCAAATGGAATTTTACCAAATTCCTGCTGGATAAGAACGGCAAACCTGTGAAGCGATTTGCCCCCGTCACCAAGCCGGCGGACATCGAGGCGGATATCAAGGCATTGCTGTAATGGCCTATATTTATGGTATAATGACCTTCTTATGAACAGGACCTTCCTATTTATCCTTTTCCTGCTGAGTACCTATGCATGTTTTTCCCCGAATACAACCGTTTCGGGCCATCTGTCGGGTGTTGCCGAGGGGCAGTATATTTATCTTACATCCTATCCAATGGGGAAGGATGCTCCCTACCTGGATTCCGCGAAAATAAAGAAAGGTATGTTCTCGCTGCAGCTATCCATACCCGATGGTGAGGGCGGCCTGTATTATATCAGCTCCGTGTCCATGCAGCTGGACCAGGAGAGAGAGCCTGTTGATCCTGTAAAATATACGCATCGCTGGAAATTGATCTATTTACAACAGGGACGGGTTGTCGTCAATGGCGACGGCAATCACCTGGACAGCGCTGCTTATTCAGGTGATGAGTATATGCGGGAAGAGAATGATTATTTTGTCCAACAGCGGAGCAACACGCCATGGGAGAAATTTATCGACAGCAGAGATGAGGCTTATGCGAGAGGCGAGAATATGTCCGGCAGCCGGCCCCTACGGGAGGATAGCGCGGATAAGTCCATGATGCTGGGAATGTATGTCCGCATCCAGACTGCGGAGAACTGGGTAAAGTCGCATCCCAATTCGCCATATAGCGCTGTGGTGGTCTACAAAGATGTCAGCAAATTCTTTGATGAGCGGGCCGAGGAAAAGACCAGGTACTTCCACCTGTTGACACCTGCTGCGAAGAAAAACAAGATAGGGAAGTTCCTGGCCAACTGGCTGCATTAAGCAAGGGTATTATTCCATTCTTTTGACCTGATCGGGTGTCAGCGAGATCTTGTCAGCCTGAACATTTTCTTCCAGGTGTGCCACGCTGGATGTGCCGGGTATCAACAGTATATTGGGTGAATGATGCAACAGCCAAGCCAGCGCTGTCTGGTGTATCGTTGCGCCTATCTCCGCGGCCACTTTTTCGACTTTTTGCATGCTGTCGACATTACCTGCATTCAGCGGGAACCAGGGAATAAAGGCCTTACCCGTCTCTTCACAATATTTCAATACGGACTCCCATTTGCGATTGTCCACGCTATATATATTCTGAACGGATACCACCTCGAAATATTCCTCCGCCTTTTTTATATCTTCCACGCTGACCTCGGAGAGGCCGATGTGTTTGACCAGTCCTTCTTCCTGTACGCCCTGCAGAAATTCAAAGGTCTTTTCCGCCGGCACCTTTGGATCGATACGATGGAGCTGGTAGAGGTCGATGCGGTCGAGGTTGAGCCGTTCCAGGCTGCCTTCCAGGGCATTTTTCAAGTGTTCGGGCGAAGAGTCTACAGGCCACTGATCGGGACCGGTGCGCAACAGACCGCCTTTGGTGGCTATGACCAGGCCGGGAGGATAGGGATATAAGGCTTCGGCGATCAGCTGTTCGGAAACATGGGGGCCATAGCTGTCAGCCGTATCGATGAAGTTGACTCCCAGCTCGATGGCTCTTTTCAACACCCGTATGGCTTCGTCCTTGTCCTTAGGAGGACCCCAGATCCCCTTTCCGGTGATACGCATGGCACCATACCCCATACGGCGTACGGTAAGATCGCCTCCGATGGTGAGTTCTTTTTTGATGGACGGAATGGTTTGTGTATTCATATTGTAATGTATTTTGGTAAATTCGTCAGCACCTATACAAAACGTAACCGCATGAGAAGAACAATTGTTCTATTCCTATTAACTATTATTTTTCAATGTGTCTATTCCCAAAAGCCTGCTCTTGACCAATCCGTCTATGACGGTTGGGAAAGTATCGGCGACCGGGCCTTCTCTCCCGATGGTAAATATCTGATCTATACGGTCGTACCGCAGGAAGGGGATGGACGGCTGGTGATCCGTAGTACGGAGGGTAGCTATGCAAAAGAAATACCCCGGGGTACGACGGCCTCCATTACACCGGACAGCCGCTGGGTCGTCCTGCATATAAAACCTTTTTTTAAGGACACCCGGGAAGCAAGAATAAAAAAGAAGACACCCGACCAGATGCCAAAGGATACGCTGGCCTGGCTGGAGTTGGGTAAGGACAGCGTAGTAAAGATACCTCGTGTACAGTCCTATAAAATTCCGGAGAAAGAAGGTAGCTGGCTGGCATATCTGCAGGAAAAAGCACAGCCCGGAGGCAAATCCGACAGTGCTCATGCTCCGGACTCCCTTGCCCGCATACGTCAACTGACGGCCCGGGCGGACAGTCTCGCCAGGGTGGCGGATAGCCTGCGCGGAAAGATACACGAGATAGAGATAAAAGGGTTTTCGGCGCTGCCCGCGGTAGCGCCGGCCAAGGCGAGGAATGGAGAGACGATCGAGGAAGGTACCGTCCTTGTTTTAAGAGATCTCAACACGGGCAAAGAACGACGGTTCAACCTGGTGAGCGAATATGCTTTTTCAAAGAATGGCGGGACGCTGGTGGTCGAAACCACCCGTAAGAACAGCGATTCGCTTGTAAAGGCCCTGGTGCTTTGGGTGCGCACGGGAGAGGGCAAGGTCGACACGGTAATGAAGGGCTTCAACGACGCCAAAAACTATGCACTGGATGAACAGGGGAGTCAGCTGGCGTTTGTTGCCGAGAGAGACAGTGTGGCCAAGGCGCTGGTAAAATTCTACCGGCTCTGGTACTATACGCCCGGGATGGATAGCGCCGTGATACGCGGGGACAGGACCATGATCGGACAGGCCACCAATAGTTCCGGAGCTCCCGGTTTGCATCTTACGATCAGCCCCGACTATGTAAATAATTTCAGCAAGGATGGAAGCCTTTTGTATCTGGGGCTGGCATCCATACGTCCTCCCAAGGATACCAACCGGGTGGATTTCGAGACGGCGCGGCTGGATATATGGAATTATCAGGACGACTATCTTTCTCCCCAGCAGCTGACGCAGCTGAACAGTGATCTGAGGCGCAGCTTCCTGGCTGCCGTCGGGCGCACGGATGGCAGGCTCGTCGTCCTGGGTAATGAGAACTGCGAGAACGTCATTCCCGGAGGAGAAGGTAACGGGCCCTATGCCCTGGGCAGCAGCACCAAAGGATATCGCATACAACAGCAGTGGGAGGAGAACGGATGGCAGAAACTCTATCTCATCGATGTGCGGAGTGGTTCCCGCAAACTGGTACAGGACAAGGTGCGCGGGGGAGGGACCTTGTCACCGGACGAGAAGTATATAACATGGTATGACTGGCATCAGCGCAACTGGTTTGCATATGCCGTCGCCGATGGAAGGATCGTGAATATTACTGCCGGTATACACTATCCCTTATATGACGAGGAGGATGATCATCCCGATGACCCGCCACCGCATGGCATCATGGGCTGGCAGGAGGGCGACCGGTGGGTGTATGTCTATGATAAATACGACATATGGAAATGCGACCCCGCCGGACGGACGGCGCCAGTCAATATGACGAAAGGGTTAGGGCGTATGGAGCACAAGACCATTCGCTATGTGCTTTTGGACAGGGACGAGCGGTTCGTCAGGGATGGGCAGCTGACGCTGCTGACGAACTTCGATACAAAGGGGATGACCAGCGGCATGCAGCTGTATAAGTGGGGGAGTGACTTTACTGCAACTGCGCATACCTGCCCGAGCAGCAACAATGGTTTTTTCAAGGCGAAGGACAGCTGGCGGCTGGGCTATCTGCAAGGCAGCTTCGACAGGCCCTATGATGTATATGTAGCGGGCGCAGAAGGGCCGAAGGCCTTTAGCCATATCAACCCCCAGCAGTCGAAATACAATTGGTTTACGGTGGAGCTGCATCATTGGAAGATGCTGGACGGCCGGCCCACCGACGGACTTTTATACAAGCCGGAGAACTTCGACAGCACGAAAAAATATCCCATCATCTTTTATTTTTACGAGCGGGATGCGGAGACGATGTACCAATACATTACCCCACAGCCGGTGCGCGCGTCCATCAATATCCCTTATTTCACCAGCAACGGATATCTTGTCTTCGACCCCAATATCTGGTATAAGACTGGACAGCCGGGAGAGGATGCCTACAACTCCATCATGTCGGCTGTCCGATATCTGGCGGCACGGTACAAATGGGTGGACACGACGAGGATGGCTTTGCAGGGGCATTCATGGGGTGGTTACCAGACCGCCTATATGGTGACCCGTACGAATAA
>Ga0105237_10002808_pt1 | contig 21150 bp, 18 predicted proteins | sample KBSC24metaG_FD_81520 | JGI IMG/M metagenome (GOLD analysis project Ga0105237, IMG submission 81520) | Corn rhizosphere microbial communities from Kellogg Biological Station, Michigan, USA - KBS C2-4 metaG | ecosystem: Host-associated > Plants > Roots > Rhizosphere > Soil | place: Michigan, USA...
AGAGAAATCTTATACAAGAGACAACAACTAAGAGTGTTGTACGGGATTTATCACTAACGTTCGAAATGACATTAGCTTTTATTAACGAATAATGAAGAAAATTTCCATCATAGCCCTGCTGTTATGCAGCTCATTCGCTCAAGCCCAAATCTATGATCCCTGTGACAAACAAGCTACCAAAGAAACCCGCTGGCTGTTCAGTAGTATGCAACGATTAATAGGAGCGGGGGTGATGCTTGGTCACCATGATGACCCTGCCTATGGCGTAGGATGGAAATTTGATGCTAACCGCTCGGACGTAAAAAGCGTTACCGGATCATACCCCTCTGTATACGGCTGGGATCTGGCAAAGATCGAAAATGACAGCACCCGCGACATTAATGGCATCCCGTTTAAGCTCCAAAAGCAATTGGTAGAGCAGGTGTATGCAAGGGGTGGCATCAATACCTTTTGCTGGCACATGGACAATCCTGCCAATGGCAAAACCGCGTGGGATACCACCATGCAAACGGTGAAGGAACTGATCCCCGGCGGTGCACATCATGATGATTATGTGAAGAACCTGGATAAAGCAGCCAAATATTTGCAGGATTTGAAAGGCCCCGAAGGCGAGGCTATTCCCATCCTGTACCGTCCTTTCCATGAACTGACAGGTAACTGGTTTTGGTGGTGTAAAAATACCAGCAGTTCTGAAGACTTTAAAACCCTATGGCGCTTTACCATCGATTACCTGCGAAACACGAAAAAGCTGCACAACTTGCTGATTGTTTTTTCGGTAGCAGATTTCAATTCTGAAGCCGACTTTATGGATCGCTATCCCGGCGATGAGTATGTCGATTTTATAGGCTTTGATAACTATTGTACCCAGGGCATTGAGAAATTCCAAAAGAATCTTGATAAACGCCTTGCACTGCTGGATGTGATCGCTGCCAAACATCATAAATTATCCTGCCTCGCCGAAACAGGCTACGAAGGCATCCCCAGTAATGACTGGTGGACAAAGGTTTTGCTACCTACTTTGTCGAAATACAAAACCTCCTACGTATTGCTTTGGCGTAATGCCAATACGCATCATTTTTACGCCCCTTACCCCGATCAGCAAAGCGCCAATGATTTTAAGCAATTTTCTGAAAGCCCGGCGACGATGTTTCAGAATCGGTTGACGCCTTTGTCGGTTTATGGAAAGCCGATGGATGGGAAATAGTTTTTGGTAGTTAAATAAGTTATAGTGGTTTTTATTAGTTAAAATAGTTGGTGCGACTACTTCAACCAATACAACCTCTTTTCTAAATCGGTATCTTAGGGGACTTAATACCGGGAACTATTGGCTACCTATCAACTCATATCGATCATTGTTTTGCTCGCCGCGGTATTTGCTTATGTAAACCACCGCTGGATCAAATGGCCGCCAACCATCGGAATCATGGTGTTGTCATTGTTTTCTTCGATCCTCATCGTGATCCTGGGCAACCTGGTGCCTGCTATCTCGGATAAAGCCTCACAAATTGTATCCGGGATTAATTTCGAACAAGTGTTGATGAAGATCATGCTTGGTTTCCTGCTGTTTGCAGGCGCGATACATATCGATGCGGATAAACTTAAAAAAGAGATGTGGCCGGTAATGACGCTGGCTACTGTAGGTATATTTATTTCAACCTTTGTGGTTAGCATATTGGCTTTTTACATCTTCCGGGCCTGCGATTTACAAGTGCCCTACGTTCACTGCCTGCTTTTAGGAGCACTGATATCACCCACCGATCCTATCGCTGTAATGGCCATTCTAAAACAGGCGGGTATCCCTCAATCGCTCGAGTTAAAAATTACCGGCGAATCTTTATTTAATGATGGGGTAGGCGTGGTTGTTTTTTTAACCATCCTCGAAGCTGCATCAAACGGCACCGCTAATTTCTCGGTAATAGATACGGTGCTTTTATTTTTAAAGGAAGCCGGCGGCGGTTTGCTATTCGGCGCGTTGTTGGGCTACCTTACTTACTTACTGATCCGGTCTATCGACAGCTACGGGGTGGAGGTACTCATCACCCTTGTTGTGGTGATGTGCGGCTATGCCCTGGCCGATCATCTGCATGTTTCCGGTCCGCTCGCTGTCATCGTAGCCGGTATTATCATCGGGACAACCGGACGAAGAACCGCCCTTTCAGCCATATCCCGTGATTATCTCGGCAAGTTCTGGGACCTCATCGATGAAATATTCAATGCGGTTTTATTCCTGCTCATCGGTTTGCAAATGCTGGTTATCAAGCCCCATTTAACTATTATGCTGATCGGCTGTATCATGGTACTGGTGGTTTTGCTGGCGCGATGGCTGGCTGTGCTGCTTCCGGTTTCTGTATTGAAATTTAAGATCCGCTTCGAAAAAAATGCAGTACTCATGCTTACCTGGGGCGGCTTACGGGGTGGCCTTTCTGTAGCTATGGCTTTATCCCTGCCGCAAAGCATGCACCGCGATGAGTTTGTGTTGATCACATATATCGTGGTTATTTTTTCCATCATTGTGCAAGGCCTCACCATTGGAAAGTTGGCTGAAAAACTGAAATCAGCATAAAACTATTTCCGCTGAACTTCCTTTTATTACTATAAACAAAAAGTTCATGAACGCATATCAGCAAAAATGGATACAGGTGTTAAAATCTGCTGGTTTAAACAACTGGAAAATTAAACCTTTGGGGGATGATATTGAAATTGAATTGCCCCACATTGCCGATCTTAAGCTCATCAGGGATAACCTGCCAGAGGTGATCGGGCCACTTTCACTTGATATCGATGAACCGAAAGAGCGGCTGCAACTCATCTTCAAAAATGGCTATGAGAATTTTGAATATGTTTTGAACCCGACAGAAAAGGAACTGAACAGCGAAAACTGATTGAAGATTTTCAACCAATACAACCCTTAAAACCAATACAACAGGTCTAACGGAATTACAACTTAGTTTTGGTAGACAATATCGCCACACTCAAGCCCATACAGGCAATCAATACGAAAGATGCCCTTAATGTGGCAATGCCCGCTATAAAGCCAATAACCGGCGGCCCGATAAGGAAACCTGAGAACCCTATGGTCGATACGGCCGACAACGCAACTCCCGGTGACATATTTGCCGTTCTTCCCGCCGAGCTATAGATCATGGGCACGACAGATGATACGCCCGCGCCAACCATCATAAACCCAATTATGGAAGGCCACAGGTAAGGGAATATTACCGATACCAATAGTCCGGCAGCGGTTAGCGTGCCGCTTAATTGCAGGGTGCGCTTTAGTCCGTACTTTCCTGCAAACGCATCAGCAACAAACCGCCCCGCAGCCATGGTACACATAAAAGCGAAATACCCGGCACCGATCCAGCCATTTTCAGCGCCGACCACTTTCTTGAAATAAACTCCGCTCCAATCGAACATGGTCCCTTCGCAAAGCATCGAGCAAAATGCAATAACCCCCAGCATCAATAAAGGCACCATGGTCCGCAGCCGGTCGCGGATGGATAGCACGATAATTTCTTTCTCATCCGCTATGGTGCGATCATCCTGTAATCGCCGTGAGGCAACAATTACCGCGATGATCACGATCACGAGAATAACGATAAAATGATAAAACGGGATAACCTGGTGCCCGATCATAAATATACCGATGCCCGCGCCAGTGAACCCGGCCAGGCTCCATATACCATGAAATGAGGCCATGATGGGTTTTCCGTATAAACTTTCGGTAGCCACAGCCTGGGTATTCACAGAGATATTGGCTGAATTACCTGCGAACCCAAAACACCACAAGCAAGCCACCAGCTGAAATACATTATGCGCCGCGCCAAGCCCGACCAATAAAAAACCGTATACAGTAATGGAAACGATCAGCAGCGTACGGCTCCCTATTTTAGTAATGATCCAGCCGGTAAATGGGAGGGAACACATTAATCCTGTTGGGATAGCCAATAACACACCACCCAATCCCGCGTCGGATAAATGCAGCGATTGCTGTATCCCCGGTATTCTTGATGCCCAGCTTGCAAAACACAATCCCGCCAGGAAGAACATGGTGCCCACAGCAATACGCAATGCTAATCGGGATGTGGTAACTTGTCGCAAAGAAGAATCCATAGTAAGAATACATTAGTGTATTTTTTACACTAAGAGGTGTTATTACAAAGTTATCCAATTTAGACGGAAATACAATTAATAAATTCCTTAGGAAAGTTTTTATAACAGAATTAGCCGCAGTCACCGTCCGGCGTGCAGCTTTCACCTTCTATCACGGTAAGTTTGGGTTTTGCATTTTCCTGTTGCCAATCGACAAATGATTTTTCAAGCGTTTCAAAAAATACAGGTACAGCCTGCGCGCCCGAAACCCCGTATTTATTGTTCATCACGAAGAAAGGAACTCCGCGAATACCCAATTGCTGCGCTTCTGCTATATCGTATCTAACCTCTTCGGCAAAGGCATCGCTTTCTAAAGTTTGCTTTATTTCGTCAGCATTCAAACCTATAGAAACGCCAAGGCCGATCAATGTATCCTTATCATCAATATTTTTCCCTTCGATAAAATAAGCCTTAAACAAAGCTTCTTCAGCAGCCTCGCCCAAACCATGCTTTTTAGCGAGATGACTTAAACGGTGGGCATTAAAACTATTAGCGACAACGGCTTTGTCAAAATCATAAGTAAGGCCAACCTGTGCGGCCATTTCCGTCACATGGTTGTTCATTTGCTGGGCATAATCCAGGTTCCAGCCCTTTACATCGGCTAAATACTGGTTGATTTTCACGCTGGGGTCGGTCTTCATATCCGGGTTAAGCTGGAAGCTTTTCCATTCCACTTCAACCTCATCCTTGTGCTCAAATTGCTGTAAGGCATCCTCAAACCTGCGCTTGCCTATATAGCAAAACGGGCACATCACATCCGACCATATTTCGATTTTCATGACTTTCATTTTAACAATACAAAGTTACAGCAGTACAGTGGGATCAAAGTAAAAGCAGGGTAAAATTATAAATCCGCCTTAATTTCTTAGAAATTGGCTTTTTTTAATTAAATTAATATCTTTAGACTATTGTAAACCAAATTAATTGATGTTTTCCATATTAGTGGAAAGCAAACTATATGAAACCTACTACAAAGCCTTTTTTATTTTGGGTTGGCATACTCCTGCTATTTTTGCCTGGACTGCTTCATGCTTACCTCTTAATGCCGTTTCCCGGTAGTCAAAATCTTGAGGCGATCAAACTATGCTATTATCTTGAAAAAATAATATGGCCATTGCGTGTCATAGGTGGGCTGCTGCTGATATGGTACCTGTTCAAATATTTTACTCAGAGTACCCTAAAAGGTAAACTATTTAAAGGCGCATTATTGCTGTTATTGCTCGGTAGTTTTTACATAACCGATGTCGCTTATAAAGCGTCGGCTATGTTTGAGGAACCTAAGGTTGTACAATTTGCTAACGCGATTAATAATAAAGTGCCCGAAACTTATGTTGTGCTCGGCGTGGTAAGCAATGGTGTGGCAAAGGCCTATCCGCTTGTTTATCTCGGTTATCACCACAAAGTGCAGGATAATGTGGGTACGCTGCCTGTTTTGGTTACCTATTGTACCATGTGCCGCACAGGCAGGGTGTTTAGCCCTGTTATTAATGGGACAAGGCAAAGTTTCAGGTTAGTAGGAGCAAGACATTATAATGCAATTATTGAAGATGAAACTACTGGTTCCTGGTGGTACCAGGCGACCGGCGAGGCTGCCGTAGGCCCAATGCAGGGATCACAATTAAAAGAGATCACTTATGAGCAATCCACGCTTGGCGCATGGCTGAATAAGCACCCCGGCTCATTGATACTACAGCCTGATCAGCACTTTAAGGGTGATTATGCCGACCTGAAGAATTATGACCGTATACAATCGGTTGACAAAGATACGGCTCTTAAAAATAAGGACTCACTGGTGCGTAAAAGCTGGCTGGTAGGGGTGATAGTCGACAAGCAACCCAAAGCCTATAACTGGCGCAAACTGGAAAGGTCGCGCCTGGTGAATGATAAAGTGGGGGATACACCTTTGCTAATCGCCCTCGAAAACGATAGCCTCACCTTCCACGCATGGAACAGGCAGATTGACGGAAAGAACCTTAATTTCAAACTGGATGCCAACGGTGATCTTACCGACCAGGAAACAGCCTCGGTATGGGATTGGGATGGCTTGTGTACTTCCGGTACACAAAAAGGCAAGCACTTAACCAAACTACAGGCCTACCAGGAATATCGTCACTCTTGGCTTCATTTTCACCCAACCACATTATTCTGGGATGGCGAGTTGAATAAACTGAGCTATGTGCCATAAAAAAACTAAAGACTTACGAAGTTCTAAGACCTCGTAAGTCTAATGTGAGAATTAAAAGAAAAACGCAACCCTTAACTTCGCGAAAAATGGTGTTCCCGGTGTAAGGCTCATTTGATCGACAGGAGCAGTTTCACCACGCAATTGTGTCACTTCTTCAGCCTCAAACTCGTTCCACTTAGTGTTCAGCAAGTTCTCGATGGATAAACCAATCTCATAACGCGGACGGGTATAGTTGATCTTTAGATCAGTAACATAATAACCATCGGCTGTCAAAGTGTAATTCTCATTTCCCGGCCGTTTGTGCATGTACCGGTAACTAATACCCCCGTTAATGCCATTCGCAAATTTAAAATCCAGTCCGCCGGTGCTGGTAAAAGTTGGGGCAAGGGGCAAATAATTTTCACCATTAGCCTCACCTACCAACCGAGGTTTGGCCAGGTTTACATTCAGGTCGGCAAACAGCCAGTTTGCTAACTGGTAACGTGCTGAAAAGTCGATGCCTTCCCTGCGCGTTTTTCCTCCCGGCTCAATAGTGCCGTCATCGGTATAAACAAACTCTTGCTGTAGATATAAATACCATAAGGCAGCATTCAGGTATAAGCGCTGGAATGGTTTCCAGTTTAATCCCAAATCAGCACCGTAAGCCGCAGGTAATGTTTGCAGTCCACTATTGCCGATCACTGCGCGGGCATCATTAGAATGAAATCCCTTGCCGGCTTTCAAGTAGAATTGCACATGCTCGTTGGCGGTGTACTGGATATTTACTTTCGGACTAACTATCGCTTTATTCTGCGTGGTATCATGAAAATTAAAATGCAAATAGTCTACCCGCGCACCGGCGTTAAAAAGCCATTTCCCGGTTTCAAGAGTTTCATCAAGATAGGCATTCAGGTTATTTTCGCGGATGTCGCCCTGGCTGATGGTTTCCAGGAATTGATAATTTTCTGTAACACTGTTATATAGTGCACCGTAAGTTCTGTCCATACGGTCGCCAATGCCTAAAGTGGAGGTTAGCGTTGTATTGCCCAAATAGCTCCGCTTGCTCAATTTGCCATTATATCCGAACATATCCCTTGTTTCATTTTGGAAACGTTCATCGCCATTTTCCGGGTCTTCAGCAAAAAAGGTTGAATTGACATGAAGCTGGAACGTATAATGCGTATAGTACAATTGATTTTCAAGCGTCCAGTTGTTTTTCAGGTCCGATGTCAGTTTAGCTATGGCATTGATCCGGGTACTTTTACCATTCTGTGCACTGTCGATGGTGCCAAACCGGTTGATCGTATTAGCTGCTGCCGGTATTTTGACAGGATTCCCGTCGTCATCAATAGCGGTTGTTCCTGCCGACACGGCACGTTCCGGTATTTCGCCCGATGGTGTCCAGCTTGTACTAAATGTGGATGCACTTAACGACAATTTATTATTCTCGCCCAGCTGTTTGGTATATTTACCGAACAAGTTAAAACGCATGTAATGCTCCGCCAACTGGAAAGGGCCGTCGGTGTAATTGTATTCCCCGGCTATGTATGCATTCTCGCCTTTTTGTTTGGCTCTGCTGCCGAGCAGGTCAATCACACCCGCCACGCGGAAAGTATTGAACCGACCACCTTCCAGGCTGATCACACTTTTATCCAGTGCGTCTTTGGTGGTATAATTCAGGTATCCGGCAGTGGTGAAATCTCCCTTATCGGTGTAATATGGACCTTTGCCAAAATCGTAGGTCGATACAGTTTCGGGTATTAAAAAATGCAGGTCGGCATAACCCTGGCCGTGTATGTGCGATACCATGTTTACCGGTATCCCATCCACCATTACATTCAGGTCGGTGCCATGGTCGGCATCAAAGCCGCGGACAAATATTTGTTCCGCTTTGCCGCCGCCCATATGCTGGGCAATGAATAAACCTGGTACCAGGCGCATCAGGTCCTGTGATGAGTTTACCGGGCGCAGGTTAAGGTCGACTGCGCTTAATGTATAAAAAGAGTTACTGCTCAAATGCGGCGAGATCACAACTTCCTTCAGGTCGATCTGTCCGCGTTTTAGAGCGATCAAAGTACGTCCATTGGAGCTTTTAACTGACAAGCTTTTTCCCTGGCAGCCAATGCAACTAATGGTTAATACTGCGGTATCTGATTTTAAAGAGATCTGGAAGTTGCCCTCCTTGTTAGTAGCGGCCGATTTGTCCCCGGCATTAACTGTGGCGTATTCTATAGGTTGGTGTGTGGCGCTATCTATTATTTTGCCCCTGAACAGGTGCTGTGCTTTCGCCAGCTGACTGACAAAAACCAGTATAATGATAGATAAAGCCACTTTTTTAAAAGTGTGCATGTTATATATGTTATTCAATTCCGTTTAGCAAGCTTGCTTCAGGTAATTGATTATTAATGAAATAGGTATAGTAAAACCCCTATGCCATTTCGAATGATAGTGAGAAATCTTATAGAATAGACAAGCAAACTATGCAAGTCGCAAAAGATTTCTCTCGCCTGTGGCGAAATCGAAATGACAAAGTGTTTAAGGATGAAGTGGAATTACCCCAACTGCGGAGGCCGGAAGATAGCATTGTAGCCCTGGGGCAGCTCAATGCGGTTATTGGGAATAGGGATTACCCGGAGCAGGCGGGTGTAGAACTTTACGTGCGGAGTTGCTTCGCAAAAAGATTCCTGTACCAGGTTCTTTTGCGATTCCCGCTCGGCATTGTTTTGTTTGTCCTCAGCCTGTTTGATCTTTTTTGCCAGGTAACACTTACCGTTACAGTGCAGCCATGGCCTGTTACGGTTCTCACAAAGCTTTGCGGCAATGTAGTTTTTGTTCATTTCGAACCCGGCGTAAATAAAAAATCGAGAAAAACTACAGCCAACGATAGCAATGATGAGCAATACAGCTGTGATCTTGTGTTTCATGAGCAGGCGCAAAATTAGGCGCATTTGTTTATTATACAAATACTACTTTCATTTTGCGGCAAATGGTTGCTTCACGAAAAAGAAAAGCCCGCGTTAAGCAGGCTTCCATTGATAATGTTTTGGGTTTTATTACTTGTCAACAGCGCGTTTGAGCGTGGTGTGCATTTTAGTACCCTGGTAATTAACATCCATAGATATTGAATCGCCTGTAGGAAAATATTTACCCTGGTGAGGTATAGTAACGCCCTCCGGCGTGATTACACTAAATTTGATGTCAACTCCACTTACTTTGCCACTATCAATTTTTACCTCATTGCCGTTAGACTCACCGGTGCCAGTTAACTTATCGCCGTCGATCTTAAAGACATACGTGAGTTGAGCCTCGTTTCCATCGGGTGTCTTAACCGTACCCGTCCACTTACCATTAATGTCGGCTATTGCTGCCAAACAAACCATAAAGCAGCAAACAAGTGCTGTAGTGATAAAAGCTTTTCTTTTCATGATGCTGGTTTTTTAGTAAGATGCTGTTTAAAGATAAAGCGTTACACTTGTATCAAATTAATTGCAACAAAAAAGCCCGCGTTATGCAGGCTTCTATTGATAATGTTTTGGGTTTGATTATTTTTCAACAAAGCGTTTCAGCGTTGAGTGCATTTTAAAGCCCTGGTAATCAATATTCAGGCTGATAGAATCGCCTTCTGCGAAATATTTTCCGCTGTTCTGTACACTTACGCCATTTACATCTATTGCAAATGAAAGACTATCGCCTTTAACTTTTCCACCTGTCAAGTCCACAGCGCCTTGTGGCGATTGTCCGCTGCCTGTCAGCTTATCACCATCTATTTTAAAGGTGTAGTTCAGGGGATATTGATTGCCGTCAGGAGCGTTGATCACACCCGACCATTTTCCGTTCATATCAGCAAAATAGGCAAAGGCTGCAGCAAAACAGCATACCAATACAGTAGTTGTAAAAATTTTCCTTTTCATGTGGTTAAGAGTTTTTATCAGAAGTTTGGTTTTATATGATTTAGATATTAAAGAGCAATTTATGTTACACCTCAGCAATTTTTTGGCCCAGCTGGTTTATATCAAAAAAACCTGCCCGTAGGCAGGTTCTTACTATAAACTAGTTGTTCAGGTTGAAATCATTTATCTACAGCACGCTTTACGGTGGTGTGTACCTTTTGTCCGCCAAAATCAACGTCTATGCCGCATGAATCAGCATACATTTTACCGGTGTGCGGGTAATCGTTGCCATCCACAGTCACCTTAAATGAAAAAGTATCCCCGGTTATTTTTCCGTTATCCACGCTCACCACACCGGCAGGCGATTCAGCGGTTCCGGTAAGTTTATCACCATCCACTTTAAAAGTATAAGTTACCTGCAGGTCGTTGCCATCAGGAGTTTTAAGAATGCCGGTCCACTTGCCATTAAGGTCGGCTATTGCAGCCATCACAACAAAAAAGCAGCATATTAATGCAATAGGGTTGAAGAATTTTCTTTTCATATTTAAGGTTGTTTTTCAGTTATTAAATGTAAGATTTTTATTACAAAATGAAATAAACATTCAGCTAAATTTAAAAACAAATAACAATATTTTAATAATCAGCAAACCCTTTAGGTGCTGCTTAAAAGCAACAAGGTAGCTTTAGATCGTAAAGGCTGATGGGGACGGAGATAGAGAGCGCAGAAATAAAAACAAAATTCCTCCATGCCCCAAAAAGAGGTATGAAGAGATTTTGTTCTCCAGAGTATTATGAAATGGAATAGTTTTGTATTAGAAGCTAAAGCTTTTGTGTTTGATACCTGCTTCAATGATCAGGTCAGAAATGGCAACATTTGCCTTTTTCTTTAACTCATCAATAGAGATATCATACTTTTTTGCCCAGTATTCATCGTTGTGGTTCTCCTGGATCAGTATTTCTTCCTTGTTTTGCTTTTCGGTTTGAACAGTGCTTTCCATGATTGATAAATTTGAGTTATAAGAACTACTTAATGATTAGGGTGTAAAAGTAACACCACTACATTAATTCACGGTTATCGCAATATTAAGTTAATGTTAACTCTACCTGAAAAGTAAGTTAGCAAGCTTAATTGTGTCATTATTTTATCATTAAAATGATGATTGCCTAATAGAATCGGTTAAAATCCGGTTAATATCGGGTAAATATATTGTGGGTTTTAGTAAATATTGCCTGTACCTTTGGATGAAGGTAATTACCATTATGAAGAAATTAAGCACTCTCTTGTTGGCCTGTCTTAGCTTTGCCGCCTATGCACAGCAACGCGATTACCCCATACAGCCCGTCCCTTTTACAAGCGTAAAACTGAGCGATCAGTTCTGGACATCCCGCATCGAAACCAACCGCACGGTAACTATCCCGGCGTCATTCGAGCGTTGCGAGAGCACAGGCCGGGTAAAAAACTTTGTGATGGCTGCCGAGCATAAAGGTAAATTTTGCACGGTTTACCCTTTCGACGATACGGACATCTATAAGACCATAGAAGGTGCTTCCTATTCGTTAGCAGAGCACCCTGATCCCAAACTATCGGCGTATCTTGATTCACTAATCACCATCGTAGGCAAAGCGCAGGAACCTGACGGTTACCTGTATACCGCCAGGAGCATCGACCCAATGCATCCGCAGGCATGGGCCGGCCCGGAAAGATGGGTGAATGAACAGAAGATGAGCCATGAGCTATACAACTGCGGGCACATGTACGAGGCTGCAGCGGCCCACTACATGGCTACCGGCAAGCGCAATTTCCTCAACATCGCCACAAAAAATGCGGATTTGCTGGTACGCACTTTTGGCCCTGATAAAAGGCACGTGGCTCCAGGTCACGAAATTGTTGAAATGGGCCTGGTAAGGCTTTACCGCATCACCGGGAAAAAAGAATATCTCGACCTCGCCAAGTTTTTTATCGACCAACGAGGTCATAAAGAATACAATACCAAAAGTAAAAACCCATACGAGAACGGGGTTTATTTCCAGGATAATGTACCCGTTGTTGACCAGGATGAAGCTGAAGGGCATGCCGTGCGGGCAATGTATCTGTATTCAGGCATGGCCGATGTAGCCGCTTTGACAGGGGATACCGCTTACCTGAAAGCGATCGACAAGATATGGGAGAACATGGTAACCAAGAAAATGTATGTGCAGGGCAGCATAGGCGCGGTTGGCGATGGCGAACGTTTTGGCGATAATTACGAATTGCCCAACGCGACTGCTTATAACGAAACCTGCGCGGCTATCGGCAGTGTGTTCTGGAACCAGCGGATGTTCCTGCTTCATGGCGATTCCAAGTATATCGATGTGATGGAGAAGACCCTGTACAATGGGTTGATCTCAGGTGTGGGGCTGGATGGCAAATCGTTCTTCTACACCAATGCCATGCAGATAAAAAACAATTTTAGCAGCGCGGATACTGAGCCGCAGCGTTCGGGCTGGTTCACTTGTTCCTGCTGCCCCACTAATGTAGTTAGGCTGATCCCTTCCATTCCCGGTTACATTTATGCCGAAAAGGGTAATGCGATATATGTCAACCTATTTATCAGCGGCACGGGCAATCTGACTGTCGCCAACCAGCTGGTTAAGATCACGCAGCAAAATAATTATCCGTGGGATGGGGGCTTATTGTTCACTATCGACCCGGCAAAAAAGATGGACATGGATCTGAAACTCCGTATCCCCGGTTGGGCGCAGAACGAAGCCATTCCATCTGATCTGTACAGCTACGAAAAGAAATCGGCACAACAGGTTGAAATAAAAGTGAACGGCATGCCGGTTAATTACCAAATAGAAAAGGGCTATGCGGTGATCAGCCGGAAATGGAAAAAGAATGATAAGGTAGAAATGATATTGCCGATGGATGTACGCCGAATTGTGGCTAACGAAAAGGTAACCGATGATAATGGCAAGGTTGCCCTTCAGCGCGGCCCCATCATGTATTGCGCAGAATGGAAGGACAATAACGGCCAGGCAGGTAATTTTATCGTGCCGAAAGACGCGGTTTTTAAACCACAGTTTGAAGCAGGTTTGTTAAACGGTGTTACCGTACTAAAGGCAAATGTGAAGAGCATCAGCATTGACGAAGCCGGGCAAAATGTAAGCACGCAAAGCGCGACGTTGACGGCCATCCCATATTATGCCTGGGCCAACCGTGGGAAAGGCGAAATGATGGTGTGGTTCGCGGAACAGGTGAAGTATGTGGATTTACTGACTAAATAAACCAGCCATAAATGAAAATAAGAATCTGGATACTGATCGTCCTCCTGGCCACACCCTTTCTGAGGGTGTCGGCACAGGGCATTTCCCTGGCAAAAGGGTGGAAGCTCAAGATTGGAGACTCCGCGGCATGGTCATCTGTTCAATATAATGATAATGACTGGAAAGCAGCCAATGTAAGCCAGCCCTGGGAAACGCAGGGATATCCTAAAACAGATGGTTTCGGGTGGTACCGGGTTCGCGTAGTGATCCCATCGTCCATAAAAGAAAAAGCATTTTTGAAAGACAGCTTGCATTTTGACTTAGGCTATTTGGATGATGGTGGCGAGGTATACCTTAACGGCAAATTGGTTTACAAAAACTACCAAGAGGATAGCGACATTCAGCATGGCTTTTACGGGCCGGGTTCTTTTTCATTGGGGGTAAATGACCCTGTAATTTTATGGAACAAAGAGAATGTGATAGCCGTGCGCTTGTTCGATACAGGAGGCGACGGCGGGGTTTACGGCGATAAATTCGACATCAAAATGGTTGATGTAATGGATAATGTATCTATTAATACAGATGATGATTTTTACTATGGCGCTAAAAGTTTAAGCAAATCTATCAAACTAAAATCCAATGGTAGTTACAGTTATGCCGGTAAACTGCATTTTAAGGTAACGGATCCCGAAACAGGAACAACGGTCTATGAGAAAACAAACGAGGCGCATTTCTCAGCGCATCATCCTTTCACTTACAGCTTTGTCATAGGCAAGCTAGATAAGAAATCATATGTGATCAATTATACATTTACCGATAGCAAATCGGGTGAGTTCATCAAAAAGACTGAGGGTACGCCCTATATTTTAACGCCTGATGTAAAGGCAAAGCCACGGATCAATAGCCCGGATGTTTTTGGGGAACGTCCGGGGAATCCGTTCCTGTACAGGATACCGGCTACGGGACAAAAGCCGTTGTTGTACAAGGCTAAGGGTTTACCTGCAGGTTTAAAACTGGATGCTGCCACAGGTATTATCACAGGGTTGATAAGTGATAAAGGCGATTACCCGGTGATATTTACTGTAAGCAATCAATCAGGCAGCGATACCAAAAAGTTTACTATTAAAATTGGCGACGTTATCGGTTTAACGCCCGCACTGGGCTGGAACAGCTGGAACGCATGGGGTTTAACGGTGAATGATCAAAAAGTACGGATCTCGGCCAGGGCTATGGCTGATAAGTTGAATGCTCACGGCTGGAATTATATCAATATCGATGATGGCTGGGAAGCGGAGAGCCGCAATGCAGATGGCGAAATTGTCACAAATCAAAAATTCCCTGAAATGAAAGGGTTAACCGATTATGTCCATAGCCTTGGGTTAAGGATGGGGATATACTCTTCACCCGGCCCAAGAACCTGCGGTGGCTATTTGGGAAGCTGGCAGCACGAAGACCAGGATGCGAAAACTTATGCAGACTGGGGAATTGATTATCTGAAATACGATTGGTGTTCTTACTCACAGGTTAGCCCCCAAAACCCAACACTGGATGACATGAAAAAGCCCTACCAGGTAATGAGGGGCTCATTGAATAAGGTTCACAGGGATATATTATTCAGCTTTTGCCAGTATGGTATGGGTGATGTTTGGAACTGGGGTGCTGAGGTTGGCGGGAATAGCTGGCGCACCACGGGCGATATAGAAGACACCTGGAAAAGTCTTTCATCAATTGGATTCAGCCAGGATAAAACGGCAGTAGGTTCACAGCCCGGCCATTTTAACGACCCTGATATGCTGGTGGTGGGTAAAGTAGGCTGGGGCGATAGCCAGCACAATACAAGGCTTACACCTGACGAACAATATACCCATATCAGTTTATGGAGCTTGCTATCGGCGCCTTTGCTGATAGGCTGCGATATGGGGCATTTGGATAAATTCACCCTCAGCCTGTTAACCAATGATGCGGTAATCGCAATAGACCAGGATGCTTTAGGTAAGGGAGCAAGACAGGTAATAAAGAAAGATAACTATCAAATTTGGGCGAAAGAACTCTACAAAGGTGGCAGGGCGATAGGGATATTCAACACCTCTGAAAAGTACCAGACGATATCCCTGGATGCAAATGATGAGTTGCTAAAGGGCCATGTCAAAGCGTTTGATGTTTGGACACAAAAAACAATTGTCGGCTCATCAAATAAGTTCACTTTTAAAATACCACCTCATGGGGTCAAGCTCATCAGGCTTTTATAAAAAACAATAAAACGCCCATTGCGGGATGAAAAACAAAATTAAGGCTAATATGAAATTTACATGGAAAGGGGTTTTTCCCGCGGTTACAACTAAGTTTACGGATAGCGACGAACTGGACTTTGCGGCATTCGATCATAATATCAGCGCGCAGCTGGAAGCAGGTGTAGACGGGTTTATTTTAGGCGGATCGTTAGGCGAAGCCAGCGTTTTGAGTGATGAGGAAAAATTCGCCTTGCTGAAACATACGGTTGAATTTTTGGATGGCAAAGTACCGGTTTTGCTGAACATCGCCGAGTCGACCACTAAGGCCGCTGTAACCTGCGCCCAAAAAGCTTTGGATTACGGCGCAAGCGGACTGATGCTGTTGCCACCGATGCGCTACAAGGCTGATGATGAAGAAACGCTTGCATTTTTTGCCGCGGTTGCCGAAAGTACGCCGCTGCCTATCATGATCTACAACAACCCGGTTGATTATAAGATTGAGGTGACTTTAGATATGTTCGCCGAATTGGCTAAATATGATAACATCCAGGCCGTAAAAGAATCAACTCGTGATGTATCTAACGTAACCCGCATGATCAACCGTTTTGGCGATCGCTTCGCAATCATGACCGGGGTTGATCCATTAGCCATGGAAAGCCTGGTGATGGGCGCCGATGGCTGGGTGGCTGGTTTAGTGGATGCATTCCCAAAAGAGACCGTGGCTATTTATCGCCTGGTAAAAGCAAACCGGATCAGCGAGGCGTTGGCTATCTATCGCTGGTTCCTACCGGTATTGGAACTGGACATCCATCCAAAACTGGTTCAGTACATTAAACTGGCCGAAGTGGCGACAGGTATCGGTACCGAAAATGTACGCGCCCCCCGTCTGAAAATACAGGGCGCCGAGCGTGAAAAGGTATTGAAAACGATCAATGACGCGCTTGCAGTTCGCCCGGTATTGCCTGAAGGCAGCTGGGGCAGGGTAAATGAATTGCAGACCGTATAGTTCAGGTAATTATTTACAAATTTGACTTACAAACTCTTTCAATAAAAAAGGGTTATGGAACTATGGAAACAGCAAACCTAATAGGATACAAATATACCGAAGCCAATGGCAAAAGCTTTAAGGCGATCGACCCGTCAAAAAATGAAGAATTGCCCGGCGATTTTTTCCCGGCAAGTTTAGAAGATGCGGATGCGGCGCTATCGTTTGCTGAAAAAGCTTTCGGGATTTATCGTTACACCGACAACAAAACCAAAGCGGCTTTTCTGCGTAGCATCGCCGAAGAAATTATGGCGATAGGCGATGAACTGATTGATCGCGCCATGGCCGAAAGCGGTTTACCGCAGGCGCGCTTACAAGGCGAACGCGGACGAACGACCGGCCAGCTCAATATGTTTGCCGACCTGGTTGAAGAAGGCTCTTGGGTAGAGGCTGTGATCGATAGTGCCCTGCCAGATCGTAAGCCTGCTGCACGTCCTGACATTCGCAAAATGCTGATACCCATTGGCCCCGTAGTGGTATTTGGGGCGAGTAATTTCCCGCTGGCGTTTTCTGTTGCCGGGGGCGACACCGCTTCGGCCTTAGCTTCGGGTTGTCCGGTGATCGTTAAGGCGCACCCCGCACATCCGGGCACAAGTGCTTTGGTAGCAGAGGCGATAAAAAAAGCTGCCGAAAAACATAACTTGCCCGAAGGTGTATTTTCCATTCTCTATGACAATGGTTACAGCATAGGTGAGGCATTGGTTAAGCATCCTAAAACAAAGATCGTCACCTTCACAGGTTCTTATAAAGGGGGTATTGCCCTATTAAAAATGGCGCAACAGCGCGATGAACCCATCCCGGTGTTTGCCGAAATGGGTAGCATCAACCCGGTAATACTATTGCCGGATGCTCTGGAGAACCGGTATGAACAGATCGCGGAGCAATACGCTGCATCGATCACGTTGGGCGCGGGGCAGTTTTGTACCAATCCCGGTTTGCTGATCGGCCTCAAATCAGATGGATTAAACAAATTCGAAAAAGCCCTGGGTGAAGCTATCGCGAAGATCAATTCTTCCACCATGCTTACGCCGGGAATATGCAAAAATTATGGGCAGGTATCCGAAGAAATGCCAGAGGAAGAAGGCGTAACGGTCATCGGTAAAGGCAATTTAAGTGAAGATAAAATTAACCAGGCACAGCCGCTGATCACAGAAGTAAGCGCATCATCATTCCTGGTCAATCCGAAATTGAAGGAGGAAGTTTTCGGTCCTTACTCACTATTAGTTGTGGCTGACTATGAAGTGCAGTTGCAGCAGGTTATTGATAGTTTGCACGGTCAATTAACAGCCGGTATCGTGGCTGATGAAACGGATTTGGTAAAATATAAATCCTTGATCCAAAATGTCACCAGTATCGCAGGTCGTGTAATGTTAAATAATGTACCTACTGGTGTCGAGGTAGTCCAGGCTATGCAGCATGGCGGGCCATTCCCGGCAACATCCGATAGCAGATTCACTTCAGTGGGTACAGGTGCAATCAAACGCTTTGTGCGCCCGGTAAGCTGGCAAAACTGGAGCGATGACCTGTTGCCTGATGAATTAAAAGAAGAAAATCCGCTGAAAATATGGCGTTTGGTGGATAATAAATATACTAAAGATTAATGTCGAGTAAAACCTTTTTCTGCATAGATGCCCATACTTGTGGCAACCCGGTAAGATTAGTAGCTGGTGGAGGCCCGAATCTTTCAGGTGCCAACATGAGCGAGAAGCGCCAACATTTTTTGAAGGAATATGACTGGATACGCAAGGGCCTGATGTTTGAGCCAAGAGGGCATGATATGATGTCGGGCAGCATACTATACCCGCCGCATGACCCTGCAAATGATGTGGCCGTATTGTTTATCGAAACCAGCGGCTGCCTGCCCATGTGTGGGCATGGAACGATCGGGACGATCACAATAGCTATTGAAGAAGGACTGATCATCCCGAAAACTCCCGGTATCGTGCGGATGGAAGCGCCTGCCGGTTTAGTACTGATAGAATACAAGCAGGGGGGCAGCAAAGTGAAGTCGGTAAAGTTGACCAACGTGCCTGCTTATCTTGCTGCTGAAAATTTAGAAATAGAATGCCCTGATCTGGGCATGCTGACCTTTGACGTTAGTTATGGCGGTAATTTTTATGCGATAGTCGACCCACAACAAAACTTTAAAGGCTTGGAAAATCATACTGCTGATCAACTGATCTCGTGGAGCAGGGTGATGCGGCAAAGGATCAACGAAAAATATACGTTCGTCCATCCCGAAAACCCGACCATCAATACCTGCACGCATATCCTTTGGGCAGGTAAAACCATCTCGCCAGAAGCAACGGCCCGCAATGCTGTTTTTTATGGCGATAAAGCTATTGACCGCTCGCCATGCGGCACGGGTACGTCGGCCCGTATGGCGCAGTGGCATGCTAAAGGTAAATTGAAAAAGGGCGATGTGTTTATTCACGAAAGTATCATCGGCAGCCAGTTCATCGGCAGAGTAGAGGATGAGGTAAAGATCGGCGAGAAACCGGCCATCATCCCGAGCATCGAAGGGTGGGCGAGGGTATATGGCTACAACACAATAAAAATTGACGATGAGGACCCGTATGCGTATGGGTTCCAGGTGATATAAGAGCAAAATCTAACCAAGTGTCATTGCGAGGAACGAAGCAATCTCTGAACTATGCCGATCAAATGAACGGAACGCAGTTGATGAACGTTCAATTAATACTTTAAGGTCCTTGATTGTCCTTTGTAGATATTGCTTCGTTCCTCGCAATGACGGTCTGATTTATAAGATATTTAGAAATAATGAGTAAAGCAATAATAATCGGCGGTGGTGTAATCGGGCTATTCTCAGCCTACTACCTGCATAAATTAGGTTGGGAAGTGGAAATACTGGACCAGGACGACCTGTCGGATAATTGTTCCTATGGAAACGCGGGGATGATCACCCCAAGCCATTTTGTGCCATTAGCTGCGCCCGGAATGGTGGAGCAGGGAATCCGCTGGATGTTCAATAGCAAGAGCCCGTTTTATGTAAAGCCATCCTTAAATACCGAGCTTTTTGGCTGGGGATTGAAATTTTTAAAAAGCGCCACAAAAAAACATGTGGACAGGTCGGCCGGCGCATTGCGTGATATTTCCTTGTTGAGCAAAGACCTATTCAGGGAGTTTGAAAAAGACACGAACATAGATTTTGGATTAGAAGACAAAGGCATCCTGATGCTTTTTAAAACCGCCAAAATGGTGGAGGAAGAGCAGCACCTGGCCGAACAGGCAACGAACCTTGGCCTGGATGCCCAATATCTATCTTCTGCCGAGTGCCAGAAGTTGCAGCCAGATGTAGAGTTGGATATTTTAGGCGCGGTACACTACCATTGCGATGCGCACTTATATCCAAATGAGCTAATGGCCGGACTGATCAAGTACCTCGATAATGCGAAAGGCATAACCATTCACCGGAATACAGAGGTGAAAACGATCAGTTATGATGCCGGAAAGATCATATCGGTTAGCAGTGCGGATAAAGAATTTAAGGGTGATGCCTACGTAGTAGCCGGTGGTGCATGGTCGCCGGCGATAGCAAGGATGGCGGGTCTAAAAGTACCTTTGATGCCGGGTAAAGGCTATTCTTTCATGGTAAAGCAAGATTCGTCCAAAAAAATGACTATCCCTTCAATCCTATGCGAAGCGCGGGTAGCCGTTACCCCGATGAATGGCAGCATCCGTTACGGCGGCACCATGGAAGTGGGCAAGATCAACGATCAGATCAACATGAACCGCGTTAAAGGTATTGTTGAATCCGTGCCTAAATACTTCCCGGATTTTAAACTTGAAGTTCCTGCTAAAAAGGACATTTGGTTTGGTTTCCGCCCGGTATCGCCGGATGGAATGCCTTATATCGGGTTATCGTCAAAATATGAAAACCTGGCAATTGCGACGGGTCATGCAATGATAGGCCTGAGCCTTGGCCCGGCGACAGGTAAGTTGATCAGCGAGGCGTTAAACGGAACAAAAGCGTCTATGAATTTAGAACCATTTGCGCCGGGAAGGTTTCAGTAATGTTTACTTGCCTTCCTCCAATTTCTTAATACGTTCAGCAGACCAGGTGTTTTTAGGGTTAAGCTCAATCGACCGGTTAAAATTTTGTATGGCAAGATTCTTTTCGCCAAGCGCCGCATAAGCCTGGCCTACACTGTCGTAAGCGTTGTCGCTTTGCGGATAAACGCCTATATTATATTTAAATACTTCGAGCGCTTCCTTATTTTTGGCTTCACGCATCAGGATGAAGCCGAGATCATTAACGTCATCCTCAGGCAAATTAAATGCGCTGTCTTTTTGCTTCATTTCTTCTGCTATTTCAGAAGCATGATCATAGCCTCGTTTTTCAAGCGCCGCCCAAAACGATTTCATCCTCTCCAGCTCATGAAATTGATAGCCGGTCCATTTGCA
>Ga0105237_10002810_pt1 | contig 21143 bp, 12 predicted proteins | sample KBSC24metaG_FD_81520 | JGI IMG/M metagenome (GOLD analysis project Ga0105237, IMG submission 81520) | Corn rhizosphere microbial communities from Kellogg Biological Station, Michigan, USA - KBS C2-4 metaG | ecosystem: Host-associated > Plants > Roots > Rhizosphere > Soil | place: Michigan, USA...
ACGGGGCTGTCGGGTCCATCACGACAGCCGGCGTGGTCAGTGGTTTGGGCACGCTCACGGTCAATAGCCCGACCGCCAATTTCGCCTTGGACAATGTGGACAGCACGGTCGCGAACGGAAACTTCGGTTTATCCACCTTGGACATGTCCGGTCTGGCCAACTTCAATGCGACGGTGGCGACCTTCTCCGTGGGTACGGGCCAGCAAGGGGCCGGTTCTCTCACCTTGGGGACGAACAGTACGATCACCGCGACGTCCTTTGTCATCGGAAACCTTAATGGCCAGGCAAACCCCCCGGTTACGGCGGGCGGCGCCAGTGTGGTGAGTTCCGTGCTTCTCGGTCTGACGAACGTCCTGAATGCCAACACGATCAATATTGGTTTCCAAAAGGAAAGTGGCACGATGGCGTTCAACGCGGGCTTGATCGGTACACCGACCTTGGTCATCCGCGGTTCTGGTGGCGGCGTGACCTTGGCCACGCTGAATCTCGGAGTGCTCGTCGGCACTGCTGCCAGCACAAATAGCACCATGATCTTCACCAACAGTGCGGGTGGCACGGATGGCAGCATCGATGCGAAATTTGGGACCATGACGATCGCCACGGGTTCAAGCTCTGGCGCCGGTAATGCGACCGGCCTGTTCGAATTCGATAATGGAACGGTTACCGCCAACTCGATTATTCTGGGCACCTCCGTTAATGGAGGCACTGGTACCTCTGCGGATACTGGCACGCTCAATGTGAAGGGCGGCACTCTGACCGCTGGAGGCATCCTTTTGGCCTCCCAGGGATCGACAACCACCCAGGTGGCGACCGGCATTCTGAACATCACAGGCAGCGGCACGGTCACCATGACGGGCGACATCACCGCGGGTGCAAATGGCACGACGAACGGCAGCAGCACGCTCAACCTTAACGGCGGCACGCTGGACATGGGCTTCCACAATATCGGCTCCGCCACGCGGAGCATCGATACGCTCACCCTCGCCGCCGGCACGTTAAAGAACGTCCTCCAGATCAACAATGGCGCGGCCATCAGCAAGACCACGGGCGGCACGCTGATCATCGCCGGGACCAACACCTACAGCGGACAGACCAATGTGACCCAGGGCACGGTACTCCTGAACGGCAGCATTACCGGGTCGGGTGGAGTCATTGCTGTCTCGAGTGCCGCAACGCTCGGAGGAAACGGTTCGACGATTGGTGCGGTCACGATCGCTGCAGGGGGCAATCTCAGTCCCGGTAATTCTATCGGCACCCTCACCATGGGCGCGCTGACTCTGACCGGCACGGACACGACGGCCACCGTCAATAACAGCAACTTCAACGTCCAGCTTGGGACGGCCGGCGCCACCCATGCGGCCGCCGGGCTCAGCGACCGCGCCAGCGTCAACGGCAATGTGACCCTCGCCGGCACGCTCGCTCTCACGGACAATGCGGGCGCCAACGCCCAGGGCAGCTTCGGGGCCGGCACCTACAAAATCGTGAATTACACCGGCACGGCCACGGTGCCATCGGGCGTCTTCCCGACTGTCACTTACGCGGGAACGGCCCTTACGTTGAGCGGGGCCACGGCGACCAGCGAGTTGGCCACGGGCGGGCTTCTCCCCGCCTCGGTCCACGGCGTCGTTGTCAACCAGGTAGTGGCGGACAAGGCGGTTTACCTGGATGTGTATGGCTACGCGCAAGCCGGGACCATCGCTCCCTCGACGATCCCCCTTGGAAACTTCCACCAGGGGGCCCCTGCCTCCAGCACGCAGGTCGCGATCACGATTCAGAACACGGCGCCCGCGAATGCCTTCTCGGAAACACTCGGTGCGATTTTCGGCACGCCAACCACGGGCTTCACCGCCACGGGGAGTGTGACCGGATTGGCCGGTGGCTCCAGTAACTCGACCAGCATGAAGCTGGGCCTCGATACCACGACGGTGGGCACGGTTACCTCGGGCACGGTGGCGGTGAACTTCACCTCGCAGGCCGTGGCCGGAAGCGGTCTCAGCGACACCTCCCTGGGATCACAAACGCTCACCGTCAACCCGACCGGCACCGTCTATAGCGGCAATGGCGTGTGGGCGGCGATCGGTAGCGGCTCGTGGGGCGCCTCCAGCAGCGCCGCCACCAGCGGGAATTGGACCACGGACGGAACCCCCCTCAACACGACGAACGCCGCCCTCCCGGGGGTCGATGGCTCGCTCAGCGTCGACGATACCGCCGTTCTCGGCAGCAACCTCGGTTCCAGCACAGTGACGCTCGACGGCGCGCTTCCGGCGATCAATGCACTTACCTTTAATGGGGGCACGACCGGCACTCTCGCCAAGGGTACCGGCAGCGGCTTCCTCACGCTGCGGAATAATAGTTCCCTGGTGGCCCCGACGATCACCGTGAGCGGAAACTCGCAGGCCGCCATTTCCGCGGATGTGGTGATGAGCAACAACACAACGGTGACAACGACTTCGGCCACCGACTCCATAAACATCTCCGGCGTGGTTTCCGCGCCCGGTGGGCAGACGCTGACCAAGCAGGGCAATGGCAAGTTGACGATGGCGGGAGCCAATACCTACACCGGCACGACAAACGTCAACGCCGGTACGCTGATCGTCAGTGGCTCGCTGTCGGGGGATGTGAATGTGAGTTCGGGCGCGACCTTGGCCAGCGGTCATAACACCACCTCCACGGTTCTGGGAATCGGTCTGCAGCAGGGCGGAACTCTCGCTCCGGGCGACACCGGCGACACGACCGGATTGAGCACCGTCGGGGCTCTGAAGGCCAACGGCGCCGTCATAAACCTTGGTTCCGCCGGCGCACCTGCGTCGCTGAAGATCGAACTCGGCGGCACCACCGGAGGGACACTCTACGATCAGGTGCAACTGGCGCCCAGCTCGACGCTAAACCTGAATAACGTCAACCTCGTCCTTTCCCTGGCGAATAACTACGACCCGACTACCGCGGCGAAGGCTACCTTCAGCGGTGCGACACTCGATATCACGACCGGTCAAAAATTCTTCCTCGTCTTCGGATCGTCGAACGCCGTCGGGGGAACCCAAGGTTTCTTCGCCAACCAGGGCGCTCCGGATCAAAATCTCCCGGGCTACAGCACGATCAGCGTTGGCGGCGAACTTTTCGCGATCAGCTACGCCGCGAATGCGGGCCTCGGCACGTTTGACGGTGGCCACGATGTCGCACTCCTAGCCATCCCGGAGCCCAGCTCGCTGGCGATGCTCGCGGGCAGCCTCGGCATGGCGATCGGACTCCAGCGCTTCCGCCGCCGCCGGTGTTAGCCATCGGGCTTGGGCAACTCGGATTGTCTGAGCGACACGTCCTCGTCGTCAAAAGTCGAAAAGCATGCGTGTTGATCGTTTACACTGACGCAGCACTGTGCGTTGCTCAGGGTCGGCAACCTGCCTACTGCCATGGCCTCCTACAGCAGAAATCCCGCAGCAGACGATTGCTGGCAATTTGCCTGCCGTTCAGAGTAACGCTTTCATGGCCAGAATTTCTGCCGAACAAGCGCTCCAAATCGCACTGTCGTTTGACCATGCCGGTCAGTTCGCGGTGTCTGAGGGGTGGTATCGGAGGATTCTTGAAGCGCAGCCAGATCATGCCGAAGCCCTGCATCGGCTTGGAGCGATTGAACTTTCCACTGGGCGCTATGGCGAAGCGTCGGGTCACATCGCGCAGGCAATTGCGAAATGTCCGGTAGAACCGGCGTACTATTCCAATCTCGGAGAAGCGTATCGCCGTCTGGGTCGTTTTGAGGACGCCGTCGCGCAGTTTCAACAGGCACTTGCGTTGAATCCAGATTTTGCCGACGCCCATCTGAATCTGGGCGGCGCACTTGCCGATTTGGGGCGCTTCGACGAAGCGATTCTGAGTTGCCGGCAAGCTCTCGCCTTACGGCCAGAGTGGCCACTCGCGCAGAACAACTTGGGAAGATCCATTTCAGGCAAGGGTCAACCGCTACAGGCGACCCATTGGTATCTTCGCTCTTTGGAAGGCGAACCGGCAAATCCCGAAGCGCATAATAACCTGGGAAATGCATACGCTCAGTTGGGGCAGTGGAATGAGGCCATCGCGAGCTTTCGACGTGCCATCGCGCTGGAACCCCGGCATGTGGGAGCGCATTGGAACCTTAGCCAGGCTTTACTCACGGTGGGTCGCTATGGCGAAGGATGGCCAGAATACGAGTGGCGGATTCCGTTCCTACGTTCTCGACCGAATCGTTGTGGCGCACGTTGGAATGGTGGTCGCGTCGATGGGCAAAGCCTTTTGTTGCATTCGGAACAAGGCTGTGGCGATACCCTGCAGTTTCTTCGCTATGTGCCGCTGGCGCTGGCGCGGGCGGGTGCGCTCCGCCTTGCTCTTGAGTGCCAAACGGAACTGACCCGATTGGTGGCAGGAACATTCGGACCGGATGTTGAAGTCATCGCCGAGAAGGACTTCGGCCGAACCATCTCCGTCGAATGCGACCACCATTTATCGTTGCTCAGCCTGCCGTTGGTTCTGGGCAAATTCTCGCCTTGGCATCCCGCGACACCGTATCTTTGTGCAGACCGGAATTTGCGGGCCGCCTGGCGCGAGCGGCTCAATTGCGGGAGTCGCTTACGTGTCGGTCTGGCATGGGCTGGCAATCCCGGACACGTCCATGACTCCCGCCGCTCTCTCCACTCAGAATCTTTGCTGCCAATCATGCGAGTGCCGGGTGTGGATTTTTACAATTTGCAGGTCGATCCTCACGGCGAGCCCATCCAACTCAAGTCCGCCGGCTTAATCGATTTCACCCGGCAACTGAGTGACTTTGCCGAAACTGCGGCCCTCGTCGCTACGCTGGACCTTGTGATATCCGTCGACACCGCCGTCGTGCATCTGGCCGGTGCACTGGGGTGTCCGGTGTGGACATTACTGCCATTCGCGCCCGATTGGCGCTGGGGTTTGAATGGACAGGATACGCCATGGTATCCGACGATGCGGTTATTTAGACAATCGGCTGCCGGTGACTGGGACTCGTCCATCCAGCGCGTCGCGGAGGAGTTGAGGCGGATAAAGAGGCCTTTGCTCCGTGGACCGGAGGATTCTGATCGAATTTGACGATCACTCGACCGTTCAAGACACGACCCCATCCACTCACCTTACGCATCTCGAGCGAAACGCCTTAAACAAAGCGGAAATTGACTGACCCGCGTTCTGTCAGCCTATCATAGGAGTCGCAAGAAGAAGATTGTCCTCCAAGCCCAAAACTCCAGTCCCCGTGGTCGCGCTGGATACCACGGGTTCGCACCGGGGACTTGAACGCCGCTTCCGCCGTAGGAATGGCTTCTCGACAAAGTACCAGCTACAAACGGCAATTCCAATCGTAAGCGGCAGGGCGAGCAAAAAGAGGCTGAACGGGGCTTTCAAAGTATGGCATTGCTGGACCAGGAGCTGTTGAATCGGAAATGAATAGAGGTATAGCCCGTAGGAGAAATCACCATACCGCCCAAAACCCCGGAGGTTAATTCGCGAGTGGAATGCTATGTAGAACAACACATAGGTCCCAAAGACCAGCAAAGTCAAATTCACCACCGCTCCGAAAACCGCAGATATCAGCACAATCACACTGGCGGCAATCGCTCCCCACACATTCAAGGGAATCCGATCGCGGTAGAGATAGAAGACGACGCCAGCGAGATAGTAGCTGAGCAGCCGGGGCCACTCCTGCGGTCCCGCGATAAATTGCTCCGCTTTCCCCAGACCCATTTCCCAGCCCTGCCAGAGTTGCACCGAATATAGGAGCGTCGCCCCGGTCAACGCAACCACCGGAAAAACACCACGGCGGAATGCTCCAACGAAGCCGAGTAGTGCCACCAAAAGATAGCACCAGAATTCGTACTGGACCGTCCAAAGAGATCCATTCACGGCATTGGGAAAGGGAAGAGAGGTAAAGATCCCGGGCGCGGTGTACCCCCGGAGTAGTGCGGTCATCGTAAGGAACTCCGCTGGATTCAGCTTCTTCAGGTACGTGACAGTGTCGCCAGATCCCAATGGTCCGACGACGAAAACGCAGAACAGCGCCGCAACCACAAAGGCGGGAAAGATTCGGAGGATGCGTTTGCGGAAGTAGTCCGGAACATCCCGCTTGTTAAGCCAACTGTGGGTGATTAGAAACCCGCTGAGAACGAAGAACCAATTGACCGCGAGCATTCCGAGGCTGAGCTGTCCTGTTGCTTGAACCAAAGGCTCGTTGCTGTCGTTGCCCTGCAACAAGGGAAAGCTGTGCGAGAACACCACCAGCGCCGCCAAGGCAAAACGGAGGAAATCAAAGTTGTTGGGATTTAGTTTAGTTCGTGGGAGGTTGCATACAGTCATCGACACAGCGCGGATGGTATCTCCAATCTCTACTCCGTCAACAGTGGGTCGCGATATTAGAGGCCTTGATCGTATGTCTTCTATTATTAGTGAACCCATTAGGAGTTCATCGAGGCGACGATCCTGCTTCAGAAACTCGGTTTCAGCATCATAGAAGTCATAGTTGTCCATGCTTTGACAACTATGACCCCTCCTGCTACTGGTGCTCCGGCTGACGCTTACGCTGGCCTTCGCCCAGCGCACTTTTCAATCAAAACGGGCAGGAAGAACATTTCGAGGGCTGGAGCAAGGCCGGAATGGGAACGGCTGAGCGCAGCGTGGAAAGGCATGGGGTTACCAGTCAATCGGTGCCAACTCAGCACAAGGCGGCTCAAGAGTGGAATATCCGCGGGTGGCCGGGCGCTTTAATTTCTTGATGACCCATGCCACTGCGCCGACTCCAATCAATGTCGAAGAGGCGAAGAAGAGCGTCAATGCGAGCGCCCAATGCGGTGGACTATATCGGAATGTCAGAAGGTAATGGCCCGGTTTGTCGAGAAAGACTCCTTTGAGTGCGTGGTTGAGACGCAATACCTCGCGCGCTTCCCCATTTACTTCCGCAGTGAAGGCTCCGCCGACGTAGGTCTCCGAGACGAGCACGATCCCGCGAGCGGGAGCCTCGATCTCAAACGTGGTTTCGTTGGCGCTACGCTTGTAATCGAAACCTGAACGCACGGTCATTGAACCGGGGTGTTCCGCCAGGGTACGGAGTTTGGGATGACGATCGAGGTCCGCTTCTGAGATGGCTGCAAATGGACTCCCTCCGTATTGCTCCAGCAGTGAGACGAAATCGTCAACGCCCTGATAAGTACGAATACTATCCGCGAAAAATGCGCGGGGCCAGACCGCGTCGTTTTCAAAGATCGTCAGGTCGTACTTCCCCGCCAGACGATATGGGAGGCCATCGGGCGCCGGATCGCGCGGATTCTGGAGGAGGTACCGGACATTTAGCATGCTCAACAGGTTCTTCGCTGCGGTGGGATCCGACAGTTCGATCAGGTAAGAGTCGCGCTCCACACCCGGATAGTGGGTGCACAATTCCATATAGTAGCGATTCATCAGGGCGCTCACACCCTTGATATCTTCCAGGTCATAAACCGCGCCGTAGCCACCATAGAGATCCCACGCCAGCCCTGTGGCGCGGAACGGTTCGCGCGCATCGCGCTGCATGGACTTCACAGCTTCGCTGGAAAAATCCAACTGCGCTCGCTTGCCAGGCTGGAGCAGCCAGCGATCTGGACCAAAGGTATAAAGTCCGAATCGCGCATGGGGTAAAAAGAGCAACACTCCCAGCGCGAGGCAGCCCGCGAGCCGCGGCGCACCCACGGTTCGCTCACAGAATAGATACATTGGAGGCACGAGGAGCACGCACAGAGTGATTGTCGCGACGTAGAGGTAAAGTTCCAGGGGCTTTTCGATTGTCCGGGTCGACCAAAAGAAAATCAGCTCGATCAGCACCAGCCCACCCGCCGCCAGGAACCAGCGCCGCCAAACCTCCTTTGCCTCCACGAATCGCGCCAAGGCCAGACAACCGTAAGCACTCCCGATCAGTAACTGAATGATCGCTAGATATGAGAAATCCACCCGGATATGGCCAATTCCGCGGATGAGTGGCAGATGCTCCACGAGCGCCGGAGGAATGTAGCCGAATATAAATCCGCCCCAAACCACCGAGGCGACGAGATTGATCTTAAAAAACGTCTCCTGCCGGAGCTCGCGATAACTCGCCAGGGAAAATAGCGTCCCGAAGAGGACGAATATCGTCCCACCGGGCCCCATTGCCATCGGACCGTCCTGCACGGCGTGGTAGAAGCTATCATCAAAAAGCCCGGCGATGAGATAAAGCGGGAACTGTTCGATCACCACATCGGTATGGAGATTGAAGGAGTCGGGAAGGTAGCTGAGAAATGGAATCCAGACCGGCGCATTTAGCCCCGCGAAAATGGCGGTCAACGCCGCCATCAAACCCACAGCCCGCCAGCGCGCGCTATTTTTCTCAGCCAGGACAGAGACGAGGCCGGTCAGGTTCAATCCGCTGATACACACGACCGCGGCTTCGACGTGTCCGGCATTAAAACAGCCAGTATTCGCGACCAACCACAACAGCCCCCAGCCGATCCGCCGGGGCCCGCTCTCCGTCAACACTCGCATCGCGGAAAGTAGAATCCACGGGCCGTAACAAAAGACGAAGAATCCCGGATGATTCGGGATAAAATTAAATAGGCCGCAGTATGCCGCGACCACTGTGTAGAAAAGCGCCAGACGCTGTTGGCGCGTTAACAGCAGAACCAACCAGCCGCACCCGAGACAAAAGAGCACCTTGGCCACCAGGAATTTGATATCCCATGCCACCGCGCTGCCGCCGCCGGCGAGCACGATGAGATGGAGAGGATCGCCGAACATCGAAATTCCTTGTGCCAGCAATGGGTCGCCGGCGTTTTTATAACGATTCCAGAGCGGCATCGCTCGCTGTTGCCAGAGGTTGCGCGCTTCGACGAAGGCGTTCGGCACGTCGTGCCACATGATCGCACCCGTATCCGCGCCGTGTAGATCCGCGATCCTCTCGTCAAAGTATCCAGGGAGAGTCGGCGACGTGTCATACATCAAGCTGTTGCCCCCATCGGTCGGGGCGCCGTTATTGGGCGAGACGAAGCTCCGCCCGCAGAACACAATGGGATAGCAGTTCAACAGCACGACTGCCAGCGCGGTAATCGCCAGAAACCACCGTGGGCGTCTGCTCAGCCACAAGCGAGCACGAAGGTAAAAGATGGGAGCCGGTCTAATGAGCGTTGACGCTGGCACGATGCATCCGGCTTGGCAAGAGCAGTTCGCCTCAATCGGCGGTCTCATTGCTTCACGATTGACTCTCCCATTGTCCGACGAACTCAAAGAGTGACTTTGTCGGGCATCCTATGTACTTCCCACTCGACGTCAGCGGCTGCTGAACTCAGAGTCCCGAGCATGGCCCCCATGCATTTCCAAGACTCATCGCAATTCTGGGGCTTCAGCATGGCGGCTCGATCTTCATCCAGCCGAGTAAACCTTCGCGCAGATCCTGACGGCACCCGCGATCATCATTGCCTCCTTTGAGAAGCTCACTTGCACGGCAATGCTTAACCGCCGGACGGGTTTGAAGTGCTCGGGCGTCGCTGCGCTATGAATGATCTCCGCGCCAGCATTGTCATCAGCAGCTACAACTACGCGCGCTTCCTTCCCGTCGCCATCGACAGCGCGCTAGCGCAGACCTATCAGGGTCTAGAGGTCATCGTTGTCGATGACGGATCCCGGGACGATTCGGCTGAGGTGATCCGTGGTTACGGTTCGCGCATCATCCCACTCATCAAAAGCAACGGCGGGCAGGCCTCCGCATTCAACGAAGGCGTCAAACTCAGCCGTGGAGACGTCATCATCTTTCTGGATTCCGACGATTACCTCGCTCCGGATACCGTGGCACGGGCGGTCGAACTTTTTCGCGATCCCGCAGTCGCGAAAGTCCACTGGAACCTTGAGGTGGTTGATGAGAGCGGAACACCGACAAATACCCTCGTGCGCGATCGCCTGTCGGAGGGCGATCTGCGCGAGGTCGTGCTCCGCAAGGGTCCCGATGGGTATAGTTGGCCCCCGACGAGCGGCAATGCCTGGGCACGGCGCTACTTGGAAACAGCGCTGCCCATCCCGGAACTGGAATTCAACACGTGTCCGGACCTATACCTGGCTACGCTGGCTCCGCTCTATGGCACTGTGAGGGCGATCTCGCAGCCACAAGGATTTTGGCGTTGCCACCCGGTTAATGCGAGCTTTCGCGACTCTTTTGCCGACAATCTGCGGGATGGGCTGCGGCGGGCGGAACAGGCCGTGTCCACACTCGAGCGCCACGCGCAGGCTCTCGGTCTGCAGGTGGACCCGAAGGAACTGCGCTTTAATTCCCGGTGGCACCAGATGAAGCTGGCGCTCGATCGCATTGAGCATGCTGTGCATCCCGGCATCCCGATCATCCTTCTCGATCAGGACCACTGGAAAGCTGGCAAGCGCCTGGGCGCGTTCCCGCGCTTCCATTTCACGGAGAAAGACGGTGAATTCTGGGGCTTGCCTGCGGACGACCGAGCCGCGATCGATGAGCTGGAACGGCTTAGGGGCAAGGGTGCGGGCTTTTTCGTCATTCCCTGGCCATACGGATGGACCCTTGATCATTACCGCGGACTGGACGGGTACCTCCGGTTGAAATATCGAGTTGCCTATGAAGACGCGAGCATTGCAATCTTCGATCTGCGCGGCTGAGTTGGATCTGCCAACGCATTCCTTATGAGCGTCACGAAATACAAGAAGTTCTCCGCCGCCCCGGTGACCAGCCATGGCAAGGTACTCAACCACGTCCAGCCTGGCACCGCTGTGCTCGAGTTCGGCTGTGCCACGGGATACATGTCCAAGGCGCTCAAAGAGGACCTGGGCTGCACCGTGACCGCGGTAGAATACATGGCAGCCGCGGCTGAACTGGCTCGTGAGCACTGCAAGCGCGTCATCGTCGGAGACGCGGAACAAATCAACTATCCTGGGGAGTTGGGTGAGGAACGCTTTGATGCGGTCCTCTTCGCGGACGTGCTTGAGCATCTCCGCGCGCCAGAGCGCGTCCTCCAACTGATCCGCCCATTCATTGCGCCCGGAGGAGCGGTGATCGCGTCCATCCCGAACATTGCTCACGGCGACGTTCGGCTGGCTCTCTTGGCGGGCGAGTTTCGCTACCGGGAGATCGGCCTTCTCGACGATACGCATGTCCGTTTGTTCACGAAGGAAACGATCCAGGAGATGTTCGAGAGTGCCGGTTACTTGGTCACCAGTTGGGACCGCTCGCGGCTCGATGTTGGACACAGCGAGCTCGGGTTTACGAAACGGCCTCTGCCAGCAGGGGTGGTCCAGTGGGTGGCCGCGCAGCCCGAAGCAACCACGTATCAGTTTATCGTTCGCGCGGTGCCGACCGAAGCCAGCCATGAAGTGCATGAATTACGGAAGCAACTCGCGATACGCGATCAGGAGACTTGGTGGTTGCGGCAGATGCAATCGGCCGCTTGGGAGCTTGCGCGCGTTTGTCCGCCCGGGAGCAAAATCATCCTGGCCGATGAAAACCAGTTCGGAGGCGCGCTGATTTACGATCGCGTGGTGCTCCCTTTCCTTGAACGCGACGGCGTTTACTGGGGATCACCGCCGGACGACGCCACGGCGCTTTCAGAGTTCGAGCGCCTGCGCGGCGGCGGCGCCGAGTTCATGGTCTATGCCTGGCCAGCCTTTTGGTTCATGGATCATTATCCAGCGCTAACGCAGCACCTCCGTACCCGCTTCCGTGTCGTTGTGGATAATGAGCGTCTTGTCGTCTTCGACGTCCGCAGTAATTGATCCGATCGCTCTCGGCGGAACGCGGATGGGCGTCGGTGGCTGATGGAATCTGGAAGTTTATGCGGCTGCTAGTACACCGACCATCGCGCAGCACACTTTGATTGCGCGCTCGCGGACGCGAGTGCAACAACCAGCGCACGGGCGGATGGCACCCGTAACATTTCGACGAATTATATGCGCTTTCGCCAAAATGCTCCCGCCCAATCGATATACGTGATCGGATCCTCGATTCCATGCGCTGAACGGAAGTCATCGGCGGCTTTCTTGCAGCCAGGGACCACACTGTAGTCATCCACGATGATGAAGCCCCCGGGAACAACCTTGTGGTAAAGATTGATCAACGCGTCATGGGTTGACTCGTACATGTCGCCGTCCAGTCGCAGTAGTCCGATGCGCTCGATGCGGGCTGCGGGAAGCGTGTCGCGGAACCATCCTTTGAGGAAACGCACCTGATCATCCAGCAGACCGTAACGGTCGAAATGATCCTGCACTTGTTCGAGGGAAACGGCGAGAAACTCTACTTCGTGATGATTGTCTCCCGCGTCGTCTGGATACTTTTCCGGATCCGGAGGTGGCAGCCCTTCAAAGGAGTCCGCCACCCAGACCGTTCTATCGGTGACGCCGTGCGCAGCCAGCAACCCGCGCAGGAAGATGGAAGCGCCTCCGCGCCATACACCCGTTTCTACAAAGTCTCCTTCCACGCCTTCACCGAGCAAGGTTTCGGCACAGGCTTGCAGATTATTGAGCCGGTGAACACCCACCATCGTGTGGGCATCCCGCGGCCAGTCCTGGCCGTTTTCGCGCGCCGACGATTCAAATTTCGGGTCGAGCCATGGAGCCGTATTAGGATCCTGGTAAATAAAGTTCATCAGACAACGTTTCAGCAAATCCAGATAAAGTCCGCTGCTGGAGTACCCGGTGAGTCGAGTTGGAAGTGAGGTGTTCTTCATGGAGAGACTTTTCTAGAAGTGGCTGCGCCTTCGGCAGCATCGGAATTTGTGCGCTCGTCCCGGTGCCCTTGAGGATGTCCGTTCGCTCCGCTGTGCCAAGCATCTTTTCTAAGAATCGGTTATTGATTACTCGCGGCAGACCTACCCGATCCCACTCGAGAAACGGGATCTACCGCTTGTTTTTTCTCGTCCTGTGTGAATCGACCCGCTTGAGTAGGCCGCTAAGATGATCGCTCCGACGAGACGAAAATTGCGCATCGCGCAGGTGGCGCCGCTGTGGACGAGCGTGCCGCCGGAGAAATATGGCGGCGCAGAACTGATGGTATCATGGCTGACCGAGGAACTGGTCAAGCGCGGGCACGAGGTCACACTTTTTGCATCGGCCGATTCGCGCACCACGGCGAAATTGCGATCGGTATGCGAATGTAACATTGTTGAAGCGATGGCGCGCGGCGAGGCATACGTGTACGAACCGTACGCGGTTTCGGCGTTCGTCGAATCGCTGAAAGACGCTGCGTCGTTCGATGTGATCCACTCGCACTTGGGTTGCGCATACATTCCAATCGCCGAGGTTTCAAAGGCCCCGGTGCTCCACACGGTGCACGCCGCGCTCGATTTGGTCGATGAGCTCTGGATTCTAAAACGCTACCCGAATGCGCCGATCGCCGCGATCAGCCGCTCGCAGGTTGCGTTGGCGCTGCAGCAGGGGCGCGAAAACATCCACGTCATCCACCACGGGTGCGACTTCGATCGGTTCGAGCCATCGTTTGCGCCCGGAGAATATCTCGCATTCATCAGCCGCATGGGTCCGCAGAAGAACCCACTTGGCGCAATCCAGGTTGCCAGGAAGGCCGGCCTGCCAATCGTGCTCGTGGGCAAGCCGCAAAACGCCGCCGAGAAAATTTATTTCGACGAGCAGATCAAGCCGCTGATTGACGGTCGCAACGTTATTTACCGCGGAGAGGTGAATGAGGCAGAAAAATACGACTTTCTGCGGAATGCCAGCGCACTGCTTTTCCCGATTCAATGGGAGGAACATTTTGGTCTGGTGATGATTGAGGCGATGGCCTGCGGGACGCCGGTCGTTGCCTGCCGGCGCGGCTCTGTCCCTGAAGTCGTAGATTCCGGAGTCTCGGGCTATTACGCAGATGCAATAGAAGACTTGCCTGGGCTCGTTTCCCAGGCGCTGGCGCTCGACCGCCGTGCGCTGTGGGAGCACGCGAGAGCGCGTTTTAATCAGACGCGGATGGTGGACGAATACGTCGAAACTTACGAGTGGCTGGTTGACCGCCGCCCTTTTCCAATACTCCGATGAATAGATGGCAAGTTCCCACGACGCGCGGCAGCGGTGGTCGGGAGCGACAATGGCCGCCGAGCCGCACGGCTGACTTGGGCCTTCACGAGCCCGGCCGATTCACGGCGCCTCCTCAAAACCACACGACCATGACGCGCCGCCCATACATGTCAAAGATGTCCACTCTTGCGCCTTCGCTTCCTGGCTGGTTCCGCGCGGCTTCCAGCGCCGCCATGTCCGAAACAAATTCCCATGTGTTTTGATCCCTGTAGAGCATGCAACGGGTTCGATCCATGAAATGAACTTCAAAAATGGCGTAGCTCATTCGGAGGGAAGGAGGGAGCCATATTTTCGCGCGGCAACAACATCCTGGAGACGCAGACGCCGGATCGTAAATGAAGCAGGTGATACACTGCCCGATTCACTTAGCAATTGTAGTGCCATCGCGATTTTCCGACGAGACGCCGCAGGCCACCTGGCGCTCAATCCGCGTTGCCGGACCTCCCAAGTCTCCCGCAAGCGACCCGCACCCGCGTCCGCATTCAAGCCGATTCGGGATCCGGGTGCAGGCCCCGGCATTCTCTCCCCCGAAAGCGATCGTGAAACTCCGGGTTAAAGACTTGGCTGACCAAATTGCCCGCCCATTTCACCAGTCAATGTGCAAGCCGGTTTGCCCGGCAGGCAATTTTAAGGCGCGGCGAGAGCCGGCACGAGGACGCTGGCTGCCGGGCTGCCGAGTCCGGTGACGAGATCGTAAAGCGACCCGGCAGAATAAGCACCATTGCTTCCAGTGAGAATATCCAAATAATCCACGGAGTAACCTGTCGCAGCGGCGGAATAGAGGGAAACCACACCGGAATTGACGGGTTGGCTGCGCAAGGAATTGGCGAGCGCAAATGCTGCCGCCCACTGGGGGGCGCCCGCGCTGGTGCCGCCGACAGTAATCCAGCCGCTCGAACCATTGAAGTTGCTGATATACACGGAAAAACCGGTGTTGGGGTCCGCGCCGTAGCTTACGTCCGGGACCGTCCGGTTTGGACTGGCTTGCCAGTCGGCTTGGTAAGCCGGTGCGGGAATATAAGCACTGATCCCACCTCCGCTTCCAGACCAGGCAGTTTCAGAGGTGATGGTGCCAAACTGATCGAGAGAAAGAGTAGTCCCACCGACACTCACGACCGAAGGCGAGGCCGCAGGCCAGGAAACTCCAGCCCCGCTATCCCCAGAAGACGCGGTGAAGGTCACGCCGGGCTTCTGGAAGTGTGAATCGTACTTGAGCTCATTGGCAAATTCAGAGCCTCCCCAGCTCATCGAAATCTGGCTCGCGCCCAAGCCGACCGCGTAATCGACGGCGTTGAGCAAATCGTTCAGCATCGAAGATTTGGCGATGACGACGACGATTCTTGCTCCCGGCGCGATGGCGTGGGCCCATTCGACATCCAGACTGGTCTCCAGCGCCCAATTACTGTCGCTCCTGCGGGGCTTTCCCTGTGGATAGTAAATCCCCACCGTCGTTTTCGGCAGAGAATACGTGCTGCAAAAACTGTTGAGATCGTTTTGGAGAGACGCACTCCCGTAGGCATCCACAATCGCGATCGTTTGCCCGCCACCATTGCCTTGAATCTGGTCAAAACCATAGGCGTGACGCACCTGGCTTGGCCCATAGCCCCGCGGACTGATGCTCATGGCGGGTCTGAAATGCAAAGGCGGCCTGGCCTCAATGTTGTCCGGACCGTGAGGATCGTCAGACTGGCCTTGGGCCAGAAGCGTGGATGAAACGGCACCAGAGAGAACGGCGATCAAAAAAAGGCGATGAACTTTCATGGGGAGATAAAGCTCGGAACAATGGCGTAAAGATTTTATGTGTCAACGTGTTTTCCCTTACAGTCCATGGGCTTCAATCCCGGGTGGGAGCCACGTGTGCGAGGTGAGAAAGCCTGGCCCGCGGTGGTGCGCTGGCGGGCCAAGTTGGCACATTTGTGAAGCCAGCTTTCCCGCAAGCTGCAAGGAGGCAAGAGGCGCCCGCTGGCACGAAAATTGATCAGAGGCAAAGCGGGCGCCTACTCCCAACCTCCGGTGGAAGGTGAATGAGGTGCCCGCCAGTCGGACTCGTGAAGTTGCGGCGGATTCGCGCGCCGGCTGGGAACTCATCAATGTCCGCCGCAATGGATCGACGAGAAATCCAATTGCACCTAACGTCTATGTTTCGAGAGATTCGTTTCTACGATAACTACACGGCCGCCGTAGCGGCTCCTCAGTGGCTTTTCCTTCTGCTGGGGCTGCAATTTATCGTCCTGGGCGTGCTGATCCTGGTCTTCCCGGAATTGCTCGCCTATCTCGTGGCGGGGTTCTTCATCTTTGCCGGTGCGATCCAACTGCTCATCGCGCGCCACCTGTCGCGGTTGAAGAAACTATATCGGTTGTGGCGCGAAAGGTTCTGGACTCCTGAAAGTAAATCGATGCTTTGAAAACGATCTGGTCGCGTTTCAATTGAGTCGTCCAGGCGCGTGCAAGGCCGTTTCGATCAGGCGTCCCGCATTGAGCAGATCCGCCTCGCTATTTTTGCGTCCGATCAACTGCAGTCCGGTGATCGGAAAATCGCGCCCCGCCAGCGGAACCGGAACTGAGAGAGCAGGATTGCCGGCGATGTTTACCGGGACGGTATTTTGCAAGGCAAGCATTCGCGTTTCGATGGTCCCGATCTTGAAGTCGATTCCCATGCGCGGAGGAATCGTTTGCATCGTCGGCAGAGCGATGAAATCCACGCGGCTGAGGGCATCATGGAGGACCCGCGACCATTCGAATCCCCGTGCAAGGGCAAGGCGATATCCGGGACCGTACTTCAGCCGTCCGAGTAACATCGCGCCTTTGGTGCGTACGCTCACCTCGCGATCGTTGCGAAAGCGCTCGTAGTACATCCAGATCCCAACGGTGGCGACGGTGTTTCCGTCCTTCTTCGCCTGTTCCCAGCGGTCGCGGAACTGGTCGTCGATGCGAATGACCTGAAAACCGGCGGCCGCCAGGGCGCGATCGACGGCTTGATCAATGGCGGGATCGGTCCCTTTCAAATAAAGGCGGCCGATGCGAATGTTTGTGGCGCGCGGCGCACGGGCTCGAGCGGTGGCGTAGCGATGGGCGAACCCTTTGCTCAAGAGATCCATCCCGGCCACGGCGCCGGCGATGTCCCTGGCCATCGGGCCAACGGTGTCCATGAGGTTCGGTTCGATGGGGTAGACGCCATCGAGCGAAACGAGGCCGCGTGTTGTTTTCAACCCGACAATTCCGCAACACGCCGCCGGCACCCGTATGGATCCGGCAGTATCGGTGCCAAAGGCGACATCCGCCCTGCCGGTGGCGACCGCCACCGCGCACCCGCTGGAGGAGCCGCCGGGAATTCGCTTCGAGCCGCGCGACAGCGGATTGATGGGCGTGCCAAAGTATCCATTGAAACCGGACGGAGCGACGCTGAACTCGCTGAGGTTTGTTTTGCCCACGATTTGCACGCGACTGCGGCGCGCCAGGGCCAGACAGGCCGCATCCCGTTTTGCCGGTGGAGCTTCTTTCGCGAGGAAACTGGAGCCCGCAGTGGTGACGATCCCCTCCATGTCGATATTGTCCTTGATCGCCAGCCGCAGTCCGCGGCCGGCGACGGGCCACTGAACGATGAAGGCGTGGTCCCCGGCCGTGTGCGAAGGCGATGGACTGAGGGCACACCCGGCGACGGAGGCCAGGCAAATTCCGGAAAGCACGAAAAGTTTCATGCCGAATACTTCGTCGTTCGGCAGGTGATCAGCCCTGCGGTATTGAAACGACCCGGATCCCTTGGCGGCGAGGGTCCGAGTGAGACTGGTTCCGCAAGCGCCCTCGACCGTCGTATCCGCGAAGTTGGCGGCACCATGCCTGGTCTCGCAGCTAGATTGGGGGACGAAGCTCGAGATTTCCCGACCTTCGGCACGACCAGCGCACCGGTCTTTTTCTGAGGCCTCGGCTGCTCCCGCGGACGGCCCTATTGGAGGCGCGCCGGATTCAGTGTCAGACGCTCAACTCCCTCTTTATGTGCCAAATTTGCTCAGGAGGCACCGCTCTTTGTGACAGCCAGACTCTGTTTCCGCGCTGAGGCCGACGAAGCACAGGAAAACGACGGCGTTCATGCCTGGCACAGAAATTGATGGGAGGCCCAGTTAGGCGTCACTCCGACTCCGGAGAGTCGGAAAATGCCGAAGGCGCCTGCCAGTCGGACTGGTTAGCTACGGCGGATCGCCGGGCCGGCTGGAATTACAGACCACATCCGCCGTAAGAAAGACTAACCTATGAAAACACAGCTAATCAAGAACATTGGCCGCTCCACGGTTCTCGTGTTGTCAGCGGTTGGTCTTGCTTTGTCTGGCTCCATTCTATTACAGGCAGAAGAGCAAGCCACCAGCCCGACGACTGGCACCTATGGCAGCGGGAAAAACTACAAGACCACCGTCGAGCGACAGAGCGAAGGCGAGCTTTCTGCGGAAGATCTGCACCAGGCCTCCTTGCTGAGTTCGCAGATGCTAATGCACCTGAATGTCGCCACGCGCGACTGCATTGACGGCAAGGCCGACGACGCCAAGCCGGAAATCGAGAAGGCGCAGTCCCTGGCGGGCATCGTGCGCAGCCTCCTGCCTACTACCACGCTCACAACCATCGTGAAGGACGCCCAGGATAAAGAGGTCTTTCGTGATGTGCAGAATGTTCAGGAGGATCAAATCCCGATCTTCGCCGGAGAAATCGCGGTGGACGTCGTCGAGCCATTGGTCGAAGCGAAGAGGGATCAGGCCGCGGTGAAAGGGTTGAAGCTCTCTGATGCCAACGTGATTCACACCGCCATGCTCGCCGATCTCAGCTACATCGAGAGAAAGCTGGCGCGGGCGGCGCAACTGCTGAGCAAACCCGAGGAAGCCGCCGAACAACTCACGCTTGCCCAGGTCGTGGGTATTCGCTTCAGCATGCACAAGGAGGATAGCCCGCTGGTGGATGTGGAGCACGCATTGCGACCCGCGGAACGCATGGTGCAGGAGAAGAAATACGATGGCGCCAAGGCGAATCTCCAAGAAGCCAAGCTCCGTCTTGAGACCTATCGCGGCTTGATTGGGACCAATGAAGGCAAGCTCGCAACTGACCTTGAAAAGGAGATCGATAAAGTCTCCAGCGAGATCGAGAAGCCCGGCGGCTCGGAGAAAATCCGCGGCATGTGGGACAAGGCTAGAGGCTGGTTCACCCGGGAGACCGGACAGGCACGCGAAACCGCGCCGACGGTGAAAAAAGAAGTGATGCCGTAAAGGGAAAGGGGCGCCGCGCCGGCGGGTCTCCCCGATGGCCCCGGCGCCCCTGATTCACACGAAAGCAGTGAAAGGAGAAGACACTTATGAAAAGTTTGACCAAGCATTGGAGGGCTGGTTTGCTGGCCGCCGGGTTGCTGTTGAGCACAAGTTTCATTCTGACACGGCCGTTAATGGCGGTTGCGGCCCAGGACGCCAAGAAGGCCGACCAGAGTTTCCTCGAAAAGATGGAGCAGTGGCAGAATGAGATGTCGGAAAAGTTTCGGGACGGCTGGAAGGGCCTGCATGTCGATGGTCAGCGGAAGTCCGTCTCCACGGCTTCCGTCGACCTGCGCGAAGACACGAGTCAATATATCTTGAGGCTGAATCTGCCGGATCGTGACCTGGAAAGAGTGGAGATCAAATTGGAGGGCGATACGTTGCGGATTGTTGCTCCGCCCGGCGGCAAGGCGGGTCGCTACGAGCAAAGCATTACCCTGGCGGGCCTCGCCTCCGACGCCGTCCCGAAGATCGAACGCAAATCAAAGGATAATATGATCGTTGTCACTGTGCCGAAGAGTTCGGCGGTGGCGGGGAAGGAGCCTTCGCTCATGTCCCCGGACCCATCGTTATTGCCGCTCTCGGACTGGGACCGCGATGTTTTCAAGCGCATGGACGAGATGCGCCGCGAGATGGATCGCACGTTTGACGAGGCGTTCCGTGAGTTCCGAGCCGCACCGGAATACAAAGGCTTCTTCGACGAGCCGCGTTTCGGTTCATCGCTCGAGCTGAAGGAAGAGGGCGATAACTATGTGATCCGGGCCTATCTGCCCGACCGCGACATGCAGAATATCGACGTCACCGTCGAAGACAGGACGGTGAAGATCGAAGCGAAGGAGCAGGAGTCGAGCAAGAAAGAGGACAAGACTGGCCCATTGCACAGGACTCGCAAGGCGGCTTACTCCCAGATATTCACACTGCCAGGCCCCGTGCACGGCGAGAAGATGCAGGTCGATAAAAAGGAGGGCATGCTGGTCGTGACGCTGCCCAAGGCGAAGTGAGCAACGTTCCATGAGCACCCTGACCACGACAATCGACGCTCAAGGAGGGGTCATCCAGTCGACGCGCGCCCGCCTGCTCAACGCGGCCCTCGTCCAGCCAACGGTGGGCGACGAATCGGCCCGCACGCTCGCGCTGGCCACGGCGGTGCTCGAAGACGCCATGCGCGAGCAGGCGTCCGACATTCACCTCGATCCCGGCGACGACGGCTACGACGTGCGCTTCCGCATCGACGGCACGCTCGTCGATACGTTGCGCCTGCCGCGGGATCGCGGCCTGCATTTGCTGCGCGCGTTCAAGTCTCACGCGGACCTTGATCCCGCCTTCAGCTTGCGGCCGCAGGATGGCCGCGCGGCGCTCCCTGTGGCGGGCGAGCAAGTCTGCGTACGCGTGGCCACTGGTCCCGGTGTGCGCGGAGAAAAGCTTGCCTTGCGCCTGCTCCCACACGCCCTCACACGCCTTCCGCTCGATCAACTCGGACTGAGTGCCGCCGACTACTCGGCACTCACCCGCGCGCTGCAGGACGTGCGCGGGATGATCCTCATCAGCGGCCCGACCGGCTCGGGGAAAACGACCACACTCTATGCGCTCGTGCGCCAACTCGCGCGCGCTGCCCGCTCCATCGTGACGATCGAAGACCCCGTGGAATATGTGCTCGACGGAGTAACCCAGCTCCAGGTTAATGAACGGCAAGGCCTCACCTATGCCGAAGGCGTGCGGGGCTTGCTGCGGCTGGACCCGGACGCGCTGGTGCTTGGCGAGATGCGCGACGCCGCCTCGGCCAGCGCG
>Ga0105237_10002811_pt1 | contig 21143 bp, 17 predicted proteins | sample KBSC24metaG_FD_81520 | JGI IMG/M metagenome (GOLD analysis project Ga0105237, IMG submission 81520) | Corn rhizosphere microbial communities from Kellogg Biological Station, Michigan, USA - KBS C2-4 metaG | ecosystem: Host-associated > Plants > Roots > Rhizosphere > Soil | place: Michigan, USA...
CGACCGCCGAAGGCAAAAACGCGTCAACAGCGCTCGCCGATCTTGAAAGAAGAATCGACGAGATCAGGCAGAAGTTGTCAGGCATTGTGACACCAGCCGACGGCGAGGTGCTGCTTGACGCGCTCGAGCTCGCCACTATTCGCCTTCGCTCGACACAGGCAGTCGTCACTAAAAGTAAGAATAAGTTCGCGGTGGCCCAGGCGAACGTCACGCAGGCACAAACAGATGTTGCTGCTGCGTCCGTGATGCGCACACAAGCGCAAACGGCTCTCGCTCAGGCGACCTCCTCGAGCGAAGCGCGCGACGCATTGGTGTTCGCTCTTGATAACGCGCCGGTCAAAAATCTTCCGACCGAAGCCGGCAAAGCTCTTGACGCTGCGAATCTGGTCGAAGGCGCTCCGTTCAAGAAAGCAAAGGACCGGATCGAAGGTGATATCCCCGAAAAATTACTCAAGCGCGCGGAGGATCGGCGCAAGCAGGCTGGCGCGGCCGTTGCCCAGGCAGACAAGAATGTAACAGACGCCGAAGACGCACTATTGAAAGAGGGCGAAACGAATAATGGCCGAGCGGGAGCCGCGGCCAAAGCGTGGGTTGCATTCCAGCGCGCCGAAGCTGACGCGAGAAATTTCGTCAATACAGCGGAAGACGATTTTGGTTCCGCCAAGGCGATCCTTAAAGAAGTTGGCGATCCAACGCGTGCGCCGCTCACACCCGAACAAAAAGCACTGATTGGCGACGCAGATCTGAAAGCCGATCGTGAAAATGCCACGGGTGAAGAAGAGACAATCGACACCGGCGTGGCGAAGACTCTCGCCGACGCCCAAATCTCACTGGACGAAGCGATTCTGAAAGCAAAGGCGGAGCCGAGTCAGGCTAACTCGGACGCCGTCGACGCTGCACAGGATAAGGTTGATGACGCGCAGTCGGATTTCGATACGGACAACGGGAAGTGGCGTGAGAAAGAGACAGACCTTACCGCCGCTAATCTTGCAGTGGATCAAAAATCCGCTGCGCTCGCGGCGGCGATTCAGAAAGCAGTTGCGGCGGGCAGCGATCCGAGTACCGATCCCGATGTGGTGTTGGCTAAAGGTGAACTGACAACTGCCGAGAACAAGCAGAAGAGCGCCGATGAGGCGTACAGGCTGTCTGACAAGGGCGTACTCGATTTGTGGGAAGCGGCGGTGCCGGATGCCACGTGGCGCTTGTTTGAGAAATATGAAGACGCGCTCGAGAGCCTCAACGCGCTTAAGGCCGCGAATCCAGCCGCTCTCAAAACCAGCCTCACGACGACTGAAGAGGCTTATGTGACAGCGCAGTTGGCGGCTGACAAGAGCACCAGCATATTGCAGCAACTCGCGGCCGAGCAGGCGCAACGAGTGGCACGACAGGAGGGCGCCGAGCAGGTCGCGGATGCTCGTCGCTTCAGTGCGCTGCGTGGAGATGAATAGTGAAGAACTCTTTTCTCTGCGATGTTTCCTCGCAAAGGCGCAAAGACGCCAAGCTAAAACTGAGACTCTTCCTTTGCGTCTTTGCGCCTTTGCGAGGAACACGCAGAGAAAACTGGTTCCGTGAATAAGGAGAGGTGTTATGGCACACACGCCTGATATGGCTAACTGCATCGGCGGAGAAAATGGCCTGGGAGAATTGCTTCCGCTTAGTCCCTATAGTGCCTTGAGCTACCACTTCGGCATGTTGCTCGGCGTCGACGATTTCGAGACCGAGCAGGCGTATCACCGCGCCAAGCACCGGCTGCACAACGCCTGGCTGCATCGCGAAGGTGTGGTTTGGGGATTCGACGTTGTCAACGACGACGACGACAAAAAGAAAGGTGAGATTCGTGTCACCTCCGGGCTGGCCCTGGATGCCTCGGGACACGAACTTCATCTCGAAGCGGACGCGTGTCTCAACGTCGCAAAGTGGCTCGAGAAGAACGAAAACGATCCGAACATCGAAGTCGAGACGAATGGCGATGAAAAGAAGATCAAGCGCGCCCACGTCGTGATTCGCTTCAAAGCGTGTTTGACCCGACAGGTGCCGGCGTTGATGGAGCCATGCAACAACGCAGGCACGGGCACCGCCTATTCGCGAGTCTTTGAAACCGTCGAGATTTTGATGATTCCCGGACCACCGCCAGTCAAGGACCCTCCCTACCATCTGCTCCGCCTGCTCTTCGGGCTCGAGGCTGCGGAAACAGAAGAAGGCGGTGCGGTAAAGGCAAACGATCAGGCAGTACTCGATGCACTTGCGGCAATCGGGGCTTTACCCGAAGCCGATCGTCCGGCAGCGTTGATGGCTGCATTCCATCGCTTCGCCGCGCTCGACGAGATCGCTCTCACGCCCGCACGAAGCGAAGACGACGCGCGCGTCCTGCTCTTTCCGGGACGCGATGACGAGCCAGTCGTGTTGGCTGACATCACTGACCTGACAATTAAAAAGGACAACGGCAATTGGATCGTGACCGGTGGAACCATCGACAGATCGGTGCGTCCTTCTCACGTCGCCACCACGACGATCCAGGATTTACTTTGCGGGCCAGTATTCGGCGGCGCGCCTGCGGTACCTCCTCCAACTGGCGATGGCACAGGGCCGCGAGTCGATCGAGCATCCGTGAAGTTTCCGGATCCGTCGTCAATCGTCTTCAGCGTCGACAAAGACTTGCAACCCGCGAGCGTGGCCGTGGCCGCCTTCTCGGTCACGATTTTCGAATCCGGCAACGGTTGGCAGGTCATCGACGTCGACAAAGCAGGCTTTGACGCGGCGACGAAGACCGTCACTGTCGCTCTTAAGGCAAAACTGACCGGGCTCGTGCGACTGATCGTCTCGGGCACTGGTCCAACGCCGATACTCGGCGCCGATCTGGTCCCGCTCGCGGGCGAAGTCGGTGGCCCAGCCGGCACCCAGCATGACGGGCACGACTTTGTGCACATGCAGGATGCTGAGACTAACGACGCAACTGAAGAAGTGATCGGGAAAGCGGACTCAAAGGCGACTAAGAAGCAACAAAAACCCGTCGCGGGAAAAAGTAAATAACAGAAGTGGGCGAATAGAAAGGAAGCTGCCATGGCGACCAAAACAGAGGAAGTCCTCGTGCTGGTGAGCAACAGCAACGGCATAGTGATCATTCCCGAGAAGTCACCGTTGAAAAGGCTCAACTACTTCGACGGCAAGTTTCTGCGCGCGAGTGATCTAAAAGAGGAGCAGGATTATCTGCGCAATTTAGTCAGGCTGTCGAACCAGGCAGGCGGCTTCGGAGTGGTGCACGGTTTCGACCTCACGCTCGGTGGCGGCGACACGATGGATCTCGGACCCGGACTCGGAATCAACGGCGACGGCCGCGTGCTGTTGCTGCCGCAGGGACTGTCGATCGGCATCCAGGAACTGATCGAAAAGTCACTGCAGAAAGCTCAAAAGATGGGCGGGCAGGACGTATCTGAATTTTTCGAGGAGTGTGTGCTCGTCGCAGAGACGCCGCCCGTCAACACTACGAGTCCCAGCGATCTCTATCTGATCTTAATTTGTCCCGCCGAAGCCCTCTGCGGTGAAGAGGACGTCTACGGCAAACTCTGCGAGGAAGCGTGCGCGACCAGTTCTGACCGGCCGTTTGCGGTCGAAGGGGTGATCGTGCGTGCGGTTCCACTTGTTCTGCAAACACCGTTGCCGCATTCGAAGATGGTTCCGATTGCGACCAAGAAACACCTGCGTTCGCGTGTTGCGTCCGCGTATTTCGAAGACGAACGACAGCGAATCGCGAGCATGATTTCCAAGTTTGGATTGGCGCAGCAGGTTTGGTGTTTGGGAGCTGACGCGGCAGGCGGTGCGTGTCTTCCGATCGGCGTGATCGCGCGCGCCGGTTCGACAACGGTGTTTCTCGATCCATGGATTGCACGTCGCGAGCGAATGGATTCCTCGCCGCGGCGTTACTGGCAGTGGAGAATGATGATGCGCCCGTGGGACGTTTTTCTGGCGCAGATTCTACAGTTCCAATGCCAGCTTCGAGATCTCTTTGGCGGCGACTTCACGCCGGAAGGGCAGGATCCCTGCGGCGATGCACACACGGTTATCGGCGAAGCCGCGCAGAAGATCACCGAAGTCTTACAAGTCTTCAAAGATGCGACTTCTCAGCTCAACGCGACGGACCAGGCGGATTTGTTTACCGCCAAGATGCTTGAACTGGAAAACATGAGCCAAAAGCTCACTTCCACCGGCGAGCAGATGACCGTTGTGAAGGGGAACCGGATACTGATTCAAGGCGGGATCATCGAACTTCCGAGCGCCGGCTATTTGCCGGTATCGCCCAATGCGAATGAAACAGTCAACGAACAAGTGCGACGCTTGATGGGTGAGGGAGTGGATCTGCGGTTCTGCGTTGTGCGTCCGGATTTTGTCGCGCATGCGCTGGAAGAAGCGCAGCACATGGAGCGCATCTCGCTTATAGAAGGTCTCGAAGATGCGAAGAAGAAACCGCAGGTCGACATACTCGTACCCGATGGCGAGATGGTTGCCGAGACGCAACCAGACACGCGACTCGTCTTCGCGGCCGATGGTCCATTGCAGTCAAGTATTACGTCTTTCGGCGAAACACAGACTCCGAAAACCGTGCCCTTGCCACCCGTTCCTTTCCAGGGCGCCTCGCGTGTTGAAAAGCTGACTTCCGGTGGTTCCGCCGTTTACCTGGGTTGCGCTTCAGTATTTCCTTCTACGCCGCTTTCGAAGGGGCTCGATGTGGCCGGCTGGAAACAGTTGGCAACTATCACTGGTGTTAATACGACTGATGAGCCGCAGCTTGGGCTTTGGATAACTCTGCGCTCCGACAAGGAGCTCCTGCTTCTTAAACCCGGTGACGTCACTAACCTCAAGGCGGAAATAGTGATTGCTTCCGCGGAAAGATTCACGGGTAAAACAGAATTTCGCGGTGAGCTTAGCGGCCCGTTTACGGTTGAAACACCGAAACCGTCGTTTTTAGTTTCCGGAACTCTTGCAGCCAACTTTTCTTTCGAGGGAGTGGTGTTTCAGCCAAAGACGGGGAATCAGAACTTCGCAGTATCTGTGCGGCAACCAACTGCGGCGTCGATTGAAATCACCCTGGAAGCGCAAGGGAAGATAAAGTTTGTTTTCAACGGAGACTGGAGTAGCCCCGCACAAGTAAAGACGGATATCAGAACCACTATCACGCCACAGGGCGGGTCAGTTCCAAGGTTCGAGATGGACCTGCCGCTCGCTTTAACTAAGGACGCGAACATCTTCTCGGTCACGAACACGAATCACGCGATGGCAACGGCGGCTCTCAAGATTGTGGGTTTAGCTCTCAACGAGAACAGCTTTGTCGCCGACAAAACGAAACTCCTGTTTCCACCACCGCCGGCGGACCAGGCAGCACAAGCGGTTCGGGCCACGCGTGACTGGGTTCTCTTCCATCGTCGCCGCACCAAGCAATGTGAGGCTGTAGCTGCGACGCGTACCTATCAAGTTTATGAAGCGATAGTACCTTTTGGTTTAAAGGCTCCAGTCCCGGTAGGTACACCCACTGCAGACCAACTCCTCAACATGAAAGCAGAGGACGTCAAGCAGTTTGTTCCACTCGGACTTGTTTCATTCAACGCCGGCACGTCTACGCCGGTTGGCGATCTCGCGGCAATCAAAGGCGCGTGGCAGAAGGTTCCTGGCGGCTCGATCCTTTGGGCGGCGATCGCGAGTCGCGGTGCGGCTGTGAGCGATGGTGATTCGCTCGCACAGGCCAGGCTCGCAGCGTTGGAATCACAGTTGGACCAGGTTGACCCGGCAGCTAAGGCTGTTGTGTTGCCAATCGTTCCGCCACCGCTGGACTCCACCGAAAACGATGGTGTGGTTCTGTTCGTAGTGGGAGCCAGGCGGACGTACGAAGCCTACGCCAGCCCCTTCGGAGTTATCGGAGATAAGAACCTCTAATGCGCGCGCAGGCTGTCACGTACGACCCGACGCTATCGCGTTACGGTACTGACCGTATCCAACAATAGACGAAGAGGCACTGAGAAGAACTTTATGCGCGCAGTGTGGTCTTTCTGGACCAAACCATTCGAGACTCACGATTACAAGCGATGGCTGAATCGCCGCCAGTATCTGCTTTCATGGATCCTGTCGTTCCAAACCATCAGCAAACACTACGCGCAAACTGCGTTGTTTACCGACGACGACGGCGCGCGCCTCTTGATCGATCAGTTGAAGCTGCCGTTTGGAGAGGTTTCGACTGAATTGAACAGTTTGGCGCAGCACGACCCCGGCTTTTGGACCATCGGTAAGCTCTATACGTATCGCGCCCAAACAGAGCCGTTCATTCATTTCGATAACGACCTTTTTCTTTTCAAGCCACTGCCGGACGAGCTCGCGTCGGCGCCCGTGCTGGCCCAAAATCCGGAACCTGAAAATTTTTATAATCCCGAATTTCTGGAGCTCTCACTCAGCGAAGCAGGTTCCGTTTGGTTGCCGGCGGAGTGGGTGTGGTATCGAGTGGCAGGATCGAGAAAAGGAGGTGACTGCGCGGGGATTTTGGGCGGGAACCGTATCGACTTTATCAAGCATTTTTCAGAGCAGGCGATCAAGCTCATCGAACATCCAGACAATCAGGCGGGATGGGTTGCGGTCGACAAATTCGCGCCGATGATTTGGGTCGAGCAGTATTTACTCCCAGCCTGCGTTGACTATCATAGACAGCAGACTTCTTCACCTTTTCACGACATCGAGATTCGATATCTCTTCGACTCCATGTCTCATGCCTTTCAGTCGAAGCGCGCCGAACAACTGGGTTTCACACATCTGGCTGGCAATGCGAAGCTCAACCCGGAACTCGCTGCGCGCATTGAGGAGCGAGTGAAACGTGATTACCCCGAATATTATGAGCGGTGTCTTTTAGCCGCAGATTACGCGGATGAACGCAGAGTAGATCAGCGTTTATCTGCGTAAATCTGCGGCTTAAATTCTTATGCGAGCAATCTGGTCATTCTGGACAAAGCCATTTCTGGCCCGTCATCACTCGATGTGGCGCAGCAACGCTCATCATCTCTTTTCGTGGGTCCTCTCGCTCGAGACAGTGCGGCAACACTTTCCGCGTACGGCGCTATTCACTGACGATGAAGGCGCTCGCTTGTTGATCGATCGGCTCGGATTGGAGTTTGACGAAGTGTCGACCGGGTTAAATGCATTGGACCATCACCATTCGGATTGGTGGGCTCTCGGGAAGGTGTGGACTTACCGAGCGCAATCCGAGCCCTTCATACATTTTGATAACGACGCGTTTCTTTGGAATCCGCTGCCTGACTCGCTGACCTCGGCTCCGGTTATTGCGCAGAACCCGGATGTTTTTGTTCCCGGCTATTCGTATTACGAACCGGAAGCGCTGGAACGGACCGTGAGCAAGGGCGGGCAGATCTGGTTACCGGCAGAGTGGGTGTGGTTTCGGTCGGCCGGGGTTCAACAGTGCGGGATTTCGTGTGGAGTCTTCGGCGGTAATCGATTGGACTTCATTCAGCACTACAGCGATCAGGCAATCAAGTTGATCGAGCACCCCGCGAACCAGGCGGGTTGGTCGCTGATGGACGATAAGTTCAATCACAATATTTTGTTTGAGCAGTATTTGTTGGGGGCGTGTATTGAGTACCACCGGCAACACCGCACTTCACCTTATCGCGACATTGAGATCAGATACATGTTCCGTTCTCTCGACGATGCGTTCGATCCGCATCTCGCGGAAGAATTGGGCTACACACATTTGCTCGCCGGCGCCAAAGGAAACGCAGACATCGCAGCGCGATTGGAGCAACGCGTGAAGCGCGATTATCCCGCTCAGTACGAGCGCTGCCTGCTGGCGTCGAACTCGACTCACGCGGTTGCATCCTAACAAGAGCGATTCACCACGGATTATCTGAGGGAACCCACGTGTTTGCGGCGCCAATTCACCAATCATCCAGGACGCCCGTGCGAGCTGACGCGGCGCGCTCCAGCATTATCGATCGAAAAGAAAACCACGCACACAACCGCATCTGGCAATCGCTCGCAACCAGTTCAGCCATCCTGCAACGCAAATGCGCATGCGGCGGAGAATGCCCGACTTGCAAGACGGAGCAGTCTCCCGGCGACGATCATCAGTCAGGAACGCTGTTTCGCCAAACAGAAAACAGCGCACCAACCGCGCCTGCAGACGCGCAACCTGAAGCCGCTGCTGCAACCCCGGATTTGCAAGCTGTGATTGCAGAAGTCGAACAAGCATTGTCGAGTGCTACAGCGTACCTGTCATCGAAAGAGCCGACGCCGCAGGAGCTGCAAGTAACCGCGTACCTGTCTGAGCGGCTGCAACGCTTACAAGCGGTCGCCGCCGGAGAGAATGATCTGCTGAAGGCGCAGACGATGGAATCGTTCTCTCCGGAACGCCGCAGCCAGGCCCAGGAATATTTGACTGCGGCTAAACAGCCGGCGGCAGACTCTTCAACGCCGGTGAATCGTCAGGTCCAGCGAAAAGCGATCGAAGGTGTGCTATTCCGTCAACCTGCCCCTAACCTGCCGCCCCCTGCACCAGCGCCGCCGCCACCTCTCAGACTAGTTCCACCTCTACCACCTGCTCCAGTTCCACCCGCTGCGGGGCCAACAGTCGGAGCAACGCTGTTAGAGATACTGGGCGCCGTCGGCACGGCAGCGCTCGTCGTTATCACGCTCGGGATTTTGATCCCAGGCGATACTCCAGTGAGGCCACTGCCACCTCAACCGCAGCCTCAGCCGCCACCACAACCACAGGCGCCACCCGCACCACAACCTCAACCGCAACCGGGACCTAATAGAGATCCGCAAAGAGACTGCATGGAACAACATCCGTCGGCATTGCCTTGTTTGAGCCACCTTCCATTGGAGGAAGCCGCTGTTGACGCCCTGATGAACAGAGGCTACGACTTCGACGATCTCGGTGACTGTCGCAGGATGGGCAGCTTTGGACCAGGCGTGATCGACGACTGCGGTGGCGCTCCCGGTGAGAGCTGGCATTGCCGCATCAATGGAACTGCTGACGAGCTCAGTATCTTCGGCTGCCTCTGCTGCGACAGTGACGGATCGACAGGTCATGAGTGGACCGGCGCACATATCTCTTCCGCTGCATCAAGAAAGCCATGATGCATCCAGCGACCGGATTCATTCTTTACCGCGAGCTTGGTCCATGATTCGCCGGGTAGCCACAAAAAGGCACAAACAACACGATGATGACTTTTGTGCTCTTTGTGGCTAATATGCCCTTAAATTTATGTTTGAGCGCGCCACGTCCAACCAGATCGACAGGAACACTTCGACCGACGCGCCCCGACCGGCCCTGGACCACGCCGCGTCGCCGTCACATCACCAGGTCTGGAGTTCACTTGCTCTTCGACCCGCACCGCTGCAACGAAAGCTTGCGATCAATCCACCCGATGACGCCTACGAACGTGAAGCAGATCGCGCCGCCGAAGCTGTGACTAACACGACAACTCCACAGGTGCAGCGCGCCTGTGACTGCGGCGGCACTTGCGACGAATGTTCGCGAGTTCAGACCATGCACACGGGAAGCGATCACGCTCACGAGGCGACGGCGCCGCCCGTGGTGGATGAAGTGCTTCACTCACCCGGCGAGCCACTCGAGCCAAATACGCGCGCCTTCATGGAAGATCGTTTTTCTCACGACTTCAGCGACGTGCGCGTACACTCGGACGCGAAAGCAGCCGAGTCGGCGAAGTCCGTCAATGCACTCGCGTACACCGTCGGATCCGACGTGGTCCTAGGCGCGGGACAACACGCGCCGCACACCGATTCAGGTCGAAAATTGCTGGCGCATGAACTGGCGCACGTGGTCCAACAATCGGGCGGTCTCGGACGAAAAACACTACAACGCTGGGCCATAAACAAATGTAACCAGGCGCAGTCTGTTTATGTTGAAGACGCATTTGCGAAGTCGTACGACACTTTGTCGAAAGCAGCGCGGCGACTCGAGCAGAAGCCGACGACCGACTCCGTGAAGGCAGCGCTGTGGCTCGCCTTCCGCAGTGACTCCGATCAAACCGCTCAGATCATGAGCAGCCGGATCAGCACGCTGCGAGACAAGATCACCAGCGCCAGTGTCACTTGTACCGACAGCAGCAAAGACGACGAATGCAAAACCGATACTGGTTTTCACAGTCGCAGAGCTGAAGACTATGGAATGATCTATTTGTGCATGCCTGCCTTCAGTAATGCGACCGCGGTCGAGCAGTCGAATACGCTTACTCACGAGGCCGCTCACAAGTATTTGGGCGTCAGAGACACGGGTTACTTTGCGAAGGACTGCGTAGAAACAGCACGTGTTAAATCCAAAGAGGGAAACCCGGAGACGGAGAAAGATTCCGGAACGGCAGGCGACAATCCCTCGACGCGGCTTAACAATGCCGACGCTTACGCCTGCTTCGTCCATTTCCTCTTGCGACGCGACAAAGAAACCCTGGCCAAACAAGCTGCGGATTATCGAGGCGACAATCTGGATCTCGATGCGCCCGAGGGGTGGATCGCTACGCAGACTACGGCGCCAAAACGAACCATATTTCGCGTGAAGGGTCTGCCGACGACGAACAGCGGCTTCAGGGCCAGGTGGAAGCTGATCGGCAATGGTGAAGAGTTTCATGTAATGTCGGCGAGAAACGATCAGTTCCCCACGCAGGTTTTCGATGAGGATGCGCTCGAGGTGTACGTACCGACCGATGTTCGTACCCAACTCGAGAAGAAGAATATACATGAGGCGATATTGCAAGTTGACGTTCAGCTCTACCGGCCGGAGAAGGGTCAACCCGATCCTCCAGTGATTACCAAGAGTGTTAAGTTGACGGTAAGTCATGGTAAGGACAACTTTGACCCCCAGTAGTGAACAGACACGTTTCAAAAGTAGCCGCCTCGCCAACCGCTGAACTCGACGTTTCGCGGCGGCATGCGAAGCCCGACCATCGCGAACAGAAATCGTTCGCCGGTTCGCCGTGGCAGTCTCTCGCGCTGCGGCCTGTTAATCTTCAATCACAGCGCGTGGTGGCGCGACAGACGCCGGCGCCGATGCCTGGCGCTTTACCAGCCAATCCACCAGCACCTGCGGCGCCCGAGAAAAAGGAAGCACCAGCACCCGCACCTGCTCCTGCGCCGGAGGAAAAGAAGACGACCACAAAGAAGAGAGCGCCTGTCGGCACAACGGGCGAGTTCAAGAATAATCCGACGAAGGAAATCACGAAGTGGGATTATGTCGTGTATCAGGATCACGTGCGGATCGGCAATCGAAAAGTGGACGAATCGAAAGGTGGTCCGGTAATCGGAACTTGGCCGTGGTTGACAAACAATCCGGGCGATTTAACTGGCGACGTTGCGCCGCGCAAAGAGACTAAGGACGATCCGAATTCGGCCTACAGGCAGGACAAGAGAGTCTGGGGCGATCCGATTCAACGCGGTGAGACTGCGGACAAAATGAGCCCTGTTGCAGGTTCGACGGGGTTGAGTTCTGGTAATACGGCGGTGCCGGGTTATGCGGCGCGCGGTGACCTGGCGATCTTTGCGGATCGCGAGCGAGGACGTCGCGCGCTGAAAGAGTGGATTCAAAAGTATTATGCGAACGTGACGCTTGCTGAATCGGTGAAGCTGCACCTCGGGCCGACTTCGTCTCACGTCAAGGGAGTGGATGATCCGGAGAAGTATCCGAAACTGCTCCAGCAATATCTGACGGACAAGGGTGGTTATCCTGCCGATTACGTTCGCAAGACAAAGGGCACCGATGTGAAGGCCGAGGAATGGAATGACGTGGTTGATGCGTTTGGTTATGCCGAAGGCTACTCGAGCCGACGCGAGGTAGCAGGACAACCGGGCAAGTTCCAATACGTGGAGAACAAGGGAGTCATCTACAAGTGCAGCGGCCGCGAACCGATCGACGTCGATCCGGCTTACGCAAAACTCTCCCGCGTCACGAGCCTCCCTCAGGACACGCCACCCGAGATCAAAGACCTCCTCGGCTGCGAGTAAGGTGCCACGGATTACACGGAAAATCAGCGGATTACTCCGTGTAATCCGTGGCAAAAAAATCACAGTGACTTCAGGAACCTGATGAGCTGCGATCGTTGTATCGGTGTCAGCGCCTGATACGCCGTGCGGCTCGACGCCGCTTGTCCAGCATGACGCAGGACGGCCTCGTTGAGCGTAAACGATTGATCGCCACTGTTCGTTGGCGCGCTGGACGAACCGCCGTCGTGCATGAATTTGTCACGCGTCCTCAGTCCCCAGAGCGGCGCGGTCCGGATCTTGTTTCTCGTTAACTCGCCGTTCGTCTCCACGATCCCATCACCCGTTCCGATGTCGTGCAACAGGAAGTCGCTGAACGGATGGATGATCTTGTCGCCGAGCGCTGCGGGCACGACGAACGTTCCGCCGTTGATCACCGAACCCACGGGCGCCGTCGTGATCGAACGCACGTGACACACCGAACATTGGAGCGAGTTGAAGAGTAACGAGCCCGGATCGGTCGCGTCATCCAAAACCATCGCACTATTGCGCGGCGGCGCCTTGCTCGAACGCATGAAACGCGTGAACGCCTCCACGTCTTCGCCGTGTCCCTCCTCGCCTCCGGTGTCTTCGGGATCGGCCACGGTGTCAGCAAACGCAACGGTGCGACCCAGCGAAGTCTGCTCGCGTGGTTGGAGCGGGCTCGTGATGCCCATCTCAAATAAGTACGCCCCGGCGGAGAAGCTGAGCAGAGTTGCGACTGAGTTCTTCCAACCAAAACGTCCGATGCGCGTCTGATCCGGCGCTTCAGTGATGTCTACTTCTATAGCCGTGCCGCGCATGCCGGCCGGCTGATTGTCGCGTATCGAGAGCAGCGTCCCGTCGGCGATGCACTCAACAAATCCGAGACCCACGAGGATCGGCGAGGCGCGGAAAGTTCTGATCGTCTCTCCAGTTGACTTCGACCATGCAGGCTGATCGCCGCCGCCGTCGTTGTTCCCGTTGACCTGGCTCGGGTTGGTGCCGTCAGGAGCGATCGCCCAGACCTTCAACCCCGAGTTGCGATCACTGCCGAACGCGATCGCCGAGTTGTCAGGCGCCCAACTCGGGTTGCGATCTGACGCCGCGTTGTTCGTCAGTCGCGTTGCGACACCACCGATGGCGAGGATCTTGTAAATCTCGTAGTTGCCGTCGCGGTTGGTGCTGAACGCGATCGTCATTCCGTCGGGCGAATAGGTCGGGCGCTCGTCGTTGCCGAGTCCGAGTGTGATTTGCATCTGCGTCGACCCGTTCGCGTTCATCGTCCAAATCTTCCCGACCGGGTTGATGCCGCTCGTCGGAGTGCGCTGGAACGCGATCTTCGACCCGTCTGGTGAGAAGGTGGGCATCCGATCGCTGCCGTTCGGATCGTTGGAGATATTCGTCACCTCCGTGCCGATCGGCGTCATCGTGAAGATCTGTGGGACGCCGGTGCGCGCGCTACTGAAAGCGATCTTCGTCCCGTCAGGCGACCATGCGGGCTGGAAGTCTGTGCCCTCGAATGAGATCAGGTTTGGGTTCGTTCCGTCGTTGTTCTCGACCCAGATGTTGCCGGACGCGCTGAAGGCGATCTTCGACCCGTCGGGCGAGAGCGCCGGGAAGCTATGACCGGTTGTGGGTACATTGGGATCGGTGTTTATGACGCCGGCATCGATGTCAAAAGAAACGATGCTGACCTGCGTGGCGTTGTTGGTGTAGATGATGTGCGGTCCGCCAGGTACGCGTTCCTGAATCGTGGTGTTGATGCTGCGCGAATTGATGAGCGAGCCACCGGGTGCACCGACGAACGTTCCGTCGGGTGCGCTGTGTCCGGCCCGCACCTCCATGATTTGGCTGACGCCGCCGCTCACGCGGTTCTGATGACATTCAACGCACGCCTGTGCGTTGTAGATGGGGCCGAGCCCGTCTGCCTTTTCCTCGCGCGCTTCGAAGGCTGCGCGATCGGCGTCGAAGGTGGCTTGGTCTGTGAAGCCGTTGGTTAGATTGTCGAAAAGTGCGGGCGCTTCGGTCGGTCCGGACTGGCTTGTGACGGTCGGCACCAGCGAGATGATGAGCGCGGAGGCAAAGAACGCGATGACAGACAGCTTGAGAATCTTCATACTCCCCTCCTTGGTGGGATAGCGGATGATTAGAATTTTGGACGAACGACTTGGACGGAAAAAAGTTAATAGAATCCGACGTGGCCAGGACGTGGTTACGCCGGCGATGAACCTGTTAGTGAGAAGCGTCGGGAGCTGTTGGATTAGAAAAGCGGAACGGTTGGGGCCGTGCGTTTTTCTAAATCATGTTCAGGGGTTTTGAGGGTGTGGGTAATTTACTCGCATCGAATATTAGCGTCAATAAAATACCTTTGGCGATTCTTGCTGCGAAGCTGCGATCACGGAGCGGCGTCAGAAAATGTTTCTGTGGAACATACGTTCTCTTCAAGCGTCTAAACAATCAGCGTTCAGCGCTTGAAAGGAGACTGAATGAACAAGCTGCGAAGAGATCTGAGAGTTGTATTGTCAGGAGCGTGCCTGGGACTGTTTTCCTCGAGCCTCTTTCTTTTAGCTGCACGCATTGATAGCTACAATGCTTATTTGAAGTGGATTCGGGCTAGCAACTACAGCGGTTACTACGGAGTCGAAGACCTGTGGTGGTTTCCTGTCGTGATCTGGCATGTGGTGCTGACGATTGTGGCATCTCTGCTCATGCACCGTTATCTCGCGATTGACCGCGTCTCGTTATTCCTGCGCTGGCAAGCGATCGGACTTGTCGCTCTGGTTGGATGGGGACTGACAGTGTCCATCGGCTGCATTTTGGAGTGCGTGACTCGCGGAAACACGATGTCAATCGAGAATCTGTTAAGCGGCGTTAGGTTCGATATCATTGCCCAATTTATCGCTACGGTATTCGCTGCGAATGTGCTTTATGGATCCGCGATCCACGCGGCTTCTTCGGAAGAGATATGCGAAAGTAGTCGCTCACCCACTGCCGGTAACGCGATATAGGTTGGCGCGGCCGCGACGGCCGATCAGTTCGATCATTCTGCTTTCGCGTAGACAGTACGCCATCTTCTGCGCCAGCTCCCTGCGAGTTTCGATCTGCGTTGCGAGATCTGTTGTGGTGAATGATCCCAATCCGTCCGGAAGAAACCCTAACCAGTCTGCCGACGCGCCAAACAAACGCTGGTCGACGACCTCGAGCAAGCGACGTCCGTCAATTACCCATCCTTTCGTGCGCCACTTTCGCTTTCCCTCGTATCGCCTTACCTCTTCTTCCCTAATCATCAACACTTCGAGAGAAAAATTCGGGTTCGTCAACAACTGCGGGATACTAACGAGTTCCCAAAACAGATCCTCGAGCCGCCCGCGCTTGGGTGACTTGCGACGCACGGCTGCAACACGATCGCCCGCCGGCAACCTGACGATCCACTTCTCCTGCACGATGGGATAAATCAATCGCACGCGATGTGAGCTTGCGAGCCTGGTGAGCTTTGACTTGATCGACGAGAAATTGCGGGTTTGGATCTCTATCAGCAACTCATCGCGCACGATATCGATCACAAACCCGTCAACCGGAACTTCAAATCGATCGCCCGGCCGCGCATACCACTGTTTCAGTGATGCATGGAGCGGCTTCTCATTCAGTAAACCGATTCCCGACATTGACCCGTGATTATAGCCACAAGAGTCAACGCTCAAGTGAACGAGTTACTATCGGCAGTGCGTGTCTCTTCGCCCGCGTGACTCCAAACGTGACATCACCGCCTTTCGTCGAGCCGATCTTCGCTAACGACTTCCGGACCTCCCGACGAACGATCTCGTTTTCTGTTTCCAGGTTTTCCGCGAGCGCATTTTCAGAAAACTCTCGCGGCATCACACTGAGCTGCGCAGCAGCAGTAGCGCGGACCCGCGTTGTTTCTTTCAAATCCGCCACGACGCCCGCCAGTATCGCACTCGCCTCGGCCGAACGCTCGGAACTGGCAAGTGCGTTTACAGCTCGCTTCCTGTCTATCTCAATCGGTGGACGTTTTTCACCTCGCAGAATTTCCTTTAACACCACCACATCACCGGCCGAGAGCACCCGCAGATCCGGGGAACAATTAGCCTCGTCCGCGGCGATGGCGTGCAAGAGCTCCGGCGAGAAAGTTTTGTCCGTGAATTTGTCTATGTCTCTCATAAATCCTCCCTGTTAACACGACGCTCTGATGGAGCAATGGCTCTTCATGGTGTCGCCCTGAGTTTGCGTGAGCTCGATGCTTCCTGAGTCAATCTCGCCGATGCCATCTCCGTCGGAGTCATCGCCCATAACATTGTCTTTGTCGTTTGCGTGGCTGAGGCCAAGGTAATGACCGACTTCGTGAGCCATTAAGATGCCCCAATAATTCTGGTCGCTTTTTACTTCCAACACCGCTCCGGTACGACCGCTTACCCCTTTGTTGCAGGAGCCGTTTTTCGTGCTCCAGCCACCGGCATCGGTAACCGTTGTGACGATGAACATGTCAATCCCGTCATTGTCACCTGACCAATCTTCGGTGAGCTGGGTCGCCTCCGAAGCGTCGACCACGCTGTAGCCATTCGCGAGCGCCGTCGGAATCCATTGCCAGTAGATCTTGCGGATACCCAAACCGACTTGCGAATAGAGCTCGCGCATTCGGTCGATGGCCGCTTGCATCCTGATGATGTCGGCTTGTGAAAACGCTCCCGAGAAATCCTCTTCGTGCGCGACCATGATTACCGAAAGATTGAACGCCGTGTCTTTAATCAGATTCAGGTGATTCTTCACTGATAGCGTGCGATCCATTGGTCCCCAAATGTATCCAAAGACGTCTTGCCGGACATGGATCGTCCCGCTGGTAACATCGAGGCAGGAGTTAGCTGTGTTTCTAATGCTCAGCATGATGTAGCCCTCCCTTCCTTTACTGAAGCGCCACGAGAATCGGAATCATTCCCATGCGTCGCGAGATCGGTTCGAGTGCTTTTCCGATCACAGCGCCAAAGGCTTTCATCGGATCAGCCGCTTTCATTGCGTGTCCCGGCGTGGGCGAAGTCGTGAGCAGATCACCAACCTCGATCGCACCGTCGCGAGAATCAACCTTGCAGTAGACGCGACCCATCAGTGCGACCGGTAAACTGTTGTCGCGCTGGTCTTCGTTGCGTCCGAGGATGATCCCTGGTTTGTACGTGCCTGCACCCGCGACCACACCTGCAACGCGCTTGTCGTAGGCTTCGCTGCAAACGCGTAGTTGCGTATCACCGCCGATGATGAGCACGGTGCCCGGCTCTACTGCGCGTGCGTTTTCGATCGGAAAGTCTTCAGCGCAGTCTGCGTTTCGCAGGACGATGTCACCTGCTGAACCGTTTAAATGAATAGTGGCTTCGCCGGCCGTTGTGTTGTCGCCGGAGGATGCGAATAGCAGCAGATCGCCGTCCGCACCATTTCCGCCGAGCCATACGTTTGCACCTGCCGGGTCGAGGCGAATTCGGTCGTGGCCGTCAGTGCTACGCATGATGACGTTGCCGTTGCCGCCGTCCAGATGAATGCTGGCATCGGCTGTGCTCGAGTTATCGCCGGAAGAGGTGTAGAGCAGGAGGTCGCCATCGGTACCGTTGCCACCGAGATAGACATTTCCACCTTGCCCGTCGAGACGGACTCTGTTGCTGCCGTCAGTACCGAGTAAACTGATGTCGCCGTCCTGTCCACCGCCACCAGCGATGATGTTATTGCCTGCGTTATCAAAAGTAATAGGCATTGTTTTGAGGTCTCCTTCGAATAAATTTCGTTCTCATGAGGTTAAGGCGAAGGAGGGAGCGAAAAACTACCATTCGGCATAAAGATTGCGCTAAACGGTGAAGAGTTCGGAACTGTTCGATTCTGTTGCGGTTGCGAACGGATTTCGTGAAAGTGGTGCTTTTGTGATGCAACAAACCAGAACTCCGCCGACCATCCTGGTAGTGGAGGATTACGCAGATTCCCGACAGATGCTGAAACTCCTGCTTGAAACCCTGAACTATGAGGTGTTAACTGCTGCAAACGGTAGAGAAGCCCTGTCAGTTGCCGCAAATAATCATATAGATTTGATTCTCACCGATTTTGATTTACCCGACATGACTGGACCCACCATGGTCCGGTATCTACGCCGGCGCGGAAACCACTCTGCGACCGTTCCAATTGTCATGCTCACAGCTTTTGAGGGGTATCATTATCGCAAGCTCGCGAAGCAGGCAGGTTGTGACGCGTTTTTCGTTAAGCCACCGGATTTCGAGTTCTTGAAGCGAACTGTCGATTGTTTGTTGCAGGAAGGCCAGGCGAAACGAGATTCAATCGCAAGAGTCTGGTGATGGAACGTCCTATGAGAATTCTTTGCGCGGCAGTACGAACCAAAATGTAGAACCCTTTCCACGTTCACTCTCAACTCGAATCTCACCCTTGTGGAGTTCAACGATCTCCTTCACGATAGCGAGTCCTAAACCCATACCGGATTGCTCTGGCTCAGAACCCGTTTCGAATCTCTCAAACACCTTATCGATCTGTGCGGGTGGAATACCCTGGCCGGAATCCTTTACCCAACACTCAATCTGATCGTCGCTTATCTCTCTCGCGCCAATTTCAATAATTCCTCGAGTAGTAAACTTAAGGGCATTGGACAGCAGGTTTTCGAATATCTGTGCCACCAGCACCTCGTCACTATAAATCTCGAATTGATTATCGATCTGATTTCGAACTGTCGTTCCGGTTGATCCGGCCAGTGGTTCAAAATCACGCATCACCTTTTCCACTTGAGCATGCAAGTTCAATAAGCCAAACTCCGGATGAAATGATTTACCGAGACCGGAAGCTGTCGATAACACGTGTCGAACTCTCTGTGTTAGACGATTGATATTGCCACGCAGTACGGAAAGAGCGGAGTTGATCGCCGAGTTTCTTTCACCATCGGGAAGCGAACGTTCGATCAGAGTAGTAGCCAATGACAACGCTTCTAAAGGTGTCCTCAAATCATGTAAGAGAAAGGCGAGATGTTCATCATGACGATGTTGAAGTTCAATCGTCATCATTGTCTCAAATGCCTTTACAGCTTTTCCGATCGCGTCGTCGACGATGTCGTTGATAATGTGTAATGGTTTTCCAACGAGGGTTATCCCCTCTTGCTCCGCCGCATCTTGCAAACATTGACGTAGGATGTTGTATTCGGCGACCACCTCGGTTACGTCGAACCCAGCTTGCCAGCGAAGTAGCCCATGTTCTGCGGAAATGGCATTTGTCTCCCGGAGCTCGTTCGTGGGCTTGAGCGAGTCTGCCAGACTATCCAGGAGTTCCGGCACCTGGTCGTTTATAGTTGGTACATCGAGATTTGCTGCTCCCGGCAACTGTCGAACTTGCTGACGCCACCGAGCGAGCAAGTTATCGCGCTGGTCCCTAATGAGTGCAAATAACCTGATTAGATTTTGATTTTCCATCCTGTCGCAACTAGCCGAAACCAGTACATCGGGATAAAGCGGTGGGTGTTACTAATTAGGCTCCGCGGATCGTATAAGACGAGTCACTCGGATGCAATAGTTTGAGTGAAATATCCTCGTCACCGCACCGTATAAAGCGAGAAAGCCGCACACTGACAAGCGGCTCTCTGCAACAGCATTCTGAGTGCGCGATTAATGGCTGGCTACGCTGACTGCTGTAGTTGTTTGCCTGGTCTGAAACTGGCGCCAGTAATCCTTGACGAAGTCCCGCTGCTTTCCATGACCGTAACCAGAGCCGAATTCGTATTGATCCATCTCAGCCAGGGCCTGATCCAAATTCCAACGATCGTGAGTGAAACGATATATCGCTCCCACGACTCCGGTGCGATGACGTCCGCCGGCACAGTGCACGAAGAACTTACCAGTTGAGGGATCATCAACTACCTTCAAGAACTGATTTATTTGGTCCATGCTTGGATAACTCTTATCAACCATTGGAATGTTGACGTAGCGAAGCCCGGCTCGCTCTACCGCAGACTGTTCGTATTCTCTGGAATTGTCGGTCAGGTCGATAATCGTTTTCACTCCCAACGCAGCGAGCGCGGCGTAATCACGATCCTCGGGACGTGCGCCTCGATAGAAACGATCATCCATTTGTCCAAAGTTCTTGATTCGGACGGTTGGAAATTTGACGTTCTTGCTTTTGCCGTAGGACAGCCCGGAAAGGGCAAAAATTAGCGCCAGGGTTGCGATAATTGAAGGGGAAAACTTTTTGATATAGCTCATCGAAATACTCCTCAAACAATCAGGGCAGTTTGGATACGATCGGGCTTTCGGGGGTTTTTGATCGGAGCAGCGTTTATCAGGATTCTGATAAGCGCGAATGTGCAAACCAAAAAGGCAACTACCCGCAGGCGGTTGCTAAATCAAATCTCGTATCAAAAAACCGGAATTAAGATTCAGACATTAGTATGGTCGTTGTATCGGATTGCCCATACCATTTGCGATCCGAGCGCGGGATTTGGTTGAGTTGTCGTCATCTTCTCACTGATGCCGCAACGCGATCAGCGGATCCACCTTCGCCGCGCAGCGGGCTGGAAAGTAACACGCCAGTAGTGCCACGCTGGTCAGCACCGCAGCAACTGCGATAAAGGTCGCCGCGTCAGTGGGCGCCACGCCAAACAGCAGTCCGCGAATTACGCGCGTCAGCGCGAACTGGTAGGGCAGCGGGCGCAGCATTACTGCATTCACGATGCTGAAGGTGGCCGTGTTCGCACCGATACCTAATGCCAGCGTCACTACGGCAACTGCTGAGACGACAGGATTCTTCAACAACATACGCGCGCCGTAACGCAGGTCCTGCCAATATGTCTGCATTTCCGCTGCCCCTCACTTACTCGTGACTAGCCGGAATGGGTTCGGTAACTCTGCGCGCACATTTTAGACCGGATTCGTCGCTTCGAAGCAAAAACCATAAAGAAAACTTTGGAGTGCGGCCGCCTTCCTGCGTGTTTCCTCGCAAAGGCGCAAAGACGCAAAGAAGAGATCAGTTTTAGGTTGGCGTCTTTGCGCCTTTGCGAGGAAACATCGCAGAGAAAAGAGTTCTTCACTAGGTGCTGTTGAGTTTATTTTTCGTTTTGCGTCCTCAGAGTGGCCTCTGCTTTCAGGGCGGCTTCGATA
>Ga0105237_10002813_pt1 | contig 21140 bp, 14 predicted proteins | sample KBSC24metaG_FD_81520 | JGI IMG/M metagenome (GOLD analysis project Ga0105237, IMG submission 81520) | Corn rhizosphere microbial communities from Kellogg Biological Station, Michigan, USA - KBS C2-4 metaG | ecosystem: Host-associated > Plants > Roots > Rhizosphere > Soil | place: Michigan, USA...
GCCCTATAGCCAGACATCTATGGACCGCTCCCGTCTGAACAGAGAGCTGACCACCTACAACCCCGGTGTCAACTGGGCAGGCAGCCAGTCCGGCAGCACGCCGCACAACCAGCAGCTGGAATACCTCGTCAATACCTCCACCGACAATGTGCAGAAATGGAATATCGCGGCAGCCCAGGGCAGCCTGCCCACCGACGCCGGCGCCTACACAGCCGGCCAGCTGACAAAGACGCGTACGACAGACGAACAAGGACGTCAATCCATCAGCTACACCGACTATTATGGACAGACCATCCTTACGAAGGTCCAATACACAGCGGCAGTGGACAACGGGTCAGGCAGCGCTCATGCCGGCTGGCTCTGCACCTACTATGTATACGACGACTATGGCAACCTCCGCTTTGTCATACCCTCCGCGGTAGTCCAACAGATAGACGGCACCTGGGGGATCAGCCAGACCCTCGCCGATGAACTGTGTTATAGATTTGAATACGACGCGCTCGATCGCCTGGTGATCAAAAAGAACCCGGCCGCTGCCGAAGTTTGGATGGTGTATGATGTCCGCAACAGACTCGTCATGATCCAGGATGGTAAGATGCGGGCCGGCAGTCAATGGCTATGCCATCTCTACGATGTCCTCAACAGAGAAGTCCTCACCGGCACCATCAGCAGCGGGAATACGCTCCCCCAGATGCAGACCGCCGTCACTGCCCAGACGGGCAGCAACAGCTCCGGCACACTCACCGGCGCCGTCCCTTCCTCTCTCCCCGGCAACCTCACGCTAAGCCTCCCCTCCGAGACAGGCGACATGCAAGCCACCCAGAGTATCGTATTGGCCACTGGTTTCTCCAGCCAGGACGCAGGCTCCTTCATCGCAGAGATCGTTCCGCAAAGCACCACTTCTCTCAACAACTCCGTTGTGGTCAATAACAATCCCATTCCCAACGGTCTTACCCTGTCCCCGCTGACCGCACTGTTCTACGACAATTATAAATACCTGTCGACGGCCGGCGCACCGGTCTCCGATCTCCTCAACGCGGCCAACACACAAAACAGCAATTATTTTATCACCAGCACTTATACTTCGCCCACCTATGCCGCCCCCATCACCCAGAGCAACCAACTGCAGGGACTGGCCACCGGCTCCATGAGCGTCGCACTGGGGTTGTCCGGGCAAAACCTTTACGCCGTCAACATCTATGACGACATGGCTCGTATCATCCAGACACAAAAGGTGAACATCACCGGCGCCACCGATATCGCCACGACCCAATACGATTTCAGCGGCAAGGTGCAACGCATGCTGTTGTCACAGACCACCGCCGGCACGGGCGCTCAAAGCCATCTCGTCTCCACGGCCATGAACTATGACGGCGCAGGCCGGCTACAGAGCATCACCAAGTCCGTGACCAGCCAGATAGGCGGGACGACCATCGCCACGCCGGTCACGACTATCGAGACCGACCAGTATACCGAGTTGGCACAGTTAAGACAAAGGACACTGGGCAATAACATCGAGAGCCTTGCCTACGATTACAACATCCGCGGCTGGCTGCTTGGCGTCAACAGGGAATATGCCAAATCCTCTTCCTCCAACAGCAACTATTTCGGGTACGACCTTGGCTATGATAAAGGCCCGATCCAGAATGCCGGCGGACAGACGGTAGGCAGTTATAGCCAGCCCGCCTTCAACGGGAATATTGCGGGCTCCCTGTGGAAGAGCAGAGGCGATAACCAGCAAAGAAAATATGACTTCAGCTACGACGCCGTCAGCAGGCTGTCAGGAGCCGATTTCAACCAGCAGACGGGCGGCGTATTCAATAAGAATGCCGGCATCGACTTCAGCGTCACAAATATGGGCTATGACGCGAACGCCAACCTCTCCTCCATGAAACAAGCAGGCTGGCTGCTGGGCGGCTCTCAACCCATCGACGACCTGGCCTATCACTATATTAACAACAACAGCTACCGGCTGCAGTACATGGAGGACAATAGCGCTTACAACGGCTCCGTTCCCAACTCCACGCTGGGCGACATTCATTATGCTACCGCCAAGACGACGTCTTCCAACGACTATGGCTACGATCCCAATGGCAATGTCACCAGCGACGTCAATCGCACGATCAGTAATATCACCTATAATTATCTCAATCTTCCACAGACCATCACCCTTGCCAAAGGCACCATCCAGTACGTGTACGACGCCTCCGGCAACAAGTTGCAAAAGATCACTACCGAATCCAGCGCCAGCGTCACCTACAATGGCAACACCTACCCCAGCTCCATCACTACCACGACCTCCTATATCAACGGATTCGTATACCGCACCGTCTCCTACGGCAATGGCGCCCTCAGCGCGCTTGCCTATACCAACCGGCTGCTCTATCTGGGCCACGAGGACGGCAGGGTAAGGGCCATCTATAACAACCCCTCCACGCCGACGACTCCCACCGCCTACGCATTCGACTATTACATCCGCGACCAGCAGGATAATGTCCGTATGGTGCTGACGGACGAACAGCAACAGGATATATACCCGGCGGCAACCATCGAGTCTTCCACCATCGCCACCGAACAGACCTATTATTCCATCACCAACGACGCGGCCCATGTCATCCCGGTGGCCAACCTCACCTGGTGGCCGGCCAGTTATCCCGACAACAACCCGCCCGTCGCCAACCCCGGCAACCCCAACCCCAATGCCACCAGCGCCCAGGTCTACAAGCTCAACGGACAGACGGGCGACAAATACGGACTGGGCATCACCCTAAAAGTCATGGCCGGGGACCAGGTCGTGATCATGGCAAAGAGCGCCTGGCATAACAGCGGTACCACACCTTCCTCCTATCCCATCTCTTCGGTGCTCAGCAATTTTATCAATGCTTTTGCAGGCACTTCCGCCGTGGCGGCCGGCACCCATGGCGTCGTCACCGGGACCGCCCTCAATTCTGCCAGCGCTACCACAGGGGCATTGACAAGCCTGCTCAACGGCACACCCGGCCAGCCCAATCCTACCGTGGCGCCCAAGGCGGCTATCAACTGGATCCTGTTCAACGACCAGTTCGTTCCCGTCAGCATGGGCACGGACCTCGTCAGCAGCACCGGGGATGTCATCAAGACCCACAACCAGACCATCCCCATGACCGCTAACGGATACCTGTATGTGTACTGCAGCGACGAGAGCAATCTCGACGTCTATTTCGACAACCTGCAGGTCGTCAACACCCGCGGACCCGAACTCGAAGAGACACACTATTATCCGGCCGGGCTGGTCATGGCCGGCATCAGCGACCGCGCCTGGAATAAGTTCGGCAATTTCGATCGGTACCAGGGCATGGAACTGCAGGGCCAGGAATTTTACGATGGCTCGGGTCTGGAAGAATACGACTTCGCCTCCCGGTATTATGACCCGCAGATCGGCGTGTGGCACAACCAGGACCCCGCCAGACAATACTCCAGTCCCTATACGGCGATGGGCCATAGCTGGCCCAACGGGAAAGACCCCAACGGAAAATGGTTTGGCATTGACGACATCATCGTCAGCGCCGTCGGGTTTGTCGTCGGCTATGTCACCTATGGGATCACCCAGGGCAACTGGGGCGGCAAGGCTTTACTGACGGGACTCATCACGGCTGCCATAGCAGAAGGCGGCTATCTGACATTGGGCGGGGGACTGGCTGAGACCAGCTCTCTCCTTCCTTCCGGGACAGGCACATTCAGTGCAGGGCTGGAGTCATTGGTAGCCGGGGGTTCCGGCAGCGTGGCTTCCGCAACGTCTTTTGCAGGATCGATAGGCCTGTCGGGGGCCACATCCCTGCTGGACGGCGAAAGGACCAAACAGCTGCATGACGCCAGCAGTTGGGGCGCCCTTGGTCTTATTGCCGGGTATTCCCTGCTGTCTTCCGTCAGCGCCGGCTTCTCTTCCGACTATATGGGAGGCAAGATAGACAAGTGGCTGTTCAACGGTGTTAAGCCTGTCTTCAAAGGAGCGTTTTCTGCAGGGATCGGCGGGTTTATCGAATCCTATGGCGACGACGTGCTGCAATCCTACAACCCCCAGACCAATAAGTGGGACGTCCTTGACATCACCTTCCTGGAAAAGGCGGCATTCACAGGCTTCGGAGGTAGTTATGCCTCACAGGCCGTCGGCAACTACTTCGATAAGAATCCAAATAAACTGTCTTTTATGGATAAGATCGTTCCTACCTCGGGTTTGCGTAACTTGGCTAAGAAAAGCGGACCGGGCGCACTTGTTTCCAAAGGGATGGATGAGCTCTGGAAGCTGCTTACTCAATAAAGCCAATATGTTCATCAGACGTATTATCCTATTGGAACTGATCGTCCTCGGCGGTGTCTTTTTCTTTCCGCTAAAGGCGCAGTACCCACACTTGCAGCTACACCTTTCGCCCGGGAAGAAGAAGCTGTCGTTAAAGACTTTCCCCTTTTCCCGTGTCATCGTTCTGGATAACCGATACGACACCGGCAGGCTAAAGACTGCCCTGACGACGGACTACTCCCACCGGTATATTACCCTCGATACATCTGCTGTCGTGGCGGTTCGGGAATACATCGGGACCGTCACGGCGCCCGCAACAAAAGGGGACAAAACTCTCCTCATCAATATCAAGGTGATGGGAGTCCCCAACAGGAATACGATCCTTTTCAAAGGCACAGGGCGCATCTTAAACTCCGGCGACGACATGCGGGAAAAACTGCTGTTACAGGCCGACGCCTATTACTCCACCGGCGACGGATCCTTCAGGAAGATACTGTCGATGGCCGGCATGCGCAGGTACTATAATGATTCCCTGACCAGGGCTCTTGGCGATCTCCTGAATGTTCTTATCCAACGCGTCAGTGATGCCGGCCTCTCATCCGCCGGATATTCGCCCCGGGGGAAAGACAGCAGATCCCCATACGCTTCGATCACCTATGCGCGGGATACGACAACGCTCACCATCGGACAGATCGATATTCCTGCGCTGCGGCGATGGGCCGGCTATCCCATCATGCATGTGTCCGACGCACCCCGCATTTTATCCGCAGCCATCCGCACACCTGGCAACGCATCCGGCAACACGTCCGGCAATGCTACCGCAACACCTGGCAACGCATCCGCAGCGCCCGGCGATAGTTCTGCCGCATTCTTCGGCCCCGACAGCGTATTCGGATACTCGTCCGACCTGCGCGACGACACCCCCAAAGCCGACGACTCCGTACGTCTGGCATACGACCCGAAAGACAGTGTCTACCGCCTGACGAAGGGCGGTCATGGGCAGTCCTTTGCGGTCCACAGAAAAGATGGCCTGTTCATACAGATATACCAGGATATATACGTACGATTATACCGTGACAAGGACAGGCTGCGATTCTATGTCCCCCGGTCGCTGCCGGATATGTATGCGTTGCTATGCCTCGAGATCGTCCAAAACACCCGCGCCCAGACGGTGACCACGGGGAGCTTCCTCGGCAACCTGGCAGGGGGAATGATGCTCAGCGCCATGCAGGACGGACGGACCAATCGGGCCGTAAAAGGCGTAACGTCCGCCGGGTTGCAGAACGACTACCGGCATGGCATAGTCGACATTGAGACGGGAGATATTCTTTATAGCGACGTGCCGCCGCCGGAGCCTCCCCTGCCGCCACGCTAAGCCACTCCATTCACGGGCAACCCCACGCTCAGCGTACACCCTTCGCCGGGCGCCGACTGTATCTCCACCGTCCCGTTGAACAACTCCGCCCGGCTGATGATATTGGTGATCCCCACGCCCTTGCGGTGACGGCTCACGTCGAAGCCCACCCCATTGTCGGTGACGGTCAGCACGATGTCCGCCCCTTCGATGGACAGACGTATCAGCACCCGCGTCGCCCGGGCATGCTTGACGATATTGTTCAGCTGTTCCTGCACCATCCGGAACAAAGCCAGCTTGCGGCGATCCTCTATCTGCTCCTCCGCAATATTCTGCAGATCCAGCTCTATCGACAGGTCGTCCTTCACCAGCCGCATATCGTCGATGATATCCTCTATCGACTCGATCAGCCCTATCTCGCGCAGCCCCGGCGTGATCAGCGACTTGGAGATCTTCCGTATCTCGTTGATGGCATTGCTCACCAGCTCGGTACTTCTTTCCAGCAGCTCCTGCCGCATATCCTCATCCGTCATCGCCGTGTTGATATAAAGATTGCTCGCCCCGAGGATCTGGTTGACATTATCGTGCAGCTCCTTGCCGATCTCCGTCCTCTCCTTCTCCTGCGCCACAATGACGGCCTCGGTGATCTGCCGTTGCCGCGTCACCCGCTGTTCATTGAGCTCGTTCTCGAGCTGTATCCTCTCGGTAACGTCATTGGCCAGCGCCAGCACGGCCGGCCGGTCTTTATAATTGATACTATGCCAGGCGACATCGACAAAAATGATCTCCCCATTCTTCCTGAGGTGCTGCCGGATGCCCTTTTTCATCCCATCCCGCTGATGCCGGATAGTCGCCACCTCCTCCTGCAGCTCGTCCAGATCGCCGTCCACCCGGATATCGGCCAGGCTCATGGCAAGGAACTCCTGGTGTGTATACCCGTAATGATGCACCGCCGCGCTGTTCACCTCGAGAAAACAAAAGGTCACGGCGTCGAACACCCACATAGGCATGGGATTATTATTAAAAAGCTCGCGGTAACGTTCTTCACTTTCCCGCAGATATAGCAGATTACGCATACGCTCGAGACTATAGCGTATCGCGCGGGACAACAGCTGCTCGTCGAATTCGCCTTTCACCAGGTAGTCCTGCGCGCCCATCACCAGCGCCTGCATGGCCAGTTTGGTATCCGAGAGCCCGGTGAGCAATATCACAGGAATGCGTTGGGTATAGCTCCGTATCCCGTTATAAGAATCCATCCCGAAACTATCGGGCAGGGACAGGTCAAGAAACACCAGGTCTATCCGCGTCGTGCCCAGCAACTGACGCGCCTCGCCCAGGTTAGCCGCATTTTTTACCTCACCGATCACCAGGTCGGTGCTGCGGAGAAACTCTTCCAGCAGGAAAAGGTCCCCGGGATTGTCTTCTACAACAAGTATCGTTAATGGTTTGTTACCTTCGGACATTAAGAAGCGATTTTGGGCAGTTTGACAATACTGATCCAAAAGTCTTCGATAGTGCGGACCACGTCCATGAACCGGTCGAGGTCTACGGGTTTGGTAATATAACAGTTGGCATGGTTGTCGTACGAGGCGAAAATGTCCTTTTCCGCAGAAGAGGTCGTCAGCATTATCACGGGGATACGTCTCAACTCGGGGTCGTTCTTGATAATACTCAGCACTTCAGTCCCATCCATCTTCGGCAGATTGATGTCCAGCAGGATAAGATCGGGCATTTCCGTGTTGCGATAGGGCGGATGTTTTCTCAGGAAATTAATGGCCTCAATACCGTCGTAGGCGATGGATATCTTATTGATGATGCGCGCGTCATCCAGCGCTTCCTTTGTCAGAAGGATGTCGCCCTCATTGTCGTCTACGAGCAAAATGTGGATCTGTTGCATAGCTTATCTCGCTTAGTTTTTTTTGAGAATGGTAAAATAGAATAAGCTTCCCTTTTGCGGCGTCGACTCCACCCAGATCCTCCCGCCATGTCTTTCGACGATCTTCTTACAGATGGCCAGCCCGATGCCCGTGCCCGAATAATCGTTCTTGTTGTGCAGCCGCTGGAAGATGATGAATATCTTGTCGAAGAACTGCGGGTCGATGCCGATGCCATTGTCCCCGATGGAAAATTTCCAGTGACAAGCCTCCTCCTCCGCCCGGATACGGATCACCGGCCGCTGGTCGCTGTGATATTTCAGGGCGTTGCTCACCAGATTCTGGAACAGCTGGGTCAGCTGCACCTTGTCTGCCCATACGGTAGGCAGCGGTGCGACGTCGATGGTCGCGCGCGCGCTGATGATCTTTTCCCGGAAGATATCCCCCACTTCGCCGATGACCGTTTCGGTATCCACCCAGTCAAACCCGTCTTTGCCCGTGCCTACCCGCGAATACTCCAGGAGGTCCATGATCAGCGCCTTCATCCTCTCCGCCCCGTCCACCGCATAATGGATATATTGATCAGCCTTGTTATCCAGACGGCCGTTATACTTTTTTTGCAGCAATTGCAAAAAACTGCTCACCATGCGTAGCGGCTCCTGCAGATCATGCGAGGCAATATAGGCGAAACGTTCCAATTCCGCATTCGAAGCCGCCAGCTCGCTCGCCCGTTTGCCAAGATCCGCGTTGAGTGTCTGCAATTGCGTCTCGTATCGTTTGCGCTCCGTGATATCTACGATGGCAACCATCCTGGCCTGTCTGCCCTCGAAGTCGATGGAGTGACCGTTCACCTGCACTTCGATGACCTCTCCATTCTTTTTGATATGCCGCCATTGACCGTTCCGTATCTTCTGCGGTGTCTTACGCAGTTCTTCGAGATCCACCATCAGGGTGTCGACGTCTTCCTTCGGACGGATATCCGCGATGGTCATCGACAGGAATTCTTCCTGGGTATATCCGTACATCCGCATGGCCGTGTCGTTAACCTCCAGGAAACGCAAGGTCTTCTCGTCATATATCCACTTTGGCAGCGGGCTTTTATAAAAAAGGGATTTGTACTTATCTTCCGATATCTGCAGATTGGTGGTCTGTTTTTTAACTTCCTCTTCCAGTTCGCGGTTGAAACGGCGCAATTGCTCGCGGGCCATCTTCTCCCGGGAAAGATCCACGCGGGCCTTCCGGAAAGCTACAACCGCCAGGATGGCGACGGCTGCGATCAGGGCCCATAATACCCACTGCAATTGTGATGCCTTATTTTGATTTTTCCCCCGCCGGATGTCCAACAGTCGACGCTGCTCCGTCTCCAGCCGGCTGATGGTAGACTGGATATGAAAGGAATATCCGGAAGTGACTTCCGTGTCGATGAGGCTGGCGGCGCCTTTAAGATCTCCCGACAGACTCGTCCGCATCGTCGTCTCTATCGCCTGCCTGTAGCCGGAGATATATTGCAAAAGAGAGTCGACCCGTTGCTGTTGCTGGGGCTCGCTGCCCGTCAGTTCCCGCAGGACACCCAGCTTCGAAGGAAGCGCAGACATCGTATCGCCGGCCTTATCCAGGAAAATACTGTCGCGGGTGAGAAGAAAGTTTTTAATATTCAGCTCGTACTGCGCCAGACTATTCAACACATCGTGCGTTTGGTACAATACCTCGTTTGTATGCCGGATGATAACGCCATTCTCCTGTATCTGGCGGTACTGCCAGATAGATACGAGGACGATCACCAACACACCGGCTATCGCAACTGCGATGCCATTCATCAGCTTTTTCTCAATGGCTCCCTTCATGGTAAGCATAGTAAGGATCAGGCGCAAGGTTTGAGCAGCAGTAAGATACTAAAAAAATGTCTATTTAGTGTCCGGCACCGTCAGCCTCAGCCACCGGGCCACCACCGGCAACGTCGTCCCCTGTACCAGCACGGAGGACACCGAAATAAAAAATACGAGATTGAAGATAAGACCCGATTCCGGCAATCCCGCGATAAGGGGATAAGTGGCGAATACTATCGGGACGGCCCCGCGCAGGCCTACCCAGGAAAGAAAGATCTTGCTGCGGCGGTCTGTACGAAAGAATAGCAGCGTCCCGAACACCCCGATAGGACGCGCCACGAAGATGAGAAAGGCGGAGATCAGCAGACCCGGCCCCGCCACGGCCACCACCCGCGATGGGAAGACCAGCAGGCCGAGCGAAAGGAAAAGAATTATCTGCATCAGCCAGGCGATGCCGTCATAGAATTGTATCAGGATGCGTTTGTGGACAAAATCCGACGATCCCAGCAACACCGCACATATGTATATGGACAAAAAACCATTCCCCCCCAGTGTTTCCGTTGCCGCATAGCTGAAAAAGGCCAGCGCCATCAGCAGCACGAAATAAAGGCCTTTGTTGGGAAGATGAATGCGATTGATCAGCCAGAGACTGCCCTTGCCCGTAGCATATCCCATCAGCGCCCCGATGATGAAGCCCTTACAGCACAACAACAACAGCTCGCCCACATGAAAGGAACCTTCTTTCGCCACGGCGGTAAGGGTTATCGTCAGGAATAGGCCATGGGGTCATTGCTGCCACTCTCCAGTTCCAGCATGGGAGTCAGGTCGCCTTTGAGATTAATGTTCTGCCCCTTGAGAATGGAAAACACCGCCGCGGCATCCGTCGAGGAGATGATGGCCCCCAGCAGGAGCCCCACCGGCAGGGACCATCCCAGGAGAAAATGGACAAAGAGGCCCACCGACAGCGCCGTCAGCAGGACCCCCAGCGTGGACAAGGCCAGCCCTTTGCGCAACACCGGCTCGATGGCGCGGAAATTGGTGCCCAGCCCGCCCGAAAAAAGGATAAAATTCAGCGCGACGATGCCGATGAATTGCGCCAGCGGCGGGTCGTCAAAAGGAATGCGGCCAAGCCCCTCCGATCCCGCGAGGATGCCCACCAACAGGAAGAATAAGAGGGTCGGCACACCCCAGCGGCTCGTCGTCTTGCCACCCAGGATGCTCAGCAGCAGGAGCAGCGAGGCTATTAATAATATGTTTTCGATGTGCAGGTGCATGGCCGCGGGTGCTTAACCCCTCAATTTACACAAATTATGCCGTTGGCGGCGCGCGCCGTTGGCCGCCGCCCCGCCGGCCTATTCCACCATTTGCAAACAGGTCGGGGACGGCACATCCAGCCGCTCGCCCGTCGGCTGCAACAGTCCTGTTTGTTTATCGATGCGAAAAACAAAGATGGTGTTGGTATCCTGGTTTCCCACCAGCAGGTACTGTCCCGTCGGGTCGATCATAAAGTTGCGCGGCTCCTTGCCCATGGTCGGCTGATAGCCTATTGCCCGCAGCGTTCCCTTGCCCGCATCGATAGAAAAAATGGCTACGTTACATTCCGCCTCCCTGTTAGTCGCATAAAGGAAACGGCCATCCGGAGATACATGAACATCCGAACTCCGGAAAGGACCCTTTGCCGTATCGGCGTGTGCAGCTATCCGTTGCAGCAAGCGCAGGCGCCCCGTTCCGGGATAATATTGGAATACGTCTACATGCCCGCCCAGCTCCTCTATCAGGTAGGCATACTTGCCATTGGGATGAAAGGTCAGATGCCGCGGGCCGGCGCCCGGTAGGGTCGCCACCGCCACATCATCCCCACGCAACGGCCGCTCCAGCGCCGGATCAAAACCATAGATGCTCACGGAATCCTCGCCAAGATCCTGCGCATACAGGCTCCTGTTATCCGGCGAAAAAACCACCGAATGCACATGCGGTCTGTCCTGTCGCGTCGGATGGACGCTATGGCCCGTGTGTTGAATATTCTGTACATAGGGCAAAACCGCCCCACCGGCCCCTATCGGGAATACCGATAAACTCCCCCCCGTGTAATTCGCTACCGCCACCCAGCGCCCCCCACGATGCACGGCCACATATACCGGGTTGTCCCCGCCACTGGGCACCTTATTGATGAATCGAAGGACGCCGGCATCCCTGTCCAGCGAAAAGGCGCTAAGGCTTCCCGCATTGGTCGTCCGCGTCTCCGTACAGGCATAAACATGCTGTCTGTCGGGCGCCACCGCCAGGAAAGAAGGGTTCACCACGTCTTCCGTGTGGCTCAAAAAGACAGCGCGCCCCGTTGTTGCGTCAAATTTATAAATATAGATACCTTTGCTGCCGGTGCTATCCCTGGGCGGGGCGGATGTATTACTGCCCATATTGGTATACGTGCCGACCAGCAAATAATAAGATTGGGCACGGGCCGTTATCATCGGGAAAAATGCTAACAAGTAAGCGAGTATGCGCATAAAGCAATCAGATTGTATCCTAAAGGTAGGTCTTATCCTTCTTCTCTTTTATAGTTGCGAGTCCCCTTCCGGACATATCCTCAAAGAGTTTAAAAAGGTGAACGACTCCGTGGAGAAGGCCGGCAGAAAGATCCGCAGCGTCGACGGGTACAGCATTTATTATTATGAGATCCAGCTGAAGGCGGGCGCCGGTGGAACCTCGGAGACCGGAGCCGGAGCCGGGGCCGTAGCAACCTTTCTGTCGACAGCAACGGACCTTTTCAACGCCACAAACCACCTGGTAGCCAGAGTGGACAGTATGCAGGCGGTTTTAACAAACAAAGATTCCGTGGGCGAAACTTCCGGCATTGCCGAGAAAGTACTGGTCAATACGCCGCTGGGGGATAGCCTGAGAAGAGCCATGCTGGAAGTATCCGACCGCTGTTACGCAGCCCTGGTCAGCAACGGCAGGAAGCAGGCTCTCGATAGTATCCTCAGCACCGTAAAAGAATACACCGCGCCCGACAACTGGAACAGCCAGGTCTTTCACGAAATACCCACCGCGGCGGCACAGACCATCCTCGCCGCCCTCGAGAGCCGTTGCAGGAATGCGGCGGGCCTGACGTTGAAAGATATCGATGAACATCTTAAATAAGGGGAATACTGAAATGGTTGCCAAGGCAAATTCGGCCCTAAAATCTGCGAGGTAACTACTGCTGAATTGCTTTTACTTTCTTAGTATCGATTTCTCAATTTGAGTAATTAATTTGTCTGCCGGTTCGAGCAATTCCAATACTCTCGGCTCATCAAAATCAATAAAATCATCATAGTCACCAGTTTGTCTCAGGTCAAAAATTCTCGTATAAAATCTCCCTGATTCTTGTTCAATAAGCCCGGTTCTTACAAAATGCAAACCGAGCATTTGCCTGGCTCCTGCATGCGAATGCGTCTCAATATCATTGTCCGCCAGCAAGGCGGTCACTGCATAAAAACAAGAATAATAGAGCCTATTAATAGCGGTATTCCACAACTTGTTTTTGATCAGAATGTCGACTTCATTAAAAGTTTCCCTTGCTTTTTTAATCCGGTAATTAACCAACTCCTCATTCCCTTCCGGCTTCATAACACAATCCCCTCCTTAATCACATTTTTATAAAAAGGAGTAATACTATGTCTAGATTCCCAATCTTTTTTCGAAAGAACAAGGGGGCTGATAATCGTTCCTGTTTCGAATTCGATATCGTATAAAGGATAGGTGATCTGCTTTTCATCACCCCCCGTAATAGTATCTTTATCCAGTAAGATCAATATATCTATGTCTGAGCTAGATCTGTAATCCCCACGCGCATATGAACCATAAAGCATCAGGACCGCCCTAGGCGCTGTCGCTTTAACAGACTTTCGTATGCGTTCTATTATTTTGGTTTTGTCCTCCATCCTAACCCAAATATACAAAATACATTGAATTCATTCAAGGCATTTATTTTCAATAAGTTACAAAACGCCAGTTGGTCTGAATCTTATTATAGATTTTGATACGATTGATCATGATTCAACAATAAAATCAATAATTTGTAAATCAAAGTATTTACGCAATTCCATGTTCACAGTCTACAACATCGAAGATTTCCCCTCCGAAAAGTCCATAAAAGGCCAGTTCATGCTGGAACGTTTCGAAGACCTGACACGCCCGCCGAATTTGCAATGGCCCCACAAACACAGCTTCTATGAGATCCTTTGGCTGACATCGGGCAGATCCACCAATGTCATCGACTACCATCAAACCATCGTATCGCCTCAAACACTTTTTTTTATCTCCCCCGGTCAACTGCATCTCATGTCAGCGGCAGCCAGGGTAAAAGGCTACAGCATCACTTTCACAGAGGAATTCCTGCTGCTCACAGCCAACAATAAAGAAAAGCTGCTCTCCCTGAGCTTCCTGGATAATAGCTATGCAAAACCTTACGTTAAACTGACCATTGCAGCACAAGCCGAACTATCGGCCGTTTTACGTCTGCTGGAAGAGGAAGTATCCTTGCCGGAGAAATCACCCGTCGTTATCGGTCACCTCCTTTTTGTATTCCTGAACAAGATCCAACGGATCATCGACGCGAAAAAAGGCAACTATGATCTGGCGGGCACCATCCGCTTCAAAAAATTCAAACAACTGGCAGAGGAAAATTTCCGGGCACAAAAAGGATTGTCTTTTTACGCACACGAACTCCGCCTCACGCCACACAGACTCAACGAGATCTGCAAACTCGTTTCGGGCAGAACAGCAGGCGAAATAATACACGAACGACTGATGCTGGAAACCAAAAGGCTGCTTATACATAGCGATTGGACCATCGGCGAAATTTCAGATCACCTCGGGTTTGAAGACGTTTCTTACTTCTCGCGCCAGTTCAGAAAAAAAGAGTCGATGACACCCTCCGTCTACAGAAAGAAGATGTACGAAAAGTACCAAAATCTGTGAGTTTACTCCTAACAGAAATTCAAGGCTTCACGGAACTTTGCCCCATATGGGACAAAAGCCGCTTGAAGGGAAAGTGGCCCTGGTGACGGGTTCGTCCAGGGGCCTCGGTAGAGAAATTGCAATCCAGCTTGCCGCCGCAGGAGCAACGGCTATTGTCAACTATCATACGAATCGCCAGCAGGCGGAACAGACCGTCCAACAGATCACTTCCCATGGCGGATCAGCCTTTGCCTTCCAGGCGGACATAGCCAACGAGAAAGAAGTGAAAACCCTTTTTGAAAAAATAGAAGAAGTCGCAGGAAGCGTCGATATTTTGATCAACAATGCAGGCATAAACCCTACGCGGTCCCTGCAGGACATCTCCTTACAGGATTTTCAACAGGCACTGGATGTGAACCTCACCTCCGCCTTTATGACGACACAGCTCGCCATCCCCTTCATGATCAGAAAACACTTTGGCCGCATCATAAACATTTCTTCCATTGCCGCGCAATCGGGCGGTGTCATCGGCCCGCATTATGCCGCATCCAAAGCGGGATTGATCGGGCTTACCCATTCCTATGCATCCTTACTGGCCCGTGATTCAGGTATTACTATCAATGCTATCGCCCCGGCGCTGATAGAAACCGATATGATCAGGGACAATCCAAACATCAAGCCCACATTAATTCCCATCGGACGTTTTGGAAAACCCGACGAAGTGGCTTCCGTCGTATTGCTTTTGACGACAAACGGCTTTATCACAGGTCAGACTTTCAATGTGAACGGCGGTTGGTACATGAGTTAAACATGGCATCCGAAAATATATACACCCTCATAAAATTTGACGACTACTCCGTCACACCCAAGTATCTTCAGCTTGCCAATTCGATATTAAAATGCGTGCAAACCGGCCGGCTGGAAAAAGGCTACATTTTACCTTCTATCAACAACTTTAGTTTCGAGCTGGATCTGGGCAGGAATACGGTTGAAAAGGCATACAAACATTTAAGGCGCACAGGGATAATAAACTCCGTTCCGGGAAAAGGATACTTTATAGACCGCACCGACGTCGGATCTCAACTACGCGTCTTTCTCATCTTTAACAAACTCAGCGTACATAAAAAGATCATGTACGACGCCTTCGCCCAGGCCCTGGGGCCCAACGCGATCATTGACTTTTATATATACAACAACGACTTCCTTTTATTCAAAAAGATACTCAGCGAAAAAAAAGAAGACTACAGCTATTATATCATCGTTCCCCATTTTTTGGAAGGCGGCGAAAACGCCCATGAGATCATCAATGCAGCCATCCCCAAAGATCAACTCATACTAATGAGCCAGTTGCTCCCGGGTGTCGATGGCAATTATGGCGCGGTATACGAGGACTTCGAAAGAGATATTTACCAGTCGCTCTTGTCGGCGCTCGAAAGATTAAAAAAATACCGCGCGCTGAATATCGTCTTTCCGGAATACACCTATCACCCCCATTCGATACTGAACGGCTTTATCCGTTTTTGCCAGGACTATGCATTTGAATATGACATCATAAGAAAACCCACAGCCCTGGACATCTCAGAAGGGACGGTCTATATCAGCCTCATGGAAGACGACCTCGTGATCATCATAAAAAAGATCCTGGCATCCGGACTGATAGTCGGCAAAGAAGTAGGCATCATCTCCTACAATGAAACGCCGCTAAAGGAAATAATATTAAATGGTATTACAACCATCTCGGCCGACTTTAAGACGATGGGCGAGTCTGCCGCAAATATGATCCTCGAAAGATCACTCAAACATATTACAGCCCCATTTTATTTAACGCTAAGGAGCTCGCTGTGATTATGCGCACCGGTCCCAACAAGCCGGAAGCCTGCAAAGGCGAATTTGCCTGATAAAAAGGCATCGTAGTATACGTGATCCTGCTCGCGACATCCGGCTGCTGATCGCCGATCAGCCTGTTCACCCAAAGATTCGTCACCCTGATCTCCACATTGTTCGCTCCCGCCTTTAGCACCCCGCTTACATCCACCCTGAACGGCTGTTTCCATACGATGCCCAGCGATCGGTTATTCACGATCACTTCCGCAAGATTTTTCACCTCTCCAAGATCCAGCCATATGGCAGGTTTACCCGCAAACCAGCTTTTATCGGCAGTGATGGTCTTTGTATAAGTGGCGGTACCCGAAAAATATTTGATGCCCTTATCCGTATTTTCAGTATACGACACCAGCTCATTAAATATTGTTTTCTCAGGCGCGCCCCGTCCTTTCTGAAAATGTACATTCCAGCCGCCGGCAACGGTCTCCAATGGCGTTTCTTTAACAGCCGGAAGGATTATAGACGTCTTCACCGCCTTCTCCTTAAACACCACAAACACTGCATCATTCGGTGAAAAGTGCATCTGTACGTTCGTGACGCCATTGCCGATAGAATAAGAAAGGGGTTCGGCCAGACCCGTCTCCGGGTGCCACAACACGGGGACTTTACCCGTGATGCGAAAGGTAGCCATAATATCCTGCGCCGTATCACTCCTGCTGTTTACCCAATAAATATCGCGATCCGCCAATTGCCGGTGCACATACAAAAATTTTGTCCGCGACACCCCATAAGAAAAGTCAGGCAACACCTTCATCTCACTCAACGTCTTGCCCGAACCCATCGGCCCCGCTATGACAGCGCCCCCTGCTGCCAGCTCTTTCAGCTTACGCAACACCGGCAACGACATCATAACGGCATTGCTGTCCAGCACAAGCACGCGATAGCTCATGCCGCTGGGCGTTACCAGCCGCCCATCCTTTACGGATAGCAGGCTAACTAATGCATCCGAATTGATGAAATCATAACTATATCCTTCAGGAATTACAGGCGGCCTCTTCCCGAACTTATCGGTGATATTATCGTCCTCTCCATAATAATAAACCACATCCGCGACAAACCTTCCCTGCTGCAACAAATAGCTGCTACGGCTCAAATAGGCATTCCATGCCGTGGCCTGCTCCGCCCATGTCTCATGACGCGTATACCATTGACCGAAAGGCCCCAGACCGAGCCCTGGGAACTTATCATCCCGGGGCTGATGCGGCGAACAATGAATGACGAACCGATTGAGCCCGCTTGCCAGTTCGAGATCGGCGCTTGCCTTTAAATTGCCGGGATAATATGACCATGCAAAACCTTCAACCCCCAGCGCTGTCAACGATTCCGCCGCCACAAGGTTCTGCCCGTAAATATGCGCTACAGACGCAGACTCACGGATATCCATAGTGTACCTCGTCTGGTCATTTTGATTGACGTACGGATTCGGCGTCCACATCGCCGACATAGGGATGGCAGCTTTTCTTTTTGCATCCATTCCATCGCCAATAAATGCCCTCCCGTCTTCGTGAGACTCGGAATAACGCTTCATCCCATATCCCGCCAATATTTCGGTCAATGCGTCATAGTAATAGGCCGCAACCATCTCGCTCAACGTTTTTCTGAAATCAAAGAGGAAGGACTCGCTTGCCCCGGCGTCTTTGACTATCGCTCCCGTCAATACGGGCAGCCATGGAATAATGCTATACCCGCGCCGCCGCTGGAATTCCGCCGGAAGATTGGCCGTCCAGTTCTGAGCGCCCGCTTCCCAGCTGTCTGTCACCAGGTATTGCAAACCGCCCTTGCCTCGCATCGGTCCGCCGGCCGCCTTGTTCCCCATCAGCCCACCCGTCGCATTTTTATATAGGTCAAGGTAATGAGTGAAATAGTTTTTCACCGCCGCCGGGTCCAGCTTATCCACTTCCAGCCCCGTTGCTTCGTAAGGGGCGGGATGATTGATCGTGCCAAGCAACGAATACCCAAACCGTATAATTTTCCATTCTCCGCCCTGCGGAACCGTCCAGTCAAGCGTGCCGTCCGCCCTTAATTTGTCGGAGACATCAATAACATCCTCTACAAAATCATTACCCCGAGCCGTTGTCTTTTTGTCCAATAAATTTCCCGCCGGCGCAAAAGCCGCCTTTTCTTCAAACATCCCGATCCGCTCCGCCGTATGCAAAACGACCTCCGCTACCCCAGTGGACGGCGGATTCTTTATCGTAACCCTAAAATATTTTGCCGTAGTCGCAGGTATATTAATCGTTTGCTCTAAAGTTGCACCCGGCGGTATATGCGTAATAAACCTGAAATTTACTCCGTCATCACTCGCCTCCAGCGTCCGGCTGTCTACCGGGTCGGCCCCCTTGCCATACATTCCCGGATTGCCGCCGCCGACCATCGTTATGGCCTTTATCGTTTGCGGTTGTGGAAAGGCAAACTGTATCCACCCGTATCCTTCAGCCGTATTGGGTAAAAGAACGCCTGTCTGCAGATCGCCATCCGTCAACTGCGCCAGCGTAAAGTTATTGCTGCTTGAAGACACCACCGCGCCCAGATCGCTCAAAGACCTGTCTGCGGGTGGGAGTTTGAATGCGACAACAGCAATGTCTTTATAGAAAAGGAGACCCTTTGTAATATCGATCTTTCGTTCGCCATAGGGCTGCATAGGAATATTCTGGAACGGACCGGTAACACCTCTTGCCGGGGCTAATTTAACATTCGACGTCCCCCCTTTTACCCGCATCCCGTTCCACACAATTTTTTTCATGCCCTCTTCCGGCGTCACCCAGGGGCCACCGCTCTCGCTAAAACCCGGCGATGCGGCAACCGCCATTTCAAGCCTTAAGGAGTCGGCGAGCCTGGTCGCAAATCTGAAGGCATCGATCCATTCGGGACTCATATAGACCACCCGTCTGTCCACTATCTGCGTATTGCCATTCCTGCCAAGCTCCACTTCAAAATTGTGAAAACCACCGATGCCCACACGATGCATCCATTCCAGATCTTTCCGGATGCCATCTTTGGAAATATTCCCATTCATCCAGTGCCACCATACACGCGGTTTTGCAGCATCCGGCGGATTCAAAAAAGTTCTATAGATCGTATCCCTGCTCCCCTGCTGCCCGTACCCGGCAACAGACAGAAAAATAAAAAATATCGTTATCTTTTTCACCACCGGAAATTACTCTTTAAAATTTAAACGTAGCCGTTATAAAATAGGCCCTCGGCGGTATAGCAAGACTTGGATAAGGCGTATTGTTAGCCACGGCAGTAGTATACATTTGTTTTGTAAAGCCCTGCCGGTCCAACGCAGCAGTGAACGAACCCGGACGGCTCCAGCCCATCACCCCGTATTTGTTGAGAATATTATTCATGACAAAACTCACCCGCATGACTTTCGACACATCATAGCCCGTACTGAGATCGAACTGGCTGAAGGAAGGCAGCAAAAAGGCATTGGCCACATTGGCCTGCCGTTTGCCCATGAAGGCCCAGGTCAGCTGCGCATAGAATTTATCGATATTGTACGAAGGCGTAATGTTGACGATAGCCCTTGCCACGTTGTCCGTTTCATTGCCCGAAAAAGTAGTCACGAGAGAATCATCCTGCGGTCCAAAGTTATTAGCCAGCCACGTCTTGAACTCAACGGCCTTGGATTTTTGCAGGGTGAGGATGCCATGTATATTAAAATGTTTGACGGGAGAATAGTCTGCCTCCACCTCCACACCAATCGTTCTGTATTTATTATACACCGGCGGAGGGTTGTAATTCGTCTGGTCGGCATTTTGAAAAGTTTGCAGATTGGGCACATGACTTAGGAGGCTATAGAAAGGCGTAACAAAAACATTAAAATTATCCGTCTTTGCCTTTACCCCCAGTTCCGCCTGCGTGATCTTCTGCGCCTGCGGGTCAAGCGTTCTCACCAAAAAGTCAGAAGTGGCGTTGATATACAGATCGAGGTCCGGAGCCTTGTTCCCTTGCGAAAAACGGCCATAGACGGAGAACTCGTTGTTTATTTTATAGTTGAGGCCGGCTGAATAGGAAAAAGTATTAACCTTTCTACTATAGGAATAGGTATTAGGGGTTGTGGCGTAGGCATTATCGTATAAAGTCAGCTTATTGCCATCGATGCCTCCGTTGTTATCGGAATTGGCGGCGGAAGGGCTGTTGTATCCTTGTACCTTGTCCGTCTCATAACGCACGCCCCAGTCCAGATTTAATGCGGGGATGATCTGCCAGTTGTGCCCAAAGAAAAAGGCCAGTTGACTTTGCGTCGCGTGATTGACCGTCTGCCCCACCCTGTTCACTGTCATGACACCGGCGGAGTTGGTGACCTGCGAAATAGTGCCGTCAGGGTTAGTCAGCGTAACGCCAACCAGCCTGGGCCTGGGTTCGACAGTGCCCAGCGCGATCCCGATGCGGCCATTCAGCCGGTCGAGCGTCGTATGACCATAGAACCCGCCAAGGGTGAAGCTCATATTGTCCAGCCGTTTTGAAAGGCTCCACTGGTCGAGATATTCTTTGGCCTTGTTCCAGATAAATAAAAGGGATTCATAAAACAACGAATTGGGCAATACATTCTTACCCGGCAAGTTGCTGGAGGTCACGTTAAAATTCTTACCATCGGCAGTCGTCACGCTTGCCAGATCCTGACCGCTGTTCAGATCCTTGAAATGATAAGTGCCCGGCAGACCCACCGTATTCATACGCGTATAGATGGCGATATCGTCCATCGCGATGGGATACACCGAAGAATTGGTATTCCAGATGGTGCTAACGTCGGAGTACCGCATGGCATTGTTAAAGGTCCAGCCTGTTCCAAAACGCTGCTCCCAGTTGAATCCTGCCGACTTGTCTTTTGAATGCACAAGGTCCTTGTTGTTATAGGTACCTGTCAGACCAGACTGGTTGACAGTGTAATTTTGCTGGATGGAAGGCGCCAGCACAGAGGAGTTCCCGGAAAATCCGGGCGCGGGTTTCGGATCGGAGAAACTCACCGTTGGCGTAAA
>Ga0105237_10002814_pt1 | contig 21137 bp, 21 predicted proteins | sample KBSC24metaG_FD_81520 | JGI IMG/M metagenome (GOLD analysis project Ga0105237, IMG submission 81520) | Corn rhizosphere microbial communities from Kellogg Biological Station, Michigan, USA - KBS C2-4 metaG | ecosystem: Host-associated > Plants > Roots > Rhizosphere > Soil | place: Michigan, USA...
AACGCATGCGTACCAAACGGTAACCACTGGGTCGCTCCGGATCGCGAGCCTTTTGATGTGGCGGTCTTTCTTGGCGGCGCCAATCTGACGCGTACCGCAGTGCTGCGTGACTCTGGGGGGTACGCTCAGTTCTTCCGGGGCGGCGCCGAGGAGGACGACTTATGTTTAAGAATGTTGAACGGCGGCCACCGTATCGTCGCAACGCCACAGATCATCGTCTATCACGCCTGGTCGGAGGCGGAGCGAGACTGGCATAGGGTACGCTTCTATACCCATCGTAACTCGTTGCTATTAGAACTCTGTCGTTGCCCCGCCAGATACCTGCCATTTCGCTTTCTCGCAACGTGGCTCTCTCACACCGCTTCCCACATCAGCAAAAGGGAGTGGACCATCGACTTCAAGGTTTTGGCGGCGATCCCGCCCTTGCTGCCTCTCATGATGCGGGAACGCAATCCGGTAAGCCCCGGCGCTTACCGTGCCTGGCGCAGGGTTCGACGAGCTCAGTGATGCTTTCGATTCGCTCCTCATGACGTATTTCACGTTTGTCTTAAGCATCGCTATCATGCTGGGCTTATCGGTTTCGCAACTGAAGCGGGTCTCCAGCGAAACCGCCGGCGATCCGCTACAACACGTGTACCTGTTATTTATCGGATACCTTGCCGTCTACGGCCTGTCCCTCTACAAAGCGCAATCCTGGATGGTGCGCGAAGTTCCGTCAGATGTTATTCCTTGGGTCAATCTGCTCCCCAGCCTGGGCCTGGGCTGCATTGTCCTGGGTTACAACAGTGCTCTGCGTAACATGCCCGTTGTAATCAAAAGGTACGCGCAACGCCGTTGCTATCCGGACCGGATGCTCGTGTGTGGATTCTCTTTGTGCCTGCTTGGAATAGCCGGCGAACTGTTCTTTATTCGAGAGTCAAACGGGATCGACAATTACTTCAGCTCGAACGGAGATGCGCGTAATTTTGCAGGTACGACCGCCTACGTGTACTCTTCCCGGTGGCTGTTGACGCCTGGAATCTCGATCTTGCTGGGGGCCGCCACTTGCGTCAGGTCTTTCGCCTTGAAGGTCGCAATTGGCTTCTTGATTGCGGGTAGCGTTGTTTATAATCTCGCGGTGGGTCAGCGAACGGGCATCGTGATCTATGGCCTGCTCGCGGTAGCAGCTGTGAGGATCCTCTTCCGGAGGCGGATTGCCCTGCCCGCACTTCTGGCGACACTGCTTCTAGCGCTTTCCGTCATGGGCATCATGCGACGTTACCGGTACGAGTTTTACATAGGATCCAACTTTGCAGAGCTCCGTCAATTCTTTGCCAAGCCGATAACGCAGATCGTCAGCGGATCGATTATGTCAATGTTCACAGACGACGCTGAGAACTTCTCGGACGAGCCAGCCGTCGAGATGAAGTTATATGCCCGCTACCTTGAGGTAATTCCCAGGGACGTATCCTATGATTACGGAGTGTTCTATCTCCAGGACGCCGTCCAGTGGGTACCGCACGTTCTCTGGCCGTCCCGTCCGGACTTCCGCGAAGAAAAGAAGACCGAGCTACTCCTGCGTTTAGGACCCGGTATGTGCCATGTTTGTGGGCCCACACCAACGCTCCTCGGAATGTTCTGGCTGCACTTGGGGATAGTCTCGGTTGTCGTGCTCGGCGTGTTTACGGGGTTCTTCTACGGCTTCTTCGATGTCCACGCGCGCGTTGGGCTTTATAAAAATCCACTCACAGTAGCAATTTGGCTAAGCATTATGGGTTGGCCGCTCAAGGCCACGATGGGTCTCGGACCCGCCGCCGAATTCTCTGATTGGGGGCCGTTTGTTGTCCTTCCGCTAGTCGGTATGGTGTTGTGCTGCTCTCGGGCCAGCGATTCCAGGCGCCTGCGAAGGAGGGTCTCGTCACCGTGCCTGGAATTCTGATCTTAGGGGCGACGGGCATGCTCGGCCACAAGCTTGTGCAGATACTTGCGCCAGAGCACGAGGTCTACGCTACGATCCGTGGGACCTCCAGCCGTATCAGCAACTGCGCCGGTCTGTTCCGCGGTGCCCGGATCATTGACGACTTGTGTGTCGACAGTAATGACTCCATTGTGCCAGTCCTCGACAGGTACCGGCCGGATGTTGTCGTGAACTGTATCGGAATCGTAAAACAACTCCCGGCCGCCTGTGACCCTGTTGCCGCGATATCCATCAACGCACTACTCCCGCACCGCCTCCAGCGCCTGGTCGGAGATCGAGGGGGTCGTTTCATTCATATCAGCACCGATTGCGTTTTCAGCGGCACACAAGGGCGATATCGCGAATCGGACGTGCCCGACGCCACGGACCTCTACGGAAAGACTAAGGCGCTCGGCGAGCCGAGCGGCGCCAACTGCCTGACAATCAGAACGTCGATCATCGGGCGTGAACTGTTCCGTCGGAGTGGTCTGCTTGAATGGTTCCTGGCCCATCGCGGCGGAACGGTGTCGGGTTATCGGTACGCCATCTTCTCCGGACTGACGACCCTGGCACTTAGCCGCATTCTCGACACTGTCATCTCGTCCCATCCACAGCTCGCGGGCCTTTATCACGCCGCTGCCTCGCCCATCGACAAGTACTCGCTCTTGACGCTGATCCAGCGATCCGCATCGGTTCCGATTCGAGTGGTGCAAGAGGATAGCGTCGCTTGCGACCGAAGCCTCGATGGTAGTCGATTCGAGCAGGCCACTGGAGTTCGTGTGCCCGACTGGGAAACAATGATCGCGGACTTGGCGGAAGACATCACCCAATACGAAGGTTAGACATCCATGTTTACAAACAAAAGAATACTCGTTACTGGCGGCACCGGCTCGCTGGGGAGCGTCCTAGTTCGCAGGATTCTTACTGGCGAAGAGGGCGCACCCGCGAAGGTAGTAGTGTTCTCACGAGACGAAGCCAAGCAGCACGACATGCGGCTCGCGTTTGCATCAGTCTCCACTGCGACGGACGAGATTATCTATGCCAATTTCCAGCGTCTACTGCAGTTTCAGATCGGCGACGTCCGAGACTATGCCGCCGTCTCCGCCGCTGTTCAGGACAGCGACATAGTCGTCAATGCCGCCGCCCTCAAGCAAGTCCCCACGTGCGAATACTTTCCCATCGAGGCTGTCAAGACGAATATCGAAGGTCCTCAGAACATCGTTCGCGCGGTCAGAGAGTCGGGTACTGTCATCGAGACTGTGGTTGGTGTGTCCACCGACAAAGCATGCAAACCCATCAATGTCATGGGAATGACGAAGGCTCTGCAGGAACGGGTGTTCCTGGCGGCCAATGTGTCTTGCCGGTGGACTCGCTTCATCTGCGTTCGCTATGGTAATGTCCTGGCGTCCCGAGGGTCGGTGATCCCTCTTTTCTTACACCAGATAGAGAAGGGTGGCCCGGTCACAATCACCGATGAGCGAATGACGCGCTTTCTGCTGAGCCTCGATACCGCCGTCGATACCATCTTCGCGGCAATTCGCGGCGGCCGTCGCGGAGAGACGTACGTGCCGCGCGTTTCGTCCGCACGTGTCTCGGATGTGGCCCGTGCCTTGATCGGTTCCGCTCCCATCGAGATTAAAATTACCGGGATTCGTCCCGGCGAGAAACTCCACGAGGTACTGGTATCCCAGGAAGAGTCGGCCCGCTCGATCATGCGCGACCAGTACTATGTGATTCAGCCGATTTTGCCCGAACTATGCACCGATTTTCAAGTTGGCGGCATTCATGATGAATATAGCTCCCATGCCGACAATCTCTCGCTGGACCAGCTAAGTGATCTGCTGTCTCGCAACGGTCTTCGCGCGCGCGCCCTGGCGATGGCCTGATGAAGGTTCTCACGATTCTCGGTACCAGGCCGGAGATTATTCGCCTTTCGCTGATTCTGCCTGTCCTGGATCGGTGCTGCGAACACGTGGTGGTTTATACCGGACAGAATTACAGTCCCAACCTGAGTAACGTGTTCTTTGAGGACTTGGGCGTGCGCTGCCCCGATATCAACTTCGGCGTGCGAGAAGCCTCCTTTGGCGCCCAGATCGGGCAGATCATTGCACTTACCGAGAAGTCCCTATTGGAACATCGACCAGATAGGCTGCTTACGCTTGGCGACACGAACTCCGCCCTCTCCGCACTGGTGGCCAGCCGCATGGGAATTCCTGTCTATCATATGGAAGCAGGCAACCGGTGTTTCGATGATCGCGTGCCCGAGGAAGTCAACCGGCGGGCCATTGACCACTGCAGTTCGGTGCTGATGCCGTATACAAATCGCAGCAAGGAAAACCTCTTGCGCGAAGGAATCGCCATCAATCACATCTACGTCACAGGTAACCCAATTGGTGAAGTGGTTTTACACTACCGGGAACGCATCGAGGTATCCACGGCGCTCGACCGGCTTCAGTTAACCGCGCGCCACTTCTTTCTGGCCACCTTTCACCGCCAGGAGAATGTCGACAGTGAGGACCGTCTCCGTGGAATCGTGCTCGGCCTCCAAAAAGTGCAGGAGGCATATGGCTTCCCGGTCGTTTGTAGCGTGCATCCACGCACGGCCGATAAGATACAGCGCTATAGCGTGAATCGCGGTTCTCTGATCTTCGTAGACGCGATGGGCTTCTTCGATTTTGTGCACCTCGAGCAAAGTGCGGCCTGTGTCCTTACTGACTCCGGAACTGTGCAGGAGGAGTGCTGTATTCTTGGAGTTCCGGCGGTTACGATGCGAGACGTTACGGAGCGTCCGGAAACTCTCGAGTGCGGCAGCAACATGTTATCGGGCGCAGATCCGGAACGGATCGTGAGTGCCGTGCGCATGGTCATGTCGTGTTCCAAATCCTGGAAGTCCCCCGCCGAGTACCAGGTATCGAACGTCGCCGACACGGTCGCCAAAATTGTTCTCGGATTTTGAGATGGACGTGGCAAGTAACCGGCAGGAACGCGCTCTCCGGGTGGTAATGATTCGCGGTGGCGATCTTACGTTCGCTCCCCACATCGTGACCCTCGCGAATTTCCTTGCTGCGCAAGGCGTTCATTTAACCTTGGCCTGTTATGGTGCCAACGCGCGACCGCAAACCCTTGCGCCGCAGATTCGATTTGTATCCATAGCGGGTGGCAACAAGGGAGGGTCCGCACTGTCGGTAGCCTCCATCGTGAGGGGACTTTCACACTGTCTTCGCCAGGAACAGTTTGATATCTGTTATGCAATCGATAGCTGGACGTTGCCGTACCTCTGGCTCGCGCTACGTGGAAAGCCCGGCGGCGGAGCACGGCGTCTGGTTTACCATACTTTCGAGTGGCTTGAACCCGGATTACAGTCTTCGCTGCGGATCCGGCTCGAACGCTGGTTCGCCCGAGCTGCAGACTTAGTGGTTACCGTAGACCGTACGCGCGGACGGCTGATGCAGACGCTGTATAGCCTGCCTGTGTCCCCAATGTGTGTACGCAACAGCCTGCTGCGTGACACTCCGGTGACCGAGGGCGACCCTTTGCTGCGGACCAGCCTTCTCGGCCCTGATGCACCAGAGCCTTCGATCCTCATGGTCTACCCATCGCAGGCGTCCGCCAGCCGGCTTACACTCGAGTTGGTCCTGGCTTTCGCCTTGTTGCCCGAGCGCTATCGTCTGGTCACTTTCGCTTCGTCGGAAGACGAGTACGTTCGCGAGTGTCGGGAGGTGGTACGAATGCGTCAGCTTCAAGACCGCGTTCACTTAGTCCCGATGGTCCCGCATTCGGAAGTCATGAGTTACCTTGCTTGTGCGGATATCGGCGCGATCCTGCACGATGGAAGGCTGAGCGCGGGTAATTTCATGGCGGCCCCGCAGCGTCTTTCCGACTACGCTGTTCATGGGATTCCCGTGGTTGCGTCTGATTATCCTAATATGGAGGCGTTGATTTATCGTTACGGCCTGGGCCGCTGCGCCGATCCTTTTCAGCCCCAGCGGCTCGCCGATGCGATCCTGGCATTGGTCGAACGCGATGCCTCCATTGAGTCGCGACGTGCCCACATCCACCGCGTGTTCCGTGAGGAACTCTGCTTCGATATACAAGGTCTCCAATTGCTCAGTGCGCTCCAGCAGCTCGCCGGCGTGCCGGATCAGGTCATGGAGCCGGTCGAGGTGTGATGTCACCTTCCCGTAACGCGACTCCAGCGCCCGTCCCGCAATTCGCGGTCGCGCAACTCGGAGCGCGAATGCACTACGCCGTTCCTCGCATCTTGCAAGAAGCAGGAATGCTGGACAGGTTCTTCACCGATATCTGCGCCGTAAAAGGTTGGCCCCGCCTGCTCTCGCGAGTGCCCTACCGGTATTGTTCCCAGCCATTGCGGCGGTTTCTCGGTCGAACTGTGGCCGGCGTGCCGCCGGAAAAGATTGTCGCGTTCGCCGGATTCGGCCTGGCGTATTCTTTCAAACTCGCCCGCGCCCACGGACTATCTCAGCAATGGATCACATTTCTCAAGGCGGGCAGGGATTTTGGCTTCCGTGTCACGTCTCGAGGCTTCGGCGATGCGGACGGAGTCTACGCGTTCAACACCGCCGGCCTTGAAATATTGCAGTCGGCGAAAGGACAAGGCTTGACGACCATACTGGAACAGACCATCGCTCCAGCCGAGTTCGAACGCTCCCTCCTGGAAGCGGAAAGCCGCCTGTTTCCGGATTGGCAAATCCCCACGGCCAGCGCCTCGGTCTGCCGGGAGTTTGCCGCCAGAGAGCGCGCGGAATGGGACTTAGCGGACCGCATTGTCTGCGGATCGGAATTCGTCCTCCAGGCGATCCGTGCGGTGGGTGGGCCTTACCAGCGTTGCGTCGTCGTTCCATACGGGGTCGATTCTCCTGCCTGCGCCCGCGAGCCGCGATCTCCAGGCCGCCTGCGAGTGCTCTTCGTTGGTACCATCGGCCTTCGAAAGGGGGCGCACTATGTGGGAGCAGTTGCCGAACGCCTGGGAGCGATAGCCGATTTCCGCCTTCTGGGCCCCACGGGCTTGGTCAGGCCCGAACAACTCCAAAAGTTATCGAACGTCGCGGATGTGGTGGGCACGGTGCCGCGGGCTCAGATGTGGGCGCACTATCGGTGGGCGGACGTCGTTCTGTTTCCGACGCTGTGTGAGGGCTCGGCAACGGTCTGCTATGAGGCTCTGGCGGCGGGCCTGCCTGTCATCACGACACCCAATGCAGGAAGCGTAGTCCGGAATGGGGTCGAGGGTTTCATCGTCGCGCCGCGTGACGTGGGCGCCATGACCGCTGCCATCGAAGTACTCAGTCGGGATTTTGAGTTGCTGGCCGAATTCAGCCGGCGCGCCCGCGCGCGTGCCCGGGATTTCACTGTTGCCAGGTACGGCGAACGGCTCGTTAGCGCCCTTTGCCAATCCACATCCCCCGTCATCGCCGCTCTCCCGACTTGTTAAACGCCGTGCGCAACGCCAGCAATATGGTGATTCAGAACAAGAGTGGTCAGTTCTACAGCCCAAGGGTCGCGTTGTTGTGGACAAACTTCGGACCCTATCATGTCGCCCGCGCCCGCGCGCTTGCTGGTGTGGTTGACCTGACAACTATTGAGTTCGCAAAACGCCAGGAACTCTACGGTTGGGACGCCTGGAAGGCCGACCTGAAGAGCCATGTGGTGTTGTATCGGGGTGCCTATGAATCTGCGAATCCGATATCACTTTCAGGCGTGCTCTGGCAAAGGCTTTCGGCGTTAAGGCCTGACGTTCTGCTGGTTCCCGGTTACGGCACGCTTGCAGCCTTGAGCGCCTCTTTGTGGGGCAGGCGCCACAACTGCTTGAACATCCTGATGAGTGAATCTACTGTCGAGGATCAGGAGCGGCGGTCTATGCGGGAACGCCTCAAATCGATCCTGGTCACGCAGTTATTCGATGGAGCGTTCGTGTCCGGAAAACGCACGGCTGAGTATGTGCGCGCTCTTGGTATGCCGGAGGCTGCGATCGCCCGGAAGTACGGTGCAGTAGACAACGATTCCTTCATCCGCGTGGCGGAACACATCCGGGCCGGTACGCTCCAAGTTCCGCCTCTTTTTCTGTACGTTGGAAGGCTTGCACGCGAGAAAAACCTGGAAAGTCTCTTGCGGGAGTTCTCGAGCTACCGTGATGCCGGAGGTAGTTGGGTGCTGCGCCTGGTCGGACGCGGTCCGTTGGAAGAATCGATGAAGAAGTTAGCGGATGACCTGAAGATCCGCGATCAGGTGTCCTTCGCCGGTTTCAAAGAAAGCACCGACCTCGCCGCGGAATACGCCCGAGCCGGTTGCTTTGTCCTGGCTAGCTTAAGTGAGCCTTGGGGACTGGTAGTAAACGAAGCCATGGCATCTGGACTGCCCGTCGTTGTGTCCAGGCGCTGCGGGTCTACCGACGACTTAGTAATCGAGCAGGAAAATGGTTTTATATTTGATCCGGGCTGTCCCGGTGAGCTTTCCCAAATTATGCTGACGGTGAGCGCACTCCCTCCGGACCGAGTTCGCCAAATGGGCCGGCGTTCCCAGGAAATTGTGTCGAACTATTCTGTCGAGTCGTGGGCACACTCGGTAGTTGAACTCTTACGGTTGCTCCTGGATCGGAGGTCGAGTGGTCACCGCGAATACGGCGCAATCCCTCCCCAGGACCGCGGCCCCTCGACCTTCGACGCTTCGGCTGCAGCTGCCCCAGAAGTATCAATCAAGCAATAGGGCCATGAGAAGCGTCCTACACGTCATCCGCAGTCTTGATCCGACCCACGGGGGTACGAGCGCGTGCGTTCCCGCCCTGGCACTCGCTGTCTCGCGAGCCGGACAATACCGGAATCTCATCTTAGAATTCGATCGTGCCGGTATCCGTCCACCGCGGGACCCCCTCGACAATACCGAATTGCTGCGAGCGCCGTGGTCGCCGTTCAGGCTCGCGGTAACCGGCGGGTGCCCGGAACTCACTGCGGCTGCGAACCGCGTCGACCTGGGACACATTCACGGGATCTGGCAGGCTCACTCGGTCGCTACCGGCGACCTGTGCGTGCGCCAGCGTGTCCCATTCGTTGTCTCGACTCATGGAATGCTCGACCGTTGGGCGGTCCGCAATAAGCGCTGGAAAAAGGCGCTCTACGCGTTTCTCGTCGAGCGCCGCCACCTTCGGCGCGCGGTTTGTCTTCACGCGCTCACATACTCGGAAGCGCAAGACTACAGGCGATTCGGTCTCACCGCAAGCGTCGCCATCGTTCCAAACGGTATTACTTGTCCACGGAATGTTTCCGCCGAGCCTTTCCTGAATCAGTTGCCGGTATTGCGGAATAAGCAGCTTGTACTCTTTCTAGGGCGGCTGCACTACAAGAAGGGCGTGGATCTTCTGTGCCGCGCATGGCGCGAAATAATGGCCCGATTTCCCGACTCACACCTCGTTCTTGCAGGGCCCGATTTCGAAAACACCGCGGCCACTATCCGAAGCCTCATTTCGGAATTGAAACTAGACGGCCGCGTCACCATAACAGGGATGCTGGAAAGCGACCTCAAGTGGAGTGCCCTCGCGGCCGCTGAGCTCTTCGTCCTGCCGTCACACTCAGAAGGGTTCAGTGTGGCCATCCTGGAAGCCCTCGGCATGGGCCTGCCTGTCGTCATCACTCCCGGGTGCAATTTTCCTGAGGTCGCGACCCATGCCTGCGGACTCATCGCGAACGCTACCACCGCCGACATTCAGGCCGCCCTGGCCGATATCCTCGCATTGTCGGATCGGGACCGGCAAGACATGGGTGATCGCGGCCGCGCGTTGGTCGAGCGAGAATACGCCTGGCCCTTGATCGGCAGTCGAATCATGGAAGTCTACGATTGGATCTGTGGAGGACAGAAACCGACTCATGTCGACTTGCTCGCCGTTTGACGCTTCGCCAGCTCTGGCCCAAGCACCCTATCAGAATCACCTCAGCCAGCGAAACCAGCTAGCCAGGGCGATCTGGTGCGCCGTCTACACAGTGCTATTCCGTCCCTCTCCCGTGATTTTTCACGCGTGGCGGAGAATGATCTTGCGGCGATTTGGAGCGACGATAGGCCGTGACGCTCACGTGTATCCACGCTGCCGCATTTGGGCGCCCTGGAATCTGGAAATGGCCGAGGACAGCTGCCTCGCCGACGATGTCGAGTGCTATTCAGTTGCTCCGATTACACTCGGGCCGCACAGTACCGTCTCTCAGTACACATACCTGTGCACGGCGTCCCACGATTATGAAGACCCGGATTTCAGGCTACTCGCCAAGCCCATTCGGATTGGAGCCCGCGCATGGGTGGCCGCCGGAACATTCGTGGGCCCAGGTGTCACTATCGCCGAGGGAGCGGTGGTCGGTGCGAGGTCAGCGGTCTTCAAAGATGTTGAACAATGGACCGTCGTTGCGGGGAATCCCGCAAGGTACTTAAAGCGACGCCGCATGAGGGTGCGCGAATGAGTATCAGTGTCTTAATCCTAACCCTGAACGAGGAGAACATTCTCCCCGCGTGTCTGGAGGCGGTCCGCTGGTCAGACGACATCGTCGTGTTCGATTCCTTCAGCTCCGATCGCACTGTGGAAATAGCCTCGGCTTTAGGTGCGCGCGTTTTCCAACGACGATTCGACAACGAGCGCGATCACCGAACGGCCTCACTTCTGGTCGATTTCAAGTATCCATGGGTTTTTAATCCCGATGCAGACGAGATCGCGACACCCTCCCTTAGCCAGGAAATGTTGAAGGCTGTAGCGAAGAACGGGCCCGAGGTGGCGTATCGCTTACGGCGAAAAGACATGTTCATGGGAAAATGGATGCGCCATTGCAGCCTGTACCCCACTTGGTTCGTGCGCTTGTTCCAACCTCGGGCGCTCACTTTCGAACGGTCGATCAATCTCCACTACGTCGTACAAGGCCCAGAAGGACTCTTGGCCGGCCACATGATTCATCACAGCTTCACCAAAGGCCTGGGAGACTGGTTCGCGAAGCACAACCGCTATTCATCCCTGGAGGCCAGGGAGATGCTCGCCTCCATTGGCCAACCCCGCTCGTTCATGAGTGACCTTCTGAATCGAAATCCAGTCGTGAGGCGCAAAGCCATCAAGGAACTGTCTTTCCGGCTACCCTGTCGTTCGGCTCTGCGATTTCTATATACCTACCTGCTACGGCGTGGTTTCCTGGACGGTCGCGAAGGCTATACCTACTGCCGGCTAGTGGCCTTTTACGAGTATATGATTACACTCAAGGCACAAGAGCTGAGAGAGAACAATGCGGCCTTCTGTAAACGAGCGTGACATCGGCGCACCGCTCGATGAATATGACTTTCCTGATGGCTCGTACGCATCCATCGCATGACTATCTGAATCCGGCGGTCGCCGCATTCCTGCGCGAATCTTCACCTCCTGGAAGGATGCTGGATTTCGGGTGCGGCAACGGATCCCTGATCACCCATTCCGCAATTATGGCCTCCAACTCCATGGCGTCGATGGGCACGCTTTACTCTTCTAAAGGCAGGGCACCCGCCCCAGACCCGAGAAACCCCAAACCCGGAATCCGGCAAGCCGTGATTTGGTCGCGCGCGCACGCCGACACTCTCCAAGTGTCGCCGTGGCTGCATGACAAGGCCGAAAGCATCTGACTGGAACCACAGGAGGTGGATTTTGGAACCTATGGGCAAGGCGGTGGGATTTGACTCTTGGATACAGCGCGTTTCTCCGTCCCCCCGGAGACTGTTGCAGTCCCTCGTTGTACGGCTTGACCTGAAGACGGGTCTGGATATCGGGTGCAGCGACAATAGCCCACTTACACCCCTACGGAAGTTTGGTTTTCACTCCACGGGACTCGATGTGCACCCAAGCAGTCTGGAAAACGCCAAGCGGCAGCACTTACATGACCAGTATATTTGCGCGGACGTCCGGCGGATGCCTGCCGACAACCAGTTTGACGTAGTTGTTGCCAGTCACCTCATCGAACACTTGCCGCGTGACGATGGACCTGCGCTCTTGGCTAAGATGGAGCAGTTAGCCACCCGGCTGGTGTATGTCGAGACGCCATTCGGATTTCTCGAGCAACCTGCGCATAGTGAAAACCCGTTTCAACGTCATCTTTCTGGCTGGTTCCCTCTGGATTTTCAATCTCGCGGCTATTCGGTCTTCGGGCTCGGACTCGGGCGATTGCGAGGCGTTCGCGGCCGGCCCAGAGTGTTACCGGAAGTGATGGTGCGCAACACCGAACGGGCACTCCAATGGCTCGTATTTCGCCATCCTAGACATGCCCATGCAATCGCAGAGATTCGTTACACCGATCAGCATGGAAATATCAGAGCATTGTGAGACCGCGCGGTTCGCGTCTGCCCCACTGGTCAGTTGCGGCCCAATTATGAAAGCATAATCGCACAAACTCAAAAACCACTTTTGATTCGCCGTGCGCATCCTCCTCCTCAATCAATTCTTCTACCCCGACTCGGCAGGCACTAGTCAGTTCCTCACAGATCTGGCCCGGCACCTCGCAGCTAGCGGCCACTCCGTCCGCGTCATCTGCGGACGCAGTTCCTATGCGGGGCCACCCGAGTCCACAGAGCCCCCGCCCGTCCGCATCGTCCGCGCTTTGGACCTGCCTTTCAGCCACGGCCTTCTTGGCCGCATACTCTCCTACGCCTCCTTCATTTCCGGCGCCCTATGCCACGGCCTCCTTGGCCCCAAGCCCGACCTGGTCGTCAGCCTCACGACACCCCCTGCGCTCTCCCTGGTCGGCTCGATCCTGAAGGCTGCTAAAGGCGCCCGGCACTTCATCTGGGAGATGGACGTCTACCCTGATATCGCCGTCGATCTCAAAGTCCTCCACCCAGACGCCTTGCTCACCCGACTCATCGGCGTTTCGTTGGACGCTTCCCGTCGGCGGGCCGACGGCGTCATCGTTCTAGGGGAGTGCATGCGCCGTCGCCTAATTCAGCGCGGCGTCCCGGCACGCAACACCCACGTCGCCGAAAACTGGGCTGATGGCTATGAAATCCATCCTCTCCCGTTTCCCGATCCCGCACCGCTACGGATCCTCTACTCGGGCAACCTCGGCCTCGCTCACGACATCGATACTGTCCGCGGCGCCATTCACCACTTCCGTTCCGATCCCCGTTTCCAGTTCGACTTCGCCGGAGCCGGCACACAGCGCCCCGCCTTCGAAGCCTTCTGCCAGAGGCACGCCATCGCCAACGTCTCTTTCACCGGGTACCGCCCGCGGCGTGAGCTCGCTCGAAACTTGGCCGCCTGTCACGTCGGTCTCGTCACCCAGAAGCCGGCCACCGTCGGTTCCGTCGTCCCCAGCAAGACCTATGGTCTGATGGCTGCCGGGCGCCCCATCCTTTACATCGGGCCCCAGGACGCCACCCCGGCCCGCATCATCGACCGTTTCGATTGTGGATGGCAGGTCGATCCCGGCGATTTCAAGACGCTGATTGCCCTTTTCGACCATTTGTCAGCCAGCCCCCACGTAGTCCGCGACGCCGGTGCACGCGCCCGGGAGTCCTTTCTCAAGTTCTACGGCCTTCCTATAGGCGTCGCACGAATCTCTTCCATCCTGGGCGTTGCCCAACCGCAGGCGGCATTCAATGCAGCAACGGTCTGACAGGCCCTCAAGTGACCGCTAGTACGTGTCGCCGACGGTCTTTGGTGTCTGCGCAGGCTGACACGGCGAAATCCCGAGGACGTTGTATCTGTTATCCGTTACCCCGCACGTATGAGCGCGCTTTCGTAATCTGACGAATCAGTCCTTACCCGCACGTCGCATGGCCTCGAATCGACTGCGTGTTTAGGCTGTCACTGTCTCCTGACGCGAATACGCTGTAATCGCTGAGGTCGGTCCCATGCTTGTCTTGACCCTACTGCCAGTATTTGCGCTTCTTCTGACGATGGCCATCACGCCGGCATGTCGGACTATTTGCAGCCGACTCGGCTGGGTGGACAAACCCGATCTCCGCAAAGTCGATCGCGGACCCATCCCCCGGGCCGGTGGGATCGCCATTGTCCTCGGCTATGCGTGCGCGCTAGCCATTGTACGATTCTCACCGCTCTGGACCGCCTACTCCATCCACTGGTCCCCGCTTTCCGTGAGAGCTCTCCTGCCCGCCGTCCTGGTCGCTTTCGCCACTGGCCTCCTGGATGACATCTTCACCCTAAGGCCTTGGATGAAACTGCTCGGCCAAGTCGTTGCCGCCGCCCTGGCCTGTCACGCCAACGTCCAAATCACCGGCATCGCCAGCTTTGCCTTTCCCAACAGCTGGTGGCACGTGCCCCTGACCATCCTTTGGCTGGTCGGCTGTGCAAATGCTTTCAACCTCATCGATGGCCTCGATGGCCTCGCAACCGGCGTGGGACTCTTTGCCACAGCCACCGCCTTCCTGAGCGCCCTCCTCACCGGCAACGTCGCGTTGGCGTTCGTAACCGCTCCTCTTCTCGGAGCCCTGCTTGGCTTCTTGCCCTACAATTTCAGCCCAGCATCCATATTCATGGGCGATTGTGGCAGTCTGACAGTCGGATTCCTCCTGGGATGCTTTGGGGTCATCTGGTCCCAGAAATCCGCCACCCTGCTAGGCATGACCGCGCCCCTGATCGCCATGGCCATTCCCCTTCTCGACACGGCCCTCGCCATCTCTCGACGTTTTCTGCGCGGCCAGGCTATTTTCGGCCCCGACCGCGGCCATATCCACCATCGTCTGCTCGCCCGCGGCTTCACAACGCGCCGCATTGCCTATCTCCTCTATGCCTCTGCTGGTCTCTTTGCCTGTTTGTCGTTGCTCATTAGCCATACCCACTTCGGCGGAGGCGTGATCGTCGCATTCTGTGCGGTCATCTGGCTCGCCGTCCGATACCTGGGTTATGAGGAGTTCGATATTGCCCGTCGCATGATCTTCAGAGGGTTCTTCCGACGCGTTCTCAACGCCAACCTCTCAGTGACCCAATTCGAGCAGGCAATAGGAGCCGCCCGCAACGTGGATGAGTGTTGGGGGGCTCTCCTCGATACCGGCCGTGCCTTTGGATTGAGCGCGGCTACGCTCCGTCTCCACAGTTGCGAGTTCACCGCCACGCTGACCGACACAGCACCGACGGACTGCTGGAGTCTCAGTGTTCCCCTGGATGGCGCTGGCGATGTCGACCTGTCCATCCCTTTCCGACCCGGACAGGTTCCCGCCACCATCGGTCCGCTAACCACATCCCTGCGAACAGTCCTGGCCCCCAAACTCCTCCAACTCCAATTCCCCCCCTCACAAACCCTCGCAGTTTCGAAATAGGCAACCAAAAGCCTACTTCTCCCTCCTAGCCGGCAGAAAATCGGCATTAGGGATTCCTTCAGCTAGGTCCCGTCGAGCTACGATTCCAGCCGTACATTGATGGCAATCAGGTCAAGCGGTTCAGCGGGACTTACATGCCCTCCCGCCTGACAAATGGACACAATCTTGGCCGCAATCCGTGCCTTCGCTAACTCTACGTCGCAATCGCGGGCTTGGCCGATCGTAATGCATCGCTCGCCCAAGCTTGTGGGCCTCAAAGAACGGGTTCGTCAGAAGAATTCGCGGGTCGATTCCGGTTCGGGCAACTTGCCAAGTGAGTAATAGAGCGCAAGTTCGAGGCAGCGGAAGGTGCGGAAACCGTAGGACTTTCTCATCGTGACTCTAGCCTTGTTGTTCAGACCGTCGACAACTCCGCTGGAAAGCAGCTTCTGAGCGCGGACGTAGTTGAGGATCAGTTCTCAACAATGTAATTGAACAGGACCACTGGACAGTGAAGAAACGACTATGGCTGGCGAAGGGCTATGGTTCCTTTCACGCCGCGTGGAGCACACTACAGGGAATCGAAACAGTGCACATGATTCGGAAAGGTCGAGTGAAATGGCTGGCAAGAGGGAATTCGGTCGGCCAAGCCCTCTCCATCGCTTGGCTGTTCGGCCTCGCTGCCTAACCGAATTCGAGACTTATAAAACTTTCCAGCGGTCTGAATCGCCTCTCCCAAGACCTCGCAACAAACGACCTCGAATTCATCGTTTGCGCCGTGAAGAAAGTCGCGTAAGAATGCCCTCTTTACGATTCTCGCTCAGAGGCCGATTTCAAAACCGCCCCTCCTTGCTCCCACGACCTCGTCATCGTTATTGAGATTCCGGCCTAATCCTGAGCGGGAGATTGCTCTCGTTCAATTGGTTGAGGTGTACCGAGTGTGGCCTCCACCTCTGTCAAACGGCGGAATAACATCGGATCGACCCGACATCCCAAGTCCCCGAGAGCCGCCAAGTCCCGTCGACGTTAATATTCCTAATCAGCCATGTCCGTTCGGGAACTTGGCCTACAAGGTGTACGTAGCGGTTGACAGTAAGCCTTTCCGTTGGCTTGCTGGAGCTACATTTTGATCGCCTGCCGCGCGACGGAATTAGCATAATGAGGTCCTGAGCCCAACATTTCGAACGAATCCCTGTTGGCCCCTGAGGTGCCCTACACAGGACGAGCTTTGAAAAGTGCGGATGACCAATGGTTTACCGCGTCCTATGGACTGAGATGTGAAAGCCCATCGCCGAAGAACTCATTATTTTGCGAAATCAGGAAGGAGGGAATATGGCTAACGTGACGATTCGGCAGAGAATCGTGATCGGGTTCTTGGCGGTCATTGTGCTCATCCTCGGCTTGTGCACCTTTGCTTTTCTGCAGTTACGAGGCATCCGAACTCAAGCAACGTTGATGAGTGCCGATTCGATTCCGGGCCTCTATCTGATCGGCAAGCTTGATATCGTATCGATCGAGAGTTTCACTTCTGCGGAGCAACTCATTCTTGAGGGGGACGCAGGGAAACGTCGACAACTCATAGAGCTTATTCAACAGAAAACGTCGGAAGGCACAAACCTCGCCAAACAATATGAGTTGACCATAACGACGCCGCGGGACAGGGAGTTGTACGAGGGGATTGCAGCCACGATGTCGCCGTACCTGGCGGCTCTCGGTACCGTTCTGAAGTTGAGCGCCGATGCAAAAACCACGGCTGAAGCCGGAGTCCGGCTGCGGCACGAGTGCGAACCCCCTTATCTGAACCTACGAAGTGCGATCGACGCTGAGTTGCGGGACAACAAGGTCGCCTCGGAGGAGGCGAGCCGGCGAATCGAGGATACGCTCGTAAGAGCAGAAACCGGCATCCTCGCTGGACTGACGATTGGCATTGTCCTTGCCTTCGCTGTCGGCTACCTGCTCATTCGGACGATTGACCGGGCAATCGATCGGCCACTTGCAGGGTTGGTGGCTGCGATGGAACCGATGCGCGGCGGAGACTTTTCGCGGAAATCCACACTAGAACTTGGTGGAGAATTTGGCGTTTTGGCCGGCGGGCTTGATCTTATGGCCAACTCGCTGTCGTCACTAATCCGAAGGGTTCAAACTTCGGCCCTACAGGTGAATACCTCAACCACGGAGATCGCGGCGACCGCACAATCCCAACTCAGCACCTCCAGTGAAGTAGCTGCAACAACCTCAGAGATTGGTGCTACCTCCAAAGAAATTTCGACAACATCCAAAGAATTGTTAAAGACGATCAAAGAAATCGCCGAGGTGGCAGCTTCTACAGCCAGTCTCGCTGGTAGCGGCCAAGCAGGGTTAGACCGTATGAAAGCCACGATGAGTCATGTTGTGGAGGCGTCGTCGGCGATCAATTCGCGTCTAGGCGCTCTCAGCGAGAAAGCTACGAACATCGGCATGGTCGTCATCACCATTACCAAAGTCGCTGATCAGACCAACCTGTTATCCCTGAACGCGGCGATCGAAGCGGAAAAAGCCGGTGACTATGGTCGCGGCTTCGGCGTGGTGGCAACTGAGATTCGCCGCCTGGCCGATCAAACCGCCGGAGCTACGAGCGACATCGAGCAGATGGTCAAGGAAATGCAGTCGGCGGTGGGTGCGAGCGTCATGGGGATGGACAAATTCTCGGAGGAGGTCCGGCATGGGGTTGAGGCGGTGCAGCAGGTCAGCGAGGAATTATCCCAGATCATTGAACACGTGCAGGCTCTGGCGCCCAACTTCGTCATCGTGAGTGAAGGCATGCAATCACAATCGCTAGGTGCTCTCCAGATCAGTGATGCATTGTCACAATTAACGGAAGTGGCAAAACAGACATTGGAGTCACAGAGGCAGTCTAATTCGGCCATCGACAACCTACACGCCGTTGCCCGCGGGCTGCAGGACGGCGTTGCCCGCTTTGCCCTTAAGGATTGAGATCGATGCTGTTTCTGATTTTCACGTTGGGGAGCGATCGTTACGCGATCGAAGCCACACAAGTGGTCGAAGTGCTGCCGCTGGTCAACTGGAAGTGTGTTCCCCACGCGCCTGCTGGCGTGCCGGGGATTATCGACTACCACGGCTCCCCAGTAGTGTTGATCGATTTGATGGAACTGGCGCTAGGAAAGCCCTCTCAAAAATGGATGAGTACCCGGATTATCGTGGTGAACTACCGTCGCGACGGTTCTAGCCAAATAAACATGCTTGGATTGATGGCGGAGCACGCCACGGAGACCATCCGCCGAGCCGAAACGGAATTTGCCGATTCAGGACTGACTGTTCCTGAGTCACCCTACCTCGGAACCGTGAGCACGGGTCCGGCCGGCATGATTCAGCGAGTCGAGATCAAACACCTGTTATCCGAGGACATTCGCAGCCGGCTATTCCCCGCGTTGGTGGACTCGAAGTAGTGATCAAAATGGATTTTGAGGCGCTTCTGAAGAAAACGATGGGGCTCGACTCAGCTTCCGTCGGGAGTTCCACAATAGATCGGGCGGTCCGGTCGCGAATGGCCGGCACCGGGATCAGCCGGCTCGACGACTACTGGCAGCAAGTCTGCTCTTCGAAGGACGAATTACAGGAGCTCATCGAAACCGTAGTCGTGCCTGAGACCTGGTTCTTCCGCGACCGGGAAGCCTTTGTGGGATTAGTGCATCTGGCTAGGGAAGAATGGCTCCCAACCCATGGAGGAGGTGTACTCCGCGGCTTGAGCATACCGTGTTCTACGGGAGAAGAACCGTATTCGATGGTCATAGCACTCCTGGAGGGAGGGTTCCCGCGCGAAGCAATCCAGATAGATGCGATCGATATCAGCGAACGGGCGTTGGCTCGCGCCAGGCACGGGGAGTATGGGCTCAACTCCTTTCGTGGATCGGACCTGGCCTTTCGCGACCGATACTTCAAGCAGACGTCGAGAGGTTACTCCCTGGAGGATTGGATACCCAATATGGTGACCTTCCGCCGTGGAAATCTCCTCTCACCCGAATTGAGTTTTCGCCCAGAACCGTATGATGTCGTCTTCTGCCGAAATCTACTGATTTACTTCGATCGCGCCACCCAGGAGCAAGCGATGCGAACCCTTCGGTTCCTTCTTGTCTCGGCAGGGTTTTTGTTTGTGGGCGGCGCCGAGACATATCTGGCATCCCGCAGCGGCTTTACGTCGGTGAATCATGTGATGTCGTTCGCCTTCCGGAAAACGGGTGCAAAACAGCCCAAACCGGATCCTCAGATACCGCTGTTCCGTCCAAATAGCCGGAGAACGATCCCTCTTCGACCTAATCGCCCGCTCAAGGAGGGCCCATCGGCTGTAGCGGTTCCGTTCTCTCCCGTCGAGTTGCCGGGAGGCTTGGAAACAGCTCGTCGACTGGCAGATTCCGGACGGCTGCAAGAAGCCGCCGAATGGTGTGAGGCCGATATCAGGCAAACGAGGCCCTCTCCCGAAACCTATTTTTTGCTCGGGATTGTCCGAGACGCGCTGGGGGATGGGCCGCGAGCAGCCGAGTGTTATCGAAAGTTGCTCTACCTCGATCCTGAACACGAAGGAGCGTTGACGCATCTCGCTCTCCTGACCGAGAAAATGGGAGACGTCTCGGCAGCCGGGCTTCTGCGCCAACGCATCCGTCGAATTGAGCTACTTGCAAAACCGGAGTAATGTGACTGAGAAAATAGACGCCAGCCAAAGGCTGCTACAGCGCGAAGTGCCGGAGGACCTACTTAGGGAACGAACAGTGCACGTCGCGAACCGGCAGAACGTGACCGGCAGGGGAACAAAGTCCATCGTGATCTTTCGGATCGGCAGAGAGTGGCTGGGCCTGGCAACCGACGTATTTCAGGAAATTTCCGAGGAGCGTAAGGTACATACGCTACCTCATCGCCGCGGGGGAATCCTGGGTGGTCTGGTGAATGTTCGAGGAGAGCTGCTGCTCTGTTTCTCGCTTGACATTCTGCTGGACCTGGAGCCGAGTCCCGGAACCAGCACAGGAAATCTCAAGTCGCATCTTCTGGTCTGCAACCGCAATGGCAATCGAGCTGCATTTTCTGTCAGCGAAGTCTTTGGCATACATCGCTATGACCCGGAAGATCTGAGGGCTGTTCCAGCGACGCTGGCTAACGTGGCGGCAGGCGCCCATACGGTTGGAATGTTGTCATGGAAAGGCAGAAATGTGGCCTGCCTGGACGACGAGTTAGTTTTTTATGCGCTGAACAAGGACCTCGCGTGAGCAAGATGGATCTGGCCAGCCTGAGCGGGCTTTCCATGCTGGAGCTGTTTCGTATGGAGGTGGAAACTCAGGCGGTTTCCATGACGGCGGCGCTGCTGGCACTGGAGCGGGAAGTAGATCCCGCACCGCGGCTACGAGAGTTAATGCGTGTGGCTCATTCTTTAAAAGGCGCTGCCCGCATGGTTGGCCGCAATGGCGCCGTCCGGATTTCTCACGCGATGGAAGATTGCCTGGTGGCAGTCCAATCCGGAAAGCGCCCGCTCACAAACATAATGATCGACACGGTCCTGCAAGCGGTCGACTTCCTTGGCTCCACAGCTCGGGTTTCAGACGAAGCCCTGGGAAACTGGGAGCATGAGCACAAGAGTGTCACGGAAGCACTCTTGGCCGCTCTGTCTTCTCCCGCTGAGAGGCTACCTGCTCCCGTCGTCGCAGACGGCGATCGAGCCTCTTCTTCCGAAGAGATCCCTCTTGCCGCGAATCCCGGCCCGGCTGGCGGGGGATCCGAACGGCGCGAATATTCGAAAGTTCTAAAAGCGTCAGACGCGGCGGATCGAGTGTTGCGGGTTACGGCCGACAACCTCGATCGGATGATGGCACTCGCAGGCGAAGCGTTGGTCGCTTCGCGCTGGCTCACCTCGTTTGCCGCGGATACGCTGCGCTTGAAATGGCTTCAGCATGATCTTGGACAC
>Ga0105237_10002816_pt1 | contig 21136 bp, 17 predicted proteins | sample KBSC24metaG_FD_81520 | JGI IMG/M metagenome (GOLD analysis project Ga0105237, IMG submission 81520) | Corn rhizosphere microbial communities from Kellogg Biological Station, Michigan, USA - KBS C2-4 metaG | ecosystem: Host-associated > Plants > Roots > Rhizosphere > Soil | place: Michigan, USA...
CGCCTTCAACAGCCTGCCGGCGTGGACCCGCTGGGTTTTCGTGGTCTTCGCTTTGGCCGGCACGCTCGGGCTGACCTTGATGGTCAGCCCGATGGTGGCGCTCATCGTGCTCGGGGGCCTGGCCGTGGTCGGCCTGATCGTGTGGCTCTTTTGGCTGCTCATCCGGCGCTCGCGAGCGAAGAAAGCCGCGGCCTTCGGCGGCGACCTGCGCGGGCACACCGGCGCGACTCCGAATCAAATCTCCGACCCCGCCCGTCGCGCGCGGCTCGAGCAATTGGCGACGGCCTTCGAGCAGGGCATCGAGAAATTCCGCGCCGCCGGCAAGGACCTCTATGCCATGCCGTGGCACGTCATTGTGGGTGAGCCCGGCGCGGGCAAGACCGAGGCCATCCGCCACAGCAACGTCGGCTTCCCGCCCGGCATGCAGGATGAATTCCAGGGCGTCGGCGGCACGATCAACATGAACTGGTGGTTCACGAACCACGCCGTGATCCTGGATACCGCGGGGCGTCTCCTCTTCGAGGAAGTGGAGCCGGGTCAGACCGGCGAATGGCGCGTGTTCCTCGAGATGCTGCGCAAGCATCGCGTCAATTGCCCGATCAATGGCCTGATTCTCGCCATCCCGGCCGAGAGCCTGATCAAGGACACGCCCGACGAAATCTCGCGCAAGGCCGGCAAGATCGCCCAGCAGCTCGAGCAAATCCAGCGGCAGCTCGATGTGCGCTTCCCCGCCTACGTCGTCATCACGAAGTGCGATTTGCTCAACGGCTTCCGCGAGTTCTTCGACGATATGTCCGATCCGCAGGCGCAGCACCAGATGATGGGCTGGTCGAATCCCGATCCGCTCGACGCGCCCTTCCGCCCTGAACTCGTGGACGAGCACATCTACACCGTCGTCGCGCGCTTGCGGCGCCGGCGGCAGGGCCTGCTCCTCGATCCCATGCCGCGGGAACTCGAGCGGCGCACGGACGAAGTGGACCGCCTCTACGCGCTGCCGCACAGCGTCTCGCTCATCGCGGCGAACCTGCGCCAGTACCTCGACACCATCTTCATCGCGGGGGCGTGGTCGCAGCGGCCACTCTTCTTGCGCGGCATCTATTTCACATCCTCGTTGCGCGAGGGCTCGGCGCTCGACCAGGAGCTGGCCCAGGCCCTGCGCCTCTCGGTCGAGTCCCTGCCCGAAGGCCGCGCGTGGGAGCGCGAACGCTCCTATTTCCTGCGCGACATTTTCCTCGAGAAGGCGTTCCGCGAGCGCGGCCTGGTCACGCGCGCGACGAACACGAAGAAGCTCGTGCTCCAGCGACGGCTCACGCTCTTCGGTTTCGGCGTGGCCGGTCTCGCGGCGCTCCTCGCCTTCTCCTGGCTGGGCTATTCCGCCCTGCGCAGCAGCATCGGCACGCAGAGCGGCTACTGGGCGCGGGCCGCCGACGGCTGGAGCGGCGACACGTGGCAGCCCGTCGTGCAGCGCGATGCCGGCACCCAGTTCCGCTATTTTGGCGATCAGCCCGTCGGGCAGGGAACCAGCTCTCGTTCGCGGCAGCTCTTCAATGAGCCGGATCTCCCGCTCGCGGGTTTTCATGACAAGCTCCACACCATCGCCACCGCGCCGCTCGATGTGTCCCTCGTCTTCCGGCCGTTGGCCCGTTTCGGCATCGGCATCGACAAAGACCGGCGGCGCGCGCAACGCGTGGTTTACGAAGGCAGCATCACCAAGCCCCTGCTCGACGCCGCGCGGCAACGCATGATCGCGCCCTCGCCCGTGCCGCGCGTGGGGACCGAGGATGCGGTGCGCGAAGGCCAGGCCTTGCTCGCGCTCATCCGGCTCGAGGCGGGCATCGTCAATCGCCGTGAGAACAAGGGGGCGGGCTCGTTCACGGGCGACAAGCTCCTCCCGCCGCTGATCGATTACGTGGCCGGGCCCAAGTACGATCAGGTGCTGACGCGGACGCTCGATGCCACCTACGCCGAGACCGGTCTCTGGCCCGCGGATTGGACGTCCGGCGGCGCGATGCTCTCGGAAAATACCGCCATCGCCGAGGGTCTGGACCGGTTCTTGAAAGACGCCGCGTGGGCCGCCAAGGGGCGCTCCGATACCTTCCCGCTCATCGCCAAGGTACTGGAGGAGGTGAAGCAATTCAGCCGCATTGAAAACGAACTCGCGAACGCGGCCAAGACCCCGGCGCCGCTGGAGAAATCCGACAAGGCGATCTTCGACTCCTACGCGCAGCTCGAGGCGCGCAAGCAATCGCTGGATATGGCCATCGCCCAGGCGAAGAAAGCGGGCCTGTTCGAAGGCGGTGTCATCTCGCTCTCGGCGGCTTACGACCGGCTCTTCCGCGATCTGCGGCTGCGCTACGAAATCGGGCGTTCCATTCGCGCCGAGGCGGACGCCATCCTCGGCCTCACCGGCCTGGAAAAAGCGATCGCCAAAGTCGCTGGCGAAAACAAGGACCACGTGCTCTTCCGGGAAATCGAGGACAAGCTCAGCCCCGTGGTGAAGGAGCTGGAAACGAAGTTCCAACCCGGCCTTTCCGACAGCGACCTGGCGGAATTGCGCAGCCTCGACGAACTTTACCTGAGCGACCCGCAGACCGGCGCCCTCAATTACGAGACGCGCTGGACGCTCTACGAAAAGGCGGTCAAGGCCTCGCCCGCGCTCACCTACGCGCAGACGCTCGATCTTATCGGCGACGAATGGAAATCGCTCACCGCCATCTTCACGCACGTGGGCCAGATCCGCGGCGAGGTGCAGGGCTTCCAGGGCAAATTGCAGGACAAAGCGCTGGCCATCACCGCCTACTGCCTCATGCGGGCGGAGCGCGTGCACAGCGACGAGTTTTGCAAGGCCTACCTCCTCCAGGTGAAGAATCGCTTGCGCAAGGACCTGCGCTTCCCCTTCGTCTGGGCGCCCATGGAGGTGAGCGGTGTCGACAAGGAAGGGGACGTGGTGGCCACCGCCGGCCTGCTTGATCGGATCAAGCGCGATCTCGATGGCCCGGCCTTTGCCGCGCTGAAGTCGAACTATCGCCAGCCGCTCGTCGAGTTCCGCCAGAAGGTCGGCCTGCTCGATCCGATTCGCGACGCGCTCCTCACGCCCGAGAAGCAGCTCCGCCTGTGCACCATCGTGCTGCTCAATCGCAACGACCAATTCCGCCTCTCCGGCCAGCAGATTGCCATGGAAACCTACAAGGCGATCGAGCTGCGCGTGGGCACGATCGATCACGCGACCCCGATCCGCCGCGGCGCCATCGGCCCCGTGGCCAGCAGTTCCGCGTCCGATGTGGAGCTCGGAAAATTCACGGTTTACGAGCCGTTCCATTTCCACTTCCTCGCGAATACCAGCGATCCGCGGCCGCTCGTGGATATGCCCGCGCCCGGCGATTGGACGTCCATCCGGGAACTTTACGAACGGCAGGCGCGGCGCATCGGCGATGGCCGCCGCTGGCAGTTTGCGCTCCAGCCCGCCCCGGGCAAGCGGCTCTGGTTCGAGTTTCGCTTCGACGTGCCGCTTCCGGAATTCGACGACTGGCCCACGCGCGCCACGCTTGGCCTCGGTGGTCCTTGACCATGAAATCCTTTTTCAAGGAATTCCTGCGCGATGAACCGCCGCCCGCCGGCGACGGCCCGCAGGTTTGCCTGGGCGCCTTCGGCAAGCACCCCGGCTGGGACGATCACATGGACGATTTGGGTCTGGAGACCGAAAGCCTCCTGCAGGCCAAACACCTCCTCTACGTGCAAGGGATCGGCGGACAGTTGAACGCCGGAGCCTGGGAGCGACTCGACGAGGCCACCCGGCTGCCGGCGATCCACCACGAGTTCGTGTGGGCGCGGGAGCGGCAGGTCCTGGTGGGCCGGCTCTGGCCTTCCAGCGACGGCAAGCGGCGCACGCTGTATCCGATGGCCGTGTGTGCGCATATCTTCGGCCTCCCCGGGGAAACGTGCATCGCATCGCTGCTGCCCCTGCTCGATCCGATCGAGGCCCGGTGCCGCCGGGCCAAATCCTCCGAGGATGTGCGCTCGATCATCCTGGAGGCCCTCGGCCAGTGCATGGCGGTCGCGGGCGGCGCCGCAAGCGCCGAACCGGGTTCGCTGCCGGGAATGCTGCCGGAGCAGTTTGTGCGGGGCGCGCTGCCCTTGATTCTGGCGGATGTGCGCAGGCTGCTCGCGCCGTATTGGCGAGGCGAGTTTCGGGAGCGGAGCAAGCCCGCGACCGTGACGGTCCGCGTCCCTTCCGTGGCCGGGTTCGGGATCAGCGACCTGATCTTTTGGAACCGCTTCTTCGGCTCCCTCCTCGATGCGGAAGCCCCGGTCCTGTTCCTGAAGCCGGTCGCGCAGCCGTGGCTCGACGTCGCGCTCGGTGAACCGGCGACCGGAGATCTCTTCGCGCTGCGCGCCGCTCCGCCGGCCGTCCCGGTGCTCGGGGAAGCGGGCGGCCAGCCCGATGAGAACGCGCAGCAGGAAGCCGTCACATTGTGCGAAGCGATCCTTCACCCGGAGCCCGCCCCACCCGAGCGGCCGTGGTTGAAGAAGATATTTGGGTAGGCTGAAAATCCAAAGGCCAAATGACGTCATCCCCGCACTCGTGATCACGACCTTTGAGTTCTCAGTTGAAAAAAGAGTCTGTACGGCGCTTGCGCTCGCAGCGAGGCCGCTTCTACGCACTCAGCTTCTGCAACACCACGCCCATAAACCCATCCCCGCCCAAGCACCGAAACTTTCCCGACTGTTCCCACTCCTTCGTGATCTTCCGGTTGCCGAGGATGATCGCACCGGGCTTTGCCTCGGCCTCGACCTTCAGCTCGAATTGCCGGCTCAGGGATTCGTCCCGAAACGGCCCATAGTAGTAGATCACGTCAAAGCGCCCGTAACCGGCAAAGTCCAGCACATCGCCATCGTGCGTCTCGATGTGTGGGAAGAGCTGGCGGGCCACGGCGGCATAGCGCGGACAGATTTCCACGCCCTCCGCCGCAAAGCCCAGCCCGTGCGCCAGCGCCGGGACGAAACCCAGCCCGGAACCGCAGTCGAGAATCTTGGGGCGGCGCACGCCGGGCAGCAAATCGCGCGCGATTGTCAATTGCGCCAGCGCCTTGGATAGGTCCATGCCGACATAACCCCAACAAGCGGGGTTCTCCGCGAGCGGCGCGACGACGCGCCCCTCCACTTCATTGAAGAAGTAAGTGTGCAGACGCTCGAGCACATCCAGCAAAGCTTCTTCGGCGGGCGAGTTCATATCAACAAATACAGTACAGGCGAAAAGGCGCGCGCGCGTAAAGACGCAGGCGACGCCGGGTGCCCGCGATTCTGCATGAAAGACTATGGACAAGTGGAGCGCGATTCCTCATGGTGACCGGGCTGCCAGAGAAATCGAACGCATGGATTCTCAAACGCTACTCATCCCGCTCCCGGGCGAGCACGCTTGTGGTGAGGACGTCACCTACGATCCGAAATTTATCGAGCTCGAGGCGCTCATCGCGGGCAAGCCGGAGACCCAATTCTCCGCCGCGGAAGAACCCGATTGGAAGGCCGTGCGAGAAGCCTGCCTCGGTTTGCTGGCGCGATCGAAAAATTTGCGAATCGCCGCGCTGCTGTGCCTGGCGCGGGTGAAGCTCGAAGGAATTACCGGCCTGCGGGATGGACTGGGGCTGATCAAGGGATTGCTCGAGCAGTATTGGGCCGAAGTCTTTCCCAAGCTGGATCCGGCGGAGAACAATGACCCGCTGGAGCGGATTAACATTATTTCATCGCTCTCCACGCCGCTGGGGACATTTGGCGATCCCTTTCGGTTCCTGGAGCGCGTCCGGCAAATTCCGCTCACGAACTCTCCGCAACTCGGGCGCATGAGCCTCGCCGGCCTGGCGGGGCAGATGGTCGCCGGCCAGGCGCCGCCCACGGCCGCGCAATTCGTTGCCGCGATGCGGGACACGCCGGCGCCCGAGCTTGAGGCCACCTTTCAAGCGGTCGCCGACTCGCTCGCGCACGTGCGAGCCATCGATGATTTTCTCACGAAGACCGTCGGCACCGACAAGGCGCCGGACATGGGTGCGCTGATCGGCGTGCTCACCGAAATCGAAAAGACCCTCCTGCCGCACGTCCCCGGCGCATCCGCGGCGGACGCCGGTACGCCGGAGTCGTCCGCGGTCGCAGGCGCAGGCGCAGGCGCAGGGGGGCAGGCGGCCAATTCCGGGGCGATCGCGTCCCGGCAGGATGTCGTACGGGCCTTGGAACGGATCTGCGAGTACTACGCCCGCCACGAATCCTCCAGCCCGGTGCCGCTGCTCTTGCAGCGCGCGCGCCGCCTGGTGGACATGGATTTCATGCAGATTGTCAGCGACCTGGCTCCCGACGCATTGGGGCAGATCAATGTCGTTACTGGGAACCGCGCAAGCACTGGGGATGCCCAACCCACGTAAATTCCCTCGTGTGCATGATTTTTTCTAATTGACCTTATCTTGACCTGAAGTTCATTTGATTCCCCTAAAGGAGATTGCGACATGCCAAAAGCCAGCAGCAGTCAGAAGTTCATCGCGCGGAACCGGGCACCCCGGGTTCAAATCGCCTACGATGTCGAGCTCTACGGAGCCGAAAAAAAAGTGGAACTCCCCTTCGTCATGGGTGTGATGGCGGACCTTTCCGGGAAACCCACGGAAGCGCTGCCCTCGGTCGATGAGCGCAAGTTTCTCGAGATCGATGTGGATAACTTCGACGAGCGCTTGAAGTCCGCCAAGCCGCGTGTCGCCTTCCAGGTGCCAAACACGCTGACCGGAGAAGGCAATCTGAGTGTCGAGTTGAACTTCGAGACCATGGACGATTTTTCGCCGGCGGCGGTGGCCCGCAAGGTGGACTCGCTCAACAAGCTCCTCACGGCCCGCACGCAGCTCTCCAATCTCATGACTTACATGGATGGGAAAACCGGCGCCGAAGACCTGCTGAAAAAGCTTCTCGACGACCCGGCATTGATGTCCGCTCTCGCGGCGACCAAGAAGCCCGCGGATGAACAGCCGAAGACTGAATAATCGCCATGGCTAACGAAACCTCGCAGACGCAAGCCGCAGTCGCCCCCGCCGCGACGGCGGAGGTGGACGAGTTCGAAAAACTCCTCAACAAACAGTTCAAGCCGAAGACGGACAACGCTCGCACGGCTGTCCAGGAGGCCGTGAGGACCCTGGCGCAGCAGGCCCTCTCCAACACAGCCTTGGTGAGCAAGGACGCGCTGAAAGCCATCGAGTCGATCGTCGCCGAACTCGATCGCAAGCTTTCCGAGCAGATCAACCTGATCCTTCACCACGAAGATTTCAAAGCTCTCGAAGGGAGCTGGCGCGGCCTGCACTATCTCGTCAACAACACCGAGACCGACGAGAAGCTCAAGATCCGGGTCATGAACGTCTCGAAGAAGGACGCCGGCCGGGTCCTGAAGAAATTCAAAGGAACGGCCTGGGACCAGAGCCCTCTCTTCAAAAAAATCTACGAGGAGGAATACGGAACCCCGGGCGGCTCGCCCTACGGATGCCTGATTGGCGATTATCAGTTCGATCACTCGCCGCAGGATGTCGAGATGCTGGCCGGCTTCGCGCAGATCAGCGCCGCGGCGCACACGCCGTTTCTCGCCGCCGCCTCTCCCACGCTGATGAACATGGAGACGTGGCAGGAACTGGGCAATCCGCGGGACCTGACCAAGATCTTTCAGACCCCTGAATACGCCGCCTGGCGCTCCTTGCGGACGTCGGAAGATGCGAAGTATCTCGGCCTGACGATGCCCAAGACGCTGGCCCGACTGCCCTACGGCGCGAAGACCGATCCGGTGGAGGATTTTGCCTTCGAGGAGGACACGGACGGTGCCGATCACTCGAAATACGTGTGGTCCAACGCCGCCTACGCCATGGGCGTGAATATCAACCGCGCCTTCAAGCTCTACGGCTGGTGCGCCACAATCCGCGGCGCCGAGAGCGGCGGCATGGTGGAAGGCCTGCCGGTGCATACCTTCCCGACCGATGACGGCGGCGTGGACATGAAGTGCCCCACGGAAATCGCCATCACCGACCGGCGCGAGGCGGAGTTGGCCAAGGCGGGGCTTATCCCGCTCTCGCACTGGAAGAATACGGACTACGCCGTGTTCGTGGGCGCACAGTCGCTCAACAAGCCCCAGGAATACGACGACCCCGACGCCACCGCGAATGCCAACCTCGCGGCTCGGTTGCCCTATTTGTTTGCCACCTGCCGGTTCGCGCATTTCCTCAAGTGCATCGTCCGCGACAAGATCGGCTCCTTCAAGAGCCGTGACAATATGGAGGAGTGGTTGAACAAGTGGATCCGCCAATACGTCACCGAGGATCCCTCGGCTTCCCAGGAAGCCAAGTCGCGCTACCCCTTGGCCGATGCCAGTGTGGTCGTGGAAGATGTGCCGGGCAACCCGGGTTACTACACCTCGAAGTTCTATTTGCGGCCCCACTACCAATTAGAAGGTCTGACTGTTTCCCTGCGCCTGGTGACCAAACTGCCGTCCGAAAAGACAGCTCAGGCCTGATACCCCTTATTTCTCGGCTTTCCTGTGCTCCGTGGGAAAGCGGCGAATAATCGCGCAAGAACGGAGCGCCGCCGGTCGCTGCTACATCCAGCGCCCTGCGGATCGAACCTGAACAAAAAAGCCAACCGTGGGCGGTCCGATGTAAGGCCGCTTCTCATCAGGAACGTATATGTCAGAATTCAGTATCAATGAAGCCTTCGGGCTAAGTGAGAGTGCTGAGGATTTCAAAAACCGGGCGGCGAACTTTTTCCTCAACTGCAAGGAGGCGCCAGGCGGTTGCGAGATCAAGAAGCACGAAGGGACGACCCAACTCTATGGCGTTGCCTATCGGGTGGTCAGCCCCCGCGACTCCTCGACGGGCCTGGCTACGGGACGCCGCATTCACGAACCCCTGGAGGTCGCGGGCAGGGCGGACAAGGCTTCCCCAAAACTGTTTCAGTTTTGCGCGGAGAACAAGAATCTCGCCACGGTGAAGATCGAATACTGGAGCGCGGTAACCAAGGCCCTGACCAAAGCGGGGGAAGGGACCATGAACACCTACAACATTGAATTGAAAAATGCGGTGGTGTGTGATTTCCGGCACTTCACCAACTTGGATGGCACCCTTTGCTTCATCGCCGCTTTCACCTTTGCGGAGATCACGTTGACTTGGGTGAATGGGGGAGTCACGGGCTCCGACCAGTGGCTCTCCGCGACGTAGTCGGCGTGGCGCGCCAATCTCTCCGAAGCGCCGCGGAAGACAGCGAGCCTGCTTCCGCGGCGCCTTGCGGAGAGGGGAGGAGTGTCGGCGGCAGGGTCGCGTGGACCATGCCGGCGCTTCGCCTTGGCGTGCTTGTTTTGACCTTTAACCGCTAGTAAAATTATGGGTGATCCAACTCCAAAACGTGGGCTTAGCGCCCCCGTCGGCTTCGTCAAAATCGACGGGGTCAAAGGCGAGGCGACCGCCGCAGGACACGAAGGAGAAATCCCCGTCGTTAGTTTTGAATTGGGCGCGAAGCACAGCGCCGCCCCCACCAAATCAGAGGGCGGCGCGCAGAAGACCAAGATCACCGCGGGTGACTTGAAGTTTGTCGCCAACACGAGCAGCGCCAGTCCTCAATTATTCATCAAGCATGCTTACGGCACGAAGATTGATACCGTCGAGGTGACCTTGGTCAAACCGGTCGGTCAGGATAAATTGGAATATTTGACGGTCACACTGACCGACGTGATGATTTCCTCTTATCAGGCATCAGTGGCCCCGGGGGACCAGGAAGCCGTCGATAACGTCACCCTGAACTACCGCAAGATCGATTTCAAGTACACGTCGACCACGAAGGATCATAAGCCAGGGACTTCCACAGCCACCAGTTACGACGCGGCAACTCCAACTCCATGACCGGCCGGGACGTTGCTCAATCGCAGGCAGAAAATTCGGTCACCCGCATACGGCCGCGATGAACTGATGACTGCACAGGAATTATTAAGCCTCGGCCGCCTCGATGAATCATTGGCCGCCCTCCAGGCGGAGATTCGCGTGAAGCCGGAGGATGCCCGGCTCCGGGTCTTCCTGTTTCAGTTGCTGTGCGTGCTGGGAAAGTGGGATCGCGCCCTGACCCAGCTCGGCGTCCTCTCGCAGCTCGATGCGAGTTGCATGATGCTGGCCAACATCTTTACCCCCGTGGTTCATTGCGAGGCCTTTCGGGCGTCGGTCATTGCTGGACAACGCAGCCCGCTCATCTTCGGGGAACCGGAGGAATGGATCGGGCTGCTCGTCCAGGCAAATGCCCTCGTGGCGCGTGGTGAGTTCGCTGCATCCCGCCCATTGCGTGAACGGGCGCTGGAGGCGGCGCCGGCGATTCCCGGAAGCGTGAACGGCCAACCGTTTGCCTGGATTGCCGATGCGGACTCCCGGCTCGGGCCTTTGCTGGAAGCCTTCATCGATGGCAAGTATTACTGGGTGCCCTTTTCCCGGATCCAGAAAATCGAGATCGAGCCGCCCAAGGATTTGCGCGACCTTGTCTGGCTGGCCGCAAAGTTCACCTGGAGCAACGGGGGGGAGACGGTTGGTTTCATTCCGTCGCGCTACTCCGGCACCGAGGCCGCCGCGGAGGATGAACTGAAACTCTCCCGGAAGACGGTGTGGGAGGAGCACGATGCGGGGTTCTTTCTTGGGACCGGCCTGCGCTTGCTGGCCACCGACGAGGCGGAAATTCCGCTCTTCGACATCCGCGCCATCGAACTTTCCACCCAGCCGCCCCCGGCCGCGACTTAGCCATGCCTGATCCGGGTGGCGAACACATTCAACCCTGCCTCTTCGATCGCCTGATCGATGAGAATCCGGAAGCGCAGAAGGACAGCCGGAACGAGCGGGTCATTACCCTCAAGCGATACCGCGAGGGAGTCTTGCGCGACCTTGGCTGGCTCCTCAACGCCAAGGCTCACCTTGACTCAGAAAATCTTCACCTCTTCGGAGAGGCGGAGGATTCGGTGGTGAATTTTGGCATTCCCGATTTCTCCGGGCAGCATTCCTCGGGGCTGGACATCGGGAAGCTCGAGCAGCTCATCCGCCAGGCGGTCGAAAGGTTTGAGCCGCGCATCATGCCGAAGACGCTCACCGTCAAGGCGGTGAAGAACGAGCGCCGGCTTGGTCCCTCCATCCTCGCCTTTGAGATCCGGGCCGACTTGTGGGCCAGTCCGTTTCCTGAGCAGCTCTACTTTAGGACGCAGATCGATCTGGAAACCGGGCAATGCACGCTATGACGTCGTCGCCACGCAATTTCCTCGGGGCCTGCGAGCGTGCCGGTTCGTTCCATCCCACCGCCTTATGGACCAGCGGCAGCTAAATTTCTACAATATCGAGCTCCAGCATTTGCGGGAGACTGCCGCGGAGTTTGCCCGCGAGTTCCCGAAGATCGCCGGTCGGCTGGCCCTCGATCGCGAGGCGAAAGAGGCCTGCCCCGATCCCTTCGTCGAGCGGTTGATGGAAGGCTTTGCCTTCCTCGCCGCGCGGGTTCACCTGAAGCTCGACGCGGAGTTCCCGCGGTTCACCCACTCGATCCTTGAGACGGTCTTTCCGCATTACCTGTCTCCCACTCCTTCGATGGCCGTCGTCCGCTTTGAACCGGTCAAGGACCCCGGCCAGGTGGAATCCGCCTTCGTGCTTCCGCGCGGTTCCACGCTGAAAGCCAATCTCTCCGCCGGCGAAAAGACAGCGTGCGAATATCGCACCGCGCAGGATGTCGAAATCTGGCCGATCCGGCTTGTGGAGGGTCGATACTACACGCGCGATGTGGGCCAGCTCGAGCTGCCCTCCAGCCTTGGGGCCCGCGCCGCTTTTCGCCTGCGTCTCCAAGGGCCGCCGGGCGTCCCATTCAAAGCCATGAAGGGGTTGGATCGGCTCACGCTTTTTCTGCGGGGCGCTGATGATCTACCTGTGCGCATTTTCGAACAGATCTTCGCCCGCGGACTCGGCGCGGTCATCGAGGCCATGGGCGAGGAGCGCCGAAAAGTGCGCGCCCTCCTTCCACCGGCGTGCCTTCGTCGCGTCGGTTTTCGCGACGACGAGGCACTGCTCCCATTTGGGGCGCGCAGCTTTCGCGGCTATCGTTTCCTGCATGAGTATTTCGCCATGCCGGAGCGCTTCCTGTTTTTTGAGATCAGCGGGTTGGGAAAACTGGTGTCCCAGGCCGTGGAAGATCATCTCGACATCATCCTGCCGCTGAAGGAACCCGAAACGCGCCTCGAAAATCGTGTCGATGGGTCGTGCTTCGAGCTGTTTTGCTCGCCGGTGATCAACCTGTTCCCGAAGCGCACCGACCGGGTCCAGGTCACCGACCGCCATTCGGAGTTCCAGGTGATTGCCGACAAAACACGGCCGGTGGATTTCGAGGTGTTTTCCATCGAGCAGGTCACGGGTTTCAGCAACACGCAGAGCGACGAGCAGGAGTTTTACCCCTTCTACCTGGCCAAGGATACCAACGCGGAATCGCGGGCATTTTTCACGATCAACCGCGTGCCCCGCATCGTCTCTTCCAAGGAGCGGCGGTCCACGGATGCCAGCTTCTATACGGGCAGCGAAGTCTATCTTTCCCTCGTCGATCCCCATTGCGCGCCCTACCGCTCATCCCATTCCCAACTGGGCGTGCAGGCCCTGTGCACGAACCGGCATCTCCCGCTCAAGATGGCCCTCGGCCTCGGCGACACGGATTTCTCCCTTCAGGTCAATGCTCCGGTCCAGTCGATACGCTGCGTCAGCGGGCCCACCCGGCCGCAGCCGCCTTTCGCCGCTGGCGGCCGGGCCTGGCGTGTGATCAGCCATTTCTCCCTCAATTACCTTTCGCTGCTCGATGCGCCGGATGGCCAGGGTGCGGTGGCTTTGCACGATCTGCTCAAGCTTTATTCGGATCCTTCCGATGCCTTTGTGAAGAAACAGATCGAAGGTGTGCGCTCCGCCCGCGCGACTCCGATTGTGCGACGCGCCGAAACCCCGGGTCCAATCGCCTTCGCCCGCGGGTTGGAGGTTTCGCTGCTCTTTGACGAGGATGCTTTCCAGGGCACCGGCATCTTTGTCCTCGGCTCGGTCCTGGAACAATTTTTCGCCCGCTATGTCTCGCTGAATTCCTTCACCGAGACCGTCATCCGGTCGCAACAACGAGGAGAAATCATCCGATGGAAACCGCAAGTCGGCCGGAGACAACTGATCTAATCCGCGAGCTCCAGGAACGGCCGTTCGGGTTCGACTTTTTCCGTGCGGTGCGCCTCCTCGAAGCGCTTTACGCCTCAGGCCCGCTACTCGGAGAATCATTGACGCCCCGCACCGACCCGATTCGTTTCAAGCAGGAGCCATCGTTGGCCTTTGCGACCTCGACCATCCAGTCCGTCGATTCGCTCGGAGACGGTCGGCCGCTGGCGCTCGCGGTGAATTTTTTTGGGCTCTTTGGCCCGAATGGACCCCTGCCGCTGCATGTCACCGAGTTTGCTCACGATCGCCACCACAATGCGCGCGACAGGTCGATGGTGGCGTTCTTCGACGTCTTTCATCACCGCATGGTCTCGCTCTTTTATCGGGCCTGGGCGGTGAATCAAAAGTCCGCCGACCTCGACCGTCCCGCCGAATCCCGCTTTGCCAACTACATCGGCAGCATGTTCGGCATCGGGATGGAGTCGTTGCGCGATCGCGACGAGGTGGCCGATTGGTCCAAGCTCTACTTCTCCGGTCGTCTCGCGTGTCAGACCCGCAACGCCGAGGGTCTGGGCGCCATCATCGAGGAGTTCTTCGGCATTCGCACCGATATCCAGACTTTTCGCGGCCACTGGCTGTCGCTCCCCGATAGCTGTGTTTGCCGGCTCGGCGAGTCGCCCGAGACGGGGAGCCTCGGTGTGACGACCATTGTCGGGGCGCGGGTCTGGGACTGTCAGCTCAAGTTCCGCGTGCGGCTCGGTCCCATGAGCCTGAAAGACCTCCAGTGCATGCTGCCGAGCGGGGACTCGTTCCGCCGCTTGAAATGCTGGGTCACGAATTACATCGGCGAAGAATACTTTTGGGACGCCCAACTCGTGCTCAAGGCCGAGGAAGTCCCGCAGACGAGTCTGGGCCTGGGCGGCATGCTGGGCTGGACAAGTTGGCTGAAAAGCGTCCCGATGGAGCGTGACGCCGAAGATCTCGTTCTCAACGTTGCCTAAACCCGAACTATCCCATGGCAGAAATCCAACGCTCGGTCCTTTTCGGAAAGCTCAACAGCCTCGCTTACAAGGCGATGGAAGGCGCGACGGTGTTCTGCAAGATGCGCGGCAATCCTTACGTCGAGCTGGTCCACTTCATCCACCAGCTCCTGCAAGTGCCGGATTCCGATGTCTCGCGTCTGCTGAAGCATTTCGGACTCGATGCCTCGCGGCTCGCCGCGGATGTGATCGCCGCGCTGGACAAACTGCCGCGCGGCGCCACCTCCATCTCGGATTTCTCTCCGCACCTCGAGGAGGCGGTCGAACGCGGCTGGCTCTATGCGTCGCTCCTGCTCGGCGATTCGCAGGTGCGCACCGGGCATTTGATCCTGGGTATCCAGAAAACTCCCGGCCTCAAGAACGTGCTGGGCGGCATCTCGAAAGAATTCGCGAAGATCAAGGCCGAGGAACTCTCCGATGGCTTCGCGAAAATTGTGATGGGATCGCCGGAGGACTCGCTTTCGGCGCGCGACGGCTCCGGCGGTGGAGTCAGCCCCGGCGAGGCCAGCGGCGCGATCGCGCCGGCGCAGATGGGCAAGCAGGAAGCGCTCGCGAGGTTTTCCGTGGACCTCACGGAAAAGGCCCGCAAAGGCGAGATCGATCCGATCCTCGGGCGCGACGTCGAGATCCGGCAAATCGTCGACATCCTGATGCGCCGCCGCCAGAACAATCCCATCCTCACTGGCGAAGCCGGGGTGGGGAAGACTGCGGTGGTCGAGGGATTCGCCCAGCGCATCGCGAAGGGCGACGTGCCGCCGTCGCTGAAGGATGTGACGTTGCGCACGCTCGATCTGGGCCTGCTCCAGGCGGGCGCGAGCATGAAAGGGGAGTTCGAAAACCGGCTCCGGCAGGTCATCGAGGAAGTGCAGGCCTCGCCGAAGCCGATCATCCTTTTCATCGATGAAGCCCACACCCTCATTGGTGCGGGAGGCGCCGCCGGCCAGGGCGATGCGGCAAATCTGCTCAAGCCCGCCCTCGCCCGCGGCACGCTGCGCACGATCGCGGCCACGACGTGGGCCGAGTACAAGAAATACTTCGAGAAGGATCCCGCGCTGACGCGGCGCTTCCAGGTCATCAAGGTCGAGGAGCCGAGCGAGAGCACCGCCGTGCTCATGATCCGCGGCCTCTCACCCGTGCTGGAAAAGCATCATCGCGTGCAGGTGCTCGACGAAGCGCTCGAGGCCGCCGCCCGCCTTTCGCACCGCTACATTCCCTCGCGCCAATTGCCAGACAAAGCGGTGAGTCTCATCGACACGGCCTGCGCGCGGGTGGCGATCAGCCAGCACGCCACGCCGCCCCAGGTTGAAAACTCCCAGCGCGCGATCGAGGCGCTGCGCACGGAACTGGAAATCGTGAATCGCGAAACCGCCGTGGGCGTTTCCCACGATCAGCGCGCGGCCGAGATCTCGGCCAAGCTTGCCGAGGAGGAGAAGCGCCTCGCCGAGTTGTCCGGCCACTGGGAAAAGGAGAAGGGAATTGTCGGGAAGATTCTCGAACTGCGTGCGAAACTGACCGCACCGCCGGCCCCGAGCGGCGAACAGCCTGCCGCTGGCGAGAAAGGCACGCCGGAGCTGGACCGCAACGCCGTGCTCGAGGAGTTGCGTTCCCACGAGAAACACCTCTCGGAGACGCAGGGCGAGAGCCCGCTCATCTTCCCTAGTGTCGATGAGCAAGCCGTGGCCGCCGTCGTCGCCGATTGGACCGGGATCCCCGTCGGGCGGATGGTGAAGAACGAAATCCAAGCGATCCTGACCATCGCCGATAGCCTGGAACGGCGCGTCATCGGACAGCGCCACGCGCTCGACGCCATCGCCCGTCGCATTCAGACATCGCGCGCCGCGCTGGACAATCCCGGCAAGCCGATCGGCGTCTTCATGCTCGCGGGCCCCAGCGGTGTGGGCAAGACGGAGACCGCGCTCACACTCGCGGAGACGCTCTACGGGGGCGAGACGAATGTCATCACCATCAACATGAGCGAATTTCAGGAGGCGCATACCGTCTCTACACTGAAAGGTTCGCCTCCCGGCTACGTCGGTTACGGCGAAGGCGGTGTGCTCACGGAGGCCGTCCGCCGGCGCCCCTATAGCGTCGTCCTGCTCGATGAAGTGGAGAAGGCGCATCCCGACGTGCACGAGATCTTTTTCCAGGTCTTCGACAAGGGCGTGATGGAGGATGGCGAGGGACGGGAGATCGATTTCCGCAACACCATTATCCTGCTTACGACGAACGTGGGCAGCGACCTGATCATGAACCTGTGCAAGGACCCGGACCTCACGCCCGGCGCGGAGGGGATCAGTAAGGCCCTGCGGCAGCCTTTGCTGAAGGTATTTCCCGCCGCGCTGCTCGGGCGTATGGTCGTGATTCCCTACTATCCGTTGAGCGACTCCATGCTAAAGTCGATCATCCGCCTTCAGCTTTCCCGCGTGCAGAAACGTATGCAGGAAAACCACGGCGTTCCCCTGAATTATGACGACGCAGTCGTGGACCTCATCGCCAGCCGGTGCACGGAGCTTGAGAGTGGCGGGCGCATGGTGGATGCGATTCTCACGCAGACACTCCTCCCGGAAATCAGCCGCGAATTCCTCAATCGCATGCTCTCCGGCGTCCCGCCCCAAGGAGTCCGGGTGGGCGCCAAGGACGCGAATTTCACCTACGAGTTCGAGTAGCTTAATCCTCCACGCCTATGTCTCAGTATACCCAAGCCGGTAATGTGCTGCGGGTCACGACCCCGCTTGGCCCGGACACCCTGCTCATCACGAAGCTCAAGGGCCGCGAAGCCATCAGCGAGCTCTATCATTTCGAGATCGAATGCCTCGCCGCCATCGGGACGGAGGTCGATTTCAGCCAGTTGCTTGGTCAGGATGCCTCGGTCGTCATTGGCCTGGCCGATGGCGGCAAACGTTATTTCAACGGCATCGTGAGCTGGATTAGCGAGGACGACCGCGACGATTTTTTCACCATCTATCACGCCGAAATCGTGCCGCGGGCCTGGCTCCTCACGCACAGGAAGCAGTCGCGGATTTTCCAGCATATGACCGTGCCGGACATCCTCAAAAAGGTCCTCACCGGAATCGACACCAGCTTCGAGATCCAAGGGACCTTCGAGCCGCGCGACTACTGCGTTCAATACCGGGAATCGGATTTCGATTTTGCCTGCCGCCTCATGGAGGAGGAAGGCATCTTCTATTTCTTCAAGCACGATGAAAGTGGTCACAAGATGGTTCTGGGAAATACGGTGCAGTGCCATCCCAAAGTGCCTGGGCCGAGTACGGCGATCTTTGAAAAAGTCATCGGGGAAGTACGCCCGGAAGATCGCGTGCTCGAATGGGCAAAATATCAGGAATTGCGCGCCGGGAAGACCACCCTTTGGGATCATAATTTTGAGCTGCCTCACAAGCATCTCGAAGCAGACAAGGAGATCATCGATTCCATCCAGGTGGGCACCGTCACGCACAAGCTGAAAGTCGGCGGAAACGACCAACTCGAGCACTACGATTTTCCCGGCGGCTACGCTTCGCGCTTCGATGGCATCGCACCCGGAGGCGGCGATCGTCCCGGGGATCTCGCCAAAATATTTACCGACAACCGCCGGACCACGGAAATCCGCATGCTCCAGGAGGCGGTGAACTCAATTCTCATCGAGGGTGTATCCGATTGCCGCCAATTCACTTCGGGGCACTCCTTCACCCTGGAGCGTCACTTCAACTCCGATGGCGACTATCTATTGACCAGCGTCACGCACGACGCCGAGTTCGATGGCTACCGCAGTCACGAGCAGAAGGAAAATGGGTATGAAAACAAGTTCACCTGCATCCCCCTGGCGCTGCCGTTTTCTCCGCCACGGAGGACTCCGCGACCGGTCATTTCCGGAACACAGACTGCGGTCGTCGTCGGCCCAGCCGGCGAGGAAATCTTCACCGATAAGTACGGGCGGGTGAAGGTCCAGTTTCACTGGGACCGCCAGGGCAAGAATAACGCCGACAGCTCCTGCTGGATCCGCGTCGCCACTTCCTGGGCGGGCAAGCATTGGGGCATGGTCCACCTCCCGCGCATCGGGCAGGAGGTCGTCGTGGAATTTGTCGAGGGCGATCCCAATGACCCCATTATCGTCGGGAGCGTTTACAACGCCGACATGATGCCGCCCTACGCTCTTCCTGCGAAGAAAACGGAGAGTGGCATCCTCTCGCGAAGCACCAAGGACGGAAACCCGGAGACCTGCAGCGAGTTTTGTATCGACGACAAGAAGGGGGAAGAGCTCGTCTATTTGCGGGCCGAGAAGAACCAGAGGATCTCGGTGGAGAATGATGAGATCCATTGGGTCGGACACGATCGCACCAAGGAGGTGGACGTCGACGAAGTGACGACGATTGGGCACAATCGAAGCGAGACAGTGGGGAACGATGAAACGATCACGATCGGACGCAATCGAACGGAAAGCGTCGGAAAGAATGAGGAGATCACCATTGCGGAAAATCGAAAGGAGGTAGTGGGCAAAGACGAACACGTCGCCATTGGTGGATCGCGAAAAAAACAGGTGAATGGGTCGGAGAAAATCCAGATCGACGAAAACCGAAAAACCTTGGTTGGCGAGGATGACACCCTGGTAGTCGCCAAGAAGCTCCAACTTATCGCAGGCGAAGAAATCGTCATCAAAACCGGCGATGCCTCCATCACGATGAAAAAGGACGGCACGATCCACATCAAGGGCAAGGACATTGCCATCGAGGGATTCGGTAAGTTCATGGCAAAGTGTGACGGCCCCATGACACTGAAAGGAATGAAAATTGACATCAACTAGGTCGACCCGCTTTCGCGTATGAAAATGGCTGCCAGAGTCAGCGACCAACCCACGCACCCCTTACCGTGCTCGCTTTGCGGCACCCCAGGCAGTTTGACAGTGTCCATCGGCAGCATGCCCGCCTGGCGCGGTGTGCCGTCGTTCATGGCGGCTGCGCTCCAGGCCGCCAAGGCGATCGCCGATGCCACCATCCAGGTTGCGGAGGCGGCGACCGTTGCCGCCGCAGGGACACCCGGTGCTCCGGCGGCCTATGCGGCCGAGCAGACCGTCAAGGGAGTCGTCTCCGCGGTGATGGGCCAGGCGCTCTCCGCCGCCGCCAGTGCCAGTGGAGCGGATATTCACATTTGCGCCACTCCCACCGCCTTGCCACCCCACGGCCCGGGCGTCGTGCTGAATGCGTCGACCACCGTGTTTATCAACGGGTTGCCGGCCGTACGGACCCAGGACCAGGTGATCGAGGCCGCGGGGCCGCCGAACTCAATCCTGATTGGCTGCGTAAATGTTTTCATCGGCGACTGAACGCCGCGCGCTTTGTAAGACTCCCTATGACTGCGGCAGAATTGTCTTCAGGCCTTTTGTTGGCGGAGGGTTCACGCCTGCTGCTGGATGATCAGGCGACCCCGATGGAGTTCGTCGAGACCCTGGTTTCGGCCCAGTCCTACCAGGACGCCGTGAGTGTCCTGGCGCGAGCGCTTCCCGTGCGCGAGCGCGTCTGGTGGGCTTGTCTCTGTGCCCGGAATTGTCCCGGATTTGGGTCCAACGCGGCCAACGACGCCGCGGTCCTGGCTGCGGAGAAGTGGGTGGCCGACGATTCTGAAAGCAACCGCTACCAGGCATTTGATGCTTCGCAGCTGGTGCGGCCCGGAGCGGCTGCCAATTGCGCCGCCATGGCGGCCTTTATGTGCGGACCCAGCATGGCGCCAGCGAGGCAGAAGAAAATTCCTCCTCCGCCCGGATTGGATGCCCAGCTCGCTTCCGGCGCCGTCATCGTCGCGAGCATTGCAGAGGGAGCGGAGAAGGCGCCGGAGCGTTACATTTACTTCATCGAGCAAGGCAAACAACTCTACCAGGCAGCGATGTCCGGATGAGGCCGGCCCCCGCCCTTATGAAAACGACATTTATCGACTTTTTGGTGATCGAGACTTCCGGTGTCGCGCAGATTGTTCACGAACCGAAATGGCCCGCCATCCTGGCGGCGATCCAGGCCTTGGATGGGGACGTCAAGACCGTGATCTGCCTCGTAAAAATCGCCGGAACGCGCATGGACATCGGGAGCGGCGCGGAGGAGCGCTGCGTGGTCTCCGCCGGCAATGACCACGAGTTTTATCTCGCCACCGAGCCCGGCCGCGGCATCGATCCCGTGAAGGTGAAAGTCAACCAGCAGGAGAACGACTACCCAAAGGAAGTGCTCATCCGCAAAGACGTTGCCCTCAAGGCTGCTAAGCTTTTTACCGACACAGGGAAACTCGAGCCAACCATCCACTGGCGCTCCACCAAAGACGCCCCGCGCGGCTAAGCCGGGTCCAAACGGCCGATGAATCACGCGGCAGGCAAGATTCACCCTGGCCTCACGGCGAAGAAGGGGAGGGGAGTGTTTGCCGCAGCGTCGATCATCCGGGGCGAAGTGGTCGAGGTCTGTCCAGTCATCGTTATCCCCGCGGAGCAGTGGCATCACGTGGAGCCCACGGTTCTCGCACTCTATATTTTCAATTTTGGTCCGGAGGGCGAGCACGCCGCCATCGCCCTCGGCTACGGCTCCCTCTACAACCATTCGTATTCGCCCAACGCGGAATACACCAAGCATTGGGAGGAACGCGTGATCCATTTCACCGCGCTCCGCGACATTGCGGTGGATGAGGAGATCACCGTCAACTACAACGGCTCCCCCGGCGACCGTAGCGAGATTTGGTTCGAAGTAGCAGAGTGAGTTTGACTACTCCACTGCCTCGAACCAAACCGGCTTCTGGCTTGCCGGGTCGCCGTTGTAATTGGTCGTGACTTCCTCTCCCTCGAAAATCTTGCGAAGCGCGACGAACTCGATCGTGTTTCGATCCGGGTGTGGAACGAACCGGGCATTGGGCCGGTAGGAATGATTGCAAAGGGAACACAGCCCC
>Ga0105237_10002818_pt1 | contig 21133 bp, 18 predicted proteins | sample KBSC24metaG_FD_81520 | JGI IMG/M metagenome (GOLD analysis project Ga0105237, IMG submission 81520) | Corn rhizosphere microbial communities from Kellogg Biological Station, Michigan, USA - KBS C2-4 metaG | ecosystem: Host-associated > Plants > Roots > Rhizosphere > Soil | place: Michigan, USA...
ATCCAGATGCAGCCAGTTGGAATGACAAGGTTTTCTCCTTGGTATGGCGAGATAACCAGAACTGATCCAAACAGTACGCAAAAAGCATGGGAGAGATTTCCGGTTTATGCTCGCGGCGAAAAACGTAAATTGGTTCTGCTCTTCCAGCATTTCGAGAGGATTCTCGAAGACCAACTTGTTGAATTAATTCCAGCTCAACCAAGGGGCAATCGAGATTGTCTTCGCGAACTTCACCTTTTTTCCCTCGCGTAGGAAAATAAGAGTGAAGGAAAATTTCAAATTGTTGGTCCAAAGTACTTTCGGACAATGCCCTCTCTAACCCTCGCGTTGCCTTCTTTACTGCCTCAAAGACTGAAGAGGCCGTCAGTTCGGGTTCTTGAAACCGAGAGAGAAGAAATTCCCAAGCAAAAATGGGAGCCTCTACGTTATTTGCAAGGTTCCAATGAATTAGCCAAAGAGTTTGTATGTCCTCTAAAAAGGGATCGAGCGCTTCAGCTTTGCGTCCACCTAATAGCAAATCTCTTCCTAAGGCAGTAACTTCATGGCTTTTGCCTTCAGTTGTCGTGATAATCCGAGCCGCTTCTGCCCAGAACCGAATGGATCTCACCATATTTTTTCCAACTCCAAACGTAACCATGGCCTTATCTTCCATGGGTGGCGTTAGAATGTTGGATGTTTCGTCCACAAAGCGGGCTGCTTTTGGCAACCAAGCATATCGGCACGCAAACGTTTCGTGACCAGTATAGCGGTAGTCAGGAGCCTTCATTTTACTGGGAACTTATCAGAAAAATTAAGAATAAGGTGAAAAATTGCATTATCGACAAGAGAGGTAAAGCTCTCAGCTAGAAGAGCCAGTTGGATAGAGGTCAGGAAAAAGGTAGGGGCAAATGAATCCAGGGAAGCCGATGGTCAATTGCCCCTTGGGACTGGGCGATTTAAGGAGACCTTTGGCGAGCAAATCTCCGATGACAGCTTGAGCCGTTCGGGCCGAAATATTCAGAATTCTTGCGACTTCCCCACGCGGGATGGCTCCACGAAGCATAACGTCACGTAGCAAGGTTCCACTTCGCTTGGGTAATTCCTTGGCTTGTTCGGCCACGGCGCAATAGCTGAGGAGTCTCTTCTCCAGTTGGCGCAGATTCAGCAGATCGTGCATGAAGGTGGTCTGGTCCAAAGCGCGGTCGATCATATAAGCGCAAAATTCTTCAAGTCGGCGCTCGGAGAGGTAACCTCTACCGTCATAATCGTTGAGGCGCTTGTTATCGGCAGCGGCCAAAACCTCTTTGTATTGATCGAGGCTCCGCGCCAAACCGCGAGACAGTGTCCAAAGCCCGTTGGCTCCCAGGCCAATTCGGCTTAGCCATCCGTGGGTTAGGAGACGCGTAACGCGTCCGTTGCCATCGCCAAATGGGTGAATCCACGCCAAGCGATGATGCGCTGCCACCGCAGCGATAACGGCTTGGGGTGAGGTCTCTTTGCTGTACACGCCATAGAAGTCCCGGAATCGGGTGAGAATTTTTTCAAGCGAAACTGGCGTAGGTGCGAGATGAATACCGACGTGAACGTCGTAGTTCCGAATCTGTCCTGGATTCACGGGATAGGTCTTGCCGTCCTTGTCGGTGATGTGCCGAAGCGATTCCGGGAGGAGGGAGTAGAATTTTTCATGAATCCAGCAAAGGAATTCGCTAGAGAGAAAATCCAAGCCCGGCTCCTCGCGCAAGCGGTGCTCTAATTCGAGCTGGGTTTCCAGATGGGCGTAGTGGAGCAGTTGCAGTTCGCGACGCTGGGGCTGGGAGGAAAATTCGTGAGCTAGCGCTGCCTCGATGTCGATCGGTCGGGTGCGATGGCCTTCGATCAGGTTTGAATAGTAGCCGTTCATCGACCGGACCAGATCGGCGACGGCCTGGCGCGTCTCTGGAGCAAAATAGCCGCCCAGCTCCGCCGCTGATTTGATCAGGAGCGTTGCTTGCGAGATTAGCTCTGCAGACATTTCGCCACTTGGGAGGAGCGGTTCCATGTCGGACGGAGCATCAAAACGAGGTAAAACCATATTGCCGATCTTATTTCAGAATTCGATTATAAAACATAATCGACTAGTTTGCAATGAGTTAAATTGACATTAACTGACGTCAAAAGCGGCATTAAACTACTGTTTTTGCCGATCTTTTTGCCGAAGAAGTAAGAAGAACGTCTCACTTCTTCTTTCATTCAAGACTTTAATTGATATATACGCTATTCGCGAATAGCGTATTCAGATGATTGCCAAGTCATTAGACATCGCAGTTTTACTGAAATTACTCCTTTCAGGAGAAGGTAAGAGCTATGCTCAGTTGTCCCAAGAACTTGGTATCAGTGCTTCTGAAATTCATGCCGCCGTAAGACGGGGCATTGAGGCTGGACTGATTGATTCCGACTCGAGGCGGCCGCTGCGCAGGTACTTGCAGGACTACCTACTACACGGCGTGCGGTACGCTTTTCCAGCCAAGCTTGGTCCGATTTCCCGGGGAGTACCAACCGCACATGCAGCGCCGCCGTTATCGGAACATTTCCCGCCGGACGATCTTCCTCCTGTTTGGCCTGATCCGGAAGGAAAGGTTCGCGGCCAAGCTTTAGAACCCCTTTATTCCTCGGCTTCCAAAGCTGCTAAATCCGATCCGGAGCTTTACGAGTATCTCGCCTTGGTGGATGCAATTCGTTCTGGTCGGACTCGCGAGCGCAAGTTGGCCGAGGACGAACTCAGAAAACGTCTCTCTTATGCTCACGCCGTTTGAATCCATGCAGATGGTTAGCGCGCGTTTGCAGAATGTGGATGTTCCTTTCGCCTTCTTAGCAAAAGAACTCCGTTAGTATCACTTGGTATTGTTGGCACTACCAAAAATACCAAGGATTGAGCGACAGCGAGGCAGTTCGTGTGCGATGGTTGCAGGCAAATGCAACCCTTACTCGTAAGCACGAAGGAGATCGCGGTGCGCTACAGCGCACACCCGAAGACCGTGCTCAAATGGGTTCGGGCCAAAGTTCTGCCCGTTGTCCGCATCAACAAACGGTGCATCCGGTTTAACGTTGAGGTTTGCGACAAGGTTATGAATCATCGAACGTCGATCTCCAAGAACATGGGTCATAAATAAAGATGACCTTAACGGAACGGTAGCTTCCTTTCTTTCAATGAATTTTCAACCTTGGGCCTTGCTGATGGCCATCCCGCCGGGAATCGTTCTCGTCTATTTGCTTTGGTCTCTCCAGCGCGAAAACAGGCGCAAGAAGGATCCACTGACCGACCGTGGATTGCGCCCACCCGGAGAATGGCTGCGCGTAAGAATCGAAGAGTTGAACGAGCTGATGATGATGTGGTTGCTCTATCTACTGGCTCCTATGTTTTTGGCCATCGTCGCCGGAACCAATTCGCACATCTCGATACCGACGGATATTGTGCTGCTCCTCATCTCAGCAATATTCTCACTCGTTGCGGGATGGAAGTTGCGAAGCACCCTCCACGAATATCGCCGATGTCGGTTGGGATTCTCGGGAGAACGTGCCGTCGGTCATCATCTCAATCGGCTGGTCGCGGATGGGTTCCGAGTTTACCACGACCTCCAGTTCAAAGGTTTCAACATTGATCACGTCCTCATTGGCCCAAGCGGCGTTTACTCTGTTGAAACGAAGACGTTCAAAAAGGGGAAGGGCAAGACCTCCCATATCGTCGATTACGATGGCCAAAAACTCATCTGCCCGGAATGGCAGGATGCGAGACCGGTTGAACAAGCTCTACGCAATGCCAAGCACCTCTCGATGTGGCTTGGACAAAGTGTTGGGCAGCCTGTCTGGGTCGTTCCCATTCTAACATTGCCCGGATGGTGGGTGAACCAGACCGGCGAAGGAGGCGTGACCGTTCTTAACTCCAAGCAAATTGGAGGATTCGTATCCGGCAGGCCGTCGATTTTCTCGGCCACTTCCATTGTCAGAATTAGTCATCAGGTGGAGCAAAAGTGTCTTCTTTAGTCCGCAGAGATCAGGCCGTAGACTCATAATTGCGTAGCCACAGTCGCATTGCGAAGAAGTTGACAGCCAGCCTGGTGGCCGCCGTCACGCCGGCGACCGGACCGCCTGTGCGACGTGGGGCCAGCCAATCCGGCAATAGAGCTAGAGCTTGACCAACTCTGCGAGCTTGGCCGCGACGTTTGCCATCGGCTCTTCTGCTGTGCTTAAGCCACTTCGTGAGCCTAGCAGAGGGCTGACTAGGCGGAGAGCTTCATATGTTGTCTGGTGCACGATGGGAACGAGCCGGTCAAGCGCGAGGAGTGCCGAAAGTTCCAGGTCGGCGATGCCCTCTGCTGGGAGGCGGCGCAGCAGCGCAGGAGTCACGAGCACGATCCCGACTCGCGAGTTCGCCAAGCCCTTGTCGATGGCGCGGAGCAACGGCACGCCGAGGCCAACGTCCTTTTCGCTGAACCAGACCGAGACGCCACCTGACTCAAGCAGATCGTGCAGCTCCTTGGCGGCCCCCTGCCGGTCGTCCCACGCGTGGCAGAGGAAGACATCCCGAAGGTCAGGCAGTTTCGCGAGGGTCTCAACATTGTTGCGAACCGGCGTGAGTGATACCACTTGGGCGGCCGTGTACACCACGGACGAACCGGGTCGCGACCACTTCGGCCTTGTGCTGCTGCCAGACCCGCCGCCACTGCTCCCGCCGCTCGAACTGCTCACCGACGGGGAGTAGTAAGACGGGGACGGGGGCGAGTACGACCAAGAGCGGCCATAGCCCCGGCTACTGCATGCCGGGCAGTCCGCTGCAGCGCTCGATGTGCGATGTCCCCGTACCGGTGCTGTGCATCGAGCCATGTGGCAGACGATACCGGACACCATCACCACTTTCAAGCGCTAGCGCAAAGCGACTTCGCCCCCTCATCTGTGGTCCGGTTTCCACCATTCTCGGTCATTCGGTTTATGGATACACGACCTAGTTCACCGCACGTCAATCCCAAGAATCTGAATCACGACTGAAAAGATTTGGCGTGTGGCAACGAGATGGCTACAATGGATTCACTAGAGAGAAAATTCCCGATTCGTAATGAGCGGGTCAACGGTTCAAATCCGTTAAGCGGCTCACCTTTTTCTAGAGCTAATAAGCTCTTCCACACGTGGTTATTGCGGATATACCGCAAGATGACGTTGGAGCTTTTGGAAGGCTTTGGAAGCAGTAAATTTGGCAGCCGCTGCCAAAACGTCCTTTCCTCGTTCTAGGAGAGGCATGTGACGGTGTCATGAACCACCAGACCCAGTTAAGTTCCAGTTCACCTTTTTGATAAATGTTTACAAAAATTGGCAGCGTTTTGGCAGCCGATTGACCTGTTAAGCTGGGGCAGCTCATTTGCAATGAGTTGGGAGTTTAAACGGATATCCACAAGTAATAACCTCACCTTCTTTACATATCTCAATAAAGTAAGAATAAGGCTACAATCAAAGAGTATCTTATAACTCCAATACAAAGCGATCAGATCATCATTCAATATGTGAGCGTGATCGATAATGCGAAAGCTAGCCTTGCCCAAGGCAAAGCCGATGTTGAACTTGATGACGCTGAGGCCCCGGCGACTGATCTGAATGATTACAGAGGATGAACCACGATCGCATGCCACGCCTGAAGGCCGATGTAAGTCGCAACAACGAGCAGTACCGTTACGGAGACATAAGGGGCTTTGCGCATGAGCTCACCAAATCCTTTGAACCGCTTTTGCGCGTGCTGAACGCTCCACGCCGCAACGACGCCGCTCGCCACCATAGTAAGAGCTAGGCCAAAGCTGAAAGCCGCAACCAAGGCAAAGCCGAGCGTCAGTTGTTTAAGCTGGAGACAGATGATTAGCACCGTGACGGCAGCTGGACACGGCATCAATCCCCCGGTTATACCAAAAAGAATGATTTGTCCGGTCGTGACCTGACGCCCGGCAAAGCGCTTTTCGATGTCGCTGGCATGGGCTCGTTCATGGGCGTCCTGAAACTCTGCTCCCGCGTTTTCGAGTTCCGCATGGTCATGATGGTGGTGGTCGTGTTCGTTAAATTCAGCAGAATAGCTGTGTGAGTGATTTCCATGCGATACCTTGAGCACTAGCTTGAATTCGTGAGGCTCCGGGATGTCGGTTGTGGATTGCAGAAAGTCTCCATGGGAAGAAAAAATGAATATCTGCCGAGAGTCGTCTGGCCGGATGGTCTCCAAGCTCAATTCGGCAGGATTTCTCGGAATATTCTTTCCATGGCGGGAAAAGCTGAGTCGGAAAACCGGAGGTATCCCTTCCTCAAAGATGGCAATCTTGATGATGCCATGACCGGTATCAATCGTAACGATTTCTTCTCCGTGATGATGGTGATCGTGAGAATGCCCCTTTGATGCCTTGATGTCTCGGCGGGTTCTCCAGAGCATCCAGAGGGCCATGCCTGCGATGATAAAAGCGGAGACTAATTGGAAGTAGGGCTCCGACGTTTCGATGTTGAGTTGATTGCCGTAATAAAGGCCAATGCCAGCGATGATCCAGACCAACAGGGAATGGGAAATGGCGGCTGAAAGGCCAAGAAGCACGGCTTGGGCAATCGTGCCGCGAACAGCGACAATAAAGGCGGCCATCATGGTTTTGGAATGGCCGGGTTCCAGCCCGTGCATGGCCCCAAGGAGGATGGCGCTGGGGAAGAAAAGCCAGGCATGTGCCGTGCCTTGTTGAAGAAGCTCAGTAAATGAAGTCACGATAGGACTATGCCCCCACCCCCCTTGCTGGCAATTATTTTCTTCTGATTTAAGTTCGGGTGTTGTTTACTTATTTTGATGAGCAAAAATTCGCATCACCACGACCCTAAGCAGAAGAAGGCGCTCCAGCTTCGAATTCGAAAGATGTCAGGCCAACTGGCAGGTATCGAACGCATGGTAGAAGCCGATGCAGCTTGCCCAGAGGTGTTGACGCAAATTGTCTCCGTGCGGAAAGGTCTTAAGTCCTTGGCCGAAGTCATTATCCATGATCATTTGCATGAGTGTATTGGTGGAACCGTTGACCCCAAGGAGGGGCAACGAAAACTTCGTGAACTTCTAATTGTTTTGGAACGATTCGTTGAGTGATTTTTAAGGTTCATTCAGGCGTTTGGTTCGGTTTTCCGCCCATACATAAAGCACCGGCAGTAGTAGTAGGGTGAGGAAGGTGGCACTGACGATTCCGCCAATGACTACTGTCGCCAGCGGTCGTTGCACCTCGGCTCCGGCTCCCAAAGCAATTGCCATGGGAAGAAATCCGAGATTGGGCACGACGGCGGTAAGGACAACGGAGCGCAGTCGCGTCATGGAGCCTTCCCGGACAGCTTCTTTGACCCCAAGTCCCTTTTCGCGGAGATAGTTGAAGTAGCTTACCATCATAACGCCGTTAAGCACAGCTACACCGGAGAGTGCAATAAATCCAATTCCGGCACTGATGCTAAACGGAAGCCCACGCATCCAGAGGGCAAAAATGCCTCCGGTCAGAGCCAGGGGAATCCCGGTATACACGACGATGGCCTGCCGCAGGCTGCCGAAGGCCACAAAGATGAGAATGAAGATGACCAGCAACGCCACCGGAACGATCACGGCAAGTCGCGCCCGGGCTTGTTGCAGATTCTCGAACTGGCCACCGAACTCAACACTATAGCCAGCCGACATTTTAACCTCATCTTTGACTTTTTGCTGAGCCTCGCGGACGAAACTCTCCACATCACGCCCCCGCAAATTCACCATGATGGCTGCCCTCCTTTGGCCAAATTCTCGGGTGATGGAGTTAACCTTTGATTCAACCTTCACGGTGGCCAGTTGGCCGAGTTCGAGTAACCCGCCTTCGTTGGTGCGAACCGGCAGGGTGCGAATCGTGTCGAGGTTCTGCCGCTGGGCTTCCGGCATCCGTACCACGATGTCGATTCGCTGGTTTCCCTCGATCAACTTGCCCGCCTCGTCTCCGGCCAAAGCCCCGGCGATGGTCTCATTGATCTCCTTGGCGTGGACGTTATATTTGTTGGCTCCCGTGCGGTCCAATTTGATCTCCAGCATGGGCGCTCTGCCCATGGCATCAAATTCGACTTCCGCCGCGCCGGGAATCTTTTCCAAGATGCCTTTGACCTGCGTGGCAATACGCTCGATCTCGTCATAGTTTTCTCCGAAAATTTTGACGGAAATATCGGCGCGGGTTCCTTCGAGAATTTCGTTGAAGCGCATTTCAATCGGCTGGGAAAAGAGGAGTGATTGTCCGGGAACTTCGACCTCCAGTTCCTTCGTCATCAATTCGGCCAACTCGCCCTTGGTAAGGGTGTGGCCATCCAACTTTCGCCATTCCTCTTGCGGTTTGTAGAAGATATAGGTGTCCGCGATGTTGACCCCCATGGGATCGGTTGCGACTTCAGCCGTTCCGATGCGCGAGAACGTCCGGGTTACTTCAGGAAACTTTTCATGCAAGACTTTCTCCGTCTTCTCCTGCATTTCCAATGCGGCATCGAGACCGATGCTGGTGGTGCGAACCACATTGGCGGCCATTGATCCCTCGTCCAGACGAGGCACGAATTCCGCGCCAAGTTGCTGAAAGACGAATCCTGAAAAAATGAACAGGGCAACGGCGAGAAGAATGGTGAGCCAGCGGTGACCCAACGCAAAGTCGAGGGCCGGGCCGTACATCGCCTTTAGCCAGCTAATGGCCAAGTTATCTTTCTCGCTGATCTTTCCCTTGAGGATAAATGAGCAAAGAACCGGCATCAGTGTCAGGGCAAGCAGCAAGGCTCCCATGAGCGCGAAGATGACAGTCTCCGCCATCGGCTTGAACATCTTCCCCTCCACGCCCGTAAGGGAGAGGATCGGAATATAAACGATGGTGATAATGAGGACGCCGAAGAAGGTGGGTGTTCCGACTTCCTTTGCAGCACTTAGCACGGTGTGAAGGCGCTCTTCCGTGGTAAGAAGGTGATTCAGTTCGTGTTGTCGAATGCCCAGCCTACGGACGATATTTTCCACGATCACAACCGCACCATCGATAATCAGACCAAAGTCGATGGCCCCGAGGCTCATCAAGTTTCCAGAAATTTTCGTCTGAACCATGCCGGTAATGGCAAAGAGGAATGAAAGAGGGATGGCGACGGAAATAATAAGTGCCGCTCTCCAATTGCCCAAGAGAAGTAGCAGGCCAACGACCACCAGAATCGCCCCTTCAAAAAGATTCTTCTCCACCGTGGCCACCGTCCGATCAACCAATTCCGTGCGGTCGTAGACCGTGATGATTTCAATTCCTTCCGGGAGCTTGGCTTTGATCTCTTCGAGTTTGGCCGCAACCCGTTTGGCCACCATGCGGCTGTTTTCCCCCGTCAACATGAGGGCTGCACCAAGCACCGCCTCGTTGCCGTTATAGGTGGCCGCACCCGTGCGAATGCTTGAACCGATGCCGACGTCGGCCACGTCCATGATGCGGAGTGGCGCGGTCCCAGCCCGGAACTTGACGGGAAGATTGCCGATTTCCTCCGCTGTCTTGACCCGGCCATCGGCCCGGATGGTGATCTGTTCGCCGCCGACCTGCACGGCTCCGCCTCCGGCATTTTCCACATTCTCGCTGACCACATCGGCCAGTTCCTTGAAGGTGAGTCCCGCTCCGATAAGTTTCTCGGGACGGGCGGCGACCACGATTTGCTTTTCAAATCCACCCTGGGAATTGACCTCGGCCAAGCCGGGCACAATCCGCAAGGCAGGCTTAATGACGTAATCGTGAACGCGCTTGAGTTCCATCAACTCGGCTTCCCGAGTGGGCGGTTTCTGGACGTAGTCCTTCTTGTAATCGACGATGTAATAAAAGATTTCTCCGAGGCCGGTGCTGATCGGTGCCAGTTTGGGACTTACCCCTGTGGGCAAATCATCCGCTGCGTTAAGCATCCGTTCGCTGACCAACTGCCTCGCCCGATAAATATCCGTGCCGTCCTCAAAGACCAGGGTGAGCTGAGAAAGACCGAACTTGGAGAGTGACCGCATTTCCATCAGGCCGGGAATGCCGGACATTTCCGTTTCCAATGGTAGGCTGACCAGCTTTTCAATTTCCTCGGGAGCGAGTCCCTTCACCTCGCTGTTAATCTGAACCTGGACGTTGGTGATGTCGGGGACGGCATCAATGGGCAAACGGGTCGCCGCCCAAAGTCCGATAGCCAATAAGGCCATGCTACCCAACAGAACAAAAAGACGCTGACGCAGGGAAAATTCGAGAATTTTGTTAATCATGGTGCTATTCCTCTCCGCCGCCAGTAGCGGCTCGGAGTTCGATGAGGTAAAGGGTCTGAACAGGTTTCGTGACAATGGTTTCGCCTTCGCGAAGTCCATCCACGATTTCAACAGAGTTGTCCGCGATGATTCCAACGCCAACAGGCTTCCGTAGGAGATGTTCACCGTTTTTGAGGTAAACAAAGCTGCCTGTGGCCGTTTTGAGCAAAGCAGAGGCTGGAACGACCAAGCCGCGACGGGGAGATGATCCGGCATCCAGCGTTATTGAAACAAAACCACCCACTATGAGTTTTGAATCGGGGTCAGGAACCTCGATCAAGACTTCGACTTTTCCCGTGATGGAAGATTGCATCCGCTCGATGCGCCACACGATTCCGACTTTGTCGCCATGGTCAATGGCCACCTGTTGCCCGACTTTAATCGGATCGGCCGAGCCGAGATCGACCGATGTCGTGATGTAGGCAAAGCCATTTTTCTCGCGGCCAAAGCGAGAGGCTGCTTCCGAAGCTGCCCGGTATACCTGTCCATTGGCCACGATCTTGGGAACTAGGTTGCGAGATTCTACCTTCGCAAAATCCACCCCTTGTGCCTTGAGCACATCATCACTCAGGGACAATCCTTTCTCCGCATCGAAGCCAATTTTCTGCTCAACTTCCGGTTTCGAGTTTTGTTCGGAAGATTTGGGCTGAGTTACTTGGGCAGGTTCAGCAGGACGATTGCAGCCAGCCAGTACGAGAACCGCGAATAAGGTAAGTAGAGAATATCTCATTTTTGGAGCTCCAGAGAACCACCGGTCAAAAGTTCAAGATCGAGAAGATCCCGCCATGCCCCGAGTTGGGCCTCGGTGTAGGCTTTTTGAGCCGCAAGAAAACCACGCTGTGTTTCCAGAAAGAGTTGAACACCAATCACGCCTGTGCGGTATTGCCGATCGGCAAGATCGGCGGCTTCCCGAAGGATGGAGACGGTAGTCTCGGGCATCTGCGCCAGTTGTTTCTTGGTCAGCTCAAATGAACGGAGACGGCGCAGGATTTCGCTCTCTACTTTACTGCGGGCATCCATCAACAAGGCATCCGCCTGAACACGGCGCGCCTGGCTTGTCGCGATGTTACCTTGGTTCCAGTTCCAAAGAGGAAGTGAGGTGCTGACGCTGGCGCCAATGTTCACTTCGTTTTCCGCCGCCTTATCCTGACTAAAGAACGGGCCAACCGAAAAATCCGGGGCAGCGTCCAATTTCGCCACAGAGACACTTTTGATTGCTTTTTCGACTTCAGCCAAACGCATCTTGAGCTGAACATTCCCTGACAATCCGCGTAGCACGATGGTCGTGGAATCTGCCTTAAGCGTAGGAAGGCTGAACTGCGACTCAATTTCCAACTCTTGGGACTTGGGAAGACCGAGAAGGCGTCTTAATTCGATTAATGCCTCGTCCCGACTCTGGATCAAGTCGCGTGACGATTTTTGCAGCTCGAACAAACTTCCTTCGATCACTTTCAGTTCCAGGAATTGTTGCGTGCCTGCCGATGGGCGTTTAGCCAGAAGTTGCATGAGACTTTGGCATCTATCCTCTATTTCCTCCGCTACCCGCGCTTGTTGGGAAGCCACGACGTATTGGTAGGCGAGGGCTTCAATCTGGCCTCGCAGGGCCAAGCGAAATTGACTCAAGCCCAACTCAGCCAAGCGAATATCCTGCTCGGCTATGGCCTTTCGTAGACTTCCCTTGCCGGGGAATTCAAACGTCTGGCTTGCCGACAAGTTGCGGGTAAAGCCCGTAGTAGCCTCCGTACCGTTGCTCACCCGTCGATGCCCGTATTCCCCAGTAATCTCGGGATTTTTCCAGAGTCCGGCCTGCTCTCGCTGCCCCTTGGCCGCTGCTACTTCAGCTTCGTAAGAGCGTAGTTCCGGGTTGGATGCCAGGCCCTTCTGAAGCAAAGCTTCGAGCGTCCATGACTGCCCCGCAGGCGTAGACCAGCTTGGAATCGCTCCGAAGCAAAGCAGAAACCATCCGATACAAATTCCCTGTTTCATCGAATCAACTTTCGGAAGAGTTTTTAGCTTCTTTGCAGAAGACATGCAGATTGCTCAAAAACGTAAATTGTACCGTGGCGGCCTTCGTCACTTCGGTCGGATCAAACGATGCGGTGTAGTCGACTAGTTGAATGCTCGGTGAGGACGCCTGTGACGGTTGAATACTGGCAAGAAGGATTACAACGGCACAAAAGCCGACGAATTTGAACTGAGTAAATGTATAGGTCTGCATATGAATCTCCTGAAATGACGGGTGCATGAATCACCGTCTAGTTATTGGACGATCACGCCCCGCAAGGCATGATGGGTAGTCGTCGAGGCAGAAAGCCTCCGAGGATTAGGAGATTCGAGGCGGCTGACTGATGTCCCGAATTAGACCATCTGGGATAGGACACGACAGGATTGCAAACGACTGAGGTGAAGCTTCCAGATCAGAAACATGGAATGAGACAAAGCTTGCTTCGATTAAAATATGTAGATGGCAGGCGCAGTCACAGGCGCCGCCTTTATCCGGTGATTGTGGTTTGCTTCCTGATTCAGTGTCACTTTGAACAGTGACGCAACAGATATGCCCAGATCTTTCCGCTGTGGTCACTCCGACGCTCAACACAAACGCTACCAAAGCACAAATGGTCGAGGCAGGAATGAAAGGAAGAAACTTGCTGAGCACAAATGCTGGATACCTCATAGGGAACAAAAGTCAATCACCCCCCTAGCAGCTAATATTAGCATGCGAGGAAAAGGGGATATTCATAATGAGCAGATCAACGGTTCAAATGCGTTAAACGACTTATCCCTTCATAAATTCCGTGCCAGTTCTCCGGCTTTGAGATTGGAATTAGCAATTGCCTCGTCCTTGGAGGTAGCGCTGGCGAGAGTCGGCTCGACGAAGATTTCCCGGATGTCGGTGAAGCCGATGAAGCCGAGGATCTGTTTCAGGTAACCACTTTGCTGGTCGTAAGCTTCCGCTCCGGTGCCAGGACCGTAGGCGCCACCGCGCGCGTAGATGGCAACAGCGGGCTTGCCCGTGACGAGGCCCTTGTAACCTTCTCCCGGCGTGAAGCTGAAGGTAAGGCCGGGCTGTGCGAGGATGTCGATGAAATGCTTCAGCTTGTAGGGAATGCCGAAATTCCACATGGGCAAGGAGAAGAGGTATTTGTCGGCTGATTTGAAATGTTCGGCAATCTTGACCACGGCATACCAGGCCTGGAGCTGATCCGGAGTGTGAGATTGACCGTGCATGACGGCATATTTGGCATCAAGTGTGGCGCCGTCGAATTCAGGCAAGGGTGTTTGCCAGAGGTCGAGCGTTTCGACCGTATCGCCGGGATGTGCAGCACGGTAGGCATCAAGGAAATGGCGGGCGACGGCAATGGAGGCGGAACGATCGCCCCGGGGAGAGGCTTCGATATGAAGAAGTTTGGACATAGTGAGGATGGAGTTGAGGTTTGTTTGTCAGTTGAGATCGAAGAGAAGAAAGTCGGCAGGCTCGACGGCGGCAATGGTCAGTACATCGGTATTGTTGATGGCCGCGGCGTCACCGGGCTGGAGCTGGGTTCCGTTGACGTCAAGAACACCCCGGACCGCCTGAAGCCAGACGCTGCGCTTCTCGGCGATGGAATATTTCACCGTGTTGCCCTGGCTCAGCTTTCCGAGATAAAGATCGGCGTCCTGATTGATCGAAATGGAGCCATCTCGTCCGGACTTGGAGGCGACGAGGTGGAGTCGTCCCGGTTCAGCCTGGGCAAACGTTTTTTCGGCATAACCCGGCTTCGCGTTCTTACGGTCGGGCAGAATCCAGATTTGCAGGAGATGAACCGGCTCGGTCTTCGAGTCATTGATTTCGCTGTGTTGAATACCGGTCCCGGCGCTGATCCGCTGGATGTCCCCCGCGCGCATGACGGCCGTATTACCCATGGAATCGCGGTGCCGCAGGGCGCCGCTGATGACGTAGGTGATGATTTCCATGTCGCGGTGCGGATGCATGCCGAAGCCCATTTCCGGCGCGACGTAATCCTCGTTAATCACGCGCAGGTCGCGGAAGTGGGTATGCGCCGGGTCGTAGTAATCGGCGAAGCTGAAGGTGTGGTAGGAATCGAGCCAGCCGTGGTTGGCGTGGCCCCGTTCGTTGGATTTGCGTAACTTGATCATAAGGTTCTCTTTCGTTGTGCCAACCTAACGCGGAAAATGTGTGCTACCCAAATACCATGTTTCTTGGCTGAGAATGCCTTTTAGGTATGCTGGCTGGCATGGAGCTTCGTCACCTGCGCTACTTTGTTGTCGTGGCCGAAGAGCAGAACATCACCCGGGCCGCAGCCCGACTCCACGTTTCCCAGCCACCGCTCAGTCGGCAGATTCACGACTTGGAGGAAGAGCTTGGCGTCAGCCTCTTCCGGCGCACGGCGAAATCGATCACGTTGACCGAGGCGGGGAAGATTTTTCTTCGTGAAGCAAGGGAAGTTCTCCTGCGCGCGGAAAAGGCGGTCGAGACCGTGCGGGTGGTGGCCCGGGGCGAGCGCGGCCAGCTCCGTATTGGTTATGCACCGTCGCTGACGGTTGAACTTCTACCGAAGGCGCTGCGTCTCTTCGAGCACGGGCATCCCGGCGTCCGGGTTTCGCTGCATGATCTCTCGACTGAGGAATCGGTGCAGCGGCTCAAGGCGCGGAAGCTCGACGTGGCGCTTACCGTGCGGCCTTCCAGTCCGAGGATGCGCGGGTTGGCTTTCCAGAAGCTGACCGAGTACGAACTTTGCTGCGCGGTGGGAATCTCGCATCCATTTGCCGGGCGACGATCACTGGCGTTGGGTCAGCTGCGCGACGAGCGCTTCATGGTCTACTCGCGGGAAGATTACCCCGAATATCTCGAATGGTTGGTGGAACTTTTCCGCCCCTGCGGCTTTGTGCCCCACGCGGCGGAGGAATACGACAGCGTGACCGGTCTTATCGCGGCAGTGGAAGCGGGGCGGGGTATTGCCATCATGACTTCGTCGCTGAGATGCCTGATGGGGCCGGGATTGAAGCTGCTCCCGTTAAAGCCCAAGCTGCCGCTGCTTGTTTTGGGCGCCCTTTCTTTTCCGCCGGAGACGCTCTGGACGGAAAAATTCATCGCCGCTGTCCGGCAGGCCGTTCGCAAGGAGTGAGCGCTACTCGAAGCGGATGTCGAAGAAGCGCAGGTCAGGCTGGCCGGTCGCGGCGCGATGGAGCATGACCGCCAGTTCGCGGGCATGATAATCGCCCCACATGGAAGCCTCGCCGCACGGCACCTTGCGGCCCGGCGGAATGTGATCCCAGCCGTTGGGCCGGTGATAAACCGAGTGAAGGACGAGACCTTCGTGCGCGAGATTGGTGGAGAGATAAGGCTCTTGGAAGAGCGTGCGCGCGACCGTAAGACCCGCCTGGTAATAACGGGCCCCCTTGTCGGTCTGGCCCAGGCGCTTGAGATAATTGCCCAGCCGTAGCAGGCCCTGTGCGGCGATAGCCGCGGCGCTACTGTCGACCGGTTCGTGATCGTTGTAGGGCTCCGCAGGACGGCTGAGGTAATCGCCCATTTTCGCGAGACCGGGCGCGCCGGTATCCCAGTAGGGCACGCCGTCGATGGGCGTGTAGTGAAGATAGAAATCGGCCACTGCCTCGGCGACCTGAAGGAAGCGGGCGAGAATTTTTTCCTTTCCGCCGAAGGGAGCCAGCTCTTCCTCGGAAAGCGTTTCGAGGAATTCGATCTCCTCGGGATAGCCGCACAGGATCCAGGCCAGGCCGCGCGTCCAGGTTGAGAAGGGGGAATAGCCCTGCTGGCTGTTGGGACAGCGGTAGGCGCCGTCGTTAGTATTGAAGATTGATTCGTGTGCGGTGCGTCCGCGCAGATCATAGGCGTCGCGGCCCTCGCCGTAATAAACGGCAAAGCGGGCCGTGGTTTCCGCGTGCTGGAGCAGGCGGGCGAGGAGCGACGCGGGGCGATCCATCTCGCCCATCAAGCGGTGACCGAGCTGGTGACTGACGGCGAGTGCGCGCAGGGAACGGATCGTGTCGGCGAAGAGCGAATGGGGACCGTTGAAGGAATAGATATAACCCGCATCGGGCGCGATCTCGGTCCAACGTGCCGCCTGCACCGCACCGGTGACCTTGAGTGCCAGCTCGTAGAAATTTTTCTCCCAGTCGTTGAAGGGAATGATTTTCACCGCCATGAGGCGGAGCAGGTTGCCGTAGGTGCTGACGTTGTTGAATCCGTGGTCGTGCACGCCGATATGGGTGAGATGCGAGGCCATGAGCTCGAGCGTGTTTTTCCGCCCGATCTCGAGGAACGCCTCGTCGCGCGTGATCTCGAATTGGTAAATGGCCGCGCCAAACTGGAAGCCCTGGGTCCACTCGGTCCAGCCGCGCGAGGTGTATTCGCCCCGGACGGTGAAGACGGGCGTGCCGCGCGCCGGATTCCAGCGTTTTTGCAGACGGGTGATTTTTTCGCCCGAAAGGGCGAAGAGCTGCCTGACCGGGTCGAGCAGCGATTCGGAAGTGAGTTTGTAGTCGATCTGGATCATGGCTGAAAAAAATTAGAGGCGGCGAAGATGGAAGCCGCCGTCGATGTTGATCACGTCGCCGGTGGAGAAGGGGAAATGGCCCTCGAGGATCGCCTTGGTGGCAAGGCCCACATCCTGTGGCGTGCCCCACCGTTTTTGCGGGACGATGCCCTCGGCGAGGAGCTTGTCGTATTTCTCCTTCACCCCTGCGGTCATGTCGGTGGCCATGATGCCGGGGCGGAGTTCCAACACCTGCACGCCCGCGTCGGCAAGGCGCACCGCCCAGAGCTGCGTGGCCATGCCCAGAGCCGCCTTGGAGATGCAATATTCGCCTCGGTTGATCGAGGCGGTATTGGCCGAGAGCGACGTAACGAAGAGAAGTTTGTAGCCGCCGGTGAGGCGGCACTTGCCCGGATTGGCCAGCCAGTAGCGAGCCGCGAGCTGGGATAGAAAGTAGGGTCCCTTGAGATTGATGCCGATGACCTCGTCGAAAATTTCCTCGGTTGCCTCGGTGATGTCGGCCCGGATGCGCGGGGCCACGCCCGCGTTGTTGACCAGCGCATCGAGGTGACCGTAGGCGGCGAGCGTTTCGTCGAAAAGTTTTTGCCGATCGGCGGCGAGGCCGATGTTGCCGCCGACAAGCGCGAATTTTTGTTCCGGACGCGGGGCGAGCTTTTGGCAGGCCTGGGCGCAGGTTTCCGCCGCTTCCCGGTTGCTGGCGTAGTGAATCGCCACGGAGAAACCGGCCTGGGCGAGTGTCTCTGCCACGCCGCGGCCGAGGCCGCGCGAGGAGCCGGTGACGAGGACGACAGGAGGCGGGGCGACGGCCATGACTTATTTCCCCCGCGCCTTCGCGACGGCGGCGATGAATTGCCCGGCGAGAGCGGTGAGCTTCGCCCAGTCGCGGTTCTTGAGGATGTCTTTGCTCACGAGCGTGCTGCCCGCGGCCACGGCCACGCAGCCCGCCTTGATGAAATCGCCCGCCGTGTGCACGTCGACTCCGCCGGTGGGAACGATCTTCAGGTGGGGCAGGGGACCGCGGATGGCCTGGATGTATTTCGGTCCGAGCCCGTCCGCCGGAAAAATTTTCACGAAATCGGCGCCGAGCTCGTACCCCGTCTGCGCCTCCGTCGGCGTATAAGAGCCGGAGAAAATGGGTTTGTTCACGCTCTTGCAGAAGGCGATGACGTCGGGCTTCAGCACCGGCGTGACGACGTATTCGGCCCCCGCCTCGAGCGCGGCCTGGGCGGTTTTCGCATCGAGCACGCTGCCGACGCCGACCAGCGCCTTGTCGCCGAAGACGCGGCGCACGTCAGCGATGACCTGGAGCGCGTTAGGCGTGGTCATGGTCACTTCGATGCCCGAGACGCCGCCGTCGATGAGCGCGCGGCTGGCGTCGATGAGCTGTTCCGAATTGTCGGCGCGGATGATGGCGACGACGCCCGGCCCGAGAAGTCCTTCGATGATTTGTTCCTTGGTCATATGAATCCTAGCGTTGCACGCGGCCCGAGCCATCGCCTGCCAGCAACGCCTCGACTTCGGAGAGCTTCACGAGATTAAAGTCGCCGCTGATCGAATGCTTCAGGCAGCTCGCGGCCACAGCGAACTCGATGGCGTCCTGCGCCGATTTCTTTTTGCCGAGCGCGTAGATAAGGCCCGCGGCGAACGAATCGCCGCCGCCTACGCGGTCAACGATCTGCACGTCGTAGCGGCAGCTGAAGTGAGCCTTGCCGCCGGTGAAATAGAGGCCCGACCATCCGTTGTGCGAGGCGGAGAAGCTTTCGCGCAGCGTGATGGCCACACCCTTGAATTTGAACCGCTCGGTCAGCTTCGTCGCCACCTCCACGTAACGTGAATGGTCGATTTTTCCCTCGGTCACCTCGGTGCCGGAGGCCTTGATGCCGAAGACCTTTTCCGCGTCCTCCTCGTTGGCGATGCAGATATCGACGTGCTCCATCAGGCCGCTCATGACTTGGCCAGCTTTCTCGGTTGACCAGAGTTTTTTGCGGAAATTGAGATCGCAGCTCACAGTCAGGCCGAGCTTCTTTGCCGTGCGCGCGCCTTCCAGCGCGGCCTGCGCGGCCTTATCGGAAAGCGCGGGGGTAATGCCGGTGAAGTGGAACCACTCGGCGCCCTTCAGGATTGTCTCCCAGTTCAGGTCGGCGGGATTGATCTCGGAAATAGCGCTGTGGGCGCGGTCGTAAGTCACGGTCGAAGCACGTTGCGAAGCGCCGCTTTCGAGGAAGTAGATGCCGATGCGTTCGCCGCCACGCAGGATTCCGCGCGTATCGACGCCGAGTCCCCGCAAGCGCTGAAGGCACGCCTCGGCCACATCGTTTTTCGGTAGACGCGTGATGAAAGCCGCCTCATCCCCGAGCAGGGCGAGGGAGACAGCCACGTTGGCCTCACCGCCACCAAAGGTCATTTCCAAAACCGAGGACTGGTTCAGACGTAGGAAACCCGGCGTGGCCAGGCGGAGCATGATTTCTCCGAAAGTGATCGTTTTCATGAGGTTCTTTGAAGGATGGAAGGGGAAGTGTGATCGATTCCCCGCGCGACGTCGAACGCGTTTTTACAGTCAGTCGCGTCGGGGGAAAGTCCGCGCAACGAAGATCCATGCAGCGATACCCGCGATAATCGAATGGAGGCTGAGGACGAGGAGGCACTGGTTGAAATCGGCGATGTAGGTGTTGGTTGATTGCCGCACGATGTCGTAATGGGGATCGGCCACCAGCGTCTTCAGGTAACCGCTCCAGCCCCAGTAAGCGGCGATAAAGGGACGGCACAACGTACTGACGATTTCCGGCAGGGCCAGGACGGCGCCGGAGAGGGGCAGTTGCAGGCCGACGAGGTAGATAGCGAGCAGGGAGGCGCGCTCCGGCGATCTCGAAGCGGAGGAGATGGCGAGGCAGGTGACGCTCATGGCCAGCGTCGTAACGAAGAGGATGACGAACTGGCCGGAGAAGTCGCCCGGAAATCCACAGATCGTCTTCACAAACCAGGTCATCCAGAAGGCTTGGGCCACACTGAGTGCCAGCACGAGCAGCACTTTGGTTGCAACATAGGCCCAGGGGGAAAGTCCCGCGCGGAGTTCCTTCTCGAGCACATCACGCTCCTTGGCGATTTCGCGCGCGCCGTTATTAGCGCCCATGAGAGTGAGGAGGATGACCTGGAACATGGCCAGCCCGGAAACAAGCGACGCAGCCGAGAACGATTGCCGGAGATAATCAAGCTGCTCGGCCAGTGTCTGGACGATGTTGGTCTGGATATCGAGGCTGAGGTTGCGCACCTGAGGCAGGCCCTTGGTGGCGAAGATGGCCACGAGGAGAGGGAACGTGATGAGCAGGGCTAGATGCAGCCAGAGCTGCGCCCGGTCGCGCATGAGCAGGATGTATTGGCGCCAAACCAGAGTGAAGAACTGGCTCAGGCTTGAGGGCGGTGGCGCGGTGTTCAGTGCACGGTGGGGAGGCAGGGGAGGGAGTTCATGGGAACGGTCATGGTCGAAGCCACTGAACTCGCCCCGTTGAGTCGCCTGCTGGTAACCGCCGAAGATGGCTTCGATGGACTCGGTTCCATGCGTCCGCAGGAGCTCGTCGTAGGGACCCTGAAAGCATAATCTTCCCGCGTGCAGGAAGATGACTGAGTCGCACAGCCGAAGGTTGTTCACCGCATGGGTGACCAGGACTACCGTTTTCTTCAGGTCGTGGGTAAGTTGCCGGAGCCAAACCATCAGTTCGTGCTCGGAATAGGGGTCGAGGCCGCTGGTCAGCTCGTCGAGGAAGAGGAAGGCGGGATCGCCGATGAGTTCCTCCGCGAGGGCGATGCGCCGCATCTGGCCTCCGGAGAGGGTGCGATATTTCTGGGGCAGGAGAGGGCGGATGCCTGCGAGATCGATCACATGCTGGCGCCATTGGTCGCGAGTCGCTTTGGGCACCGACCGGGGAAGGCGGAGCGCAACAGCGAAGTCGAGAATCTCGGCCACGGTCAGATCGCCGTGAAACGCCCCGAACTGGGGCAGATAGCCGACGGCGAGTGGCAGCTGATTGCGAAGCGTCTCCACCGGATGCCCGGCAAGCAGGGTACGGCCTGAAGTGGCAGGCTGGATCCCGGCCAGAGTGCGAATGAGTGTGCTTTTGCCGCAGCCTGACGCACCGACGATGGCGATGAACGAATTCTCCGGAATGGCCATCGAGATGCGGTTGAGCAGGGTCTTGCGATCCTTCCCCTTTCCCACGGCGACGGAAAGATCCTCGACAAAAATAGCCGCGTCGGGTGGGGCGATGACATCCATGGTCCGACTTCCTGCCCGAATGACGCCCTAATTCCTGATGCCCGATCCGGAAGAGGATGG
>Ga0105237_10002819_pt1 | contig 21130 bp, 21 predicted proteins | sample KBSC24metaG_FD_81520 | JGI IMG/M metagenome (GOLD analysis project Ga0105237, IMG submission 81520) | Corn rhizosphere microbial communities from Kellogg Biological Station, Michigan, USA - KBS C2-4 metaG | ecosystem: Host-associated > Plants > Roots > Rhizosphere > Soil | place: Michigan, USA...
CGCCGGGAGATCGAACGCATGTTCGCGCGCTATCTCGGCATCAATCGCGTGATCTGGCTGAAGAACGGTATCACCGGCGACGACACCCACGGCCACGTGGACGACCTGGCGAGGTTTGTGGGGCCGGAAACGGTCGTCCTCTCTTCGGAGGCTGACCGGTCCGACTCCAACTTCGAGCCGTTGCGGGAAAACGCCTCGATTCTCAAGGCGGCCGGCCTGAAGGTCCTGAAACTCCCCATGCCGAAGCCGCTGATTTTCGCCGGGCAACGGCTGCCCGCCAGCTACGCCAACTTCTACATCGCCAACCAAATCGTTCTGGTGCCGACCTTCAACGACCCCAATGACCGCGTCGCTCTCAATCAGCTCGCCCGTGCCTTCCCCGACCGCGAAGTCATCGGCATCAACTGCACCGAACTGATCCTGGGCCTGGGCGCTCTTCACTGCATGACGCAGCAACAGCCCGCCGCTGGTTGAAATCCCTCCAGGCACGACTGCGTTGTTGTGGGGTAGGCGCTTCCGCCTGCCCATTCCGGAAGCCGTCAACGCACCTGCACCAGCCTCCCGCCTGAAAAGGTGAACAGGTAATCCGCGCGCGCGAGTTCCTCCGCCGTCAGAGGCGTCTTGCGATTCAATTTGATCTCCAGACTGCGATCGCGGAACCACAGGTCTGCGATAAACGCCATGTCCCAGTCCTCGAACGGGTCGTCCAGGAACGCGATACGAGAACGCGGCCGTACCACTGGGCGCATCGCGTTTAGCTGCTCAATTACGTCCCAGGTCTGGCCGCCCAACGCGTTCATTGAGGGGCGGACCATCTCATCTTTCAACCAGCGATTCTCCGCCGCCCATCCGAACACTCCCGCCACGAGGAGCACCCCGCTAATCGCGTGCGCTCCCACGTGCCGCAACACCGGATCGGTCGCAAGCATTCGCGCCAGCACGCCCGCCAAGCCCTGAAAGCAGATTGCCGCGAAGACCGCCCAGCCAAACAGAGGCACGTACAAACAGGCCCCACCCCGCCCGATCAGAAACTCGATGGGCAATGGCGTGACCACCACCCACAACGCGCAAAACCAAACCACCGGGCGATTCATGCGCAGCGCGATATAGAAAACCGCGAACCAAAGCAGTACGACGCTCCACATGCGAAACTGATCCTGCGCCAGAAATAGCTCCCCAAACGAGCGCAGTTGAAAGTCCTTCCAGCGCGCGATCGAGAACACCGGCGCATAAGCAGGTTGACTCATCAGCGCGCTGCGTCCGTGGACCTTGCCATAGCAATAGAGCAGATCCAGCAGCACGCTCAGCAATATCGGCCGCCAGGAAAACTGGCGATAAATCAGCTCATAAGCGATGAGAACCACCGGGATCGTCACCGCCATCTCCTTGGCATCGAGCGCCAGCAGCATCAGCACCAGAAAACATCCGATCTCCCTGCCACGCAATACTCTGCCCGACTGTCGGATTCGCACGTAGTAGATCAACGATGCCAGGTAGAACAGTCCGCAGAGCACGTCATAGATGAAGGCGGTGTTGTAATACAGATTCGCGACGCCGCAGTGAAAACATACGATCAAAGAAGCCAGCATCGCCGTCAGTCGACTGACTCCCAGCAGCACTGCCAGCCAGTAAATCAAACCGATACCGATCAGAACCAGTAGTAAGAGGACGAAATGAAAAGGCGCGGGACGCAACCCGAAGTAGTGATTCAACGGCAGGTAGTACAGTGCAGCCAAAGGCCGGTAGGCGCCGCGCCACGGCATGATCATCCCTTGCAGAATCTGCCAGGGCGTCAAACGCCAGTACAGCGCGAGATTCATCATGTCATCCGGGGCGAAGTGCACCTTCAACGTGTCCGCGACAAAGTAGTAGAAATACGCGACTACCAGTAGCGCACCGGCAGGCACACTCCTGCCCTTCCACAAATTCATTTGATTTTCAGTTGAACTAATGCTGCGTTCCGCTTGCTTGCGTGGGGTTACCGAGCCGCGACCGCGAGGAGCGGATTACCTGGCGGTCACAACACTAAGACCAGCGGTTAGTCATTTCCACTACACGTGCAGCAAAATCTTCAACACGCCCCGGTTTGCCGCGTGGTCGAATGCTTTTCCCGCATCTGCCAGCGCGGACTCCCCGGCAATCAGTTGCTCTACCGGAATCAAGCCGTGATCGAGCAATGGGAGCGCCGTTTCCATTCGTCCGCATCGCGATCCGACCAGGGTGATCTCGTTAACCACGATGGGCGCCGTATCGACCGGAACCGCGCCGTGAACCGTAGACTTCAGGATCACCGTACCGCGCGGCCTCGCCATCGCCGCCGCGGCGCGCAGGCCTTCCTGGCTGCCCGTCGCGTCCACGACCCATCCATATTCCGCTACCGGCAGCGATCCCGCGATCACCTCGCCGGTCACACCTTCCGCCGACGAGATCCGCAGTTTATCCGCGTGGTGCCCAAACTGATGCACCTTGAATCCGTGTGCATTCAAAACCATCGCCACGAGCAGCCCGAGTTTCCCATCCCCCAGCACCGCGATCGACTCGCCGCACGGAATCGTGACTTGGTCCAGGATCTCGCACGCGGCTGCCAGCGGTTCGGCGAACACCGCCCGCTCCGTTGGAATCGAATCCGGCAGAATGTGCAGATTGCGCTCCGGCAGCGTGAAGAACTCCTGAAACGCTCCAGGGTGCCCGACGATCCCCAACACCGTCCGCGTCGGACAGTGGCGCCCCAGTCCCTTGCGGCACCAGTCGCAGCATTCGCAGGCCAGGTTGATCTCGCCCACCACCCGTTTGCCGACCAGCAACGAGTCATCAGCCGCCACCACTTCCGCCACGAACTCGTGCCCGGGCGTGCCGCAAAATCCGTAGTAGCCGCGTTGCAGCTCTAAATCCGTATTGCAGATTCCGCCCACCAATAGCCGTAACAATGCGAACCCCGGCGGGCGTTCCGGAACCGGGACCTCTCGAGTCGAAACCGCGCCGTTCTCCAGGTGTACCGCGAGCATGCCTTTATAATAGTGCTTCATGCCAGCGGAACTTGCCTGTTTTGAGCAGCGTTGCGGCGCTCGCCATTCCATCACCGAAGTCATCTACAACTGCCCGAAATGTGGCGGCCTGCTGGAAGCCGTTTACCCGAAGCCCGAACAGACGGCGGCAGATCTGAAGACCCTCTGGCGCAACCGGCGCACTTCCAACGCACCTCTCGACCAAAGCGGCGTCTGGCGCTACCGCGAATTTTTCCCGTTTCTTACTGACTACACCAAACTCGTCACCTTGCGGGAAGGCTCCACCCCGCTGCTCGAGTCGCGAAAATCCGCTGCCTATGGCGGTCTCCAACGGCTCTTCTTCAAACACCAGGGCTTCAACCCCACGGGATCCTTTAAGGACAACGGAATGACCTGTGGAGTCGCCCAAGCCCTTCGACTGGGCATGAAGCGCGTCGCGTGCGTCTCCACGGGAAATACATCGGCATCCATGGCCGCTTACGCAAGTGCCGCCGGGCTCGACCCGCTGATTTTTCTTCCGCACGGCAATATTTCGTTCGGTAAGCTCGCGCAGGCCCTTGAATATGGCGCCCGCACCTTGCAGGTGGAAGCGAACTTCGACCAGATCCTCGCCCTCGTCCGTCAGCTCGCCGAGAAGCTTGGCATCTATCTCCTCAACTCGATTAATCCCTTCCGTATCGAAGGTCAGAAGACCATCATGGTCGAGTTGATGGACCAGCGCGACTGGGTGGTCCCCGATTGGGTGGTCCTTCCCGGAGGCAATCTCGGCAATACGTCGGCGTTCGGCAAGGCCTTCCGTGAAATGAAGGAATGGGGGCTCATCGATCGACTTCCGCGCCTGGCCGTCATCCAAGCCGAAGGCTCCGCGCCGTTTTACGACCTCATGAAGTCCACCGACCATTCGCACCTAGTCCCCGTGGAAGATCCACATACGCTCGCCACCGCCATCAAGATCGGTGACCCGGTCTCCTGGCCCAAGGCGCTCTTCGAGTTGAATGCTTCCAGGGGTCTGGCGGAGTTTGTCACCGAGCAGGAGATCGCTGATGCAAAAGCGATGGTTGGACAATCCGGAATCGGATGTGAGCCTGCGTCAGCCGCTACCCTGGCGGGAATCCGAAAGATGACGGCCGACGGCAGGATGGATTCCGGCGCTGACGTGGTGGCGATTCTCACCGGAAACGTTTTGAAAGACTCCGACTATTCCTATCAGTACCATACCGGTCTTCTAAAGAGCCCGGACGGACAATTAATCATATCTAATTTGGGAAATAAGCCTGTAATTGTCCCTTATGACCTTGAGGCAATCGCTTCTGTTCTAGGCGGTTAGCACCCTTTACCCCCACGTAGGGGTAATGGTTAACCCTCATAATTTATCAGGTGTTCCCTCGGCTTAACAGTTGTATTTGATTGTAGCTATCTGGTACATCTGTACTATGCTTCCGAGGAAGAAGGTTCCTGTGGTGATTGGCCCTTCGCGCCTTTCCCAGAAACAACTCGAGGATCTCTACGCCAGGCGTTCGGCGATTGATGCTCTCATCGCTTCACTAGAGGAATACAATCGATTTCGTTCCACGCGTATTGTGGAAGATAAGCGCAAATTGGCCTGACGCTCGCAGCTTATTTACCGAGCACCTTCTGGATCTGGGCAGCGAGTTCCTGTCCCGATACCGCGCCAGGATGATAAAAGCGGACAATTCCAGCACGATCGACCAATACGATCGTTGGGGTCGTGCTGGCTCCGTACAGTAAGAAATTGCTTTCCCCAAACGGGACAGGTACATTGGCTAGAGTTGGGTAATACTGCTGCCTTACCTGTTCGATATACTGCTTCTCCGTAACCGGAGCAGCATCCACTCCGCCCGCTACGTACCCATACAGTCTGGTGGGAGCCATTGCGACCAGCCCCTTCGGTCCGTAAGTCTTCAGCAACTCAGCGATAATCGGGCCTTCACCCTTACAGTCCGAACACCAGTGCGCCCAGAAAAACAGCAGCACGGCCTTGCCCTTGAGTGCCGCAAGTGACGCAGGTTTCACTCCCATCCACTGCGTAATGTCGATCGGCGGCGCGGGTTTCCCTTCCATATTGAGAAGGTTGAGATTCTTACGGATTCGCTCGCCGATGGGCGAGTTCCCGTACGCGACCAGTTCCTGTCGCAGGTAGCTCACTGCCTCGGCGCGCTCGCCCCGCCCTGCTAACACCTGCGCGTGAACCTCGATGGATGCACCCAGGGCAGTCTGCAACTGAGGATCCTTATCGAGCCTTCGCCCCTTGAGCAACTGAACGGAAAGATCGTGTGTTTCGGATGCCACCTTGTCGGCCTGGTCGAGCTGGCGAAGCTCGAAATTTCCACGGGCGATCCACGAGAGAGCCGCTGCGAATTCCGGCGTAGTGCCCATCTGCTTCTGATACGTCCGGGCAGACCGCTCCGCGGCAGGCAAATTGTTGATCGAAATGAGCGCGCGGACGTTATCGACGAGCGAAACGGACAGCAACAGAAATGCGAGCATTTCTTTAATTCTACCGAAGCTGTCAGTCCCGCTTCGTTCCCGCCGCCTCTTGGTAAATCTCCAGTACCTGGCGCGCCGTATCCTCCCAATTGAAACGCGCTGCCTGAATGTTCCCCCGCCGAATCAACTCCGCGCGGAGTTGGTCGTCCAACAACACTTCGCGAATGCCGCGGGCGATGTCGAAGACATTCTCCGGATTCACCAGCATCGCCGCATCGCCCACCACCTCGGGGAGCGAGCTCACATTCGACGTCACGACCGGAGTGCCACAGGTCATAGCCTCGAGCGGCGGCAGCCCGAAACCCTCGTATCGCGATGGGAAAACGAATGCGGCCGCGAACTCGTAAAAGCATCGCAGCGTCTCGAACGGGACAAACCCCAGGAACCGGACCGCGTGTTCCACACGGCTCTTGATCACTGCCTGCCGCACCGCTGGATATTGCGAAATGGTATCGCCGATGATGACCAGCCGCAGGTCTTTGTACGTCGGATGAGTCTTCAGTTGATCGCGGACCACCGCGAACGCCTCAATCAGTCTGGGCACGTTCTTATGACGCCGGATGTTTCCCGCATACAGCAGGAACGGATAGTTGATCTGATAGCGCTCCAACGTGCGGAGCTGCTCATCGGAGCCGTGCGGCGAACTGCGCGTCAGAAAACCCGGATCGGGCGCGTTGTATACGCGACGAATTTTCTCGAGCGAGACGTTCAGGCGTCGCCCTACGTCCCGCTTCGTGGTCTCCGAGACAGCAATGATGCGGCTGGCGCGCCTGAGGCCGCGTTCGAACCGGTATCGCCTGAGCTGCATGCGAACAGTCGAGCCGGCGTCGTCGAAAATCAGATTCGCCATGTCGTGAATCGTCACTACGTACGGACGAAACATGGCCAGCGGAACATGGTTCAGCGGGATGTGCACAAGGTCTGGCGTTAGCACCCGCAGGTACAGCGGGAATGTCAAATTATCGATATAGGAATTGTCTTGCCGCGCGTATGGAGCCAGATGGAAATTGTCCGGCAATCCAACCAGCGTGCGAACGTCCGCAGGCCCGCTCACCAGCGTATAGCGGTTCACCCGGTCGATGCTGCTCAGCCCATGAATTAGGCTTCGAATATAGGTTCCGATACCGAAATCCCGAATACGACGGGCATCGATAACGATATGAAGCGACATGGGCCGCGCTCGGGGCTATGCGGGAACGTGGTCGCGCTTCCAGCGGTAAAGCGGGAAGCGATCCGCCATCGCCTGTACCCGCTTGGCGACTGCGGCAATGGCCGCTTCGTCGCCGACATGATGCAGCACCTCGGAAATCAAGACTCCGACCTCGCGCATCTCTGCCTCTCCGAATCCGCGCGTCGTCACCGCAGGCGAACCGAGACGGATGCCGCTCGGATTCATCGGCGGGTTGGTGTCGAACGGAATTGCATTCTTATTCACGGTGATGTGGGCCCGGTCGAGAGCCTGCTCCGCTTCCTTACCGCGCACGCCCTTTGAGAACACATCCAGCAGCATGACGTGCGTATCGGTCCCGCCCGAGACCACCCGGAAGCCGGCGTCCATCAGGCTCTGCGCCAAAGTGCGAGCGTTGGCCAAGACGCGCTTCTGATATTCGACGAAACCCGGTTGCATGGCTTCCAGGAAACACACTGCCTTTGCGGCCACCACGTGTACCAGCGGACCTCCCTGCATCCCCGGGAATACCGTCTTGTCGATATCCTTGGCGAACTTCTCTTTCGCAAGAATGATTCCAGCGCGCGGTCCCCGCAGTGTCTTGTGCGTCGTCGAGGTGACGATGTCCGCATACTGGCAGGGATTCGGATGCAAGCCGGCCGCCACCAGCCCGGAAATGTGTGCCATGTCGACGAGGAAGAGGCAGCCCACCGAATCGGCAATCTGACGGAAGCGCGCGAAATCTAAAGTGCGCGGATAGGCGCTCGCGCCCGCGATGATCATTTTGGGCTTGTGCTCTTCGGCCAGACGCTGGACTTCGTCGTAGTCGATGCGCTCGTCCTCTTTGCGTACGCTGTACGGCACCACTTTGTACGTCTTGCCCGAGAAATTCAGTTGGTGGCCATGTGTCAGGTGGCCTCCGTGCGCCAGATTCAGCCCCATGATCGTGTCGCCGGGAGTGAGCACCGCCGAATAAGCTGCCTGGTTGGCTTGTGACCCCGAATGCGGTTGGACGTTGACGTACTCCGCGCCGAATAACTTCTTGGCACGCTCCCGCGCCAGGTTCTCGACGACATCGGCGTACTCGCAACCGCCGTAATACCTTTTACCCGGATATCCTTCCGCGTATTTGTTGGTGAAGACACTGCCGGTCGCTTCCAACACTGCTTCAGAAGTGAAGTTTTCGCTCGCAATCAGTTCGAGTTGCGAATCCTGCCGCTCCACTTCACGCTGGATTGCCTGGTAGATTTCGGGATCGACTTCGGCCAGGGGCCGCGCCATTTCATTTGCTGTCGTCATGATGGAAGCTCCTTCAATGCGTTTCAGGGAGGCCGGGCTGCGCCCGGGAATTGGGCGGCCGTACTGTGACTACTTAGCCTGTTCCAATTGGGCGATTTTAGCGACCCGCCGTGCGTGCCGTCCCCCGGTGAATTCTGTCTCGAGAAAAACTCGGATCAACCCGGCAGCGTGCTCTTCGTCCAGGTATTTCGCCCCTAGTGTCAGCACGTTCGCGTCGTTATGCTCGCGCGTCAGCCGGACTTCGTCTTCGGATTGTGCGGGGGCTGCGCGAACGCCGTCGATCTTGTTGGCCGCCATCGCCATCCCAATGCCGGTGGAACAGACCAAAATTCCCCGGTCCATCCGCCCTTGCGCCACATTTTGTCCGACCGGTTGCGCGAAGTCGGGATAGTCGCAGGATTCCGTTGAAGCCGTTCCGAAATCAACCACTTCATGGCCCTCGTCGGCGAGCTTCTGCCGCAGTTTCTCTTTCAGGGCGAAACCGGCGTGATCGGCGGCGATGGCAATTTTCATAGGCCCGGAAGCCTTGATTTTACCATGCTAGAATTGGCTTTACCCCTTCACAACCTTATGCTTTGGAGCAAGTTGTTTATCCCCACTCTGCGCGAAATTCCCGCCGAAGCGGAAGTTTCGAGCCACCAGTTGCTGTTACGCGCTGGCTATATACGGCAACTGTCAGCCGGTATCTATAACTACTTGTTCCTCGCCCAAAGATCGCTGCTCAAGATTCAGCAGATTGTGCGCGACGAGATGGACAAGATGGGAGCGCAGGAAATGTTGCTCCCTGCATTGAATCCTGCCGAAGTCTGGCAGGAGTCCGGCCGCTGGGACGTAATGGGCGACAATCTGTTCCGCCTGAAGGATCGCTTCCAGCGCGATCTCTGTCTGGGCATGACCCATGAAGAGGTTATGACTACCATCGCGCGCGGCGAACTCCGCAGCTACAAACAACTACCCCAGATCTGGTATCAGATCCAGACCAAGTTTCGCGATGAGCCCCGGCCCAAGTCTGGTCTCTTGCGGGTCCGGCAGTTCATCATGAAGGACTCGTATTCCTTCGACATGGATCAGGCGGGATTGGATGCCGCCTACGATCGCCACTACGCCACCTACCGCCGCATCTTCGATCGCTGCGGTCTGGAATACGTCGTGGTCGAGGCGCACTCGGGCGCCATGGGCGGCAGCCAGTCGCACGAATTCATGGTGGCTACCGATGCCGGCGAAGACTTGGTCGCGATCTGTAGAGCCTGCGGCTACTCTGCCAATCTGGAAAAGGCTGCCGCTGCTCCCGTAGCTCCCGGTGTCGAGGATCCGGCCGGAGATCTTTCGCCTGAGGAGTTCCACACTCCCGGACGTAAGACCATTGCGGAAGTTTCGGCATTTACGGGCTTACCCGAGACGTCGCAGATGAAGAGCCTGGTGCTGGTGGCGGACGGCAAGCCCGTTCTGGTCATGCTGCGCGGCGATCATCAATTGAACGAGGCCAAGTTCGGTTCGATCTCGGGCGATCCGGAATTCCGCACCGCGCGACCCGACGAGATTCGCGAATGGTTCGGCGCGGAGGCGGGCTCCCTTGGTCCTGTCGGCGTCAAGAACATGCCCATTCTGGCAGACAAGACTCTCGCCGGCCGGCGCAATATGATCGCAGGCGCGAATCGCGACGACCACCATTTGCGTAACGTCACATTGGGCAAGGATTTTCAGGCGGAGTTGCACGACCTCCGTCAGGTCGCGGCGGGCGACGGCTGCATGAACTGTGGCGGCACGCTCGAGGTCAAGAAGACCGTCGAGATTGGACACATTTTCAAGCTCGGCTACAAGTATTCCGATTCGATGGGACTGCGTGTGTTGAACGCGGAGGGCAAAGAAGTCACTCCCATCATGGGCTCCTACGGCATCGGCATCGAGCGTATCTTATGCGCCGCGATCGAACTTTTTCACGACAAAGACGGCATGATTCTGCCGGCTGCGATCGCTCCCTTCCAGGTGGTGGTGACGCCTGCCAACATTGGCGACGTCGCACAAAGGGAAACTGCCCAGACGATCTACAAGAATTGCCTGACCCTCGGCCTCGACACGATTTTGGACGACCGCGACGAACGTCCCGGCGTAAAGTTTAAGGACGCGGACTTGGTCGGCATACCGTTCCGCATTGTCGTCGGCAAGAAACTGGCCAGCGGTATGGTCGAACTGGTCGATCGCAAGACGCGCCAATCGAGCGATGTCGCTGTAACCGATGTGGCGGCTACCGTGCACTCCCGACTCGTGTAGTTTGTGGGGCAGGCGCTTCCGCTTCCGCCTGCCCAATCCGCGCCTCAGGCTAGTCACAGGGCCATTCGATCCGGCGACCCGGAATTGTCGCTCGGCCCCGCGTGGTTGAATCGCGCGCCTATGGCAATACTTTCGCTATGACGTCCAGGAGCTTTCCGGGATGGAAGGGCTTCACAATCCATCCGGTTGCTCCGGCGGCCTTACCTTCCTGCTTCTTTTCCAACTGGCTCTCGGTCGTCAGCATCAGGACGGGTGTGTACTTCGTGCCGGGCAATCTCCGCAGTTGAGTGATAAACGTGATGCCGTCCATGATGGGCATATTCAAGTCGGTAATGATAATTTCGACCCGATTCTTCTCCAGCTTTTGAAGGCCATCCTGGCCGTTGCTCCCCTCCAGGATCGCGAAGCCCGCCTGCTGCAGGGTGTAGGCAACCATCTGCCGTATGGATGACGAATCATCCACGATCAGAGCTGTCCGTGCCATCCATTCCTCCCTTCAGAAAAGCTCAATGTCGTCTCCCTGGTCAGCATCCTGCGAGATGCCCGATACCATGCACGCGTGAACGGCGCGCTCGGACTCCATGGTGTACCCAGCTCGCATGTGGTCCATTAGTTCCTTTCGCTCCTGATCGGGGGATGAGATCCCAATCGGATCGGCTCGACGCGCTAGCTGACGCTCGACAGTCTCGAGGACTTCAGCGACATGCGCGAGGCGCTGGCAGGTGCGGTCCTGAAACTGGAGCCCCACGATCGCTTCGGAGATCTGCCCGGCAAGAGCGCTATTTTCCGCGACCATCATAGCCATGGATTCCTCCGATCGCTGATGTACGGTGCAGAGAACGTTCAGCGCTTTTTCGGCATCGGCGCGACTGGCGGAGAGCGATTGCCGGCCGTCCGCCACGACTGCCCGAAGCTCCACAGCTGCGCCGTTGATCCGGTCCCGCATTTCGCGAACCCTCTGACCGATACCTTCAGCCAGTTCGCTCGAACGGTCTCCCTGTCTTGATATTTCGTCGGCGACCACTTCGAATCCGCGCCCCATTTCTCCAACGTGAACGGCCTCGATCTTGGCGTTCAACGCGACGAGTTTATTGGAAAAGGCGATCTTCTGGAGTTCGCCGAGCAGCCCTTCGATGCCGCTAACCGACTTCTCCACCTGTTCCATTCGCGAAACCACCATCGCCGAAACGTTCCCGGAGCGCTCCAGGCGATCCAGAAGTGAAGTAATCGTCGATCGCGAGGTTTCAATCGATTGTTCGACCGACGCGGTTCCCGTTTCCTCTCCAGCGCTGAGAAGCTCGGAAGCTTTGTCGAGGGCCTTTCGCGATCGTTCCGCTATGCCGGCAAAGTTGCCGCAGACCGCGACGACGGCCTTTTCCACCTGTGCCGCCACCTCGTGGACTTGTGAGCGGAGAACCGGCAGGACCTCCAGGCATGCTGCGATATTCCGATTTTCGCTCCACCGGAAGCGCGATGCCAGATGTTTCCAAAGACTCATTTTCTATCCAACTCGACGCGCATGCGGACTTGTTCCCCGACCATACAATTGCAATATCGGCCGGGGAGCCCGAAAGCTTTAGGTTTATGAGTTGGCGGTCGGATCGAGGCTGCGCCAGAGATACCAGCTCGCGACAGAACAGTACGGGCGCCAACTTGCGGCAATCGTTTCCATCTCTGCCGGTGCCGGTAATTCCGCCATCCCGTATGCTTTGCGGATGGCGCTTCGGATTCCGAGATCGCCGGTGGGAAGAACGTCGGGGCGCCGCAAAGTGAAGATTAGAAACATGTGCGCCGTCCAGGTGCCGATGCCTTTCACCTGCGTCAGGCGTTCGATGACCTCGGTGTCGGGGAGGGCGGATAGTTCCTCGAAGACCAGCAGGCCATCTCGAGTATGGCGCGCCAGATCTCTAATGTACGCGGTCTTTTGCGCGGACAGACCCAATGTGCGCATCCGTGAGGGCCGCAATTTCAGAACGTTTTCGGGCGAGAGTTGACCGCCAACAGCCTTCAAGAGACGGCCGAAAATCACGCTGGCGACCTTGCCGGTCAACTGCTGGTAGACGATAGACCGCGCCAAACTCTCAAAGTCCGGGTTCCGGAAACCAATCTGGTACTCTCCAACCCGGTCGATAATCTCGGATAGAATAGGGTCCGACCGCTTCAGGTGGTCAATGGCTTCCTTCATGATGAAACAATCGCGAGCGGGGATGCGTCACCCATATTGTATCCGGATGCGACCATTTCTCTTTCTAGCTATCGCCGCTGCGCTTCTTGCCCAGCCTTCCAAGCAAAGTAAGTCACCGGGCAAGCAGCCAACGCCGCCGCCGGTTCTCGACGAACAGGATCAGCCCATCCGCGTGGATGTGGATGTCGTCAGCGTGCTGGCCTCGGTGCGCGATAAGAAAGGGACGCTGATCCCGAACCTGGAAAAGAACGACTTCACCATCCTCGAAGACGGTAAATCTCAGGAAATTAAGTACTTTACGCGGGAAACAGACCTTCCATTGACGATCGGCCTGCTGGTGGACGTCAGCGGTAGTCAGCGCAACCTGATCGACATCGAGCGCAACGCCGCCTCCCAGTTTTTCGGCCAGGTCCTGCGCAAAAAGGACGAGGCCTTCTTAATCCAGTTCGGGGAGGAAGCCGAACTGCTGCAAGACTATACCAGTTCCACCCGCCTGCTGACCAATGGCCTCAATCAGCTCCGGGTCAGCTCCGGAGTGGGCGGGCTGCATCCCGGCCCCGTGCCCACGGCGGGCGGTCCGCGCGGCACCGTCTTGTACGACGCGGTCTATCTGGCAGCGAACGACAAACTTCGCACCGAGGTAGGACGTAAAGTGATTGTTGTGATCACGGATGGCGTAGACCAGGGGAGCCGCCTTACTTTGAACCAAGCTGTGGAAGCAGCTCAAAAGTCCGATGCGGTGATCTATAGCATCGACTACTCCGATCCGGGGGCCTATGGCGGGGGCGGGCTGGTTTTCGGCGGAGGTGGTGGGGAAGGCTACCTGCGTAAAATGTCTGACGAGACTGGGGGCCACGTTTTCAAGGTGGACCGGAAGCACAGCCTCGACGACATCTTCAAGCAGTTGCAGGAGGAGATGCGCACCCAATATGCGATCGGATTCACTCCGCAGAATCCTACTAAGGACGGCGCATATCGTAAACTGGACATCAAAACGTCCAATAAGGACTTGAAAGTCCAGGCTCGCAAGGGATATTACGCCGTCAAACCGGACTCCCGCTAATCACACGCTGGCGTTCCTTGAAATAAAGTCCCAGTGCCTCCCGCAGGGGCGGCATAGGAGCCAGTTGCATCCGCTCCATTTTGCCGTTGGAGAGAGCCGAGTACTTTGGCCGGCGGGCGGTGGTGCGATACTCCCGCTCGTTAGTCGCGAGAAGCACCGGCTCCACTTCGGCAACCTCGAAGATGGTCCGGGCAAACTCAAACCACGAAACCGGCATTCCACCGCCAATGTGGAAGACCCCCGAATAATCCCTTTCGACCAGCTCAATGGTCCGAACGGCCAGCAACGGAGCGAAAGTCGGTGAAGCGACGTGGTCTTCGACCACCCGGATCGGATTCCGCGACCCGGCCAGGCGAAGCATCAGTTCCACGAAATTCCCGCGGGCGGTAGAGAGGCCACCGGGGCCATACACACCTGACGTACGGACGACCAGCGGCTTATCCAAATAGGCTTGGGCGTATAACTCGCCGGCGAGCTTGGAAACGGCATAAGCTCCGAGAGGGTGGGTAGGATCATCCTCCGCATAGGGATGCCGAGCCAAACCATCAAATACGTAATCCGTTGAAAAATGTACCAGTTTGGCGTCAACTTGGCGGCATGCCAAGGCGAGATTCCTCACCGCCAGGGCATTCACCAGATAAGCCGCCTGCGGTTCCTTTTCGGCGACATCGACCTGATTGTACGCGGCCGAATTAAAAACGATCGACGGCTCGAAACGGGCGAGCGCCTCCTCGACCGCGGCCGGATCGGTGATATCGACCTGGCTCCGGTCCCAGCCGGTAACGGTATACCCTTTCGACCTCAATTCCCGGACCAACTCGACGCCGAGTTGTCCGGCGGCCCCAAAGACCACCGCTTTACGCATCATACGAACACCACAGGATAGCGCATCGTGGGTGACGAGTTGCTTACGGAGTCTCTGGCCGGATGTATATTATTGAGCGAGCGGTGGTTGCCGTCGATCGCCTACGCGCTGGCGGGGCACGTCCAACCTGAGCGGTTCGTCGCGCGCAAATTCTTCCAGACGCCGGCCAAGTTCGGTCAATCCGCACAGCACCTGGTCCAGTTCGACGCCGAGTAGATAACATCCTCCTACGGCTTTGCAGTAGACCGCCTCACCTAAGAGGATCGCGTCATCCAGTTCGATTTTCAGAGCCGTGCCCGTGGGTATCGCAGCTTCCGTCTCGATCGCCAATCCCCGGCCAGAAGCATTTCGAATCCTGGCATTCTGGTGTGTTTCGTGTTCTCCGAGCACCGTAATGACAACGGATTGTTCGGCTGCAATGCGGGGCTCCCGCCGTAGGTCCATGCCAACATATCGGTGGGTTTCCGGAAAACCTGTAGACGGTTAGTGGCTGAGGAAGCTCTCGAGTGTGGAGGCCACGGGATGGACACCGTTCCGGGCGCCGTAATTCAGCAGGCCAGCGGCCTTCCAGGCGCATCGTTGCGCCGCCCCCTGAAGATCCAACAGGAACGGGCGGGCTGGGTGCCCCTCTTCGAGAGTCTGGATCGAACTCTTGACGCTGCTGAGGATAACAGTCAGTTCGTCATTCAGGTCGTGCGCGGCGGCCACCGCAACCGCATAGGGGCGCTTGGCGTTCAACTTCTTTTCCACGCCCAAATCGTAACCCGCCACTACGTGGCGAACGAAGCCAATTTTAGTCTAAGTACTTTGAGCACAGGCGGATGCGAAATTTTGAAGTGCTGTGACTCGCCAGACTTCGTCCGGCTTGGGCAGGCGGAAGCGCCTGCCCCACAATTCCTTATTAGAGGTGGAATTCCTGTCCGATCTGACCCAACGCGATGCGGTCGGTCGCCGATCCCGCAGCCGCGTAGGCGCGTTCAATCGGCTCGAAGTAGGGCTCGCGACTCAGGCGGAAGGTTTGGTGGTGGATCGGCAGGATGAAGTCGGCCCCGGCCTCGTTAGCCATCTGCACTGCCTGTTCGGGGGTGCAGTGAGAATGAATCCAAGGATTATAAGCGCCGATCGGCATCAGCGCCAAGTCGAACGGGCGAGATGTTTTGAGTTGGCGAAACGAACCCGTTAAGGCAGTATCTCCTCCAAATAGAACGCGATAGCTCTCTGTTTCTATGGTGTACCCGTTGAAGCCGCGATAGGTGTCCTTTTGCATGCGCGCTCCCCAGTGCTTCACCTGGAAAGCCCGAACCTCGAGCGGTCCGGCAGTCGTCCCCTCGCCCCAGCCCAGCTCCGTCACGCTGGCGTAACGATTCGCGCGCAGCAGGTCGGCGGTCCTGGAGGCGGTCACTACCCGCGTTCCGCGATCCTCCAGACGTTGAAGGGTAGCGGTGTCGAAGTGATCGAAATGAGCATGCGAGAGCAGGATCAAATCGATTTTCGGCAGCTCCCGAACGCGCAGGGCCGGCCCTACGAGGCGTTTCAGGCCTAGCGTGAAAAGCTTGAAATCGATACCGACCCTCCTGCCGAGCACCGGGTCGGTCAGAACCGTGGTGCCGTCGATCTTCAACAGCACGGAGCTGTGGCCGAGCCAGGCAGCGTACAACCCCTGGTCGGTCCAGAGCTCCGGATGCGGGCGCAGAGCCGCTTCACGAATGCCACAAGATTCCCTGGACAGCTCGCCGCCGCCCGGGCGTTCCAAAACGATGGAGTGCATTTCCCCTCACTATTTCTGATGCGGCGTTCGGACGTATGGTTGCGTGGGGTGCGGGGCGCTAAGCTGGTATCCGGCGATGCGGAAAGATCCCATACGACTTTTGATTCAGGTAGGGGTATACGTCGTTCTGTTTATCGTTGCCTTCGTCATCGCGGCCTTCCCGTTCGTTTGGGTAGGCGGACCGCTGCTGGGATCGACTTGTGCCACACTGGCTGCCGGAATTGCGGCCAATTGGCTAACCATGAGGATTTACGAGGACCGCCACATGGTAGAGGTGGGCCTCCGATGGAATTTGCTCTCCCGGGTGAATCTGCTCTGGGGCCTTCTGGGAGGGGTTCTTTCGGCGTGCCTGGTGTTGGTCCCCCCGCTCTTAGTGCGGGCTGCGCATTTCGTCCCGGTATCGAGCGATCACGGATCGTTTCCTTACTTGTTGGGTCTCCTTGCGATCGGCGCTGCGGGCGAGGAGCTGTGTTTCCGAGGGTATGCGTTCCAAAGGCTGTTAGCCACGCTTGGGCCGACAGCGACGATCCTGCCCATCGGAGTCATCTTTGCCTTCATGCATGAGTCCAATCCCAATGCCAACTGGTTCGGCCTTGCCAATACTGCCGGGTTTGGTGTTCTCTTCGGCTATGCCTTCCTGCGCAGCCGGGATCTTTGGCTGCCAATCGGCCTCCATTTCGGCTGGAACTTAACACTCCCCTTGTTTGGAGTAAACTTAAGTGGGCTTAGAATGAATGTGACGGGCTACGAGATGTCGTGGACCGCTGGGGATCTATGGAGTGGCGGCGCTTACGGCCCGGAAGCGAGTGTTTTAGCTTCGCTCGTGTTGGTGGCGCTGTTCTATTTCGTTTGGAAGGCTCCGATCCGCCGGCAGGCGTCGGCGTTGACTGACCCGCCTGCGGAGAGTGCGAAATGCGAGCCATTGCCGCCATTGCCGTCCTGAGTATTTTCCCTCTGACCTCGATTTACGCCGATCAAAAAAAGAAAGCTGCCGCCGATCAGGATGCTCCTGAGAAGTTAACAGTAGAGGACCGGATCGAGTTGACACGCGGCCTGACCGCGGAGTACGGCACTGTGAAGGTGCTGTTGCCGCGTTCGAAGAAGGCGCTGGAATTCAACTCGGACGGTACCTACAACAAACGGGCGTGGTCCGATATCGCGAAGGAAAGTGGACCTGCAGCGCGCACGGGCGACCTGGTGCAGATCACCAAGATCACCTTGGAGCGCGATCGCATCGTCTTCGAGATCAATGGGGGATTTAAGGGTGGCCGAAAGTGGTATCAGGGCGTCCAGGTGGGGGTAGGCAACACCACCGCACCCATCAGCACCAACAGTGACACCAACGCGCCGGGCGGCACCTCAATGGTGCTGCTCTTCCACAAGCCGCTCGAACCCATCAAGGCGTCCGAGGTTAAGAAGATGTTGGCGCCTGTCCTGGATTTCGAAAAACACAGCGTCACTGAAGTCTACTCCGAGACGCTCCCGCCCGAGATGCAGAAGGCCATTAAGGAAAAGCGCGTCACCGAGGGCATGAATCACGAACAGGTGATCATGGCGATGGGACGCCCCGTCCATCACGAACGCGAAGTGAAGGACGGAATGGAACTGGAAGACTGGGTCTACGGAAAAGCTCCCGGCAAAATCACCTTCGTCACGTTCAACGGCGATAAGGTCATCAAGGTGAAGGATGCCTATGCCGGCCTGGGCACGCAGGTCAACGAACCGATCAAGTAGCAGAAGTTGGCAGGTGGATTGCTGAATCCGTAAAGTGCTACAGACGCGCAGCAAGCTCGCCCTTTTTCAGATTCTCACGATGGCGCTGTTGGCAGGATGTAACCGAGGCGCCGTTACTTCAACATCATCCTCAGCTTCCCCTAAAGTGGAGAATGCGAAGATCACCCAGTTCTACGCCCCGGAACCGGCGGTGGCTAAGGGCGAGAAGTCGCTGCTGTGTTACGGAGTCGAGAATGCCAAGACGGTCTGGTTGACCCCACCCCGAACCGAACTGACTGCATCCGCTTCGCGCTGTGTGGAAGTAACGCCGGCATCCACTACCACTTACACATTGACCGCTGAGGGCGCGTCCGGACCCGCTGCGAGCAAAGACGTAACAGTGACGATCGGGGCTGCCCGCGTGAAAATCGTGGAAGTGAAAGTCAGCTCCCTCGAGGTGAAGAAGGGTGACCAGGTGAGCATCTGCTACCAGGTGCAGAATGCGAAATCGGTAGAGATCGCACCCGTTCATTTCGAAGGGGGAACCCGTCCGAACGCCTGCGTAATGACCTCGCCTCAGCAAGTGACCACCTATGTGGTGACCGCCACTGGAGCGAGCGGCGATAGAGATTCGGAGCGGGTCACCGTCAAGGTCCACTAACACGCTTGCTAACCCTTAATGGAACCTCTCGTCTATCCTTCACGAGGATGGACCGTATGAACCACGCACGCGTGTATTCCCTGGCTGCTGCTGCAGTCTTTGTTGGATGGATATTCACTCCGCCGCCTGCCAAGGCTGCCAGGAACCACAACATCAGCGTCAATTCCAGCGGCAATGCGGAACATTGCTCCGATCTAAAGGTGACGTCGGACGGCCAAATTGCTCAAGCCAATGACGCGGTTAGCCTGTCGAAAGGCGAGGCCCCGATACTGGAAATGATCGGGATGGATAAGTCGGTGATCCAGGTGAAAGGTTGGGATCGCGCTGACTACTCGGTGGAATCGTGCAAGATTGCCGTAGCGGATGATCGAGCGACGGCAGAAACGGCGCTGCGCGGGATCGCGGTGATGCGCGCGGGTGGACGATTCGCTGCCAGCGGTCCGAGCAACGATCAGGCGAGCTGGCAGATCTACTTCATCGTGCGTACCCCGCGCGATGCCAATCTCAGTCTGGAGACAAAGAATGGTCCGGTCAGTGTTTCGGGCGTGACGGGAAATGTTAAAGCACGCGCCACCAACGGTCCGATCTCGCTCAATGACACGACGGGCGTGCTGGATATCCAGAGTTCGAACGGCCCGATCTCGCTGAATGGCGGAGGCGGGGAGGCCCACCTCACGGCGCAGAATGGCCCGATTTCGGTGAACCTGGCGGGCGATGTTTGGAATGGCTCGAAATTGGAGGCTCACACCGTGAATGGGCCGGTGAGCCTGTCGATGGCCGATACTTTTCGTTCGGGAGTGCGCCTGGAGACGGGAGGGCATTCACCCGTAAGCTGCCGGTCGAACGCCTGCAAGACCGCTTTTACGGACGATCGCTCGGAACAGCACGTGATGCAGTTCAACGGATCAGCGGACACTATCAAGATTTCCACGAAGAACGGACCGGTCTCGATCGGGGCTTCAGGAGTCGGAAAGCGAATTCTGTAAAAAACCAAAATGGCCACAGATGAACACAGATAAACACCGATAAGAAAAAACAATTCTTTGTCTTTGTGCTATTGGTGTTTATCTGTACTACTAACGTGGAGATTCGTTTCCGGCCGCGACGATATTCATCAAGCTACTTTTGTATTCAGGAACTTGAGAGTGGCCTTTCGCGCGGCCATGATGGCGGGTAGGATCTGCCGCCCGAGATCTGTGACGTGGTATCGGTGGGTGCGACCAACCTTGCGGATTAGACCATGTGCGCGCAGGAGTCGGAGCCTTCGACTAATGGCTGCCGATCTCTGGCGATATTCCTGCTTGCCTTTGGCCTCACGCCCGTAGAGCAGTTTCTGAAGATCCCCGTTGCGTACCCCGTTCATGAGAAAATCTCCACGGCTGATCGCCTCCAACAAAAGGACGTCCGGTTCGCCGAAGGGTTGTAAAGCGCGACTTCGCTTGCCTTTTCGGATGACGGGTTTCTGCATGACCGCAATCAGTTCTTCTAGGGTTGTATCGGTGTCCACGGCTGCTAATGCGTTCAGGTATCGCTCATTCCCTTTCTGGCAGATTTCGGCTCTTCTTTGCAGGTCGGCTATGCCTTGGCGCAGGCGATACCATCGCGACGGACTTTCCGGTTGCCCCTCCGGATGCCGGTAAACTTTGAAGCTTTCCGGATCCTGCATCGTCATCTCCGCGCGTAACGTGCTGCCCACCGCTGTGTAGGCTTTGTCGTAGGCCTTCATCGAGTTCTTCCCATACCAATGCTTGATCCGCGCTCCCGGTTGCCGATGCTTTAGTGACGTGGTCACTTCCGCTTGTACGTGATCCGGCACTTCCCCCTCCGCTGTCACCCGCTTGCCTAAAAACTTCAAAATATCGGCGCTTTGAAACGTGATCATCGCGTGCCGTAGCCAGATCGGAAACAGACGTCGCAGATCACTGCTGTTATGAAACGTGACGTCGCTCGCCCATTCGCTCTGGTAGATCGACCAGTAGTAGTCCACCGGCAGTTGTGCGAACATCTCCTCGTGGCGCGGATTCAAACCGTGCGCGATGCGATTGAGCAGCCCCGCCCAATCGGTGCGCAACTGCTCATTCAACAGTTGCTGCGCACGTTCCCAATCCTCGACCCAAACGAAACAGTTATCCTGCTTCTGATAACCAATCCCTTCCTTTTTCATTTGGCGCGCCAGCCATTCTCCCGTTGATACATATCTGAATCGAGAACGGAAACCACGTCTGAATCCGCGCGTTCATCCACCCCAGTTCCGGATCCTGCCAGTATTGATACACGAACAGGCATTTCCTGGAACGTTGTACCAAGTCTAATCGCTTGGTTTCCCGGTTGCGGTGTATGTCGTAGCCCCAGCAGGGTTCCACACACGTCAGGGCAGCCACCGCTCCTTCTTCAATCCGGTCTTGGGCCGCAATCTCCCGCGCGATTTCTTCCTTGTCCTCCCGGCTGCTGTACAGATATCGCACCGGTCGGCCAGCCGACGTTATGGTTTCCAGCGAGGCACCTTTGACGATTTCGCTCGCCTGCTGTGCGTGTGTACCAAAGTCCTTAAGCAGAACTTGATTGGCCCACAGATAGCCTTGCAAGCCGAATGGATAGGCATCCGTCGCAGGGTTCCGCGAAAC
>Ga0105237_10002821_pt1 | contig 21127 bp, 11 predicted proteins | sample KBSC24metaG_FD_81520 | JGI IMG/M metagenome (GOLD analysis project Ga0105237, IMG submission 81520) | Corn rhizosphere microbial communities from Kellogg Biological Station, Michigan, USA - KBS C2-4 metaG | ecosystem: Host-associated > Plants > Roots > Rhizosphere > Soil | place: Michigan, USA...
ACGGTCACCGGCACCGCTATGTTCCTGAAAGAAAAGAACCCGAAGATACAGGTATGGGCCATTGACCCCTACGGCTCCCTCCTGACAAAATATTTCCGCACAGGGGAGGTAGATATGGATCAAGTGCACCCCTATATCAGCGAAGGCATCGGAGAAGACTTCGTACCCCAGAACTATGATATGCAATACGTAGACGTCTTCGAACAGGTGACGGATAAGGAAGCTGCCATCATGGCCAGGCGCATCGCCAAGGAAGAGGGACTTTTCTGCGGCTACAGCGCGGGTACAGCCGTCCAGGGATTGCTGCAGCTAAAGTACCTGCTTAAAAAAGATGACGTGGTGGTAGTCATCCTGCATGACCACGGCAGCCGCTATGTCGGTAAGGTCTATAACGACCAGTGGATGATGGAAAGAGGCTTCCTGGACGTAAAGACCTTTAAGGATATCATATCAGGCAGGGGCGCCAAACGGCTTATCACCGTCGACCCCGGTCAGACGGTAGGACAGGCCTTCGAGCTCATGCAAAAATACAATGTGGAAAACCTGCCCGTCCTCCGGGAAGGCGAGCCCATCGGCGCGATCAGCGAAAGCGGACTTTTCGCCCGCATGATGAACAATGGACAGGATATAAAAGGAAAAAAGATCGAGGAAGTGCTCGAAAAACCCTACCCGATCGTCTCCTTTGACACACCGTTGGAAAGACTGAGCACGCTTATCACCCGGGAAAATGGAGCCGTATTGGGCAAGGACGACAGCGGGAATTACCACATCGTCACAAAATATGATGTCATCCACGCATTGGGAGCCTAAAAAACGCCCATTGCAAGTAGCTGATCATCAATCGGTCTACATCTGACCATGCCAATTATCGTAAGTTCCCTATACCCTGGTATTGGGCTTTTACTATTCCTCTTATGAGATGATTACTAGCATTTTGGTAATTACTGTCGCCAAAAAGTAGAGCAATTCCTCTATTGCCTTTCCAACTTTAACAAATTATTTTTGATATAGAAGTTGATTGATAATATCAATCACCCAATATCCGAAAAACCAGTTCCAAGATCCAATATCCAGTAAAAGACCTGAACTACCCAATATCTAAAGAAATTCCAGGTTACAAAATCCAATATCAATCAACTTCTACTTTTATCCTACGAAAGACATTTGAACACCACGTCAAGGCTCTGATCCAAGATCCAAGAAAGACCAATAACCAAAGAACCAGATCCTAAGAAACCAAAGGTCCAAGATCCAGAAAAACCGAACGTTCCAAGATCCTGAAAAACCTAAACCGAGTCCGATCGCATCCTGGAAAAACCCAACCCCTGAAGAACCGATCCTGAGAAACTTATCCTTAAAAATCCAATTCATCCGATAAAAAGCTTATCTGAGATCCAACGTCCGAGAAAAACCACAACAGGTGTCCATTATCCACGAAACAAACCACCTGCTTTAACTCCGGTACCCTCCTGCTAAACTCACTAGGACTGATTAGTGCGCGAATTTAGCAGGAGGCTCTTACCGAGTCTCTTTATTTTATCCGCCATTGCGCCCATCGGGCGCTTTAAAAATTCCCCCTTTAGGGTATTTACATCCGCCCGCTAAGAAATTACCTTTATGGTCATGGGTTCCGGCGGAGGCAATACAGTCACTCGGACACTTATACCTGTCCTGCTCACCTTGTTGGTCCTGGGTATCCTGTTCCTATTGTACTTCCTGAAATACATCCCCGGACGTCAGGGCGCATTGAACGACCGTGCCTTCATGGAGCTGCAGCAGATAGCAAAAGCAGCCCGGGAGAGAGATAATGGATATACCTACGCGATAAATACCTTCCTCAGCACTCCGCAATCGTCCAACCCTCTCTTCCGCTCGTTCAAATGGTCTCCCCGTACTCCCAATAAAAAGGATACCCCGCTGGACCTGCGTCCTTCAAGACTCATCTCCGACTCACTCAATACAGGCAACTGGCTGCTGGCCTATTCATTGATACAGCACGCGCGAAAAGATACCTTTGAGATGACCATCCGGCTGGATAGCCTGCTGGCGCCAAACATTCTCACCTATCGGGATGTCTTCGAGACCTATCTGCTGATATCCCCCGGGCATTCGGAGGTTCTGTTCACTACCGATGACCTGCCTTTGTCCAATGGTTTTAACCCCGATACCCTGTTGAAAAAAAATGAAGCTACCGATCCCCTTTACATCCATGAAGTGAACCTGGCGGGCACGCCTTACAAAATATTTATCTACCCTATCCAGGCCGGCTCCACTCCCATGCTGCTGGCCGGGCTCGTCAGCATCAGCCGGTACAACTCCGGCTATAAGGATATCCCCCTTGATTTCTTTGTCCCCGCAGGTATCATCATCCTGCTGCTGGTCATCTGTCTGCCTGTTTTAAAGATATTCATACTGGGCGCCGGCGAGACCATCATCGACTGGAACATACGTCAGCTTATAGGCTCTTACTTCCTGGCTGCCTTTACCTGTTTCCTGCTCTTCTCCTGGCTGTTCCTGAATTGGCATCAATCTGCGGACAACAAGATCATGCTCAATCAGCTGTCCCGGCAGATAGACCGGCAGTTCACAGGAGAAATAGATACCATCTGTCTGCAATTGAAAAAATGGGACGCAGTTTATCAATCCATCCGGGACAGCAATAATCTGATCGCTTCGCTGGACAGCAATGATATCCTCAGACCCGGGGACAGCGCGGCCCTGGACAGGCTCTTTCACCCCAATCTGTATCCTTACAGCGACTATGTATTCTGGGTCGACTCTTCAGGCAAATGGACAGCCACCTGGAGCGAAAAAATAAAAAGCAACAAACCGCCGCTGCTGGATGCGCGGAGCCGGGATTATTTTAAAGACTTTATCAACGGCAGATACCTTGCGCTCCACGACTCCATGCCTTTCACCATCCAACCCCTTCTGTCCAGACAGGACGGAGAGTACAGGATCAATGTGGTTATTAAAAGTTCGGCTCCTTCCAGAGGCTCGCCACACCACCCATGGTTGATAGGACTATCCGCCAAAATGCATTCCGTAATGAATACGGTGCTGCCCGCCGGCTATAACTTCAGCATCATAGATGACAATGGCAACATCCTGTACGACTCGAGACCCGGCCGCGCCCTGCTGTCCAATATCCTGAAAGAGAGCGAAGATCCCTCCTCTTTGCCGGGTTCCCTGCGATTCCGCACCCGCCGCTATTTTTCACACTACCGGCTCAAGGGCCGGGACGTAGCCCTGGAAGCCACTCCCATTGCCCGCCTGCCATATACACTGCTCACCTATGCCGACCTTTCCGACGCAGATCATTTCCAGATACATGTTGCAGGTCTCACCGCCTTTTTAGCCATCGGCATCGTGTCCCTGCTGATCCTGTCCGCCATCATCAATGAATGGACAAAGAAAAAACCACGCATCCTGCTCGCTCCTGCAAGACATTTCGAGTGGTTGAGACCCCTTCCGCAAAAGGGCGCCTATTATAAACACCTCATCTTCGGAATGCTCTTCCTATTCTCCCTTTATTTTATCATCTGGATCATAATTTCTGTATTTTTCCAGGAGCAGGAATTTGCGCTCTTCTTTATCACCCTCTCCTTTCCGCTGTACATCGCGCTGCATTACTATACGCTTTGGAAAAAAGAAAATGATCACCGGATATCCGCTCCCCTCCCGCGCCCGCTGATACTTTATTTCTCCATCCTCATCGGACTGCTCGTCATTTCTTCTTTTTATGGCGGCCCTTCATGGGGTATTCCCTTCCTGTTCCTGGGCGCCCAGATATTGTTCTTTATAGCCTATCGTGGACTCGTGCGCCGGTATATGGCCCGATCGTCCCTTACACCATCATTCTCCTGGCTGCGCCTCTATGCAAAGGCTATTATCACAGGCGTATTCATGATCAGCATCATCCCCGCCTGGGGCATTTTCCTCCTGTTCTTTAAACAGGAGACGAGGTTGAGACATGATAGCGCAAGACTGGAGGCAGCCTGGATGATCAACCATCGCAGGATACGGCTTAACGAGCGGATGATGGGCTATAAAGGATCATCACAGGTCCGGCAGCTGAAATTCAGCTATGGTATTTATCTTTTGTGGGATGACAACATCGATGCTGTGCCTGCGCAGACACATGTTCCCTTTTTTCCCATCGCCGCCCAATACAGCCATCTGCACGACCTCTTCTTCCCGGGTGACAGCAATGTGCTGGCCGGGATCTCTCCGTCCGACTGGGTCACCAACGGCCCCTGGAGTTTTTCCAGGGAGGACAGGAACAACAGCACTCAACTGAATTATAAATATCCTTTGGACAGGGTCGATCCGGAAGAGCTGCGGCTTACCGCCGGACCGGAGGCGTCTTTCTCCAGCATAGGAATGACCAACAATACCTATCTGACCATCGGCTCTTTCCGCTATGTACTGTTCGACCTCGCGGAAATACTCGTCATATTCCTGTTTTACAAGCTCACGATCGCGCTGGCTATCCGCATTTTCCTCATCGACATGTTTCGCAACGGACTTCGCTTCCCCTGCAGGACGGAAGATCATCCATCACCGCCTCCCTGCTTCGACAACAGTGCGGAATTCGAAGAATTATTGACTGAGATACGTGCCAAAGAAAGCGAAGTTGACAAATCGGACCCTATCCGCCGGGCCGAGAACATTCTCTGTATCCGCGCCGCCTATGCTAAAGTGTACGAAGACAAATGGGATGACCTGTCTCCGGAAAAGAAATTTATCCTCTTCGACCTGGCCAGGGACGGATTTGCCAACTACAGAACGGCCAATATTCTCTTTGACCTCATGCGTGACAGATTGATCCTCTTTACCGGCGACCATCATCTGGAACTGATCACCCATAGCTTCCGAGAATTCGTCCTGCTGAAGAGTGACGATCCGCAGCTCATCGCCACCATGAAACGAAGCCGTCAGAAAGGAGAATGGTCTTTCTTCAAGACAGGTCTGATGATCCTGTTCACTGCATTTGGGCTCTTTATCTTCCTCACCCAGGACTCTCTCTTCCAAAAAATGACAGGACTTCTTACGGCCCTTATTACCCTGACCTCGCAATTCTCCACTATCTTCGGCAGGTTCGGCTCCAGAGGCGCGACAGAGATCGATCCTTCCAGCAGCAACCCCGGGAACCCCTGAGCCTAATTCCCGCGATAAGTGAGGGAAAAATCCGACATTTGGACATGCAGTTCATCGATCTGTCCATTCCCTTAGACGGGTCCAATAAGCCGTCCCGGAAGAAACCTATTTTTCCTGTTACCGAACCCCTTCGCAATTATCTCAAACATCATGGACGCGAAGTACGCCTTCCTGTATCCTATCGCGATCTGCTCCAGCATATCACTTATTCCGTACCCCTCAAAGACAAGAACAACCAGGACACATTATGGGAAACCGCTCTTTATGACATGCGCCATTGGGATTTTATCCGGGATGGCCTGGTCCAGATGTACGCCATACTCAAGACGGAAGGCGACCTTAGCTATACCAAACATCTCGATGTGGCCCGTATCGACTATTGCAGTTTCGCCAACTCCAATCCCTTTCGCGTACGCATCGTCAATAAGTTCAACGATAATTACGACCATTACTATATCAAGCAGGCCGACGCCTCCCGTATCTATGGCCTCGAGCTGGAACACCTGCTCTCCCCTAACCGCATCACGTTCTTCACACACCACAACACCCTTGTCGAAGAGCATATTCCAGGGATTCCGGGCGACGTATTTATCCGCAGCTTTTTCAATGACCCCCAGACAAATAAGATCAGGCTTTCGAAAGAATTTGTAAAGTTCAACGAACGTTGCTTCGTCCGGCTGCTGGGCGATATGCGAGCCTATAATTTTGTCGTGGACATTACTCCCGACATCGAAGATTACCAGTACCGTATCCGGGCCATCGACTTCGACCAGCAGTCGTATGAGGGAAGGAAGAACCTTTATATACCGCAGTTCTTTAAAGAGAACATCGCCTTCGTAGAACTTTGTCTGAAATACCTGAATAAGGACTCCATCGAACAATACCAGACCGAGGAGCGGACCATGATGGCCTTCCGGGTAGCGTCCTCCCGCCACAGGCTGATGGAACTGCTGAATATCATGTCCAAAGACAAGATCGGCAGCCCCGAAAAGCTGCTCCAGTTAAAGACTGAACTGGGTGAACATTTTAAAAACCCCACCTTTTATAAGTGCAACTCCATGGGTCAATTGGTCAAACGACAGCTAAAGCAGACACTCCAAAAGAATCTCACCCTCATCCAAAAAAACCTCAGCAAATTCGAAGATTAGGCGCCGATGCCGTATATTCGCGACTTCTTTTAAAGAAATAACCTTACCGTTTAATGAAATTCAAGGTTTTTGGCATTTTGCAAAATAAATAATAAGTAAAGCTCAGTTAGTATGAAAAAATACTCGGCCGGCGTGTTATTCGGTGAAGAACTGGAAGGCCTGTACAAAGACGCAAAAGACAACCAGTTTGCCCTTCCCGCGGTAAACACTATTGGTACCAACACCATCAACGCAGTCCTGGAGACCGCGGCAAAGGTTAATTCCCCTGTGATCATCCAATTCTCCAATGGCGGCGCACAGTTCATCGCCGGCAAGGGAATGCCCAACGACAAGCTGCAGGGCAATATCTCCGGCGGCATCTCCGGGGCCCTCCACATACACAACGTCGCCAAATATTACGGCGTCCCTGTCGTGCTCCATACGGACCATGCCGCCAAAAAATGGCTCCCCTGGATCAGCGGTCTCATCGACGCAGGCGAGCAGTTCTTTAAAGAGAAGAAACAGCCCCTGTTCAGCTCCCATATGCTGGATCTCTCCGAAGAGCCCCTGGAAGAAAACATCCATACTTCCGTGGAATTTTTCAAGCGTATGCAGCCCCTGGGCATGGCCATCGAGATCGAGCTGGGCGTGACGGGCGGCGAAGAGGACGGTGTGGACAACAGCGGTGTGGAGAACGATAAATTATATACTCAGCCGCAGCATGTGGCTTATGCTTATACCGAGCTCAGCAAGGTAGGACGCCTCTTTAGCGTAGCCGCGGCCTTTGGCAATGTCCATGGCGTATACAGCCCCGGCAATGTCGAGCTGAGACCCGTCATCCTCAAGAACAGCCAGGATTATATCCAAAAAGAGCTGAAGACAGGTCCCAAGCCAGTGTATTTCGTATTCCATGGCGGCAGCGGCAGCCCCCAGCACCAGATCAGGGAAGCCATCAGCTACGGCGCCATCAAGATGAACATCGACACCGACCTGCAATGGGCCTTCTGGGAAGGAGTTCAACAATACTACAAGAAGAATGAAGGCTATCTCCAGGGCCAGCTGGGCAATCCGGATGGACCCGATAAGCCGAATAAAAAATACTACGACCCCCGCGTATGGCTGCGCAAGGGCGAAGAAACCTTTATCAAGAGACTGGAAGTGGCCTTCGAAGACCTCAACTGTGTCAACCGAAACGCCTAAAAGCCTCAAAAAAGCCCCTCACAAGAGGGGCTTTTTTGTTAAATTGCTGTCCTTAAAATCAATAGCCATGGCATCCAAAAAGATCCTCGACATTTTAGGCGACAAAGCAGCTTCTTTACTCGATCACAAACCCATCATCGACAAATCCACGCTCAGCGCTCTCCCCTCCCCCCGTCATGTAGAAGAAATATGGATCAACTCCAATCGCAGCAACCAGGTATTGAGAAGTCTCCAAACACTGATCGGACACGGACGGCTCTCCGACACAGGATACCTCAGCATCTTTCCCGTTGACCAGGGCATCGAACACAGCGCAGGTGCGTCCTTTGCCCCCAACCCGATGTACTTCGATCCTGAAAATATCATTAAACTGGCTGTAGAGGCGGGCTGTAACGCCGTCGCTTCCACCTTCGGCGTTCTCGGTATCATGAGCCGCAAATATGCACACAGGATCCCTTTCGTCGTAAAGATCAACCATAATGAACTACTCAGCATACCCAACCGCTTTGATCAAACCATCTTCGGCTCCGTAAAGGACGCTTGGAATATGGGGGCTGCAGCCGTCGGCGCCACCGTATACTGGGGCAGCGAAGAAAGCACCCGTCAGCTAAGGGAGATCTCGGAGGCGTTCGAGCATGCGCACGAGCTGGGCATGGCCACCATACTCTGGTGCTACACACGTAACAACGGCTTCAAGGTCGACGGTGTCGACTATCATACATCCGCCGACCTGACGGGTCAGGCCAATCACCTGGGCGTTACCATCCAGGCCGATATCATCAAACAAAAACTGCCGACCAACAACGGCGGCTATCTGGCTATCAAGCAAGGTAAGACCTCTCCCCTGGTTTACTCCAAGCTCACGACGGATCATCCCATCGACCTCACCCGCTACCAACTGATAAATTGCTATAATGGCCGCGTGGGATTGATCAACAGCGGCGGTGAGAGCAAGGGAGCCTCCGACTTGCACGATGCAGTCTTCACAGCCGTCGTCAACAAGCGCGCCGGCGGCATGGGGCTTATCCTGGGACGCAAAGCCTTCCAACGACCTTTTAAAGAAGGTGTGGAGATGATACAATCCATACAGGACGTTTATCTGGACAAGGATATTACTGTTGCATAGTGCATTTCCCAACTTGGGCAAATACATCCACTAGAACACCTCACCCAGCCCCATATAAAAGGCCGTACGTCCGCTGCTGGTGGCGATATCCAGGGTTATATTGGTGCCCGAATGTTTATTGAACTTCACACGCAGCCCCGTCCCCACTGCCGGGTGGAGGTATGAGAACCTGTCCGTATGCGGTTCTGTCACCGTATTCACATTGGAAAATACGACAAACCCCAGCAGCCCATCCGAGGTAATATCACGCCTGTATTCCGCCTCCAGGTAGTACAGGGTCTCCCCCGTATAATGCCCCGGATAGATACCTCTGCCGCTACGTTGATACGGGTCCTGACCAATGGCGGGCAGATCGAGATAAGGCGTCTTTTCTCCCACAGAGGTCCAGAAATAGCTCCACAATGCGAGCATATTCTGCCTGGTCTTGCTAAAAGGGATATACTTCCGGACATCCACATAGACAGACTGCCAAAGATCATCACTCCCCAGGAACTTTGGGTTCACCCGGTAAACGATGTTCCAGTACCAGCCGGGCAGCGGGTTGATAGGGTTGTTTCTTGCATCGTATAATAAATTGAAAGTCAATCCTGAAGAAAACGAATTGCTATGATTGCCCGTGCCATACCTGTACCCGGTGAATTTTTGCAGGTTGGTGGTATCGTAATCATCGTCGGTCCGGATATTGACATGGTAGTCCAGAGCGTACCCCAGACCGGCAAAAAGAAAGGGCTTGATCCTCTTCAGTGCATTCTGATAAAACCGTATGTAGGTATATCGGATAAGGATATTATCGTTGTTGGGTCTGTTCCCACCCGGGCCCCAGGTATACTGTGGATATACGGTTAAACGGATATCTCCGCTATAGTTCCAGGCATTGTTGGGTGACCAGATATTGCCATGGAAAGGGATATTCCACTGGCCCTGAAAATTTGTGCTCGGAGAAAAGGTTACGGTTGACAGGTTGGTGGTTTCCCGGGGGCCAAGGTAAAAACCTGCCGTAGTGGCCGTTATCAGCGCGGTCCCGCCCCCCGGCACCGAAGTGCTCAATGGCAGCAGGGAATAATATACTCTTTTACCATTTACCTGAGGGGGTTTCTTGATCTTTATATGTGTCACATTCAACAGCACTCCTATAATATCCCGCTGCCCGCTGGTATCCTGGTACTTCATAACACTGTCCGTCGGTACGATCATCCCCGAAGGATTCTGGGCACGGACACAAAAGCTGACCTGGCATGCGCAAAAAATGAGTAATCCCTTATACATATGGTCCAAGGATACCAATATTGTGCTATTTTTCAGGTAATAAGCCAAATAATACAATGCGTATACTCTTTTCTCTTCTACTTGCCATAGCAGCATTACCCACCATCGCCCAAAAGGTCGAGCTCCTCACCAGCACCACGCATTCCTCTTTTCGGGGGCTCAGCGTCGTGGACGACCAGGTAGTCTGGGTCAGCGGCAGCAACGGCACTGTAGGCCGGAGCCTCGATGGAGGGAAGACATGGGAATGGATCACCGTACCTGGTCATGAGAAAAATGACTTTAGGGACATCGAAGCCTTCGATAAGAACACCGCCGTCATCATGGCCATCGCAACACCCGCCATCATTCTAAAGACCAGGGACGGAGGAAAGACATGGCAGCAGGTCTATGAAAATGATACCCCTGGTATGTTCCTCGATGCGATGGAGTTCTGGAATAAGGACAGCGGAATCGTCCTGGGCGACCCTATAAAAGGACGATTTTTTATTGCGCATACCTTCGACGGCGGTGACAGCTGGCATGAAGTGCCTTATATGGCATTGCCTACAGCCGACTCGGGCGAAGCCTGTTTTGCTTCCAGCGGTACCAACATCCGGATCCTGGGTAAAAAAACCTCCTGTTTCATTACGGGCGGCCTGCGAAGCAGGCTCATATTCCGGAATGACAGGGCCGTCGACCTCCCCATCGTACAAGGCAGTGAATCCACTGGCGCCAATTCCATTGCCGTCCGGGACCGCCAACACCTCATCGTAGTGGGAGGCGACTTTTCACACGATACGGTCTCCTATAAGAACTGTGCCCTGACAAAGGACGGCGGGACCACATGGGCCGCCCCCACCGTTCCGCCACATGGCTATCGCAGCTGCGTGGAATACATTGAAATGGACAAACTCGTCTGCTGCGGCACTTCCGGAGTGGATATCTCGACGGATGGAGGCATGAACTGGCAGCTCATCGATACAGGTAATTTCCATGTATGCAGGAAAGCAAAGAAAGGACGTGCGGTATTCCTGGCCGGCGGCAATGGCAGGATCGGGAAACTGACTACTTTTTAAATACGATCCACACCGCAGCGAATAGAAATGCAAAGGCCAAAAGATACTTCCAGTGAAAAGGCTCCTTCAGATACAGGACGGCAAAAAAAGAAAAGACTATCACTGTGATCACCTCCTGGGTGATCTTTAGCTGAAAGGCGCTGAAACCATTTATCGATCCCCAGCGATTGGCCGGCACCGTAAGACAATATTCGAAAAATGCGATCCCCCAGCTGATAAGGATAGCCTTCCATAAAGCCATATCCTTATGATTCAAATGCCAATACCAGGCGATGGTCATAAAGACATTCGAAGCAAAGAGTAGTAAGATCGTCCGCATACGCTTATTAATTCAATCCCCTGAAATCCACCGGCACCAGTTTGCTGACGCCGGGCTCCTGCATTGTCACCCCGTAAATGACGTCCACGGTGCTCATGGTCATCTTATTGTGCGTAACGATAATGAACTGGGAGTTCTCACTGAACTGCCGGATCATATTGGTGAACTTGCCCACATTGGCATCGTCCAGCGGCGCATCCACCTCATCCAGGATACAAAAAGGCGCCGGCTTTATTAGATAGATAGAGAATAAAAGAGCGGTAGCCGTCAGGGTCTTCTCTCCACCGGATAACTGGGTGATGGAAGAAGGTCTCTTGCCCTTCGGCTTTGCGACGATGTCGATACCCGTATCCGCCAGATTCTCGGGATTCTCCAGTATCAGGTCCGCCGTATCCTCATCGGTGAACAGGGCCTTGAAAACACGCTGGAAATTCTCCCGTACTTTATTGAAAGTATCCAGGAACTGCTGGTTGGCCGTAGCCTCCACCTCCTGTATGGTTTGCAAAAGGCTGTCCTTGGCTGTCACCAGGTCATTCTTCTGCTCGAGGATAAATTCATATCTCTTTTTCATTTCCTGGAAGGCCTCGATGGCAGTCGGATTGACCTCACCCAGGTTCTCCAGCCGCTTCTTCATCCTGTCCGCCTTTTCCTGAAGATCCTCTACAGGCATATCGCCCGTCCGGGGCTGGTCGATGACATCATCCAGATTGATCCGAAACTCTACACTCAACCGTTCCCTCATTCCTGCCAGTTGTAACTTCAACTCATTTAACCTATCCTTTATTTCTGCCAACAGATGCTCTACCTGTTCTCTTTCTTTTACTTTATGACGCAGCTCGCTTTCCTTTTCTCCAAGGGAATTGCGCAGATTATAATAGGACTGATCGGCTTCGTTCAGTGTCCTTTCATCCTCTTCTTTTTTACGCATCAGCTCCAGTAGCCCGGATTCAGCATTGTCCAGACGTTCTTCACTTTCCACAATGCTCTCATGCGTTTGTTTCAGCTGGCTGGCATTCACGTCTATCTGATTGCGCAGATCATCGAGCTGATTGCTCTTGAACACCAGTTCCTGCTTCAAGGCCGTGATACGGCTGTGCTGACGCGTCACCTGAAGGTTGAATTCATTGTACCCTGCGGAGCTGCTGTTGTAAGCCAGCTCTGCGCTCCTGTACTCTTCTTCCGCCAGTTGGGACCTTTCCTTCAGCTCACCTACTACTTTCACCAGCTCTGCCCAGGCATTGCGGGTATCCTCGATGCCTGCAATGGTCTCTTCCAGGCTTAGTTGCAGCTCTTCCAATCTGTTCTGAGAGGAATGCTGCTGCGCGTGCAGATTCTCAACCTTGTTTTGCAAAGAGAAAACAAAATTTGTCAATCTGTTGATATTTTCCTGCTCCTGGCGAATGGCCTGCTCTTTCAGCTGCTCGTTATAGCCGATGACCTCGTTGTGCTTTTCCTGTATCGCTGTTTTCAGATCATTGACAACAGATTCCAGCACCCGGACCTCTTCGCGCAGCTTCTCAAGGTTCTTCGCGCGACCGATCTTCTTACCTTCAAAAAGACCGACGCTGCCGCCTGTGAGAGAATATTTACCCTTTACATATTTACCCGTCTTTTCCAACACCACCGAACCATTGCTGTTCGCCATGGCCTCCTCGCTTTCGGCGATAAATACATTCCCCAGCAAATGTTCGGCGAGCTTGCGGTAGTTCTCATCCACTTCGATCACCTGCATGGCAGGGATCATACCCGCCGCCTGATGCCCGTCTGCGGCTGCCTGACCGGCAATTTTGTCGAGAAGGAAGAAATTGGCCTTGCCCTTTTTCTTCTCATCCAGCAGATGCACCGCCTGCATACCTTCCTGCAGATCATGCACCACATAATAATTCAGATACGGCTCCAGCACATTTTCTACCGCAGCCCTGAACTCCTCCTTCACATAGATAATGTCGGATAGAATAGGCGCTCCGTGATTCCAGCTTGGATTCTTATGTAAGAACTTAATACTCTCGGGATAGCCTTCCATGGAGTCGATAAGGCTCTTTAACAGGTCGTGCTCATTCTTCTTCGAATCCAGCTTACGCCCCTCATCCGCCAGTCGCTGTCTCAGGCTCTCCAGCTGTCCCTGGGCCTGCAGTATATTCTCCTTGGTCCGCTCATGATGCTCCTGTAATTGTTTCAGACCCGCCTGCCTGGATTCCAGGTCCTGCTCCTTAAACATACGTTCCTCCTCCAGTTGCTTGAGCTGGCTGTCCCTCACCATCCTTTCCTCTTCCAGCTGCCGTATGCTGCGCTGCAGGTTTTGAATGGAGGTGTCTGCAACGGCCACCTTCTTCTCCGCCTCGAACTGATCACGCTGTATTTGCGCATTTTCTCTTCTCAGCGCATCCACGGATACCCTTTTGTCATCGAATATCTTCCGGGTGTCATCCACAGCGTCCTTCAACGACTCCAATTGTTCCTGCAGTCCTGACAATTTATTTTCTTCTTCTCCCACCTGCTGACGGGTGAAAACGATGCTCTCGTCCAGCCCCTTCAGCTGACCTTCGCTCTTTTCCAGGAATCCCTGAATACTGCTCTCCTTTTCTTTCAGGAAATTCAGTCTCTGGGAAGAAAGGTTCTTTTCATTTTCCTTGGTACGCAGATTCTGGACAAGGTCATTGAATTCATGCTGCATGGATTGCAAAGCCCTTTCCTTCTCGATAAACCCAACTTTCTCCTGCTCCAGCGCCGCCTCTTCCTGTGCGATAACAGCCTCCAAACGCACCTTCTTATCCGTCTCGCTGTCCGACTGCTCATTCAGCTCACGATAGGTGAGATTGAAGCCTTCCAGGGCGGCCTTGGCCAGTTCGATGCTTAGCTCCCTGTATTCCTTCTTGATCTCATAGTACTTCTCCGCCTTTTTAGCCTGATTTTCCAGACTTTTCAGCTGGTTGTTGATCTCGAATAAGAGGTCCTCGATACGAGCCAGATCCTGCTCGGTAGCATCCAGCTTTTGACGCGCCTCTTTCTTCCGGGTCTTGTAAATGGTGACACCTGCGGCTTGCTCGAGCATCCGCCGGCGGCTGTTGTCCTTGTCTTTGATGATATCATCCACCATGCCCAGTTCGATAATAGCATAGCTATCCGTGCTGACACCCGTGTCCATAAAAAGATTCTGTATATCTTTCAGACGGCAGGAAACATCATTCAGACGGTATTCGCTCTCCCCGCTCTTGTAGAACTTACGCGTCACCGTCACCGTATTGAACTCCGTGGGCAGGAGATTCTTGGTATTCTCAAATGTCAGGCTTACCTCCGCCAACCCTGATGCAGAACGGGTCTTGCTTCCGTTGAACACAAGGCTTTCCAGGTTCTCGCTGCGAAGATGGCTGATCTTCTGCTCCCCGATGACCCAGCGGATGCTGTCGATGATATTACTCTTACCACAGCCATTAGGGCCGATGATGCCGGTAATACCTTCGTCGAAGCTGATATGGGTCTTGTCGGCGAAGCTCTTAAACCCCTTAATTTCTAAGCTCTTTAATCGCATTCAACAAACCTACATTAAAATCTTAGAAAGGCTCTATGCTTCCCCCACCCTGTTGAAAAGTCGTAAAAAGGCGTGAATAACAATTTTCTCCGGTCTGCGCACTAAAATCATGCCTCCAAAGGCGGTAAATTCCTATATTTATCCCGAAACTATCTATATATGAATAATTTTCTTGTTCCGATCGATTTTTCTGAAACCTCCAGGAATGCAGCTCGTTATGCTGCCCATATCTCCACCCTGGTGCCAGATGCCCATGTGATACTCTATAATGTCTTCGACAGCCTGGAATATGGCTCCGATAGCAGCCCTCTGGCCACCGACGAGGAAGAGGACGCAGGAAGAAAAGCCATCATGGAACTTGCCCTGGAGAGCGTCCGGACGGAAATATCGCCCATTACCAGCGCCCGTATATCCCTGGTGGCAGAAGAAAGCCACCGGTTTCTCGACACCCTGGAAAAATATGTCAATAACAACAATATACAGCTCATCGTCATGGGCATCACGGGGGCTACCCGCCTTGGCCAGATCTTTATGGGGAGCAATACCCTCAACCTGATCAAAAGAGGGACCGTTCCGGTGATTATTGTACCCCCACACGCTCATTCCGAGTCGGCAAAGAACGTCTTGCTGCTCACAGACTTTAAGGACATCGAGAATACCATCCCCGTTAAGACGGTCAAATCTGTCCTCGACATGTTCAAACCAAGGCTCCACATCGTCAATGTGGACCATGAACACTATGTACAGGTGACGGAAGAATACAAGGCGGAGAGAGCCAAGCTCGAGGGCCTGCTGAAGGATTACTCACCGGAATTCTATTTCATCCGGCTTTTTGATTTCATGGATGCTATCAACCAGTTCGTTGCTGATAATAAGATCGACCTGATCCTCACCTTCCCCAGAAAGCACTCTTTCTTATCGAATATGTTCAAAACAACCAATACTACCCAATTGGCCTATCATAGCCATGTGCCCATCGTGGCGATACATGCCTAAAGCGAAGCGCCGGGTGAACCCCGGCGCTTTATTTTATTTGAACTGTATTTTATAGGTACTATAAGCTCCCGTCACCGTATTGAGCACCTTCAGGACATACACCCCGGTCGGCGTGGAAGCATTCCGCCCGTATTGTATAGGTGTCGATATATTATCCACCACCTTTGTAAAGATGCACTGGCCTATCACATTGTACAAAGACACCAGGTACCGCTGATCGGGCTCTCCCTGTATCTTAATATTTAGCAGCCTGTCCACGGGGTTCGGATATACCGACACCATCGGCTCACCATTTCCTCCCAGCGATACGGTATTGCTGTAGCTGTCGCCTCCGGCATTGTAGAAAATATGCAGCCGGTACAAATGGCTGCCTTCTCCGGGGTCTTTGTCCATAAAGACATAATTTCCATCCGATGTGCCGGCAGGCACAGTACCAATAGCGTCATAAGGGGCATTTATCCCACTGCTCCGCTGCACTTCATACCCCGTGATACCGGTGTTGGAAGCATTCCAACCCAGTTGATTGCCGCCGGCCAGGTGCTGGCCGGTCAGGGTGACACCCACCTGCAATACGGTCCCACAGGTACCCGTGATGCGGAAGTAGGCGATCCTCGTCAGACATCCCGAATTGATGGAGGTCTTGGCCACATACAGACCGGTATCGCTGAGTTGAACATTAGAGATCGTATACGTTGGCGAACCAGTGGCCAGCAAGGTACTGTCACCCGTCTTGGATTTCTTGTACCAGCTGTACGTAGCGTTCGGCAATGACTCGGTAGATAAGGTGCTGCTCTGGTTGATACAATCCGAACTCGCGCTAACCAGCGTATTAGCCAGCGGAAGAACGCTCACGTCATTAAGGGCGGCGTTGCCACAGGCATCCGTAGCGCGGAGCCGTATAAGATTGTATTGTGTATTGTTATTGATGGCAAATATAGGATTGCTTTGCGGCGCCGTGACGAGGCTGGGCGTCGAAGGGTTGCTGGCAATGATCTCATAGGTGAATGGCCCGATACCGCCCGAGACGGAGGCGCCTATGCTAAAGCTTTTATTGTCGCACTGATAAGCCGACGACTTCGCCAGGCTGGGGAAAGTATACACCGGCACGACCACCGTATCATATACAGTGGAAGTACAGGCCGCAAATGTATAGGCCAGCACATAAGTGGCCGCATCCAGGTTGTTGAATGTATAGGTGTTACCCGAGTTGAAAGAATATCCGATCGTCACCGGAGCGCCATTCTGTTTGACAATGGCAACGCTCAACCCCGAAAGATTGCTGGTAGCCGTTGCAACGAGGGTGCCCGATCCATTGGCCTTCAGACTGGAAGGGCATTGCGGCGTGATAGAATAGGAACGCGTGACCTGGCTGGGTACCGGCGCTACCGTAATGGTATCCGGCTTGCCGCAGGTGCCAGTGATGACCACCTTGTATTTTCCCGCCGAGGGCAGCGAAGGCAGACCGGTCATCGACGTCGTATTGCCGCTGAAGCTGGTGCTGCCGAGAAGATTAAACAAACTGTCATATACTTTCGCAATATAGGGCCCCGTACCGGCTGTCACCTGTATGGCCAGGTCCGTTGCCGTATATGTACAGGAAGGTGTAGCCGTGGCTGCAGCATTTATAGCTGGTGGCTGCAGGGAGAAACATCTATCGATAGTCGTATCCCTGCAGGCATTGGTAATTTCAATACAATAGGACCCATAGCTCACATTGGTAAAAGCGCCGCTGGTAGACGTCGCTACCACTGTACCCGTATTATCCTTAAGGGAATATTGCGCCCCCGCGAGATTGGTCTGTCCTGTGACGGTGACGGCAAACGAAGTACAGGTCTGATTGGCAAAGCTCACGTTTGCATTGACGGACGACACGGGTTTGACTGCGGTAAAGGGAGAGGTAAAGACCTTTCCGGTACAACCATCCGTCGTCTTTATCGTGTAGGACCCATATCCGGTGATATTAAATATACCCGAGGTATTGCAAACTCCTACCTGCGTTCCGCCGGCATTGTAAAGACAGAACTGAGGAGAGGAAAGATTCTGCTGATTGCTGACCGTCGCCGTAAATGTAGAACAGGTCTGGTTGGAGATTACAACGGGCCCCACGGAAGGGACAGGAGCCGCCGTCGTAATACAACTGGTAAACACGCCATTGGTACAGCCATCCGTGGTTTTTACACAGACCGTACCATAAGGTACATTGGTGAACACACCCGTTGTGTTACAGGTGATCTGGTTGCCACTCGCGTCCAGCAGACAGTACTGGCCGTTGTAAATATTTTTCTGTCCGGTAACGGTCACGGTATAGGAACCGCAACCCTGGTTGCTTGCGGTAAGGCCTCCGCCGCTGGGCGCGGGCTTTGTCATACTGATACAACGGGTGAGGGTCGTGTCACCGCAACCGTCTGTGACCTTTATACAATAATTCCCATAAGGTATATTGGGGAATGCGCCCGTTGTATTACAGGTGATCTGGTTGCCACTCGCGTCCAGCAAACAATACTGTGGGTTGGTCATATTGGTTGCACCCGTAAGCACTGCCGTAAAAGTAGAGCAGCCCAGATTGCTTGTGTTGATCGTGCTGTTGATGGAACGGGTCCGTTTTGTACCGGTGACGGTTACCGGTATTACGATCCCCGTACAGCCATCCTTTACAAGTATTTTATAAGTGCCATAAGGCAGGTTATTGAACACACCCGTCGTATTACAGGGCTGAGTGACGATGGCATGTCCGGCAGCATCCTGTATACAATACTGGGGATTCATCAGGTTGGTCTGACCCGTGACCGTAGCCGTAAAAGTAGTACAGGTATAATTTGAGATGGTGGCAGTCGCGCTTACGGCCGGAACAGATTTTGTCTGCGTGAAACAGCGGTTGATCACGGTGTCATAACAGACATTGGTGATCTTGATACAATACGATCCGTATGGTACATTGCTGAACACACCCGTCGTATTACAGGGTTGACCGCTGACAGCATGCCCGCTTGCATCCGTCAGACAATATTGAGGATTGGTCAGGTTAGTCTGTCCGGTGACGGCCACATTGAATGTCGTACAGGCTTGTCCCGAAAAAGTGAGGTTGGCGCCCACGGACGGGATGACAGTGTTCGACCAGTTCTTTGCCTGTACGTTCCCGCACCTGTCTTTCGCTACCAGCGAAATGGTTCGGGCATCGCCGATATTAAATGTAAAGGTGGACGTCGTAAACCAGGAAGTATCCCCGGGACTGCGTACAACACCATATTGGAATCCGTTAAAAGCCGTTCCGGAAGCATTGGTGTTACCTTTGCTATCCGTCAGCACGATCTTTCCATTATAGGTCTGACAGCTCGATAATGTCACTGTGGCAGAGGTAATGGACCAGGTGTAGTTCTGGATGCTTATAGTACGGGTCTGGATACCACCGCAGCTATCCGTCATCTGTACAGAATAGTTACCGGGTTTTAGACCTGTAAAGCTGCCGGTGCTGTTCGACGTTCCTACTCCCATCGGAGAGGGGGCTACGAGTTTGAAGGCAAAAGGCTGGCGGCCATTCTGGGCGCCGGTGACGGAGATAGTACCGTCACTACCATTATTACAGGTGACATCCGTCTCGGTAAGACCAAACTTGGGTGTCACATAGGTACCTGGTACGACTATGTTTATGATATCAAGCGAACAGGCGGTGGAAATATCCTTGACAGTTAAAGTATAAGTGCCAGGTTGCAGACCTGTGATATAGCTGGAGGAGGTAAAGTCTACCGGAGAGGGTCCCTGCATCTTGTAGTTGTAGTTCCCGGTGCCGCCGATGGCTTTTACCTGCACGGCCCCGGTGGCGGTACACCTGGACTCGAATACGGTATAAGTAGCGGTGAGCTCCCGGCAGTTCTGTGAAAGACCGATATGTTGAATACCTATCAGCAATAGCATCAACACGGCTCCCCTTATCGAGGTAATTCTGGTGTTCATAGGGTCTTGTTTTCTAAGAATATGGATTATGGTCCTAGTTAGGACACTACAAATTTTTAAAAAAATTCGTACAAAAACGAATTTTTTATAAAGAATCTTCCAGATTCCAAGTCTTTTCTAGTATGCTCTTTGAAAAAAAGATTAAATAGCGGGTTCCTGCTGGCTCAGGCAATGGAAGCTGCCCAGGCCCCAGATGATCTCTGTCGAGTCGATACCCACCACCCTCCTGTCGGGGAAACAGTCCTGGATGATCTGCAATGCCTTCTCATCCCGGGAGCATCGGAAGGTGGGGACGATAACCGCATGATTGGCAATATAAAAATTGGCGTAAGAGGCCGGAAGGCGCTGATCCTCATATATAACATCCTCAGGCATAGGCAGTTCTACAATATTCAGCTGTTTGCCGCTCAGAAGACGCATCTTCTTAAGGTCGGCCAGATTGTCCTGTAGCAGCCCATAATTCTCATCCTGCCTGTTCTCTTCGATGACTGTAATGACCGTATCCTCGTTGACAAACCGGACGGTATCATCGATATGCCCATCCGTATCATCTCCTACGATCCCTTCTTTTATCCATAACACCTGGTCTACTCCATAATAATTTATCAGGTAGGTCTCGATCTCCGCTTGCGAAAGATGGGGATTACGATTGTCATTCAACAGGCAGCAGGTGGATGTCATCAAAGTGCCCTTTCCGTTAAAATCCACGGAGCCGCCCTCCATAATGATCCCGGGATGATATACAGGCAGGTTCAGCTCCTTCCCTATCAGGGTCGGTATAACATCATCCAGGTCGAAAGGCGGATATTTATTGCCCCACGCGTTGTAGTTCCAGTCCACGATAACTTTCTTCTGCTCAGCCTGAGGATTGATAAGAAAGGCAGGACCATGATCCCTGCACCATGCGTCGTTGGTAGGATGAAAGAAGAAACTCACCCGGCTCATGTCCACTCCTTCCTGCTCCAGGCAGTTCACAGCAAAGGCCTTCATGGACACATCCTTTACATTGATGCAAACCTGTTCTCCTTTTATCAGTTCTTTTATAAACTGGCTGTAATAAGGATAAATAGTATGGATCTTGCCCGGCCAGGAAGCTTCTTTATGAGGCCAGGAGAGCCAGGTAGCCACATGGGGATGGAACTCCGCGGGAAAATAATAGCCGGATGCCTTGGGCGTAGTGGTGCTCATAGTCAATGCTTAGTCCTGGTCGATATATCTTTTGGTAATGGGCTGATAAGAGTCGATCCTTCTGTCGCGCATAAAAGGCCAGTGTGTACGGTAGCGATCGGTCGCGGCCGTATCCACTTCCACGATAAAAGTCTCTTCCTTGTCGTGGGAAGCCTGATGCAATACGGCGCCAAATGGGTTTGCAACAAATGAGCCGCCCCAGAACTTCAT
>Ga0105237_10002822_pt1 | contig 21126 bp, 17 predicted proteins | sample KBSC24metaG_FD_81520 | JGI IMG/M metagenome (GOLD analysis project Ga0105237, IMG submission 81520) | Corn rhizosphere microbial communities from Kellogg Biological Station, Michigan, USA - KBS C2-4 metaG | ecosystem: Host-associated > Plants > Roots > Rhizosphere > Soil | place: Michigan, USA...
ACCCTGGAATTTGGCAGGGTGAAATACATTCCTGCTACGTTTGGGAGAGTGCATTCCCGTACCCGCACGCCCGTGAGCGCATTGCTGGTGAATATGTGTATCGGCATTATTGCTTTACTCACCGGGCGGACGGCCGAGATCATCACCATTTCCTGTTTCGGAGCGCTGACCTTGTATATCCTGGCGGCAGTGGCCTTGTTGGCGCTGCGAAAGAAGGAGCCGGGGCTGGACCGGCCTTTCAAAGTACCGTTGTATCCTTATTTCCCGCTGATAGCCCTCGTGATAGCTGCGGTGGCGCTAGTAGCGATGATCACGTTGTATATAAATTTATCGGTGATATATTTTTCGATATTGCTGGTATCCTATATTTGGTTTAAATACGGAACCGCCAAGGGCGGTTCGGCCGATAGGTCGGACGTTAGCCTTCAAAATAAAACGCTTTGATGATGCGCAATCAACCATCGCTGGCTGAGCTGTTACAGGAGCTGACAGAGGAAAGTGCTTCCAAGGTCAAGCTGGCCATTACGGATATCGACGGAGTGCTAAGGGGAAAGCTGATCAGCCTGGAGAAGTTCAGATCGGTGGCGGAGAAGGGATTTGGTTTTTGTGATGTGGTGTTTGGCTGGGATGCGGGGGATCAGGCGTATGATAATGGTAAATACACCGGCTGGCACACGGGTTACCCGGATGCGCTGGCGGTGATCGATATTGGGACTTTCCGGCGGGTGCCGTGGGAGGGGGATATACCCTTCTTTTTAGCGGATTTTAAGGATGGCGCTGTCTGCCCCCGGGGATTATTGAAAAAGGTGATAGGTCAGTCCGAAGCGGCGGGCTTTTTAGCCTATTTCTCCCAGGAGTTCGAATGGTTCAATTTTTTGGGCAAGGGGGGAGAGGTAGCGGCGGAAGATTACCGGAAGCTGCCTCCGTTGAGCCAGGGTATGTTTGGCTATTCCATTCTCCGGGCTTCGCAGGGGAGCGCCTACTTCCAGGACCTTTTCGATATGCTGGAGAAGTTCGGCGTTCCGTTGGAAGGGCTGCATACTGAGACCGGTCCCGGGGTGTACGAAGCGGCCATCTCATATTCCGAAGCGCTCGAGGCGGCGGACAGGGCTGTACTGTTCAAGTCGGGGGTTAAGGAGATAGCCCACCGGCATGGGATCCTTCCCACCTTTATGGCCAAGTTCAGCCCGGAGCTGCCGGGCTGTAGCGGCCATGTACACCAAAGTCTATGGTCTGCCGATGGGTCACGCAACCTGTTCTACGATGCGGACAATGCTACCGGTATCAGCTCTCTGATGGAAAGCTATATTGCAGGACAGCTGCATTGTCTTCCACATATTCTTCCCCTGTATGCTCCTACTGTCAACAGCTACAAGCGGCTGGTGGAAGGGGCCTGGGCTCCTACTACGATTACCTGGGGTATTGACAACCGCACCACCGCCTTGCGCGCGCTGCCGGGAAGCGCTACTTCCACCCGGCTGGAGACAAGGGTTGTCGGCAGTGATTCCAATCCTTATCTGGCCATGGCTGGATGCCTGGCGTCCGGGCTGTATGGTATCCGCAATGGATTGAAGCTGGATATTCCGGCTACGCGAGGCAGCGGTTATGAGGACAAGAGCCGGGGAGTGCTGCCCCGTAATCTCTGGGAGGCCACGCAGGCTATGAAGGGATCGGCCCTGGCTGTGGAGCTATTGGGAGAAACATTTGTGGATCACTTCACCCGGACACGTGAGTGGGAGTGGAGGCAGTTCTCGAGAGAGGTGACGGATTGGGAATTAAGGAGGTATTTTGAGATTATCTGATGCTTGCTTGCCAGCGGCACGAAAAAATATACGATTATATGACAGACTTTTCCATCATCCGGCAATACAATTTCCCGACAACTATCCGATTTGGAGCAGGAGTTATCAAGGAGCTGCCAGATCATCTGATCTCTCAGGGGCTCAAACGTCCCCTGCTGGTGACCGACCCGCTGGTGGCGGGGCTGAGATTTTTCCAGGAGATCATCGCGGGATTGAAGGCCAAAGGCCTGTCGGTGCAGGTATTTTCCGACATACATAAGAACCCTGTGAAGTCGGATGTCGAGAAAGGCGGCGAGGCATTTAAGGCTACCGATCGCGACTCGATCATCGGCGTCGGCGGCGGGGCTGCCATGGATGTGGCCAGGGCCATTACCTTGCGTATCCATCATCACCGGGACCTCTTCGACTATGACGACCTCATTGGCGGGGATCAGTATGTTACGGAGGAAGTACCTTATTTCATTACCGTACCCACTACCAGCGGGACGGGCAGCGAGGTGGGGCGGAGCGCGATCATATCCGAGGATGACACGCATCGTAAAAGAATACTTTTCTCACCCAAGCTGCTGGCGAAGATCGTATATGCGGACCCGTCGCTGACGATGGATCTGCCCGCCTTTGTTACGGCGGCTACGGGTATGGATGCGCTGACGCATAACCTGGAAGCCTATGTCGCCAAAATGTTCCATCCCATGTGTGAGGGCATTGCGCTGCAGGGCGTTTCGCTGATCACACGATCTATCGTGAAAGCTACACACGAGCCTGATCTGGGATCCAGGAGCAATATGATGATCGCCAGCCTGATGGGCGCTATCGCCTTTCAAAAGGGGCTTGGTGTCGTGCATTCGCTGGCGCATCCTTTGTCTTCTCTGTTGGATACGCACCATGGACTGGCCAATGCGGTGAATCTTCCCTATGGCATGCGTTTCAATATATCAGGATTCGAGGATAAGTTCAGACAGATAGCAAGAACGATGGATCTGAAGGACGAGTCAGGCGAGGCGGTGGTGGAAAAGCTGTTGGCGTTGAACAAGGAACTCAAGCTGCCTTTGAAGCTGCGGGATGTAGGGGTGAAGGAGGAACATATAGAGACCCTGTCGGACCTGGCGTTTGCGGATTTTTGTCATCCGAATAATCCCAAACCTGTGAGCCGGGAGGATTTTAAAAAATTGTATCTGGAGGCGTTGTAATGAAGATCGGACTGACATATACGGGGACGCCGGAAAAGCATGATAATTACGCCCGCTGGCTGAAGGCGGGGGAGGATATGCTGGTAGAGGCTGGAGAGACCGGTCGGCCAATGGCTGGGGCAGAAGGCCTGTTGGTCCCCGGAGAGAAGATCGAGATAATAAAGCTCGCTGCCGAGGACGATAACCTCGCCGTCATAAATGACTGCGACGCGCTGGTACTGTCGGGGGGAGTGGATATACATCCTTCTTTCTATGGCGGTCAGAAAGACTATGTATCGAAGCCTGCCGGATGGAGAGAGGACCGGGACAGGTTCGAGATAGCGGCATTGGAACGTGCGTTGGAACAGGGAAAGCCCGTACTCGGTGTCTGCAGAGGCCTGCAGCTGATCAATGTAGCTTGTGGGGGAACGCTGGTGCAGGACCTGGGTATACAGGGAGATGAAACACATCAAAACAATCCGGCGGATAAGCAGCATGGTGTGGAGGTAGTGGAAGGGAGCCTGTTGTATGGGATCACGGGCAGGAGCGGCTGGGTCAACAGCGCACATCATCAGGCAATAGCCCGGCTGGGAGAAGGACTGCGTGTGAACTGCCGCAGCGGCGACGGAGTGATCGAGGGCATCGAATGGTCCAACGGGGGTGACAAGCCATTTATGCTGGCGGTGCAATGGCATCCTGAGAGGATGTTCACCAATAATTATCAGGACAGGGAGCTGTACATGAATATCCGCAACAGATTTATCGAAGAAATTAAAAAAACAACAGCACAATGACCATTATCAATCCGGCGACGGAGGAGATCATACAGGAAGTAAAAGAGGATACAGAAGCCACCGTGTATGAGAAATATCAGCAGGTGAAGGGCAGTCAATCGTCCTGGGCATCCACGCCGGTGGAAGAAAGAGTAGCGATCATCGCAAAATTCTATGACGCGCTGGATACGGAAAAGGAGATGTTGGCCGCGACACTCACTGCGGAGACGGGTAAGCCGTTGCAACAATCCTATAACGAGCTGAATGGGGCCCGGGCCCGGATAAAATTCTTTCTGGACAACTCCGTCAAATGGCTGGCGGAGGAATGGGTGACGACGGAAGGAGCTACAAGGGAAAAGATCGTATACGAGCCCCTGGGTGTGATCGCCAATATCTCTGCCTGGAACTATCCGTATTTGGTTGGGGTGAATGTCTTTATCCCTGCGCTCATTGGAGGAAATGGAGTGTTGTACAAGCCGTCGGAGTATTCGACGCTCACGGGGCTGCATATACAGCGGCTGCTATACCGGAGCGGGGTACCTTCAACTATCTTTCAGGTAGTGGTGGGCAAGGGTGCGGCCGGCGAGTGGCTGCTGCAACTGCCATTGGATGGATATTTCTTTACCGGCAGCTATCGTACTGGTAAATACATCGCGGAAAAGGTGGCGTCAAAGCTCGTCCCTTGTCAGCTGGAGCTGGGTGGGAAGGACCCGTTGTATGTGATGGATGATGTGGAAGATATCAATAAGGTGGCGGGGGCAGCGCTGGAGGGAGTGGTATACAATAATGGGCAGAGCTGTTGCGCGGTGGAGAGGATCTATGTGCAGGAGGGGATATATGACGCATTTGTGGCGTCGTATGTGGAGCAGCTGAAGAAAATGGTCGTGGGTGATCCGATGACGGCGGGTACGGATGTTGGCCCATTGAGCAGACCGGGTCAGCTCGAGTTCCTGCTGGACCAGGTGAAGGATGCTGTGGCGAAGGGCGGAAAGCTGTTATACGGCGGACAGAAGGTGAACAGAAAGGGATATTTTATCGAGCCAGCTGTGCTGGTGAACGTAGATCATGGAATGAAGCTGATGGTGGAGGAGTCGTTCGGGCCGGTGGTAGGAATACAAAAAGTGAAGGGAGATAAAGAGGCCGTGGATCTGATGGCGGATACGGAGTATGGTCTTACAGCGGCGGTATACTCGAAGAGCTACGAGCGTGCGGAGCAGGTGATGAAGCAATTGAATACAGGCACCGTCTATTGGAATTGTTGTGACAGGGTCAGCGCGGGTCTGCCCTGGTCGGGAAGAAAGCATTCGGGATTGGGGATGACGTTGTCATACCAGGGGATACGGGCCTTTGTACAGCCGAAGGCGTATCATATACGGCCGTAAACGGGCTACTGCCCAGGGAGGGAATGTCGTGAGGTGGCGGTCAGGCAGGGGAATGCCGCGAGGACTGCCAGGCCTGGGAGTTGGGCCGGCGGAGACTCATGGTTTGTACGTGCGCAGCACTTCGTCGATGATACCCTGCTCCGTTATTACATAATTCTCCGGATCGTCGTATCTCTTTTGAAGCTGGAATAACAAACTTTTTTTCTGCTGCTCCTCCTGGCTTTTCAGGAGGCGGATGATCTCGGGGACTACGGTCTTATCGCCACTCTTATAAGCTTCCGCCAGGCCTTTCTTTCTGGAGGATGCAACCTGCTTTTTCAGTTGAAAATTTTCTTCCATGGACTTACGTAGTGCCGCAACCGCCTGAGGGTCGGTGATCACTTGGATAGAAGGGGTTTTGTCCCCATATTTGGCATTTGCCTCGGTCTTTCGCTCCTTTTCCAAAAGGGCTTTTTCATCGAACCTGGTCTGTTCCTGGCCGGAACAAGAAGATAGAAATGACAGCAATATAATAAGGAGGGATAAAGGTCTCTGGTTCATGTAGGAGTTTGGTTAAATAGGAGAGGGCAATAGAAATTGCCCTCGCGTCACGACTTTTGTGACCATTCAAAACTAAATATATCAATTCTTTTTAAAAAATAGTACGGCTGGTTAACTGTCAAAATTACCATTCTCATTGAATAAACCAAGACATAGAGGACATATATTTCAGGATTTAGTATGCATAAATCATGTTTGAGGTTTTATCAAGCCACGTTGTAACACAGCGTATTATTTACGCAAACGTTGTCGAAGCGAATAGCCTGCAATCCTGACAGGTCCCAACCAGGAACCGCCCGGGGCGGTTCGTCCGGCGGACAAGTATTATTCGGAGGATCAAAGCAGCAGCTTATCCGGATTAGGGATAAAGTTGAGGAAGGCCTGGAAGTTGGCCTTGTACTTCCGCTTGTCCAGCTTATAGTAAAAGGCGCCTTTTTTGGAATTGGCCTTGTCCTTTTCCTTTTGCTTGATCAACAATTCGGTAGAAAGAACTTTACGGCTAAAATTCCGGTTGTCAAATCTGGTGTCATAAATCCCTTCGTAAAGTATCTGCAGCTGGGGAATGGTGAATTTGGCCGGCAGCAGCTCGAAGAGGATGGGATGGAGGGCGGCCTTGTAGCGCAGCTCTTTTTTAGCCATTTCCATCATTTTCTTATGATCGAATATGAGCTCCGGGGTCTTTTTTAACAGGAACCATTCGGGATGGTACTCGGAGCTAAGCTGTTTCTCATATTGATGGATATCGATGAGTGCAAAGTAGGCTACACTAAGGGTGCGCTCCACGGGGTCCCGAAGTGGGTCCGAGAAGGTCTGGAGCTGTTCCATATATACGCCTTCAAGGCCGGTGAGCCTTTTGAGGATCCGATTGGCTGCCTGGTCGAGGCTTTCCTGTGGCTGGAGGAAGCCTCCCATAAGGCTCCACTTCCCTTTTTCGGGTTTGAGCCCCCGCTGTACCAGGAGCAGCTTTATATCAGCTCCATCAAATCCAAAAATGATGCAGTCCACCGCCATCAAAACCCTTGTTTCTCCCGGATAACGATTCATTTGATTCATAGTTAAGTTCCAGGTTAATGAATTATTGGTCAAATTAATACAATTTTGGCGATAGGGCTTACGCCGATCACCAGAATTTTACATAGAGTGCCATTAAAAGGACCAAAGTAATGACGATGAGCACCATGGTGGAAGGCGCCACTTTGAACATTTGTTTGTCAAAAACAAAGGCTTTGGGGTTGATCTTGGGACCACCCAGGCTGATGAGGATCATGACTACCATGGTAAAGAAAAAGGCCAGCCCCATACAAATAAGGAAGGGTATTTTCCAGACCGTCTGCAGGGCGCCGTTGACCTCTTCCTGAGTGGAGAATGCCGTATAGAAGAACGTTTCGTGTCCAAAAACCTGGGGCGCAAATTGATTGAAGAACACGCAAAGCACAAAACCTGTGACCAGCCCCGCAATGGCGGCGGCGCCGGTAGTCCTTTTCCAAAACATACCCAGCAGGAACATGGCAAATACCCCGGGGCTGATAAACCCGGTGTATTGCTGAATAAAGGTAAAGCCTCCCTTACCGCCAATACCCAATAGATCCTTCCAGGTAAACAGGATAGCGATGATCATGGCGATGACGACTGCCATCCTTCCTGTCCATACCATCTTTTGTTCATCCGCCTCCTTATTGAAGTACTTCTTATAGACGTCCAGGGTAAAGATGGTGGAGATGCTATTGACCTTGCCCGCCAGGGAAGAAACGATGGCAGCTGTCAGGGCTGCGATGGAAAGGCCTTTTAATCCGTTGGGAAGAAAGCCCAGGATGGCGGAATAGGCATAGTCCTTTCTCCCACCCTCCAGATTGAGGTGGCCATTCTTGTACAACACAAAGGCGGCGATACCTGGGAGCATAACGATAATGGGCATCATCAGCTTGAGGAAGCCGGCAAAGAGGATACCTGTACGGGCCGTCTTGAGGTTGGCGCCCAGGGCACGTTGTGTGATATACTGATTACATCCCCAATAGTTAAGGTTTACGATCCATTGACCTGCAAAATACATGGCGATGCCGGGCAGCACGAGGTATTTGTCTACTTCCAGCTGCGAGGAACCTTGTGTAGGTTTGTGGAAGATCATTTTAAAATGTTCCGGGGCATCTCTCATCAGGGCCTTGAAGCCTGCCAGGGCGCTGCTGCCCAGACCAAAGCTTTCGGATACCACCGTGAGGGCCAGATAGGTGGTCGCAAGACCGCCGATGATCAGCACACCCACCTGTATTACGTCGGTGAAACCAATGACCTTCATACCACCCAGGGTGATGATAAGTGCAAAGATGGCCAGCCCGATCATGATGCTATGGAGATGATCCCCGCCGACCAGGCCGTTGATGGCGATGGCTCCCAGATAGAGGATGGAGGTAAGATTTACGAAGACATACAACAGCAGCCAGAAGATGGCCATGATAAGGGCCACTGACTCGTTGTAACGGGTCTTCAGGAATTGCGGCATGGTGTATATCTTATTCTTCAGATATATCGGGATGAACCATACGGCAATGATGATAAGCGCAATGGCAGCGATCCATTCATAGGCTGCCACGGCAATGCCCGCAAAGAATCCTTCCCCGCTCATGCCGATGAACTGTTCGGCAGATATGTTGGATGCGATCAGGGATGCGCCAATGGCCCACCAGGTAAGGGAGCCTTCTGCCAGGAAGAAGTCCTTTGTGTCGGTGACGGCCTTCTTTTTCCTGCGATAGATCCAGTAGCCATAGGAGGCGACGATGACGAAATAGATCGCAAACACGACATAGTCGGCAAAAACGAGGTTCTTATTCATATGGGAGCTTTAATTATGATGGTTGAATTTAGGGGTTCTTTGTTTTATCGGTGCAGTTGATAGTAAGCGTCATTCCAGCGGAGCTCGTTACGGAACTGATAGAGATCCGTCTTCTTTCCGATGAGCGCGAATTCGATGCCTGCCATGTCCGCAAAGTCCTGCATATGCTCGGCTGTCAGGTTCTGGCTGTAGCCGGTGTGATGGGCTCCACCCGCATAGATCCAGGCAGTACATCCTGTCTTCATATCGGGGTAGGGTTTCCAGAGCACGCGTGCTACGGGCAGCTTGGGCAGACTTTGGATGGGGGGTACGGCGATGACTTCATTCACCAGCATCCGGAACCTGTTGCCCATATCGATGATGGAAGCATTGATGGCTGGACCACCGGGAGCGTTGAACACCAGCCGGACAGGGTCTGCTTTGCCGCCAATACCCAGCGGATGGATCTCGCATGAAGGTTTTCCTTCCGCGATGGATTCGCAGATCTCCAGCATATGAGCGCCCAATACCAGGCTATCGTCGGGATTGAAATGATAGGTATAATCTTCCATGAAGGAGTTGCCGCCGGGCAGTCCGTGGCCCATTACTTTCATGGCTCTTACGAGCGCTGCCGTCTTCCAGTCACCCTCCCCCGCAAATCCATAACCGCTGCCCATGAGGCGTTGTGCGGCAATACCAGGAAGCTGTACCATGCCATGCAGATCCTCGAAGGTGTCGGTGAATCCTTTGAAGCCGCCGTCTTCCAGGAAGGCGCGAAGACCCAGCTCGATGCGGGCGGATTCTTTTAAAGAGCCATGTTGCTCTCCTCCCTTGCGAAGGGCAGGCGCCAATGTATATTTTTCATCATATTCCTTTACCAATTTGTCAATGGCGGCGTCGCTGACCTGACCGATGACTTTTACAAGATCACCCACGCCATAGGTGTTGACGGAGTAGCCGAATTTAATTTCCGCCTCGACCTTATCGCCTTCCGTAACGGCCACCTGGCGCATGTTATCGCCAAAGCGTACGAAGCGGGCGCCCTGCCAGTCGTGCCACCCTGCTGCCGCGCGGGCCCATGCGTTGAGGCTTTCCAGCACCTGGTTGTCCTGCCAGTGGCCCGTGATCACTTTTCTTTCCAGGCGCATCCTGCTCATAATGAACCCGAACTCCCTATCGCCGTGAGCGCTTTGGTTCAAATTCATAAAGTCCATATCGATGCTGCTCCAGGGGATATCCCGGTTGAACTGCGTATGAAGATGTACCAGCGGCTTGTGGAGGACCTTTAGACCGCCGATCCACATCTTGGCGGGGGAGAAAGTATGCATCCATGCGATGATGCCGATACAATCCTTGGCGGTATTGGCTTCTACGCATATATTATAGATCTCGTCGGGCGTTTTTACGGTGGGCTTGAATACGACCTTAACAGGTATCTGCGGAGCGTCATTCAATGCTTTGGCAATCGTCTTCGAATGTTCTGCTACCTGTTTTAATGTTTCTTCTCCGTACAAATGCTGGCTTCCTGTGACGAACCAGACTTCAAATTTTTTCAAATCCATATAAGGTGTGTGTTATTTTGACCGTCAAACGGATTGTCCGAATAATGTAATCCGTTTGACGGAATTGTCTAATGTCTGTCCTTCGGACAACGGACCTCCGGTCCGTTACTGCCCGTAATACGAGTTAGGGCCATGTTTGCGTTCGAAATGTTTTTTTATGAGCGAGTCTTTCAATCGGGGCGTGTCGGTCCTGATCTGTTCTGTGAGGTAGGCCATCTGGGCGATAGCTTCCAGCACGGCGCTGTTGTAGACCGCCTTTTCCGCCGTCTTGCCCCATGTGAAGGGTGCGTGATTACCTACGAGGATCATCTCAACATCCTGGTAGGTGAGTCCTTTGGCCTGCAGCGCATTCATGATCTGAAAGCCTGTTTGGTATTCATAGTCGCCTTCTATCATCGCGTCGTCCATAGGCGGCGCGCAGGGAATGTCTACCGTGCAGTGGTCGGCATGGGTAGTGCCGAAGATGGGTATATCTCTTTGCGTGTGGGCCCAGGCCGTGGCGTAAGTGGAATGCGTGTGTACGATGCCGCCGATGTGTTCCCAGTGTTTGTACAGCACGGCGTGTGTGAGCGTGTCGGAGGAAGGCCGGAGCTTGCCTTTGACTGTTTTTCCATCCAGGTCGACAATGACCATTTTGTCGGGGGACAGGTCGTCATAAGGTACCCCGCTGGGTTTGATGGCAAAGACGCCCAGCTCGCGATCGACGGCGCTGACATTGCCGAAGGTGAAGAGAACCAGCCCCAGCTTTGGCAACTGCATGTTGGCCTCGTAGGCTGTCTCTTGTATATGTTTGTATTTGCTCATAATAGTTCGTTAGCCAGGTACGGATGATAACCAGCTGGCCGGCAGTCAATGCCCCGTGGTATGTTCTTCGATGAATCCACCGAGCTGCTGATATTTCCGGAAACGTTCGGCATACACGGGGACTTTGGCGGGGTTGGGATCGTATGTGGCGTCGAAGCCCTGTCCCATAGCCGTCATGGCGTCCTCCACCTTATTATATATACCCGCGGCTGTTGCGGCGAACATGGCTGCGCCCAGTGCACAGGTCTGTTCGGAACGGTGTATCCGGATAGGCATATTCATAATATCGGCCATCATCTGCATGATGAAGGGGGATTTTTTCGCTACGCCGCCCATGCCGATCAGGCCTTTTACAGGGACGCCTTCCGCGTTGAATCTGTCTACGATGGCTTTTGCGCCGTAGCAGGTGGACTCCACGATGGCGCGGAACATGCGGGGTGCATCGGAGCCCAGGCTAAGACCTGTGATGGCGCCTTTTAGCACCTGGCTGGCGTCGGGTGTCCGTCGGCCATTGAACCAGTCCACGGCCAGCTCGCTGTCGGGGGTAAGAGGGAGGGCTGCTGCCTGACGGCTCAGCTCGGGTATGATCCTGTCTGTGGTCTCGGCTGCCAGCGCCCGGGCCGTCTCGGCAGGTATGAGGGATGTCTGTCCTAAAATATTTTGAAGGGGCCAGGAAAGTATGTTCCTGAACCAGGCATAAGCGTCGCCAAAGGCGGACTGGCCGGCCTCGAGACCCATCATGCCGGGGATGATCGAGCCAGGTACCTGACCACAGATGCCTTTTACCAGCTTGTCGGAAACTTCTTTTGTGGGAGCTACCAGCATGTCGCAGGTTGAGGTGCCCATTACTTTGCTGAGGTGGTAGGGTTCGATCTGTCCGCCTACTGCGCCCATATGCGCATCGAAGGCGCCGACGCCAACGACGACATCTTCGGAAAGGCCCAGCTTTGCGGCCCATTCTTTCGACAGGCGGCCCGCGGCCTGGTCGGCCGTATAGGTATGGGTGAAGAGACGTGACGTAAAACCTTTTAATAAGGGATCGAGCGTGCTAAAGAACTCATCGGGGGGGAGACCTCCGAACTGCCCGGCCCACAGCGCTTTGTGGCCCGCGGAACAGACACCGCGACGCATGTCGGATACTTTCTTGCCGCCTGTGAGGAGGAAGGGGATCCAGTCGCAGTGCTCTACCCAGGAGTAGCAGGCCTTTCTTACTGCAGGGTCTATTCTCAATATATGTAATAACTTAGCCCAGAACCATTCAGAAGAATAAATGCCCCCGACAAATTGCAGGTAATCAACAGGGAATTTTTTCCCATGGGCGTTGATCTCGGCGGCTTCCTTCACGGAGGTGTGGTCCTTCCACAGTACGAATAATGCGTTTGGGTTATTCTCGAAGCCCGGGGTAAGTCCCAGGGGGGTGCCTGTCTCGTCGACTGCCACGGGTGTTGATCCGGTGGTATCTACAGAGATGGCTTTTACGCCTGCCGCTGCCGCGGGACCTGCCTGTTTCAGACAGGCGAGGATGGTGGACTCCAATCCTTCGACATAGTCCAGGGGGTGCTGTCTGAATTGATTGTCATTAGGATTGCAGTAAAGTCCGTCTTTCCAGCGGGGATAATAAAATACGGAGGATGCGATCTCCTGTCCGTTAGCGGTATTTACGAGAATGGACCGAACCGAGTCGGTGCCGTAGTCTACTCCAAGTACAAATTGATCTTTTCCCATATGGCGGGTGTCCAGTATTTTCTAGAATTCCTGTCAAAATAACATTTATTTTTTTGTTTTTAAAAATATATTTTGTGACACCGGGAGGCCTCGGCTGGGCTTGGCTGGCGGGCCGGCGCAATGATCTGGCTGCCATCACCTGGCGGGGTGGAGACCGATTTTTCCAGCAGACGGGTTACATTTTCGGTAGAACCCGTGTGCTGGATTTCATGTCTCGAATGCCCCAATGTTCGATGTATTTACCGTTATGCAGACGGACGATATCGATGATGGTGATGACGATGGGCTGGCCGGATGGGGGGATACCCATTAGCGGGCCTGTGTGGGTAGCGTGGAAGGTTTTGTGTGTGACGACGATGTCGTCTTCGGCCACCTGGCGGAGGATCTTTACTTCGAGGCCGGTGAGGGCTTTTCGGAAGAGCTCTATGATGTCGCGCATGCCATCAGCGCCTTTGGAAAAACCTGCCGGGGCGGTGTGGTTGATGACTGAAGGGTCGATGATCTCGTGGAACGCGGAGATATCACTGTCTTGTATAAACGCTGTGTTGAATCGACGGACGATGGCTTTGTTCCTTGAACGAACCGAAGGGTCGTTGTCCAGAACCGGAGGTTCCGACCGAGGAGGAGCTTTCGAAGTACCCGAGTTACGAAGGGTACGAACAAGGAAGAGCGAATACATGGAGCTCTGACGAAGTTCTTCCGACGAAGGCCTACAGGCATCAGCTCTTTCATGCAAACGGGTTACATTATTCGGGAGACCCGTTTGCCTGACATATTCCTGGAGGGAGGGGGCTGTCGGGGAAGGTTCGGCTTCTGATGCGGGCTGGGCTTTTGACATGAGCGGGGCGTCCGATGCGGCAGGTTCAGTCTCTGGCGAGGGGCTGATGTCTGATGAAGATGACCCTGCTCCTGACCTGGGCTGGGCGGCAGGCAGTGTCATGCATTCGCGGATCTCCGCATAACCGCCGAATTCGAAGATGGGGCAGCTTTGCATGAGTGATGTGGCTTCGTCGAGGTCGCGGGCGTTGATGAGCAGGTAGCCGCCTATATCAGAAAGAACCGGAGGTTCTTTGTCCGAAGGACAGACATTAGATTTTTCCGGCAGACGGCGTACATTTTGCAGAGACCCCGTCTGCTGGACATTTTCTTCGCCGACCTTATGAGGGCCTTCGGTGACGGCCTTGTCCAGACCTTCACCGGCTGACGGACCGAGGCCTTCATCGATCCCGTGGTTGGCGCCCTGGGTGTTTGCTCCGTGCAGGACCCGGCCTGACAGCGTCAGTGGCATTCCACCGGCGATGCGATGTTCCTTATTCATTTGTTCTGACCAGCGATCCCAGTTCTTGCGGTGCTGTGCGATCTTTTCCGCCTCCGGGTCGTTTGGAAATTTACCCTCCGGCGGAAAAGGGCTGGTGATGGACCTTTGGTCAGTGGACCCTTGGTCCACGTTTGGTTCGGGTGAGTGGGGGGCTTTGCGTCCGTCGGGTTCGCGAAAAAGGACCATGAATTGTTGCATGATTTTCTTGATGGGTTATGCAATTCCCTTATTGGGTTATTGGTTGGCCATGAGGGAATCAAGGTGATTGTTAATTTGTGACGCGACAAAACTAACACGATGACGCCCCGGAGTAAATGGATCGATGCGGGAGTTAATGGTACTTTTCCCGGATGCTGTTGCGGAAGGCGGCGGGTGTCTCGCCGGTGAGACGTTTGAAGAACCGGGAAAAATAGGCGGCGTCGTCGAAGCCAAGCGAATAGCCAATCTCTTTTACGGAGAGGTCTGCGTGGAAGAGGAGTCTCTTGCTTTCGAGTGCGATGCGTTGATGAATAAGACTGGTGGCCGTCCGTCCAGTGTGCTGGCGTATTATGTCATTGAGGTGACCCGGGCTTACATTCAGTAAATGGGCATAGTCGGATACCTGATGCAGGGTGTCGTACCTGTCATCGATGAGCTCTTTAAAACGACGGAACAGGGACTTGTCGGAAGAAGCTGCGTCCGTGTCGAACTGCCGCTGATACAGGCGGGAGAGGAAGAGGAGGAAGATATGAAGATAGCTTTCCAGCATGCCCCTGACAAATCGGTCTGGTTCGTTGTTCCGGGCCGGATCCTGCGACGGGCCTGATCGGAGAGCTGGGAGCTGGTCCTTTTTGTATTCCGCCAGCATCTGGTTCATGAGGTTGGTGAGGAATTCCTGGTCGGCAGGGGTCAGCGGGAGAGACTGTTTTTCTTCCGGATTTTGGAGGATGGGCAGCTCTTTCCAGGAGCTATGTCCTTCGGTGAGCAGGAAATCTTCCGTGAATGCCAGCAGGGTACCGCCGACAGGGGCATGTTTTTCCTTGAGATGCACCTGGTGGGGTAGGGTGAAGAACAGATGCCCCGGCTGTACCTCATGGCTGATGAAGTCGATCCAATGACGATTGGTCCCAGCCTTTACCAGGAAGAAAAAATAATAGTCTTTCCGGTGGGGCAGATAGAGATGGGAGCCATGACGGACAGTGGCGCGATCGATCTCCCTGATCTCAAAAAGGTCGTTCCCATCCTCGGCGGTCTGACGGAGGGTGTAATGCGGGATGGCTTGTTTTTGCCGGAGATCGTACAATTGAAATGGAATTGGCCGGTAAAGGTAAAACAACAGGGGATAACGACAAGCGTATCCCCTGGTTAAGAGTTAGTGTACGGAGGACGGATCATTGGGCCGGAAACACCAGGATGAACCGGTGGTGGTCATCCAAACATATTAAAAAAAATAAAATGCCAGAGCCATAACCAAATTTTCAAGATGCGAGTAAGATACGTAAAAATCATTTTATAATACATTATACTGATTAAAAAATATGAATAACGTATTTGATTAATTCGGAAAATATTGATTGCTAGAAGTTTATCTTGGAAGGACCTTGCTAGTTATGCAAGAAATAACCTAAATTGGCTTTACCCCTCAAACCGCCGGAGAAATGGAACCAAAGATCAAAATCAACAGAATTAAAGCAGTACTCGCCGAAAAAGACATGTCGCATAAAGAATTGGCGACACGGGTAGGTATAGCTCCCAACAGCGTTACAAGGATTTGTAATAACGAGTTCCAACCTACTTTGAAGCTTCTCCGGGAGATGGCTCTTGCCCTTGAAGTGGATATAAGAGAGCTCCTGATCCCCACCCGGGAGACTAAGTGAATTGTCTTATAGGGTAGATTTTTTCCATTTATCAGTGATTCTAATGGAGATGATATGAGTCGTTTTCGTCATACAAACGAATCTGCGGTTCGTCGTCCAAAGAACATGCGGGCGCATGCGTATCTCATGCTTTTGAAGTATTTTTAGCTCAACCTTTTCCGGTGAACAAAGACCAATCCCGGGTGGTAGACAAAATATACGTTATGAGAAGACATCTGTCGCTGCTATTCCTCCTCCTGTCACTGTATACAGCAAAAGCCCAGAAAGATCCAAACAACGAGCATTTCCCGGACAGCCTGAAAAAGAACCTTTCCCTTGCCCGGACGGATGTGGAGAAGGCCCATTTTATGATGGAGCTGGCCACTTATTATACAGGCATCGATAATGACCAGTCCCGGAAGTATGCCGGGCAGGCGGTGGAGGTGGCGGAATTGAGCCGGGACAGGAAGCTGATCGCGACGACCTGGATAGAATGCGGCAACAGGCTGATGAACATGGCCCACCTTGAGGACAATATGACGCAGGCAATGGATTGTTATCAGCGTGCGGAGAAGATGGCGCGGACCAGTGATCTGGATGATGAGCTGGGTTTTGCTTATATAGGTATGGCCAGGGCGGTAAGGGGAGAGGGAGATTATAACCAGGCATTGAACTACAACAACCTGGCCCTTTCCATTGCCAGCGCGTCGTCGAACGACTCGTTGAAGGTGCAGGCATACAGCTCCATGGGCAATACCTACAAGTTCCGTAATGAAAAGCTGCTGGCCTTCCGCAATTACCTGGATGCCATGAACGTGGCGGAGCTGTCGAAGAGAGACGACCTCGTGAAGCTGGTGAATGATGCGATGATGGGTTTCTATGCCTCCATCGAGGAATATGACAAGGCGATAGATTATGCGATGAAGACGATGGAGATAGACAGGAAGCACAACGATGGCTACTCGCTGCTGGCCGACTATAATACCACGGGCAGGCTGTTCGCTTTCAAAAAGCAGATGGACCTGGCGCTGTCCATGTATGAAAAGTCGATAGCGCTGGCGGACTCGCTGAAATTCCCTGTCTATTCCCTCAACACCTATCTCAATATCGCCAACATGTATTTCAACAATAACGAGATACAAAAGGGGGTGACTTACCTCAACGGACATCCGCAGCTGCTGACCTTCCTGAGGAATGCGGGGATGGGCTTCTTCCTGGACCTGGGCTATGGGAGCATCTATACGGATCTGGAAAAGTATGACTCCGCCCTGTACTACTTCCGGAAGGCAGAACCCGAGATCGAGGCGAAGGCCAATCCTTTCGGGAAATATGATTTTTACCGGCAGTTCGGAGATTTTTATAAACGTAAGAAGGAGTATCCGATGGCGATCGCCTATTATATGAAGGCCTGGAAGATAGGGGAGCAGACAAAGGATATCAGCGAGCTGCAGCTTTGCGCGAAGAACCTGGATACCTTGTATGACAGGGCGGGAGATTTTAAGACGGCCTATTCGTACAATGTTCTTTACAATAAATATAAGGACAGTCTTCAGTCCCTGGCCAGGGAGGCGGATGTGCTGAAGCTGGAGGTTGATAGTGACAACCGGCGGAGGGAGCGGCTGGCCAGGGAGGAGGAAGAAAAGACCTTAAGGCGGCACAATATCCAGTATATGGGTTTTACGGCGGGGATCGCTGCCTTATTTGTCGTGCTGGTGATGCTGGGCTTTTTTATGGTGTCGCCGCGTACGATAAGGGCCGTAGGTTTTTTCTCGTTCATTTTTCTTTTTGAATTCATCATTCTTCTGGCCGACAAGCAGATCCATGAGTGGACGCATGGGGAGCCGTGGAAGATACTGCTGATCAAAATATTCCTGGCGGCTGTGCTGTTGCCGTTGCATCACTGGCTGGAGCATAAGGTGATCCATTATCTCAGTACGAGAAAAATACCCGAGCATTTGCGATGGGTACGGACGAGGAAGACCGTGTCGAAGCAGGTCTGACGAAGTACTGTGCCTTCGGGGGGATGGTGGTTTAAAAAGAAAGCCACGACGACGCCGGAGAGGGAGGCGGTGACCGGTGCGTAAAATTATCGGCAGCGTATTACTTATTATTTTGTCGGGTCTACTGCTATGGCACCTGGACTCCCATGAAAATTACAACCGGATCGTTCAGCAACGTGAATTGGTCCCTATTAACGGAACACTGGCGCGCATCCCTGCCATCGAATCCAGGGGGAGAAGTGAATGGTCAACCGTGTGCGTTCGGCTGAACGAGTATCCTGGTGTCAAGTTCGAGGGCATTAAATACAGTGCGTTGGATGTTACACAGTTTGTCCGGATGGTGCATGCAGGTGACTCCATCCGGCTGGAGATCCTGCGGGATAAGTACGATAAACTCCGGGATGACGCGACTATCGAGCCTTATTCGATCGGGGCCAACGGGACGACCTATATGTCCCTTTCCGGTGTGAATGAAGCCTGGAAAGACGAGCAGGCGTTGAACCGATGGGGATTCCAATGGTTCATAGGGATGGCTTTGGTTGTCGGGATCATTTATATGGTATTGTATCTCACGGGCGTGACAAAAAAGATCCGCTGATGGATTGGCCGGCAGCCCTGACGGGTGGGGACTATTCTATTCTCTTCACACCCACATAAAAATCCGTGTCCACCTTCAAATTACTATTCGCGTTGATACCGCTGACCGTGATCTCCTTCCAGGAGGTTGTCGCATCGATCCATCTGTCTTTTGTCAGGCTGGTTTTGACTGGAAGGGCCAGACCCGGGATACAATTGGTGAGCCGATAGTGAAGGACGTCGTCATGGATGGAATATTCAAGGACGGGCAGCTGCGCGGTCCTGAGGTACTGGTCAAAGATCAACGAGAAATCCTTTCCCGCGGCCTGGCTGATATAGTTCTCGATCTGTGTGGAAGTGACGGTCTGATGATAGAACCTGCCATTTAGCCCTCTTAATATATTCCTGAATTTTACATCGCGGTTGATGATGGCCCGGAGCATATGGATAAGCGCCCATCCTTGCATATACATGCCATCTCCGGCATCTTTAAAAATATCATGCGCCGATATCAGCGGCTGGTCGCTGATCATGATAGAGTCTTCCCTTGTCCTGCTCCTGTCGTGAAAAAATTCTTTTGCCGCCTGCCGGCCATAGAAAGACTCTATCACCAACTCTTCAACATAGCCTGCAAAGCCTTCATGCACCCATCTGTCGGCGACATCCTTAACAGTGATGCTATTCCCAAACCATTCATGCGCATTTTCGTGAGAGATCATCCGATCCACTTTTGTATCCCAATGGGTGATCTTTTTTCCTCCATACCTGCCATGCATAAAATGATTGCCATAGGCAATGGCGCTTTGATGTTCCATGCCGATGTAAGGAGCTTCTACCATTTTAAACCCGTCTGCATAGAAGGGGTAGGGACCCAGCCAGTATTCAAAGACTTTTAGAGTCCGGTGAACTTCGGGTTTCAGATAGCTTGCGGCTTTCGATTTGTTATAATCCAATATGCAATACTGAATATCCAACTGACCTTTTTCACCATGAAAAGTATCCGATAGGATGACATATTTTCCTATGTAGAATGTGATCCCGTAATTATTGATTGGAGAGATCACTGCCCATTTGTATGTGGTGACGCCATTGGTGTGATGGACCTTTTTCAGCAGGCGGCCGTTGGCAATACCGGTCAATGTATCGGGCACGATGACAGATATAGTAGCGCCACGATCCGGCTCGTCGTCCTGGTAGACTTTGCAGGGATACCAGGCGCTGGCTCCTATCAATTGGCAGGCGACAGATATCCAGGGTCGCCCTAAAGAATCTTTACTCCAAACTACACCGCCATCCCAGGGTGCATGTGTGGACTCTTTTGGCCGGCCGGAATAATATATGGTCACGCTGTATAGGGAATGATGTTGTTGTTTTGGCATTTTTATAAACCACGCATCCCCCTCTCTTCTGAAAGTCAATCTTTGTCCTTGCGTGTGAACGCTATCGATGGTCAGAGGGGCCTGCAGATCGATCTGCATTTCACGCGAGTGAACAGGCTCGATGATCTTATATTGGATGGTATTGCTGCCCGTAATGGTTTTGCTCTCATAGTCCGGCTCAATGGTCAGGTCATACTGCTGCACGTCCCACCATCTCCTTTCGGGAGTGATCGATCCTTTCAATGTATCCTGTCTCGTGGGATGGTCACCCGATGCTGACTGCTGAGCTATGGTCTTGGAAATGAACAGTGTAAAAAGAAGGGTCAGGAAGGGGATAAGTGATTTCATGGAGTAAATATAACTATAGTGTTAGTTATAAGTGTTCAGAATATAATTCTGAATTAACTTATCTATGCTGTATTTTATTCTGAAATGTATTACCTTTACCAAAAATTATTATGGATTTCGTTTTAGATAATACCGATATGCACATCCTTCAGCTGATGCAGGAGAATGCGCGTATCCCGAATGTGGATATGGCCAAGAAGCTGGACATGGCCCCTTCGGCGGTGTTAGAGCGGGTGAAGAAGCTGGAGCAGAAAAAGGTCATCCGCCACTATACGACCAATATCGATCCGGCCGCGGTGGAGCAAAAGCTGCTGGCCTTTATTTTCATCAAGAGCACGGACGGGCTGGGGTGCAATACCACGGGTAAGGCGCTGGCAAGTATTCCCGAGGTGCAGGAGGTCCATCACATCGCCGGAGAAGATTGCTTCCTGGTGAAGGTGCGAACAGCCGACTCGGCTTCGCTGATAGCCCTGATGCGAAATGAATTTGCCACCATTGGCTCTATCCAGTCCACGAAAACGACCATTGTCCTCGAGACGGTGAAAGAAGAACAGAAATTACAGATACCGATGTCAAAAAAGTAGTGTTATGTCTCCCTCAACAAACAGACCTGTCCCAACCATCCAAGTGGTTATAGCCTTCGCAATTCTTTATATCGTGTGGGGCTCGACCTATTTCTTTATCCGCATGTCGCTGGAAACGATCCCTCCTTATATTTTGGGGTCCATTCGTTTCATCACGGCAGGAGTGCTGATGCTGGTGTGGTGCGTCATCCGGAAGGAAAAGGTCTTTTCCTGGAAGTATATCCGGCCAGCCGTTGTCAGCGGTCTGTTGCTTTTGTTCCTCGGCAATGGAGGACTGATCTGGAGCGAACAATATCTGGCTAGCTCGCTGGCGGCGATCCTGCTGGCGGCGGGTCCAATATGGTTTGTGCTGCTGGACAGGAGCAAGTGGCAAGAGAATTTTCGCAGTAAGGAAACCATCATCGGTCTGCTGATCGGATTTGCAGGTGTGATCCTTTTGTTTGGGGAGCGGCTGCTGCATTCTTTCGGCGCTGCACAGGCTGGAAGTGATGGGGGGACGGTGAAGGGAGCAGGAGGTCACTGG